>Ga0078972_1000844_pt1 | contig 125271 bp, 123 predicted proteins | sample YelNatPaOPGAMG01_FD_67568 | JGI IMG/M metagenome (GOLD analysis project Ga0078972, IMG submission 67568) | Hot spring thermophilic microbial communities from Obsidian Pool, Yellowstone National Park, USA - OP-RAMG-01 (SPADES assembly) (version 2) | ecosystem: Environmental > Aquatic > Thermal...
ATGGCACAAGTCTCCTTCCAGGGCATAGACAACACCTCCTGCCTATACCTGTAACCCATGTCCCCGGTCTATTTTGTTACCAGTCTACCAGGTTTGTACCCCGTTTTTTCCTCTCCCTCGACGGGAGAGGACTAAGGTGAGGGTGAAAGCCTAGTTCCCCCTCACTCTAACTCTCTCCCGCAGGGGAAGAGAAGACCACCCTCACGCCTGACCCCCGCGAGAAGAGAGGACTAAAGTGAGGGTGACCCACTCCCACTCTGCTATGTCCTGTGAGCTACTCTTCTATTTAAACGAACTCAAGATACCGGCTGAAAACTTGAGGGTGTTATTTCTTCTTTAGCTTGAAAGAGGAGACAATAGTAGGAAAAGGATATCTCTCATAGAGACTTTTTTCAGCCAGTGTGTCTATTTTATAGACCCGACCTTCCACCTGTTTGAAAAACGCCTCTCCGTGAAAGCTGCCATAAAATTCCGTCTCATACTCATAAGCCAGGTACCAGTCCCAGAACCTATCGCTGGCTGGTTTATTCTCCAGCATTACCACTTCCTTGTAAGCTGTGCCTATCGCCATTAACCAGCGCTGCGCCACTGCCTGGGCTGACGACGATTCCACAACGTCGATCCTGAACGAGCCCTTGCGCGATGGTGCTGTTGCCACACAGGTCGTGTTGTCGGTGCTTATCTCCAGCTTCCAACTATAGGGGTATTTGATAGTATATCCATATTCTTCGTTGGTGTAATCGACAAAGCCTGTCTTGCCACAGCCAAACAGCGCGCTGCTCAGTAATAATATAGTAAGCCCCAGAGACAACAGGAGCCAGCAATGTTTCACTTAAACCTCCTCATCTTAGATTCAAAGTAAAATTATACCAGAAACGTCACGCCTCTGTTCTCCCATTGCCGGGGTAGTTGACAGGCGCCCTAAGATATGCTAATTTAAGATTACTATGGCTAATAAGCACAACCAGGTTCGAGTGTGGTTTGGTTTCTGGTTTAGCCCGCTTTCCTTCGGGCCTGGGAGGGCGTTAGCCTAACACAACCAGTACAAGTACAAGCATAAAAGGACCCTCCTAGGCAGGAGGGTCCTTCATTTTTAGTCCCGAGGAGAGAAAAATGAAGGTACAACAGAACGCAGCACTGGAACAGATAGACAAAACAACTGCCGATGCCAGGCACACGGATGGCAAATACCTCTTCACCAGGTCCGGTCATAGGCATACCAGGACAATAGTTAAAATAGGCGACATGAAAGTGGGCAACCAGGAGCTAGCCATAATAGCCGGTCCCTGCTCTGTGGAGAGTGCTGAGCAGATAATGCGCATCGCCCGGGAAGTGAAAGCCGCCGGTGCTAATCTACTGCGCGGTGGTGCCTTCAAGCCCCGCACCTCACCCTACGATTTTCAGGGGTTGGGAGAAAGGGGGCTCCAGTACCTGAAAGAGGCTTCTGAGGAAACAGGGCTTAAGGTCGTCACTGAAGTTCTTGACCCACGCCATGTAGAACTGGTAGCCAGGTATGCTGACTGTCTCCAGATCGGCTCACGCAACATGCAGAACTACCCACTGCTCCGCGAAGTGGGGCAATGCGCCAAGCCAATCCTGCTCAAGCGGGGGCTATCCGCCACCTATCAGGAATTCTTACTAGCAGCAGAATACATAATGTCGGAGGGCAATACACAGGTCATTTTATGTGAAAGGGGTATACGTGGTCTATCAACTGAACTCCGCTTCACCCTGGACTTGAATGCCGTGCCTTATCTCAAAGAGAAGACACATCTGCCTATAATCGTTGACCCGAGCCATGGCACGGGCGATGCGCGATTAGTGCCTGCAATGAGTCGGGCAGCTATAGCTTGCGGTGCCGATGGAGTCATTATCGAGACCCACTATTCCCCCTCAGACTCGCTCAGCGATGCCAACCAGACCATCTCAACAGACCAGCTTGCCAAGCTGGTCAAAGAACTCGCCCAAATCGCCAGGACTATGGGACGCAGAATCTGTCTGCCGGAGGAAAAAGCTATCTATAAGATAAAACAATGACAAGAACAATTAACGACGAGAGGCCATTTACTCCCGCTACCAGGCTTTAACCTCCACTTTGAGGCTCGTCCCCCTTCCCGGCTCAGAACGGATATCGAGGGTACCACCAAGCAACCTGACCTGCTGCTCAATCCTTGCCAGACCTACTTTACCCTGGGACACATAATCTTCCAGTGCCCTGGGCGCGCAGAAACCACAGCCATTATCCTCTATTGTTACCCTGAAATCGCTGGAGAGAAAATCCAAAGTCACTACAATTAACGATGCCCCGGAATGCCGGAGCGCATTGTTCAGCGCCTCCTGGACAATACGGAACAAAACAGGCTCCATCTCTGACGGCAGTCTGTGTTCCCTGCCGTCCACCTTTATCTCAACCTTAGTACCGCCTTGGCTGGATACCTGCTCAGCCAGCCATCTTAACGCCGGTAACAAGCCCGCATTGTCCAGAATCCTGGGGCTCAGGCTATAGCTCAACCTCCGGACATCGTCCACTGTGCGCAAAAGCATGACCAGGGTCTCTTCCATCTGCTTTTTGGCGTCCGGAGAAATATCACCGTGGTTGCCATCTTCAAGCGCATGTAGACGGTTAGCCACAACCAGCAACGACTGGATTACCCTATCATGCAACTCCCGTGCTAGGTGCCGGCGCTCGTACTCATGGACTTTAACAATGCGGTTTATTGATAAATGCCTCACCGCCTTCGCTGGCTTTGATACTGCCTGCACCGGTGTTGAGTTATAGTCCAGCGCCACAAGCAAGCCCAGTAGTAAAGCCACCAGGTCAAAAAGTCCCACACCAAGCCAGAATGTCAGGTCAGGCGTGTGTTGCAAGAGCTGAGGCAGGGTAGCTACCAGGAATGCTGCCCAGGTACCGAGGACACCGCGAACACGGAACACTGCACCTGCGTAAAGAATAGGAAACAAAAAGAGAAAACTGAGCACAAAGGCATAAATACCTCTGGCTCTGAAGACCTCAGCGAACAGCGGGAACCATCTTTCAACCCCCAGATAACTAGCGTTATACAACAAGATAAGCCCCGCCATAATGAAAGCGATAGCCCAGAAATGGGGTATCGCCAGGACCTGCTTTACCCTGTCACTCAAAACGTCCACAGCTAGACCGGTACGGGTTTCTCTGTCTGTCATCGAATATCGTCCACAGATATAATGCCTGCCTGCAAACTAACGGCAACCGCCTCAGTACGCGTACTCACCCCCAGTTTAGCAAAGATATCGGTCACATATCCCTTTACCGTCCGTAAACGGAGCCCCAGAGTTGCAGCTATATCGCTGTTTGACATGCCGCGGGCTACCAGCCGCAAAACCTCCAGCTCTCGAACCGTCAGTCTCTCCCCTGAATTCAAAGGTAAGGAACGGGATGGGCGACGAGCAGCCTGCCGCAAGAGAACTTGCCCAACAGAGGGCGACAATACCATATCCCCGGCAGCGAGTGTACGCACTGCCTGAACAACCTCGTTGTCAAAAACGCTCTTCGTCAGGTACCCGGAGGCACCCGCTGATAGCACCTCAGCTATAGTCTGCTCATCATCATGGACTGTCAACGCCAGCACTGCTGTCCTAGGAGAAACCTCCTTGACCCGCCTCGTAGCTTCCACCCCATCCATTTCCGGTAGACTTATGTCCATGACCACCACATCCGGTCTCAGTTCGGTAGCCAGTGCCACCGCCTGAGGACCATCACCAGCCTCAGCTACAACCTCGAGGTCACCCTCTCTCTCCAGGACAGCGCGAAGCGCCTGACGCAACAAAGGATGGTCATCTACCAGCAACACTGAAATTCTAGTTGACTTTCCGGCGCTCATCTCTACCCCGATAGTCCCATCAGCATCAAGTTTGCGTACCCCGCTTTGGTTAATAAATTGTATTACCCTCTTTAGAGGGATGCAAGTACCCCGACTTTGGTCCAGCAGTGTGTCCTGAGTACAAGTCCCAAAGTGCCTTGTCGGTGATGCGAAAACAAATTACACTGAATAATTGCACCATTTCTAGCCAGCATTGAGATGCACCGCCTGACTACTGGAGGTACAGGATAATTATGGACGTATTTGAGCTTGTTAAAAAAGCAATTTGTAAGGTGGAGCCAGGACTTGACGAAAGCAAAATAGTCCCCGCTGCGCTGCTGAAGGAAGACCTCGACCTCGACTCTTTAGACCGGGTAGAACTGGCACTGTCCCTGGAAGACGAACTTGGTCTCTACCTTCAGGACGAAGAGATGGGTGATATTATAACCGTAGGGGATGTGGTCGCACTCATCGAATCGAAATTGAAGGTTGAGAAAAGGAGTTAGGTCAATCGACTCAAGTGAAAAAGCGGCGAGTTGTCATAACAGGCGTCGGGATGGTAACCCCCCTGGGCACAGGCGTAGACAAGAACTGGTCAGCCCTTTGTGAAGGAAAGTCTGGTATCGGTCCCATCACCCGCTTCGATGCTTCATCTTTGAGGTGCCGGATAGCTGGTGAAGTAAAAGACTTCCATGCCAGAGACTTCGTGGAAGAAAAATTTGCCAAGCGGTTCGACCCGTTCATTCAGTACGCAATGGCGGCTTCTGAGATGGCAATGGAAGACGCGGGATTGAAACCAGGTCAATACGACAGAAGTCGTATCGGTGTAGTAATCGGAACAGCATGCGGCGCTAATGTCTACTTTGAAAACGCTCACAGGCTCGTGTTACAAGGAGACCTGAGAAAAGTCCCACCATTTTTTCTGCTTAACGATTCAGGTAATATGGTATCAGCAGTCGTAGCCATTAGGTTCGGAGCCAGAGGTCCCAACCATTGCCCTATGGAAGCCTGTGCCGCCGGGGCAAATGCTATAGGGCTGGGTCTCAGGCTTATTCAGCAAGGGGAAGCAGATATGGTCATCGCTGGCGGGTCGGATGCTGGCATCACACCAACTTGCATCGCCTCTCTGGACAATCTGGGGGCTTTGACCACTAAGAGAAATAACGAGCCGGAAAAAGCCAGCCGACCATTCGACGCCGACCGTGATGGTTTCGTGACCAGTGAAGGTAGTGGGATTGTGGTACTGGAAAATCTGGAGACAGCGCTTAGAAGGGAAGCCAGAATATATGGTGAAGTTGTGGGTTATGCAAGTAATTGTGACGCCTACCACTATACCTCCCCCACACCCGATGGCGAAGGGCAAGCAGAATGTATGTCTCTGGCTCTCAAAGATGCGGAAATAAGACCGGAGGAAGTGGACTACATAAATGCCCATGGCACTTCGACGCTCATCAACGATATTGCCGAGACGAAGGCAATCAAAAAGGTCTTCGGCGACCATACCAAAAAGCTAGCAATAAGTTCCAACAAGTCTATGACAGGGCACATGTGGGGAGCTTCGGGTGCCGCAGAAGTCATTTTCTCGCTCCTGACCATCAGAGACGGTATAATCCCGCCTACCATTAACTACGAGACACCAGACCCGGAATGTGACCTGGACTATGTCCCGAATAAGGCAAGGAAGGTGATGGTGGACACGGTCATCTCCAACTCATTCGGTTTCGGGGGCGTAAATGCCACCCTTGTCCTGAGAAAATTCGAGGGGGCATAATTGCCAGCGATATGGACAATCGAGTAGTTATCACCGGGTACGGGGCAGTTACTCCGCTGGGCGCAGATACCGAGAGCACCTGGCAGAATTTAATAGGTGGTAACTCAGGAATTGACTACATCACTTTGTTTGATGCCACCAATTTCAGCGTCAAAATAGCCGCAGAGGTCAAGAATTTCGACCCCCTTAAATACCTCGACCCGTCAACTGCCAAATACACAGACAGGTTCACCCATTTCGCTGTAGCAGCTACTTTGCAAGCTATAGAGAAAGCTAGACTGATAATAGACGATAACAACAGGTATGACATCGGTATTATCATCGGAAGCGGTATCGGTGGGCTGACCACATTATCACGCCAGATGGAAATCCTGCAGACCAGAGGACCAAGCAGAGTCAGCCCTTATCTAGTTCCGATGATGATAGCCGATAACGCCCCCGGTCGTGTATCCATGATCACGGGCATTAAAGGTCCCAATTTCAGCCTTGCTACAGCTTGTTCAACAGGCGCAGACGCTTTAGGGATAGCTTACAAATTAATCAAGCACGGTGATTATAAAGCGATAATCGCCGGTGGCACCGATGCTGCGATAACACCTATAGGTATTGCCGGCTTCGCCCAGGCAGGTGCCTTATCCAAAAATCCTGACCCTTCAAAAGCATCAAGACCCTTCGATGCTAGACGCGATGGCTTCGTCATAGGTGAAGGCGCTGGAATTATGGTGCTGGAAAATCTGGAATATGCCCTGTCAAGAGACGCCACCATACTTGCTGAAATAGTTGGCTATGGTGCTACCTCTGATGCTTTCCACATAACCCAACCAGCAGAAGACGCTGATGCAGCTGCCAGGGCGATAGCACTGTCTCTGGCAGGTCTGAACCACAACGATATCGGCTACATAAACGCACATGGCACATCAACACCCCTAAACGATGCAGCCGAAACCAGAGCGATCAAAAAGGTCCTTGGGAACAGGGCTTACGATATACCCATCAGCTCCACCAAGTCAATGTTGGGGCATATGCTGGGCGCTGCCGGTGCCGTGGAGGCTATCATTTGCTGTAAAGTGATAGCTGAAGGTATCATACCACCGACTATAAACCTCGAATACCCTGATGCAGAATGCGACCTGGACTATGTGCCCAATAAAGCCAGAGAGAAGACAGTGCGACTTGCATTGTCTAACTCCTTCGGATTTGGGGGGCACAACTCAGTTCTAGCCATAAGCAAGTTCGAACTATGAAATATGACAATTTCCGAACAGATACAAGAAACAGACATCACAATTACCGGAGTGACCGCGAAAGAATAAAACAATGTTGCATTGGTCACGGAGGTACACCATGTTAGCCAACTTGGCGATTTGCGAACTACTGGGCATTAAATACCCAATCATCCAGGGTGGGATGGCATGGCTAGGGACTTTTCAACTCGTATCAGCAGTGTCAAACGCTGGCGGACTGGGAATAATCGGCAGCGGAGATGCACCCCCTGACTGGCTGAGAAAACAGATAAGGGCTACCAGAGAGCACACAGATAGACCATTTGGCGTCAATATCATGTTAATGTCACCGTTCGTAAAAGAGAACTTGAAGATAGTTATCGAGGAAAAAGTAAAAATCGTCACTTTCGGTGGTGGTAACCCCGGTGTTTACATTCCCCTGCTAAAAGAGTCCAACATTAAGTTATTGCCAGTTGTTTCCAGTGTGGCTTTAGCTCGTCGCCTGGAAAGACTGGGGGTAGACGCCATCATTGCCGAGGGCATGGAATCTGGAGGACATATCGGCGAGACAAGCACTATGGCACTAATCCCACAAGTAGCCCAGAGCATAAGACTCCCAGTCATAGCAGCCGGTGGCATTGCCGATGGACATGGGTTGGTAGCAGCCCTTGCATTAGGGGCACAAGGGGTACAGATGGGAACCCGCTTTATCTGCTCGGAAGAATGCATCGCTCATCCCAGATTCAAACAACAAATCCTTCAAGCACACGACAGGGCTACCGTGGTCACCGGTGAATCCACGGGGCATCCTGTCCGTTGCCTGGAAAATAGATTGACAAGGGAGTTCAGGGCTCGCGAGAAAGCTGGAGCCCCTAAAGAGGAACTCGAGGAATTCGGCAAAGGAAGACTGAAATTGGGTGTCATCGACGGCGATGTTGATGAGGGTTCACTTATGGCAGGTCAGATAGCTGGGCTAATAAGAGAAATAAAGCCGGTTAAAGAAATAATCGAGTCAATCATGGCTGAAGCCGAAGAAATTATTGACAACTTGTGTAAGCTTAAGGTGAAAAACTGATGGAGAACCTGAAAAAGGTGGCTTTCATATTCCCGGGGCAAGGCTCACAAAGAGTCGGCATGGGGAAAGACATCTATCTTGACTTCCCATCAGCCAGACACGCCTTCGATGAAGCAGACAATGCTCTTGGTTTTCCCTTATCTCGCCTTTGTTTTGAAGGTCCTGAAGAGGAACTTTCCCAGACAGACAATGCCCAACCAGCAATACTGACGGTTAGCATCGCTTATCTTAGAGTTGCCCGAGAGATGTACGGCACAGCCCTGCTACAACCAGATTTTGTTGCCGGTCACAGCCTGGGTGAATATACCGCTTTGGTCGCTGCCAGTGCCGTCAGCTTTCCTGAAGCTGTACGCTTGGTGCGCAAAAGAGGAGAACTAATGAATGAAGCCGGCAAGCAGCAACCCGGAGGAATGGCAGCAATAATTGGTCTTGATGAGAAAAATGTCAGGGAAATTTGCCAGATTACCGATGTGGAAATCTCCAACATAAATTCACCGGAACAAATCGTCATCAGCGGAACACAGGAGAAGTTGGCTAGAGCCAGAGAACTGGCTACAACAAAGGGCGCCCGCCGGGTTATCCCGCTAAGAGTTAGCGGCGCTTTCCATTCACATTTCATGATGGCTGCTGCTCGCGAATTGAAAAAGGTCATCGAGGCAACCACTTTCAGCAACGCTGTGATACCACTGGTAGCTAATACCAATGGCAAAATACTCACCAATGCCACGGAGATAAAACAGGAACTTTTAGACCAGCTTACAAGCTGCGTTCAATGGTCTAGCTGCGTCAAGAACATGATACACGCAGGTACATCTATATTCTTCGAGGTAGGTCCAGGGGAGGTGCTTACCGGGCTGGTGAGACGGATAGACCCGTCTGTGCAGACCTGCAATATTAACAATTTAGAAAGCCTGGTCCGACTGGCAGAGGTGATGAAAAAGTCCTGATGGAGGAGGTAGAAATGAACATCGTTTATACCAAAGAGGAGAGGACTGCTATCATCACTCTGAACCGTCCTGAGGCTCTTAACGCAATTAACCCCGAAATGCTCCGCGAGTTAAGTGATGCACTCCTGGACTTTAAAGACGACAAAGAGCTCATGGTCTGCATAATCACCGGGGCAGGAGAAAAAGCTTTCTCCATCGGAGCCGACATACAGACGATGCTGCCTGAAATGAAAAAACTGAGAGCACAACAACAGACAGAGCCGCCCACTATAATGCATGGGCTAGCAATATGGAAACCGATGATTGCTGCCATAAACGGCGCCTGTCTAGGCGGAGGGCTGGAGTTAGCTCTTGCCTGCGACTTGCGCATTGCTTCTGAAAACGCCACCTTCGGCATGCCAGAGGTAACACTGGGACTGATACCCGGCTGGGGAGGAACACAAAGGTTGCCAAGGGTCATCCCACCAGCTAAGGCGGCGGAACTACTACTTACCGGGCGCCCTATCAACGCTCAAGAGGCTTACAGGATAGGGCTGGTCAACAAGGTGGTGCCTTTGCCACAACTTATGTCTACAGCCAGACAGCTAGCCGAGATGGTATGCCGTCCAGCACCGCTGGCAGTAAGAGCAGCCAAACAAGCTATGATCCAGGGCATAGACCTTTCTCTAGAAGACGCGCTGGCACTGGAAAGAAGCCTGAACGATTTCCTGCTGACCACAGAAGACTTTGAAGAAGGATGCACTGCTTTCATCGAAAAAAGAAAGCCGGTCTTTAAACAGAAGTAAAGTATAAATCCGAGTATAGTAAAGGCACAGACCGCAACCCAAAGAGCAAGACAACAAAAAAACCACAGTCAATACACCTTCCAGTATGCTCCCACTGGACTGCAATGTAGTTATGGTAAGACTTTTGTTCAGCCACTCTTTGTGATAAAATCCTGATACGGAGTTAGCAACAACGAAGTGAGGTAGACATTAAAATGAGTGTAAGGAAAATGGTCAAGAACCTGCTTATCTATGTGCTGGTTTTGAGCCTTTCAACAAATCTGTTAGGCTGCCTTTTGCTACCTTCTTCCCCACCCACAACTTCACAAACTGAGACGCCTCAGCCAGAGAATAACCAAATAACAGGAGGAGGTGGCTTGAACCCATCCTGGCCACCACCACAAATTAGAAACGAAGTCCCGACACTACCAAGCATCGCCGATGTTGTGGAAAAGATTTACCCTTCAGTGGTAGCTATAACCACAGAGGTCGTGTCCATGGACATATTTCTTACACCACGGAGCCAATCTGGCGCTGGTTCAGGATGGATAATAGACAAAGATGGCATCATCGTAACCAACAACCATGTAGTGGAAGGAGCTAAAAAGGTAACTGTAGAACTATACGACGGCAAGATTTTCGAAGTAGACCCAGGTAATATATATACAGACCCACTGACCGACCTGGCGGTCATTAAAATTAATGCTACTAACTTACCCGCTGCCCCAGTAGGTGACTCAACAAAGCTGCGAGTGGGAGATTGGGTAGTCGCCATCGGTAACCCATTAGGCAAGGGGATAAGAGCCAAAGAAGGGACTGTCAGTGGACTCAAGGTCTCACTCGCAGTCGACCAGGGACAAACACTCGACGACCTAATTGAGACTTCTGCAGCTATCAACCCTGGCAATAGTGGCGGACCTTTAGTTAATATGAAAGGACAGGTTATAGGGATTACCAGTGCTAAAATTGCCGGCGTTGGAGTCGAAGGCATGGGCTATGCTATAAGCACCAATACCGCTATGCCAATCATCGAACAACTGATAAGAAATGGCTATGTAGTTCGCCCCTGGCTTGGGGTCAGCCTCTACACTGTAGATCGCTATGTCGCCATGATAAATCGGTTACCCGTTGACAGGGGAGCTGTAATCACATATGTAGCATCCGGGAGTCCGGCAGAAAAAGCAGGATTAAAACAACTTGATGTCATAATTCGTTTCAAAGGGAAAGAGGTAAATACAGCCCAGGACGTAATTGAGGCGATACATTCCTCAAAAGTCGGGGAGGATATCGAGATAACCTTTGTCAGAGGCAGCGAGACAAAGACCGTTTATGCGCGCCTGACCCAAAGTCCACCAGTCAGAAGTTAAATCAATAAAAAAGTCGCGCTGTCCAGCGTACTATGCTCAAAATAATCTCGTGTCCGGAGATACGATGCTTTTCAGTGTAACTGCGCTCCGGTGACACACCTCTCACCAGATCTCTTGAAAGAGTTTCCTGTTTTATATAGTCAGCAAACTCAGTCACTACTCTATAAATAAAATCGTCACCCTGATAATAAGTGACTATAGTATCGGTAACCTCAAATCCGGCTGCACGGCGCATCGTCTGCAAACGGCGCACTATCTCCCGGCTTATCCCCTCAGCTTCCAAATCAGGCGATAGCTCAGTAGCCACAGCCACCCAACAACTGCCCTCCGCAGCCAAGGCAAAACCAGTTTTGTCAGCAAAGACCGCAGCATCTGAAGAAAACTCTATTTCCTTGACATTCAACTCATCAAGTATCTGGTAGTCCAGCTTCCTGATAAATTGTCTTTCCATCTCCGACCTGACACCGATTACTGCTTTAGACAGTGGCTGCCTAACCTTTATGCCGGCTTTCGCCCGGGCAGCACGCCCTAAACTGCAGACCAGCATAGCGAGAGAAGTAGCATCGATTAAATCTCTGTCAATCTCAGATAGTTGAGCACTGGGATAATCAGTCAAGTGCACACTTTCCGCAGCTTCTGGATCAATAGAGCGTACCAAATTCTGGTAGATTTCCTCAGCAACAAATGGTGTAAAAGGAGCCAGGAGCTTGGACAGGGTGACCAGACATCGATAGAGCGTAGTATAAGCAGCTTGCTTGTCGGCATCGTTCTGACTCTTCCAGAAACGGCGCCTGCTTCGCCTCACATACCAATTGGAAAGCTCGTCGATAAATATCCCCAGCTTTCGACCTGCAGTAGTAGGGTCATAGCTGTCTAAAGCCGCGTCAACATCGAGAATAAGTTGGTTAAGGCGGGAAAGTATCCACCTATCCAGGTCCGACAAAGACGCTTCCGCATCGGACATCGGGTCAAAACGGTCAATATTGGCATACATAACAAAGAAAGAATAGGTATTCCACAGGGTAAGAAGAAAGTTGCGCATAACCTCAGCTACTGCGTCGCTGGAAAAGCGTCGCACATTACCCGGGGGCGACGAGGTGATCAGATACCAGCGCAAAGCATCGGCACCATAACTATCAAGGACAGCCCAGGGGTCGACCACATTCCCCTTAGCTTTGCTCATCTTCTCGCCCTGTGCATCGAGAATATGCCCCAGACAGATGACATTCTTAAAACTGGGGCGGTCAAAAAGCAAAGTAGAAATAGCATGTAAACTATAAAACCAGCCCCGAGTCTGGTCGACCGCTTCGCAAATATAATCGGCAGGAAAACCCTGTGCGAAAACATCTTGATTCTCAAAGGGATAATGCCACTGTGCAAAAGGCATGGCTCCCGAGTCAAACCAGCAATCAATCACCTCGGTGAGCCGTCTCACCCTGCCACCACACTGACTGCAGGAAAACGTGATACCATCCACGGAAGGACGATGTAAGTCCAGGGGTTCCATTATACCCTCGACATCTGGCTTAGCTTTTAGGTCAGCCACACTGCCAACACACTCATACTTGCCACACTGCTCACATGTCCATACATTTAGCGGCGTCCCCCAGTAGCGCTCGCGCGAGAAAGCCCAATCAACATTGTTTTCCAGCCAATTTCCAAAACGCCCGTGCTTGATATATTCAGGATACCAGTTGATCTCTTCATTTCTGGCAATAAGCACCTTTTTGTGAGCTGAAGTCCTGATATACCAAGCTCTTTTAGCGTAATACAATAGTGGCGATTCGCACCTCCAGCAGAAAGGATAAGTATGGACTATCCGCTCGCTACGGTAAAGCAGACCACGCGACTCAAGTTCTTCAAGCACCAAGGGGTCAGCATCTTTGACAAACTTACCTGCAAACGGATAAGACCCTGTCATACGCCCATCAAGGTCTACCGGCTGTACAAAGTCCAGCCCTTCCTTTTTCCCAGCCTCAAAATCGACTTCCCCGAACGCAGGAGCGATATGGACTATTCCTGTGCCCTCCTCCATAGATACAAAGTCACCAGCAATAACCGGGTATGTAAGGTTTCTCTCTTCTGGCTGCAAACTAAGCACTTCATAAGAGGCTGTTTCCTGAGTGTTCTTGACACTAAAGCGTCGCCTTTCTACAGCAAACTGATGGGGATTGAACAAAGGCTCATAACGGAGCCCTACAAGCTCAGAACCTAACACACTGCCTTTTGCCTCGTAACCAACAAGCCCGATGTCCGATGCCAACGCATCAGCCACAATCAAACACTCATTTTCATTGCCCAAAATGCTATACCTCGCATCGGCTGCTACAGCCAGTGCAGTGTTGCCAGGCAATGTCCACGGGGTTGTCGTCCAGACAAGGAAAAAAATAGGCTTATTCACATGAAGCTCACTTAACAGGGAAGATAACTTGCTACCTTTCGCTATCGAGTCATGAATAAGTCTAAACTTTATGTAAACAGAAGGGTCGTCTGCATCATCTCTATAACCAAGCGCCACTTCATGCGAACTCAATGAGGTGCCGCATCTGGGGCAATGTGGCGTCACTCTATAACCCTGATAAATCAGCCCCTTGTCCCAAAGCTGTTTTAATGCCCACCAGCAGGACTCGATATAGTTATTATCCAAAGTCTTATAGGCGCTTTTCAGGTCAAGCCAAAAGCCAATACGTTCTGTCAGAGCTTCCCAGTCCTTGATATAGCTAAAAACGCTCTCACGGCAAAGCCTGTTAAATTCCCCCACACCATATTTCTCTATCTGAGATTTGCTTGTAATACCGAGGGTCTTCTCCACTTCCAACTCCACAGGCAACCCATGAGTATCCCATCCGGCTTTCCGGGGTGTATAATATCCCTTCATCGCCTTATATCTGGGGATAATATCCTTAAATACACGAGACAGCACATGATGAATACCTGGTTTACCATTAGCAGTGGGTGGACCTTCATAAAGTGTGAACTGAGGAGCTCCGGTCCTGATACTTAAGCTCTTCTGAAAAATCTGGTGCTCTTTCCAGAAGTTAAGGATATCACTTTCCAGTTGCGGAAAATTTATTTTGCTATTTACCGGGCGAAACATAGCTAGCGCTTTTTGGGAAAGATAGCCACCTTGCGCCCCTCACCCTCACCCATGCTTTGAGTGGTAACATCAGGATGATTAGCAAGAGCAAGATGGATAATGCGTCGCTCGTCCGCTGGCATTGGCTCCAGAGTTATCACCCGTCTTCCTCGTTTCACCTGCTCTGCCAGGCGCAGGGCTAAACCTTGCAACGACTCATAGCGGCGCTTTTTATAGCCAGCGATATCGACATTGATCGGCACCCAGATTTTAAGTTTCTCGGACACTATTAGTCTAACCAAATACTGCAAACAAGCTAGGGTCTGCCCACGTCGTCCTATTAATACCCCCAAGTCATCACCGTCGATATCAAGGTTTACCGGGAGTTCTCCACCAGTTGAGGAAAGCACCGAAACTTCAGCCTTGATCCCCATGTACTTGAGAATGTCAGCCAGCACTTCTTTAGCTAAAGCCGCTATATCTACTTTTGAAGGCTGTGACTGTAAAAGCCTCACTTTAACCTTAGCCTCCTCTGCACCAACCCCCAATAAGCCAGACCTCCCCTTCTTCAAAACAATTACTTCAACATCTTCCTCATCTGCTCCTAACTGGTCTAATGCCTTGCGGATAGCTTCATCTACCGTTTTACCGCTCACTTCCAGTTCCTTCATCTCCGAAAAGGACCTCCCTTCTTACTTCCAGCCGCCTTGGTTAAGACTTTTGATTGTTCAGTCTCTTTACCTACCATTTTGGACACCGGCTTTGCCTGAGGCTGACCATGAGTAGGCGGCACTTTAGCACCACTTGATGGTCTAGCTAAATACCCCCATCCACCACCAACAAAGTACTGAATAACCACACCTACCACATTTGAGACAACCCAATATAATGCTAGCCCGCTCGGAAAAGAAAGAGTAAAAAGGGCGAACATCAAAGGCATCATCAACAGCGTCATATTATTTACAGATTGTTGCCGGGGGTCAGCCGCTGGTGGTGTTACCATTTTCTGCTGCACCCACATTGTTGCTCCAACAAGCAAAGCCAGGATCAGATTAGGATCCGGTTTGGATAGCTGGAGCCACAAAAAACGCTCATTCAAAGGCACCGCACGCACCACCAAGTCCCATGAGTAAAGATGCTGAGAGAGATTCAATAGATTCTCCGGAGTAGCTGCCAATGCCTGCATTATGGACTGATAAAGAGCAATCCAAATTGGCAACTGAATGAGCAAAGGCCATAAACACCCTAGAGGGTTAACTCCAGCTTCTCGATATAGTTTTACCATCTCCTGCTGCAACTTCTGCTGGTCTTTCGCGTATTTCTTCTGTAACTCCTGGAGCTTGGGTTGCAGCTCCTGCATCACCTTCGTCGAACGGGTCTGCCGGATAGTAAGCGGCAACAATGCTACACGAACAATCACCGTAAAAACGATAATGGCTAACCCAAAATTTCCACCAAAGACAGAACACAATGCAATCAAGCTATTCAGTATCGGTTCAAGTATTATCGTATTCCACAGCTCAGCCATAATTAGCCTACTTCACAACTAATGAAAATTTCCACACTACTTCGCCCCTCTCTACATCTATAGCATAGATACACCTGTCTCGGGCATGAACATAGACCGTGTTATCCACGGCACAAAGAGGAGCCATAATCTGGGCACCAATAGCAACCATCTTCTCAAGGCTACCAGTTTCAACTCTGAGCACATAAACTTTTCCTGATTTCGAGCTTACTACCAGCCAGTCTCCAACCAGAACAGGCGCGGCTATGACAGGTGAATCACAGGTGAACTCCCACAGTGCTTCACCACGTTCTATAGGCGTGTCAGCCTTTAAGGCATATACTTTATTATCCAGACAAGCTGCATAGACAGCCCCACCTTGCACCACAGGTGTTGCCCAGAACCAGTTGCCGCCTTTAAATTTCCACTTCACATCGCCACTTGCTGCATCAAGAGCGTAGAGATAGCAATCAAAAGTGCCGAAGAATAATCTATCCCCAGCAATTACCGGTGATGAAGAAACCGAAGCTGGAAACTCCTTTTCCCACAATAATGTGCCATCACGAACAGACAGAGCATAAAGTTTGTGTCTGTAATTACTGACATAGAGAACGTCATTCCCAATGGCTGGAGACGTCCATATCTTACCCCCTGTGTCAAAGACCCAACGCTTCTCGCCATACATGGCGTCTAAAGCATAAACTTTCCCGTTTGAACTACCAAAATACAGCGTACCGTCATATAGCACGGGACTACCTACAATAGCACCTATAGATTCTACACCACCGGGATAAACCCACTCCCCTTTCGACCTCATGGGGGTCCCTTCAGCATAACCCGGGGCAGACCGGTTAATTGCCAGTATCCTGCCGTTTTCACCGGAGCAGGTAGCAACATAGACAAGCTGCCCCGCTACCAGCGGTGTAGCATAGACATTAGCTATTGGCGCCGGTGAAGCACAGGTAGGTCCGCATACTGGCCTCGCTGCACCAAGAGTGGGAAACGGGAATGCCCATTCACCAGTGCCAGGGAACGGCAGGTTGTCTTTTCTAGAATCAGGATTAATTGCCAGAACCTTGCCGTCCATAGAACCTAGAAAAAGAGAGCCCTCGTAATATGTAATACCAGACCAGCCCTGCCACTCTGGATTAGCACAGCTTGCAGTAACCAGTACAGCCACAGCAAAAGCGAGCAAAAGCAATGCTCTGGCCAATTTTGGAATAACGATCAATCGCATCGTTGCTCCAGGACAAACGTTGTAATCTATGGCACAGGGTCGTAACCACCCTCAGACCAAGGGTGACAACGTACCAAACGCCTCACTGTAAAACAGGTCCCTTTTATTAAGCCATATCTCTCAATAGCCTCATAAGCATATTGAGAACAGGTGGGCACAAAGCGGCAAGAAGGTGGGGTGACCCGCGATATGGTCAACTGGTACAGTCTAATCAGCCCTAACGCCAATTGCTTCATCTTCGTCCAGCAAGCAGGCTCGCTTTAAGAGCCCGCCGATCGCTTTTCTGAATTCATGATAATTAGCATCAGCCGCGCTTTTTCGGACAATAAATACAATGTCCCACCCGGATTTTATATTCAGTGTACGCACGACTTCCCTGAGCAAACGACGAGCCCGGTTGCGTACCACAGCCTTGCCAATCCTTTTGCCCACCGAGAAGCCTATCCTGGTAACATTAAGTCCATTAGGTACTGCTTTCACTATCACAAGGCTACTTGCCCAACTTCTGTCAGAGTTATAAACTGACAAATATTGGGCTCTGGTCTTTAAAACCTGGTGTACCCCCATAGCACTAGACAGGAGTAAGCCTCCACCTTCCTTTAAGCTGCCGCGCTTTTAGTACCCGCCGCCCACCACGCGTGGCTGCTCTGGCCCGGAAGCCATGCTTACGTTTTCTCGGAATCCTCTTAGGTTGATAGGTCCTCTTGGGCATATCAACTTCCCCTTAGTTTTCTAGCCCTCTGAAATATCACCAGGACGGAGATGGTCTGGGGTGTAAGGCAGTAATGCCAGGAAACGAGCCCTCTTTATTGCCAATGCCAGCCGCCGCTGATGTTTAGCACAGGCTCCGGTTCGCCGGCGTGCCTCAATTCTTGCCCTGCTGGAGATATACCGCTGTAACCTGGAAATATCCTTGTAGTCTATTTCGGTTCCATCTTTACAAAAAGGACAGACTTTCGGCTTTAAAGCGAAACGCCTTCCCCTTTCCTTGACTTCTTTAATGCCTTCAACATCAGTCATTTTTCAGCCCTGCCTTCCGCAGACAATTTAAAAGGGTAAATCCTCCGGCTCTACTTCGTCACCAGCAACTTCACTTGGCAATTCGTCCCCAGGAAGAGGAGCTACCGCCTGCTTGTCCAAAAACAGTACCCTGTTAGCTATTACCTCGGCAGTTACTCGCCGTTGACCGTCCCTCCCCTCCCATGCGCGCGTCCTCAAACTGCCCTCCACATATACTCGCTGCCCCTTGGTCAAGAATTGATTGCAGCTTTCAGCCTGTTTCCGCCAAGTGACTATGGTGAACCACTCAGTCTCTTGCCTCCTTTCCCCATCTGGCGTGGTATACACACGATTTGTAGCCAGGCGAAACGAGGTCACGGGATTACCACTTGGAGTGAAACGCATCTCAGGGTCTGTACCTACATTGCCGATCAGTATGATTTTGTTAAGACTCACCATGTCAATCCCCCAATCACTTGCTAACCCTTACCAGTAAATGGCGCAAAACCTCATCCCATAATTTGAGATTGTTTTCCAGCTCCTTGGTTGAAGACGGCTGAAGCCTAAGCTTTGCCAATAGATAGCTACCCTCATTACGACGCTTTATAGGATATGCCAGCTTCCGTTTCCCCCACTCGACTGTTTCCTCTACACCACCACCAATGCCATTAACAAAACCCTTTAGTTTATCTACAAAACCTTGTACCCCGTCATCAGCTAGCTCAGGGCTTAATATGACAACAAGTTCATAATAAGGCATCTTATATCCTAAGACTTAAAATCGGGCACATTATAGCACATCAATCAAAATAGCTACAACACATCATGATTGGCAAGCCTTGCATTTTTAATGCGGCTGTCCTATAGTGAAGCAGCAAGGAGACTACACTACATTGGAAATCAGCATCATCGGATTGCCTAAGAGTGGCAAGACCACTATTTTCAATGCACTAACCAAAAGGAGCACTGCGGCCGAAGTCCGTGCTCCGTCTGCACTGACCTATAATATTGGAACAGCTAAAGTCCCCGAACCAAGGCTTGAATTCCTGACGAGTATCTTCCACCCCAAAAAGGTTACTGCCGCTGAGATAAGGTATATCGATATCGCCGGTATAACAAAAGGCTTCGGACGAAGCGAAGGCATTGGAGGGCAACTACTCAATTATTTAAGCAAAGCTGATTTGTTGCTTCATGTAGTAAGAGCTTTTAGAGATGAGGGCATTCCGCATATAGACAGCAGCATCGACCCGAAACGAGACATGGCAACAATGAATCTAGAGCTTATCTTCTCAGACCTATCAATAATTGAAAAAAGGATACAACGCATTCAGGAACTTCTAAAGAGTGCTAAGCCACACGAGCGCGACCTTGTGCTCAAAGAACAAACTCTTCTACAGAAAATCAAGGTGGCACTGGAAGGTGAAACGCCTATCCGGGAGCAGAAACTAAGCGCCGAAGAAGTCCGCAGCCTTGCCAATTACCAGTTCCTCACTGCAAAACCTATGCTTGTAGTCATAAACATCGATGAAGACCAAATATCGCAAGCTGCAGCCATAGAGACCGAACTTCGTAAGAACTACTCCGGAACCCACCCCAAGATTATAGCAATATGCGGCAAGTTGGAAATGGAATTAGCCCAGCTTGAAGATGCCGAAGCTAAGGAATTCCGCAATGCCCTAGGATTGAGCGAACCAGTACTTGACCGGGTCATAAGGACTTCTTACGAATTACTGGGGTTAATCTCTTTCTTTACCACAGTTTCAGAGGAGCTAAAAGCCTGGACAATCCCTAAAGGGACTACTGCGTTAAAAGCTGCTGGCAAGATTCACTCGGATATAGAAAGGGGATTCATCAAAGCTGAGGTTATAAACTTCACGGAATTGCAAAGGCTCGGTAGCCTCGCCGAAGCACGGAGACAAGGACTGCTTAGATTGGAGGGTAAGAACTATATTGTTGAGGACGGCGACATTATAACCTTCATGTTTAATGTCTGAGCAGAAACCCCAATATAATAAAACGCTCAATCGAGTATGAGACTCTACAGAAAGACCCTATTGAAGATCAAGCTGATATCCGACAGATCAACCCCAAGGCGGCTCTTTAATATTAACGTTCTCAAAATAGTCGCTATCTAGTTCCCGCCGTGCTACCCCAGTTTCCATGGCAGCTTTAGCCACACTATGAGTAACTGCCAGATGTACCTTAGATTCCAAAGGGCTGGGCACCAATTCACCTTCACTAGCAACACCAGCAATCGCAGTGGCAGCTGCCTTATACATCTCGAAGTTGATTTTTTCTGCCTTGGCATCCAGTGTCCCCCGCCAGATACCGGGGTAAGCGAGTAAATTATTGATCGTCTTCCCATCAGCAGCTAGGGCAGCACCAGCAGCTAGTGCAAGCTGCGGGTCGATCTCCGGGACAGGGTTCGTGAGGGCAAAAATAATCTGGCCTTTCTTTACCATCGATGGCTCAATGAGTCCAGCAACTGTAGAAGTGGCAATAACAATATCAGCTGTCTCCATAATCTCCTTCAGGCTAGAGGCAATTCCCCCTAGCTCTGCATACCGCTTGATAGTCGCCTCAGTTCGCGCTGTGCCCAATGGGGGATTACCAGTATATTGCAAGAGGAACTTCCCAATGGACATACCTGCTGCCCCCAAACCAATAAGCCCGATTTTTGCCTTTCCCAATGACACGCCAGTAATCTTACAGGCATTGATTAAAGCTGCCAGCACAACGACCGCAGTCCCTTGCTGGTCATCATGCATGACAGGAATATTCAGCACCTGTTCCAGCTTCTCCTGAATAATAAAACAGCGTGGCGAAGCTATATCCTCTAATTGTATTCCACTAAACGTGATTGCAATATGCTTGACAGTCTCGACAATCTCGTCAGGGTCTGTTGTATCGAGCAAAATAGGTACCATGCTTACGCCCGTCAAGTGATAAATTAGCGCAGCTTTGCCCTCCATAACAGGCATACTTGCCAGAGGACCGATATTGCCCAAGCCAAGTACAGCAGTACCATCAGTGACAATAGCTATAGAATACGGAATACTAGTATATTTATCCTTCCACGTTAAATTTTCCTTGATGAGATTACATACCTCAGCTACACCTGGAGTATAAACTTTTCGCAGGTCTTCCAATGAACTAATGTGCACAGCATTGACCACCTTGATCTTCCCACCTTCGTGAAAATCGAGTATGTGATCTCTGACCTCTAATACGGTGACTTCCTTCAGCCTCGATACCTCGTCTAACAGAACAGAAAGCGACTCACGGTTGCTCACGAATACCTCGATATCTCGAACCGTATAATGGTGCCCAAGATGCACTGTGGTAATATTCCCAATATTGCCGCCAGCTCTGGCAATTGCTGTGGCTAACTTACTTAGAGTACCTGGCACATTGAGATTCTTGCATCGCAACGTCCTAGAAATCTCGTAACCATTAGTCGCCATATTCTGTATCTCCTCCCGGTCACAAAATTATTGAAAGCCCAACAGCAAACCAGCCAATCCCGGTATCTATAAACCCACAGCTACTTCACTGCGCGCTAAAGCATGCTGCAGAAAACTTCAACGCCACTATTATACTACAACAAAAGGAAGACCAGAGACTCCAGTCACGACCTTGGTAGAAACTTTTATGCCCTTATTAATCAAGTCTAAAAACTCAAGCAGCCCCCAAATTGAAACGGTGATAAACGGCTTTAAATAGGCGAATGCCTCGAAGAAGGTGCTGCCGAGACTATATTTTCAAAGGGGCAAAAGCACTAGCAGGAAACCCTACAACAATTTGCGCCCTTGTTCCAAGCCATGTTATAGTGCTCTTCGGACTCAACAGATGAAGATAGTCCTACATATATGTTGCGGTGTTTGTGCTGCAGGTTCAGCCAAAGCCTTATTGAATGAGGGTCACGAAATCGTCGGACTTTTCTACAATCCCAACATTTACCCTGAAACCGAATTCTATAAGCGGCTAGAGGCTGCACAAAACATCGCCAAGCTTTTCACCTTTCACTTAGAAGTGATACCTTACTTCCCGGACGATTGGTTCAACAAGGCCGGGGCTCTCAAAAATGAACCAGAAGGAGGTAAAAGGTGTGAGCTTTGTTACCGCTTACGGCTGGAAAGAACATATCAATACATGCTGGATTGTGAGGCAGACGCCTTCACTACAACCCTAACTATAAGCCCCCATAAGTCAGCAACTGTAATAAACAGTATAGGAATAGATATCGGAGGCAACAAATTCCTCGCCCGCGATTTTAAAAAGCAAGAGGGCTTCAAACAAGCGATACAAATAGCTAAACAGCAAGAACTTTACCGGCAAAGTTATTGTGGCTGCATCTATAGTCTCAGGTACAGAAGACAATCAAAATTAATTTAAATTACTCTGCTAAACAAAGAGCCAAAAGATTCCGCCTTACCTCACCATTGCCCTCTTTTTCTATAGGTATCAATGAATCTTTTGATAGAGCGGTCATAACTGAGTTCTACCTCAGGCGGGAAGAAGCAAGCTGGCAATTCTCCCGCCTCACGGTGATACATCAAACACTCGCAACACACACCTTTTCTAGGGCAAGGTTCGTACGTGCAATTACATTGCAGCTTGTTGTTCTCAATATTGCATTCTCTCATTGTCTCCCCCCACATATGAGTTAGTCTATAAACTTCTGAACACAGGGGTGGTCTCCAAAAACATGAGCCTGTAACCTAGCGATTTTCTAGGCTCGGTACTGCAAAGAAAGGCTAGTACTAAGTTGGACCATTGCTATAACCTAGCAATGTTATTGAACCTGAGACAGAAGATACAGTCTTATAAGAAACCGTGTAGTTAAAGACCCCCGAAACAGCAGTTCGTACGCCGGAAAAACAAAAACTCCAAATCTTATTCCATATAAGACTAAAATCGCTAAAAAATTGGTTACTAACAACTCTCCCTCTTACAACTGTGCTAAAGTAGTTTCTGTTTTTCAGCAAACAAAGTATAAAAACCTTTACCCACTTTTTTACCAAGATAACCTACCTCCACCATCCTTTTAAGTAACCGAGTAGGCTTATACCGCTCCCACCCAGTTTGCTGGTATATACCCTCCAGAAGGTCAACAACCACATCCACACCAACCAAATCAAGAAGTTCAAAAGGTCCCATAGGCCAATTGAAGGAGAGCCTGACGATCTTATCGATATCCTCTACACTAGCTAAATTTTCCTCCGCAACTTTAGCCGCTTCGTTCATCACCAAGGGTATTATCCTGTTAGTTACGAAACCAGGGGAGTCCTTGACCACCACGGCTTCCTTACCGATAGACTTGGCAAAATCTAGGCTGACTTGAAGTGTTTCCTCTGAAGTCAACAGTGACTTGACAACCTCCAGACCCCTCATCATGGGCACAGGACTGAAGAAATGCATGCCAATTACCTTATCCGGACGCTTAGTTCTCGAAGCAAGCAAACCTATTGGAATACCCGATGTGTTAGATGCCAGAATCGAATGCTTGGGGCAAATCTCATCAAGCTGTTTAAACAACGGTACTTTGACTTCAACACGTTCAAAGACTGCCTCAACGACATAATCTGCATCTGCTGCACCAGCTGCTAAATCAATTGTCACATGGATATTAGCCAGAGCTTTTTCCATGCTCTGGCGACTGAGCCTGCCTCTCTCCACAAATCTGCTCAAGCTACTCTTGATAGCGGCTAAACCTCTGTCAAGAAATTCCTGCTTCACATCGACCATTGTAGTCTCATAGCCAGCCTGTGCCACTACCTGCGCTATACCGTTGCCCATTGTACCAGCACCAATCACACAGACTTTCTTAATTTCCATACCTCAAACCTCCGTTTTAGCCAATTTTATCTAAATCCCAGCCGCTTTTTAAAGCACAAATCACAACTCAAAGAGTCATTGTTAAGCGCGCTTTGAAAAATAATTCTTTTGCCTACTTTAAAATAACACTAAATAGGTATATTAACCTGAGAAAGGCAAAGCTATAATTTCGTTGAGCCTAATTTAAACAGGCACGCTCTCAATCTTTAAAAAATACAAAGGAGGTAAAAATGCTAGCAGTAACAAATGAGGCAAGACAACTTCTACTTGAAGCCCTACAGGCTAACACCGATGACCCTGAGATAGGACTTAGGTTAGCCCTAGGTCCTGGCGGTCAACTGGCTCTAGTTCTAGATAAAGAGGCAGAAGGCGACCAAGTAGTGGAACACAAGGGCTCAAAGGTGTTGCTGGTCGGCGCCGAGCTGTCTTTCATTGTGGACGGTATGACAATTGACACCAGGGATACTGAAGACGGACCAAGACTGGTAGTGATAAGACCTGAAGCTGAACAAGACCAGTAAACACACAGGAAATTTCGATATACAACTGTACAGCGCGGACTTTAGTCTAAATATGTTATTGTAGCTGATGGTTTTCTTATAAGTTGGAATTCCACACCAGCATCGCTAAACAATTTCAAAAACGCATCGTCAGCATATGTCCCAAAGGTGACAAAACGTCTGATTTTCGCATTGACCAGCATCTTTGCACAAAGTACGCATGGGCTATGTGTACAATACACGGTTGCCCCCTCCAGACTCACCCCATGGAGCGATGCCTGAATAATCACATTCTGTTCAGCATGGATCCCCCGACATATCTCATGTCTTGTTCCCGATGGAATATTCAGCTCATCACGGAGACAACCAAGCTCCAGACAGTCTTTAAGCCCCGCCGGCGCACCATTATAACCAGTAGCCAGTATGTGCTTGTCTCTCACTGCAACAGCACCAACGTGGTGTCTGCGGCAGGTGGAACGCTCGGCAACCACTGAAGCCACTTTGAGAAAGTAATCGTCAACACCGGGTCTTGTTTGTCTTTTCATTTCAAAACCTGGATAACTCTACTGACATCATTTGCTAGATCTGGCAAAGTTGACTCATTGATAACGGTGAAGTCAGCCATAGCAATAGGTCCACCTTTATTAGTATTTTCTATCTCGGTAATGTCCCGCTCAGCCGCCATCTCTTTTGTAAGAGGGCGAACTGACCTGCGGATAAGTCTTTCGTACCTTGTCTTAGGTGAAGCCCACACAGCTACAACACAAAATCGTTCTCCGTAGCGGCTTTTGAGTAACAAATATTCCTCCCAAGAATAAAGACCATCTATGACAACGTTAGAAGACTTAAGTAAAGTATCAATCTTGGGTAAGTTCAGCTTAGCATAGGCAGCCATACCGTGTTCTTTCCGCAACTGCTGCCTCACATAGCGTTCATTTTCCTCATTTAGCTCTAGCCCCCGCCTCCTAATTTCCTCGTCAGTAATATCACCAAATCTGATTTTTTCAAAGCCATCCTGTTCGAATATACGAGCTACCTCAGACTTACCTGAGCCAGCCATACCAACTATCGCCACCAGTTTTTTTATACTGTCTGCCATAAGCCAGCACATAGAAAATGGGTACTTCCACATTATAGGTAAAAACTACGATTTTCGTAAAGCTGTATTTTGAGCCCTTCTCTGCTACAGTGCTATAATTTCCCTAGAGACAACATCAATACCGGTGTTAGGGTCCACTTTCCTTTTTAAGACAGCACAGAAATTAGGATTCAGGAGAACAAGTGATGGGTAAAAAACAAATGGCTAAACGAATCTGCATACTTCTACTTTCTACGCTAACAATGCTCTTCATCTCTGGCTGTGAGGCTGCTGGGATTGGGACTGAAGTACGCTTAGAAGGCATATCTATGTATCTAGATGGGAAATTAATTTCCGGGCTACCCTCCCAAAAAGCTGACATCGTACTTAAAGTCGCTCTAAGCGAGATAAGTATAAGTTCAACTGGCCCAGATACGGTGATAAGACTAAAACCCGGGGATGCTGCTATCACTATAAAGCCTGATGGTATCTCAATAACTGGCGTAGATCCGCAAAAGTTGAAGATCGAGTGGCAAGATACTGAGCAGAACAAGTAACCTCATGGACATACTGGACGGACTTAACCCAGCACAGAGACAGGCTGTAGAAATTAGAGAAGGCCCCCTGCTCATTATAGCTGGTCCTGGCAGTGGTAAGACCCGCGTTATTACACACCGTGTTGCATATTTAATAAAAGTTTGTGGTGTCAGCCCCCGCCGTATCATGGCGGTCACCTTTACGAACAAAGCTGCCAGGGAGATGGCAGAGCGGCTAGAAAGACTACTAGGTCAAACTGCCGAGTCATTAACACTGGGCACCTTCCACGCCATCTGCGCCGGCATCCTCCGTCGGGACGGTAAGGCAATTGGACTCGACCGCAATTTTGTAATCTATGATGAAGAGGACCAGCTTAACCTGATAAAGCAAAGCCTGCAAGAACTTAACCTTGACCCGAAGCAATACAGCCCTAAGTCTATCCAATCAGCGATAAAATATGCGAAAAGTCGCTTGCTTACACCATTAGACTATGCTAAACGAGCCGGTAATTACTTCGAAGAAATAGTCCAGCGCATTTACGAGCGATATCAGATTATCCTCACTCAAAGCCAAGGGGTCGACTTTGACGACCTGCTGATGAAAACAGTCCAGCTCTTTAATGACCATGAGGACATACTATCACAGTACCAATCTCGCTACCAGCACATTTTAGTAGACGAGTTCCAGGATACTAACGTAACTCAGTACGTGCTTATAAAACAGCTCGGAGGTAAGTACCGCAACATCTGCGTGGTTGGCGACCCCGACCAATCCATATATTCTTGGAGATTTGCTGACTTACGCAATATTCTAAGTTTCGAACACGACTATCCCGATGCGTCCGTTATCTATCTGGAGCAGAATTACCGCTCCACCAAAATCATCCTGGATGTAGCATCCAGCATAATCTCAGCCAATTCGCAACGCAAACCAAAGAGATTGTGGACCGAGAATGCGGTTGGAGTGCCGGTAACCGTGATCGAGACCTACGATGAGAACGATGAAGCACAATTTGTTGTTAGAGAAATAGAAAGGCTAACCAGCGAAAATATCGTGAATCTTAGCAGCTGCGCTGTCATGTACCGGGTTAACGCTCAATCTAGAGCACTTGAGGAGGCATTTATCCGCTACGGTGTGCCTTATAAACTGGTCGGCGGCATTCGATTCTATCAGAGACAAGAGATTAAAGATATTATCGCCTACTTAAGAGTCGTTTACAATCAAAATGATAACATAAGCCTTGCCCGTATAATAAACGTACCCGCAAGAGGAATCGGACAACGCACGCTAGCTGAGATATCAACTTGGGCGAAGAAGGAGAGCATCCCTCTTTACTCAGCCCTGAAAATAGCTGCCCAGAAAGGCGGACCTGTACTAACACCTCGTGCCAACTACGCAGTCACCTGCTTTGTAAATCTGGTTGAAGAGCTAATCTCCAAAAGCCACGAACTCAGTCTATCAACGCTCATAGATGAACTACTTCAAATGATCGAATACAAGGACTACCTTTTTAATCAAGAAAACGGAGATGAGCGCTGGGAAAATATTTTGGAGCTTCATGCTGTAGCTAGAGAATACGACTCTTTAGACCCGCGAGATGCACTGGCTGCCTTCCTCGAGAAGATAAGTTTGGTATCCGATGTAGACGAATTAGATGAGCGCTCAAATGCTGTTACCCTGATTACCCTGCATCAAGCAAAAGGGCTAGAATTTCCGGTGGTCTTCATTACAGGAATCGAAGAGGGGCTCCTACCTCATCGCAAATCCGTTGACATTGACGAAATTGAAGAGGAACGCCGTTTGTGTTACGTAGGTATCACCCGCGCTAAGGAACGAGTCTACCTGCTCTATGCCCAGCACCGCAGTTTCTTTGGTAATAGCTCTCGAACTATGCCTTCCAGATTCCTTAAAGATATACCCGAAGAACTAATAACCCACAGGAACAGTTGGGAAGATCAGGAGGACAAGTTCACACCAATAACCAGTATATATTCAAGGCTAACGGCAAAATCGGCTGAAGCCATGAGGCTGGAAATTGGCGACCGAGTTCGCCACAAACTATTTGGCGACGGTGTAGTCATAAGCTGCTATACATCTCCTGATGACCAGGAGATCACAGTAGCATTCACCACAGCAGGTATTAAAAGGTTACTTCTCAGCCTAGCTCCGATTGAAAAGCTTTAGAGAACCGCTTTACTTTCTACAACCCGCCTCGTAAAATGAGCTGAGATGCCTATTAAAGTCTTGCCCCGAGAAGTAATATCTAAAATCGCCGCTGGTGAAGTCATAGAAAGACCGGCTTCGGTAGTCAAAGAATTGATAGAGAACTCTCTTGACGCCGGTGCTACTCAAATATGGATAGAAGCACAAGGCGGTGGCTTAAAATTCATCAAAGTCGCCGACAATGGCAGCGGTATACCAGCAGCAGATGTGGAAATTGCTTTCCAACGGTATGCCACCAGCAAAGTAAGCAAGCTAGACGATCTGGGCAAAATAAGCACACTAGGCTTTCGTGGCGAAGCTCTTCCCAGCATAGCCACTGTAGCACAAGTAGAAATGCTAACTAAAGCTGAAGACGATGATACAGGTACTCTGATCCTTGTAGAAAATGGCCACACGACCAGGAAAGAAAAACAGAGTCGTCCTCGAGGTACATCTGTCACTGTGCGCTATCTTTTTCGTGACTTCCCGGCACGGTTAAAGTTTCTCAAGTCCACCACCACAGAAAACGGGCACATAGCGGATGTCGTATCCCACTACGCGATGGCTTTCCCAGAGGTAAAATTTCATTTCGTCCTCGAAGGACGCCAGGTTTTGTCAACAAGTGGCAACGGCGACTTGCGAGATGCAGTGGCTGCTATTTATGGTCTCGACCTTGCTAGGCAAATGATAGAAATAAGAGAATCAGACGAGCCCTTACTCATCTTTGGTATGATAAGCCCTCCATCAATTGCCCGCTCCAGTCGAAGTTATCTTGACTTTTTTGTGAATCGACGCTGGATACGCAGCAATATCCTTGCCCGCGCAGTTGAAGAGGCTTACCACAGCTGGCTTCTACCGGGGAAATACCCTATCGTTATCTTGAATCTCAACCTGCCAGCACAAGAAATCGACGTTAACGTACACCCAGCAAAAACAGAAATCCAGTTCCGCAATAACCAGCTAGTCTTCACTGCCATCCGAAAATCTGTCCACAAAGGTTTGGAAGCAATAATATCAGCGCCAAAAATCAAGCCTGCTGATATACAGTTCAACCCACCACCAACCCCCCTGTCCGCTTCACAGAGCGGAATATTAAACACCGCCGTCTTTAGAGTTATAGGACAACTGTCCAGCACGTATATAATGGCTGAGGGAGCTGATGGACTCATATTGATAGACCAGCATGCTGCTCATGAACGTGTCTTATTCGAGAAAATACTGGAACAAAATGCACAGCAAAAAATAGAAATTCAAGGACTTCTGGAGCCAGTGTATATTGAACTGGACCCGAAACGCGATGAAATTCTAAAGAATCATAGCCAAACACTGGAACAATTTGGTATTAAGCTTGAACCTTTTGGTACAAGGTGTTATTTGTTGAGAGCAGTACCCGCACTAATGAAAGAGACAAATCTAGTTGAGGCAGTATACAACCTGCTGGACTCACTGAGTGGTGAAACAGAACTGAAACAATTGAAGGGCAGGATAGCGATTTCTGTAGCCTGTCACAGTGCCGTCAAAGCTGGAGAACCCCTCTCCATGGAGGAAATGAGGGAATTAATAGCACAATTAGAGCAGACTACACAACCTCAAACTTGTCCTCATGGCAGACCCACCATGCTCCATCTTAGCTCGCGCCAGCTTGAAAGGGAGTTTGGCAGGTTACGATAGAGCCAGCAAACAATGCCTGACTATTCCTTATACTGATAGCTCGATACTATACCCTGTGGCATATTTCTGGCACTTTATCGGCGGGTAGAGTTTCCCTAATATATCTCAGCATATGATTGACAAACAATATAACAAACCCAGCAAGGTCTTCGCCTTTCATCATTTCTATTTTCCTGCCTGAAAAAAGTACCTTCAACCTACTGGGAAATTCCTCATCAGAGCGATGAAAAATAAAAAATATCCTTGCCCCTGGGAATATCTCTTTGCTCAGAGCCCAGTCCTCACCGACACCGAGTAGTTCTTCTTTACCCCCAATATATTTAGCCAGTCCAGACACATCAGTAACACATTCAAAAGCTGCTTTCCTAGCCTCCAACGCTGACTCAACCTGACGCTGGTGAGGACTTACTACTCCCTCTATTTCTCGCAAGCTGACCAATTTCCTACTCACAGTGCTCACCACACCAAATTCTTTGAAGTAGCCGATTACAAACCTAATTTGGAAACTATTTCCCTTACTCCCTCCCTCAGTGGCGCATCTTCCGGCAGTTCAATTAAAGGCTTCCCTCTGATATCAAGATCACCTATATAAGGGTCTTCAGGGATAACGGCGATCAATTCCAGTTTATATTCCTCAATAGCCTTCTGTATTTCTGGCGGTAGACTATTTTTCGACCTGTTTACAACAAGACCTATCCTGCCCACTTTAGTCCTCATTTCTTTAATTAAATCTTTCATTCTGGCAGCAGCCATTATGCCTCTCATAGTGACATCAGAAACTATAAGCAGTATATCGACATCGCGTGTTGTTTGGCGACTGATATGTTCCATACCAGCTTCCGAGTCAATAACCGTATACTCGTAATTCTTAGCCAGCCTGTCGATAGTGAGTCGTAACATATGATTGGCAGCACAGTAGCACCCAGGACCTTCTGGACGTCCCATCGCTAGAAGATCGACCCTGTCAGACTCGACCAGCGCCTGTCTTATTTTCATATCCAAGACATCCTGCTTCGAAACAGTGGGCGAAAGAGTCCCCTTCTGAATAGCTTCTGTGATATCCTCCCGAGCTCGCCCCACAGTATCACCTAAAGGCAAACCTAAGGCGATATTCAAATTGGTACTCGGGTCAGCATCAATAGCCAGTACCACACCCTTTTCGGATAACAGGTCTATAAGCAACGCAGCCACTGCTGTTTTGCCAACACCCCCTTTGCCTGCTACTACAATTGTCATTGCCATTTCTCTATCCCCTTCCTATCTGACGAAATCTGATACAACCATTATATCCTTAAAAAGAGACTTTGCCTAACTGTACACAAGGTCATACTTATGCTACCTTCAGCATGCAAAGGCTATCAATCTAATGCTTAGGTAAAGAATTTACTGGCGAGACTTTTATCACTGCCTTGTACTCAGGTGGACAGACAAGCTGGCAACTGCCACACTTAGTACATTTGGTCTGGTCAATGACCTTGACACCCCCCCTACCCGGGATTATCGCCTTCGCAGGGCAAGCCAGCACACAGTGTTCGCAGCCTCGCTCGCACTTTTCCGGCAAGATATAGTAGGCAATTAATTCTTTACATACCAGCGCCGGGCATCTCTTCTCCAGAATGTGAGCCTCATATTCATCCCTGAAATACCGGAGTGTACTCAGGACCGGGTTCGGTGCTGTGCGACCCAAACCGCATAGAGAACCTCCTCTTATATCCTCACCGAGCTCAATAAGCAAGTCCAGATCCTTAATCTTGCCCTTTCCAGTGGTAATGTCTTCAAGTATATCCCACATATGTTTAGTGCCAATGCGACAAGTAGAGCATTTACCACATGATTCCTTCTGGATAAAATCCAAAAAGAACTTGGCAGTATCCACCATACAGTTATCTTCGTCCATAGCAATAATGCCACCTGACCCCATAATAGCTCCAGCCTGACGTAAGGAATCAAAATCAACCGGGGTGTCCAATAGACTTGCAGGTAGGCACCCACCTGAAGGACCACCAATCTGCACTGCTTTCAATTGTTTCCCACCACGGATACCACCACCAACGTCAAAAATAAGCTGACGCAATGTTGTCCCCATAGCTACTTCTGCCAGACCTGTGTTGACTAGTTTCCCCGCCAAGGCGAACACAGCGGTGCCTTTACTACCCTCGGTGCCAATGGTGGAAAACCATTCTGCTCCCCTACCTATAATCAATGGCACATAGGCAAAGGTCTTGACATTATTCAGAACCGTGGGTTTGCCCCATAGACCCGCCTCTACTGAGTGAGGTGGTCTTGCTCGTGGCATACTCCGCCTACCTTCAATAGCATACATCAGAGCCGTTGATTCCCCGGAAACAAAGGCACCAGCACCTTCAACTATCTCGATTTTGAAATCAAAGCCACTTCCCAGAATATTATTACCCAGCAGCCCTAGTGTCTCTGCTTCACGAAGAGCGATTTTTAATCTCTCAACAGCCAGAGGATATTCTGCACGGATATATATAAACCCGTCTCTAGCACCAACAGCATACGCAGCAATTACCATTCCCTCTATCACCTGGTGCGGATCACTTTCTAAAAGAACCCTATCCATGAAAGCACCGGGATCCCCTTCATCAGCATTGCAGATTACATACTTGGGCTGACCTGAAGCCATTCGACATTGTTCCCACTTTCTCCCTGTGGGAAAGCCAGCACCACCTCGTCCTCTAAGTCCCGAACTCTTGATCTGTTCAATCACCAACTCTGGCTCCATATCCAGTGCTTTCTTAAGTCCAGCATAACCGCCGTTGGCAATGTAATGATTTATATTACCAGGATCGATATATCCGCAATTCCGCAGCAGTAACCGAAACTCGTGCTCGAAGCGCGAGAGTTCTGGAATACAAATAGCTCCTCGCTTATCTCGCTCAACTGTCCCTAAAGCCATGTCAAGGCAGGGGTCGTCGTTGGCAATATAATTTTCAACAAGTACTGGCACTTGCTGTGGGGTTACATTGTGATAACAAACGGTAAAGGAATCTGGCTTGATGATAGTAACCAAAGGTTCAAAAGAGCAAAGCCCTATGCACCCTACTTCGACCACATTACCAAGGAGATTCCGCCTCTTAAGTTCCTCCCTGAAAGCTTTGACCACAACCAGGGCTCCAGCTGCCCGCCCACAGGTCGCAGTGCCAACAAGTATACTCGGAACTTCGCCTGCGTAAAACGATGCCCACTCCCGTTTTGCATAGTCAACAATTTCGTCAAAAGTCATTGACCGCGCCAGCTGTCTGTCTTAAATTGAGGGTATGGTTAATTAGATTTATGCTCCCTATTGCTCGACCGTATATTTACAAGCAACTCCTCCACTCTTGAGGAGTTCATTCGTGGATACACAGCATCATCGATAACCACAACAGGCGCTAAAGCACAGCAGCCGACACATGCAACTCGCTCCAGACTGAACATCCCATCGCAGGTACACTCCCCAACACCAATCTCTAGTTCTCTAGACATAGCCTCAAGAACAAGCTGCCCACCGGCAAGATGACAAGCAGTGCCCATGCATACTTTCACTGGGTGCTTACCCAAAGGAGCAAAACGAAACTGGTTATAGAAAGTAGCAACGCCGTAAACTGTGCTCCCGGGTATACCAAGAAAATCAGCCAGGGCTAACATCGTCTCTTTTGACAAATAGCCCACCTTCTGCTGGATTTCCTGTAGGAGCGAGATGAGAAACCGCCTGTCTTTCCTATCCGGTTTCAGGATACCGCCCAGTTCTTCTCTCAGTTCTTCCACTTTTGCACAAGGCTAGGCAGATAAGCCGGTATCTCGCTAGCCTCTCTCGGACCAACGATTATCTCCCAGCCAGGCAATGCCTCTTCCAGCTCCCCCTTGATCCGTGCCACTTTGCCAGGGATTACAAGCCTTCTATGTTTTACCTTTTCTTCAATCCCGCTCTTCTTAACAAACGGACCTATAGAGTCACCAGAGAATTTCCCCGCAGCCCAGCCAGTGAGTACACCAAGCCCTTCAGTGTCCTTGACTAACAACCAGGAGGGAACCTTGCTGCCTTCTACCTCAGAGGCAACAATGAAGTAGGTTAATGCCCAGTTACTGGTAATCAGCACCGGGGAATCGGGACTGGGTTCACCTATTTCGTAAATTTTCTGTTCCACCGACATCGGTATCCGCGGATCAGTATATATGTTGAGCCTCTGTACTAACAATGGCAACAAAGAATACTGGTCAAAGTCAGAAAGAACAATGATACCTGGATACTTAATAACATACATAGCTGCAAGCAGGACCTGTCTGATTTCGTCCTTGTTCATAAAGCAAGGGAAACCAATGGTCGGATAACCTAGCGGTCTGAAGTTCTGCTTCAAAGCTGCTCTTCGAATCAACGTCTGGTCTTTGATAGCATCTCTCATGTTCCTCGACCCCGGATCGAGAACAATCTCATCAAGTCCAGCCTCTTTTAGCCTAATCGTCAGTGGTATCAAGTCTTCAATGTTGTTGCCTCTAACCCCTAACGGCGTCGGTGTGTCTTTAACGCTGGCAATAACTTTGTCTATGTTTTCCTTTGTGACCGGGTAGAGCAATGGTCTTTTATCTCCACAAAGCTTATAACTGGACAACAACACATCCACATCTTCTGAAATTAGTACCAGAGGTAAATCGACACTGGCGTTGACCTTGTTCACTAAAGCCTCAAATTTGCTTTTATCGCCAGACTCGAACCGCAAAGCCAAAATATCTGCCTTCAAAATACGCCCCACCCAAGGGAACTGCATTTCCTTTATCTTCTTTAATTTCTCGTCAATCTTGGCTTCAGGCTCTTTGTCCGAGACAAGCAAGCCGATGCCAGGTGGATGAACAAATGTTTTCTCGTGGCGGTAAATCACCTCTTCATTTCCAATCTGAAGAGCATTAGCCCCTTTGCCTATAGTTACCAGCTTTATGGGAGGTGCCAGAGCCTCTTCTAGCTCCGCCCGAATGTCTTCAGGAAGATAAGGACATTTGTCCAGTGTAGTCCCTGCTGCCGCCAGCTTCATAGCAAAAGCAAAACAGGTCGGGAAACCACACTCCTTACAATTTTTCTTTCCGCCATCGGGCAACTTCTTAACGATATCTGTTCCCTTGAGTGGCATGATAAACCTCCTCAATCGTGTTAATTATGTAAAATTCAGGCTATGACGGGAGTTCGACCTCTCCTTTAACCCAGGGATGTCCCACGCGATCGAGAAATTGTACCAACTCATCGACGTTCTTCACATCTTCCTCAGTTGCTATCTTGTCAAACAAATCCTCAGGAATAGCATCCTTGTACTTTTCTTTGATTTCTTTAGGCATCCACACACACCGTCTGATACCACCATCAGCTTGAAGGAACTTGGGTGACCTCAAATATTCCAGAGCCATCCCCAAGAAGCCTTCCACCTGTCTGCCGCCGCTGGTATCTGCTGCCATGGTGGAGAATGGCACTCCGACTACCGTAGGCCCAACAAAATCGCGATGCACTAAGCCAAAAGCATCGACTTCGGGAATATAGAACCAGATAGCCTGAAAACAGCCACATGAGGTGTGCGGGTGCTCAAAAGCGCTGTGCAGATAGACACGATTGTACGTACCCATGGACTTAACTGCTGCCAGCTCGTTACAACCACTATACTCGCCTCTTATGGGGTCAAGGCATTCGCCTTTCTTGACCTCCTGCACCGGTCCCTCTGGGTCAAGCTTGTAAGCAGCCCTGCCGTCGAACCAGCTTATTGCCCCACAATTCGCTACTCTTTCCGGAGTAGCTATGCAAATGTGTGTGGGGGCAAAGCTTTGACATAGGGCACAGCTATAGAATTCCTCTACATCTTCTTCTTTGAGTCCTCTCGCTCTCTCATCTCTAGCTTTATATATTTCACGAGCTTTGGCTACAAGCTCCTCGACCTTCTTTTCGTCAGTCACAAAGGTGATGGAGATCTTCTCGATTACATCTAATTCAGAGGTAAAGAGGAACATCAAAATCTTACCAACCTCTTCCAATGAATTGAGCCCTTTATTGTAGGAGTCTTTGCTTATCCTCACCCAGATATCATCCCTCTGGTTCATGTGATATAAGCCCTCAATGTAGTTAGCATAGAGGTGTATCCTTCTTTCCAAAACCGGCTCCATATCCTTTTCCAGCTTCTCCCCAGCAACATCGATCAGCAAACCCAAGGGATAGCTACCACCCTCGCTCATATCTTTCATATCAGGCCCGATCACCTCTATTTTTTCATGCTCTACTTCATCAAGTCCTTTCAGAGTCACTAGCTCAAACTTATTTCTTACGTTCGGACCGCCAAACTCAACGTATAAGTCTGCCTTTCTAATTACCTCGCCTTCGTACTGGGGACCAACGTCTACCGGGAATATTCCTGCCATTGCTATGCCTCCTTCTGTTTGAGATTTTCTATCATATTGTCTAGAAACTCCTTCCATTGCTCATCTTTGCGGTAGTTGGGAAGAGAGTAACTAGCATTCGGGTAATAATACTTACACAAAGTCATCGTCTTGAGATGCGGAGCGAAGTGTTTCAAGGTTGACAAGCCTTGCTCACCAAGGTCAGTTCGGACACCCAAGAATATAACTAAATCATGATTTCCCTCTTTTTTTACCCCCCGCCACTCTGGGTCTTTAAGGTGGTTAATTATTTCGATTAAATCGTAATTGCTCGCTGGCTGCACCCCCAGCTCCAGCAGCTTTTTCTGAGTATGCGCTGTGGCACAGATAGGTATGTCTGCGGCTTTAGCAATGTCTACTGCATATTCAGCTAGTAGCTTGCCACCCAAGGTCATGCTCAATATTCGAGGACCCAAAACCATGAGGGGTCTTCTCGCGCGCTTAATTAAATGGGCATACTCACTCGGGTCCTCAATGATCCTAGCCGCCTTGGTACCAGTTAGCACATTTACCCGGTGGTACGGTAAAGTCATAGTCATCACAATGCCTCCTTACTTTATGCTACTCCGGCTCTCTTCAGAGCATCTTCAACTGCTAGCTTAGCCATCAAGCCAGCCCGGTGCATCAAAGTGTCGCCAAATTCTTGGTCTATGGTCATTGTTGCCAGACAAGGGTACTGATGGTGTAGGAGGCCTGCCTTCTCTACGACGTCTCTCTCCCAAACACCAACCAGTCCTTCGGCTACATATGATGTGCATCCACAAGGAGCCCCTCGAATAACACTGACCTGTTTTATCTTGTCCCTGTCCATTTCAACATCAATGGCAGGTCTGCCAAAATACTCGGCAAACTCGCGAATATAAGGACTTTGGCTGTCCTTCTCTGTGAGTGTACAGAACGGTACAGGATAGACCATATCTACACCTAAAGAAGCCAGTTTTTGTTTGATCTGCTTGGCCAGCCCCGGTGGTAACCAAACACGGTTGTCTGCCGGAGCGATAACCGCTTTGGCGCCACTTCTAACTACCATATCCGGTATCATCTGGGCAACAGCAGGATGTTCCCCCAAGGATATCAACAAATCAGCCTCAGGCAATTTCTGGGGCAGAAATTGGTCTACATTATCCACTATGGCAGGCAGATCAACCGGAAAAAAATAGACATGTAGCTTCCAACCTGCTGGACCGCACTTCCTAATATTGTCGGCGATCCGTTGCCCATAATGTCCTTGCACTGCAACTAAAATGCGCACAATAGCCTCTCGATTTGCGATTAATGCACCACGGCATCAATGGGTACCTCGGACGGATATGTCCCTATCAGAGTAGGCAAGCTGAGCACTGGCTTCTCTTTCCAGCCGACTTTCTCGAGATATGCCGCCACCTCTTTCTTGAAGAAAATAGGGATGTCAGAAGCCCTTCTTATGTATAGGTGTAAATCGTCCGGCAGTGTGCCAAGGTACTGCTTATGCAGCCCAATGTAATGGGTAAGCTTGATTTGTCTTCCCTGCGGAGTGTCGTTCTTTCTTATACACAGCTTGGCTAGGGTTACCATCGCTCTTTCTTTGGATTCAACTACGGTAATTAAATGCTCGGGCGATGGCTCCTGAGTATCGACTAACTTTTTCTCTCTGCCGTCCATAACTGTCCAATCGTCCTCTTCTTTTCGGCTCAAATACAGTCTCCGGTACTTAGATGAGTGAGGTCCCACTACTACCGGTATACCAAGGCGATTGCACCCGGTAGCGATCGAAGCTGCCTTTTGGGAGTAAGCCCCCCAAGCAAGTCCACAGGCACCGACACGGTTCAAGATATAGTCAGCGATTACCTCATAATTGCCCCTCAATGGCAGGGTGGCAAAAATATTGGCGATCTTAATCGCTGCCCCTGTAATATGTGCATTAGACACACAGGAACCGACATTCACGATGCCACCAGCATCGAAGTCAGGCGGGTATTTCTCGTAAAGCGTCTTGCCCTCTTTGTCCTTCTTCATGCCCGCAACCATAGCTGAACAACCGCTGAGTACCACTATATACTTCCTCTTGGCAAACTCCTCAGCTATTTCAGCTATCTCCTCTATCTCCTCAGGAAAGTTAGAACAACCCACAATAGCGATAACGCCCGGGATGGTACCAAGCACAATAGGGGCACCCACTTTCCTGATCTCAGTATCCATAATTGGTCCTCGTCCTGCCCTTATTTTCCACTCTTCCCAGCTTGCTGCTGCCTGCATCATCTTGAAGATGGGGACATGCCGCGGACATTCCTGCTCGCATTTGCCGCAGCCAATACACTTTTCAAAAACTTCAACTAGCGGCTGGATATTGCCATTCTTTGCTGCCTCAATGGCATCACCAACTGGTAATAGATTAGGGCATACCTGGCTGCACATGTTACATAGTCTGTGATCCTTAGCCAGTTCTGGCACCTCCTCTGGCTTCGTCAAAACCTTATTCCTTTTTGGTGCTAGCTCTAAGGCAACCCTAACTGCAGCTTCGGCTGCCTTTTCCGGGTCTAAGATTAGGACCTGCTTACCGTGGTTAAGCATCTCGTTCACTATCTCGTCAGCTTCTCTCTTAGTCATATCTTCAAGTCCATAGCACACCTTCTCTGAGGTAGCAATCAAAGCTGATCCGACCTTAGCTGCTTCTATCGGCATATCTGTTCTGATGCACTGCTCATCGGTGACAATTACATCAGCAATACCACAGCGCACAAAAAATAGCTGGCGGGAAAGGGGACCCACCACTTTGGCTCGCTCGGTATATCTTGATACTTCCAGGGCAGTACAACAAATACCTGCTACCTCCACCTTGTCCTGAAGTCCATGTTCATTTAAATAGTCCACGATAGGAACAGCCGTTACCGGATTATGACCTACCAACAGAATGACGGGTTTCGTCCTATCCACAGCCCCCCAACCCAGACCAACCAGTGGAGTATCAGCTTTGGAAGTGGGATAACCAAAACCGACTATCTGAGCGATGTCGGCTACTTCCATTGCCACATGGTCAAGCATCGAAATATGTAAAGCTTTAGATTCGTAATCAAGCGCCGAACCCTCCTGTCCTGTGTGAAGTGAGGAGATACACTGGATAAGCTGGCTCTCGACATACTCCAGTACCTTTTCTAAGTCGCCCAAGGTCTCCGGCTTCATGCCTACCACTGTCCTGATATTCGGTGCTTCTACAAATATCTGGTCGCCAAGATTGATTTTGTAATCAGGGCCGAGCCTTTCAATGAGATAATGCAGCACATGAGCAGCATGGCCCCCATGCGCCGACATACCCATGCAACAGGCTAACAACACAATCCTTGCCTGTTGAGCAGATATGTCAATACCACATGCACCCCTCTTGTCGCCGGTGAGATCGCATTTGCCATACGTGCAGAAACAGCACAGATCACAGAACGGCGCATAGAATGGCTTGTAAGTCTTAAGCAATCTCAAGTCCCAATTACGTAAGTCTGGGAGTTCGGGCATAGGAGTATGCCCCACCGGTTCCCATTTATCCTCAGCTCTGATAGTTTTATAAACCTCGTCTTTTCGAGTCCTCTTCTTTTCGATTACCTTCATGTCCTAGGTCTCCTTTCAGATAGTGACTCTTTCCCGCATATAAATTCTAGCACGATTAGGAATGATTATCAATATTATATTGTCCCCTGGATAACCTCTTTGAGCATCTTGAGAGTTTGTGGTAGTCTGAGAATCACGATATTAGCACCGGCAAGCAGAAGACTTATAGCAGTAACAAGTTCCCACAATAACCCTTGCTTTTCGCTCTCCTTGGCTTGCTTGGTTTTAGCGCATTCGCTTGCCAGGTCAGCTATAATTGGCATCTGCATGGTACTATCGCCAAACATTATGCCGATATGCTTTGTTCTCTCCATAATGGTGAAACTGTACTCCATGCCATACCCCAGAGCTGAGCTCAGCGGGTCAATCACTATGCGTTCCTTGGGGAAAGATTTAAGCAACTTTACGTTCAATTCCTTCTCCAAGTTTATGTCCAGAGGGCTCTGGGCGATAATACAGTGACCGTGGTCAAGAGCCGCTTTGCTTATAGGCTCGTAATTCTCCTTAACCACCGGGCCCAGCAGGAGTACTTCACCTGCGCATACCTCTGCCACTTTCGTCAGTACTTCGATATCCTTGTTCTCGTCTCCCGACCCATAGACGATTAACGGCGACCTTATTGCCGAAGCTACTTTCTTCACCAGCTCAGCAGCCTTCTCACCCGGTACATTCTGCCCCGCCGGGTCAGTGCTCACCAGACGCAAACAAACCAAGTCAGCCCCAAGTTCCAGTGCCTTGTTTGCCCAGCGGACTGGGTCAGAAATTACGTCCTTGTAAGGATCGAGGTCCCATTCTGCCCAGTTGGTTGGAACAGTATCCAGGACCTCCAAAGCCAACCTTGGTGGATTGGCAATCTCCCCCTCAAAAAAGTGGAATGGTAAAACGTTTTCTCCCCCAATTTTGAGCGCTTTTTCGCCACGCCCAATTATCACCTCAGCCACCCTGCCAGTATAGGTTTCCAACGGTGCTTTGTACTCCATGGCTCAACTCCTTTTTAGCTATTTACCCTTCAAGCCAAGCGTGGGAATAAAGTGTCTCACCCATCAGTACCCTTGTGGTTTTGACGTAGTCCTGCTCTTGCTTGGAAAGGGAGGACATGTTTATGGGCTCCCCATCCATCGCTTTGCATATGAGGTCCACTATATGGGGCATTTCACCCCTATTCAGCTTTACCAGCTCCTTGTCCAGTGTATCGGCTATCGCAGAGTAAAGTCCGTATCGACCCAGCATGACCATGTATGTACGGTTTAGAATACCCCTGAGTTCCTCAGGAGTACCGTTGGACACGTTTGATAACCCTACTGTGGACTTGACACCCGGCAAAAGATCAGGGAGTATCTTGATAAACTCAAGCGCCTCCCGTACTTGCTTCTGATCAGCGCTCACCGGCAATATAATGGGGTCGACCCAGATATCTTCATTGGGAATACCGAGTTCATTAGCATAAGACACCGTCTCCATAATGCTTTCCGTCCTCGAATCTACATCCGGCGGGCACCCCTTATCGGTCAGCACCGATATAACTACATCACAATTGTACTTCTTTGCCAGAGGCAGCATCTCAGCCTTGCTATCAGTCCTGCCTGAAGCCGAATTGAGCAACGGGCGCTTTTTGCAAAGCCTCAACCCTGCTTCCATAGCTACAGGATTCAAAGTATCAATGGACAACGGTAGATCCGTTACCTCTTGCACCACATTCACCAACCATTCCGTCATCCCAACGGGGTCTTTCTTGGCTGGACCAAGATTCAAGTCTATATAATCCGCCCCTGCTCTAGCCTGCGCTCTAGCCAAGTCCTGAATTACGCTGGCGTTCCTATCCTTGACTGCATCACTCACACGCCGGGAAATTATATGAATACTCTCACCGATTAGAACCATATAAAACCCCCTTTTGTTACGTTGCTCGACACAAGCAAACCAAGGAGGTATTGTAGCATCTGTAGTCCCCACGAGTCAACTATGAATAAATACGGAGCACCGTGTTGAAACCAACACCAACGAATGTCGGGGCTCCTGCACCTGGGAAAGTTACTTCAGTTCTATTTGACTTGCCTCCACAGCTAGACCGTGCTGGACAGCATAAGCAGCCAAATGTTGTCGATTTCTTAACTGTAGTTTGTTGAGAATATTCCTGATATGAACCTTGGACGTATTATCGGTAATGGAAAGTTTCTGGGCTATTTCTTTGTTAGTAAATCCATTAGCTATCAAACCCACAATCTCCAGCTCCCTACTAGAAAGAAGCGCCTTGTTTTCAGCATCCTTACCCTTTCTAATTCCCCCCCTCTGGACCAGGTCTTTGAGAGATTTAGTCGAAATCACAGGAGCGATCACAATCTCACCCTGGGCAATAAGTTCAATGCACTTAATAAAATCATTAACGGAAATATCTTTATTTATATATCCCCGAGCACCTTGCTTTATTGCAGAAAAAAGCTCTTCTTCATTTCCCCCATCAGTAAGCACAGTTATTTTTGTCCTCGGGCATAACCGGCTGATCTTATTTGTTGCCATCAGTGCATCCGCCAAAACAGGGCTTGTATCTATAATAAGCACATCGGGATTAGTCTCTTTAGCCTTGCTCACTGCTTGTCTACTATTGTTGCACTGCGATACCACATCAATATGAGGTTGCTCCTTTAGCAACCTTATTAGCCCTTCACGAAAAATTTCCTTTCCCCCAACTAGTAAAACCCTTATCTCACGCATGTCTCCACAGTCCACTCACAATGCAATCTGACCAAACAAATGCTTCACAAGGGAAGTGTAACATTTTGCAAACAGCGAGTCAAAAAGTGTCCCTTTTCTCCGATCCTTGGAGGAAAGAGGAAACAATAGTCCCTCTCTTCTAAACAAACCAAAGGGCGTTACTTACCCACTTCCTTACTACCAACAACCGGATTTTTAAGTGTACCGATTTTTTCGATTTTGATTTCTACAATATCCCCTGGTCTCAATGGCCCTACCCCTTCAGGAGTCCCAGTAGCAATAACATCCCCTGGAAGAAGCGTCATAACATGCGAGATAAAGCTCAAAAGTTCAGGTACACTGAAAAGAAGTTCGCTGGTAGATGCTGATTGGCGCAACTCACCGTTAACGTAGGTCTCCAGCTTAAGACCACTAGGGGAAATGTCCGTTTCTATCCAAGGTCCGAGCGGGGCAAAGGTGTCATATCCCTTAGCTCTTGTCCATTGCCCGTCTGCCACCTGTGCCTCTCGATCAGAAACATCGTTAAAACAAGTATACCCTAGAATATACCTTGCAGCTTCTCCTTTGGGTACATCCTTTGCTTTCTTTCCCACGACCACAGCGAGTTCACCTTCATAATCAATACGCTTAGAGCCAAGCGGCAGAATAATCGCGTCGTTTGGACCAATTACAGCGGTAGAAGGTTTCAAGAAGATAAGGGGTATTGAAGGCGTAGCTGATTCCATCTCCCTAACATGGCTTCTATAGTTGAGACCGAGGCAAACGATTTTTGATGGAGAACAAGGGGGCAATAGCTTAACACTATCCAGGGAGTAAGAAACACTGTCTATAAAAGATATTCTGCCGAAGGTTGTGAACTGAATAAACGGGTCTCGGCGCAACCGCCTGATTTTTCCCTCGTGGAAAACACCGTAACTTATCTTCTCAAAGGCTAGAAACCGGACGATGCGCAAATGTCTTTCCTACTGCACCGGTATTTTCCACAAATTCTAAAGTCCAGCGGCATCAAGTATGGCAGGCACTTTGGATTCCAACCCTATTGCCATGATGTGCACACCTTGACACATCCCTTTCATATCTTTAATCAGTCGGGCAGCTATTTCAATACCCTTCTGCAGTTTATTTTCCGCCTTGTCCATTTCTGCGATTAATTCATCAGGAACATGAATTCCAGCGACATTCTTATTCATAAAGCGCGCCATAGCTGCTGACCTCAGCAACACTATTCCTACAAGCACCGGTACTCCAAACCTTTTTGCTTCCTTCATAAAAGCCTCAAACTTTGCTGGCTCATATACAGCCTGCGTCTGGAAGAACTGAGCACCAGCTTTTACTTTCTTTTCCATTTTAAGAAGCTGCGGCTCAAGTGGTTCAGCTCCGGGTGTTACACAAGCGCCCAAGAAAAACTTAGGGGTACCATTGAGTTCCTTCCCTGCCAGGTCTTTACCCTGTTCTAACTGCCGTGCAGCGTGAAGCAAAGACACAGAATCGAGGTCAAAAACAGGCTTGGCATCAGGATGGTCACCCAGGGTGACATAATCGCCAGTAAGACAAAGAACGTTCTCTATGCCAAGCACGTAGGCATTAAGTAGATCTGACTGCAAAGCAATACGGTTACGATCACGGCAGGTCATTTGAAAGACGGGCTCACCACCTTTTTGTTTGATGAGAAAACAACCAGCGAGCGAGCCGAGGCGCATCACTGCACTTTGCTGATCAGTGCAGTTAATAGCATCAACACGATTCTTGAGTAACTCTACATTTTCTAAAAATTCGTGTGTGTCGACACCTTTAGCTGGACCCGCCTCAGCAGTCACCACAAATTTGCCACTACTAAGTTTTTCCCTCAAAGTCATCTAAGCATACCTCCTTTTAGGGATAGTTAGACCCTCGTCTCTTGCTGTTCCAGAGCCCATAACACCGTTGATCTCACTTCCTTTGGTGGCATCATTTTTGCATAATCCTTCAGCACCGGCGCTCCTGTAAGTTTATCCAACCTCCCCAGTTTCTTCAGTCGCTCATATATTAGATGCCAACCGCACTCTCGAACATCAGGTTCAACCTCACATCTACCATCCTTGGCACCACCGCATGGTCCATTTAGCAATCCTTTGGTACAAGCAGTCAGCGGACAAATACCGCCGGTCAGGTCGAGAACACAGTCACCACATTCACGGCAGCGCTCGGCACCACGCCACTCACCCCTGCTCCCACCCATATTTATGGTGTTAGCTGCTGGATGAACCGGTTTGTCAACTACTGCTGCCACAGCCTGTACCCCTATTCCGCATGTCATCACCAGCAATGACTCTGCGTCCTGAATTTCAGCCCCGTGAGCAAACAAACGCATTTTCACCAGAGCTTTGTCACAGAGAAAGTCAACCACACAATACCCCGTAACGGTCTTGCCCTCCTGCTCGAGCTTTTGTTTCATGTCCAGTACCTGTGCCTCATCACCGGTGTGGCAGACCTCAGCACAACCTTTACAGCCCACTATAAAGACCTTCTTCTCCCTATCTAGATAACTCAAGACCTCCTGGAATGGCTTTAACTGAGAAACTATCATCTTACATAACCTCCGTAGACTGTTTTAAAAACTCTCTCATCTCATCCAAGACCAGACTTGCTGCTTCAGGAAGTTTGGCACTAATTTTCGGGGAAAGACCCAAACCAAACTCAGTGCTCTCTGGTTCAATACCAATAATAACGACCGACTCAAATCTCTTACCAAGCGCACTTACTAGCTTTAGATTATCAAAAAAACTTATGTCGTGTAACGAAATCGGCATTCCCGGACATGTGTCTATATCCTCCAGCCCAAAGCGATAGATGGTGCCCGGTTCACCGCCAGCATTCGCTGCATCGATAAGAATCAACCTCCCCACCTTGTCATCCAACAAGGTTAGAACATCGGGCACAGTACCAGCATCTATGAATTCAACCCAGTCTTCATGCACCATTTCTGCCAGCTTATGGATCAAATGTACACCCACGCCGTCGTCACCCCGCAATAAATTGCCCACCCCCACTACAGCCACCTTCGGCTGGTAAAGAGGACCACTGCTTCTAGCCGATTCTATATGCCCCAATGCTCCTCCCCTTTGGTGTAATGACGTGAATAGCACAAGCGAGGCAAGGATCGAATGAACGCACGATGCGCCCGATTTCAAATGGATTCTTCTCATTCTTAATTTTTGTGCCTATCAAAGCCTGCTCTACCGGACCTGGCTGCCCTTGATCGTCCCTTGGGCTCAAGTTCCAAGTACTGGGCACCACGCATTGATAATTGGCAATTTTCTTGTCTTTTATCTCTACCCAATGCCCTAGAGCACCCCTGGCGGCATCGGTAAGCCCCATACCAAAAGCCTCATCTGGAATCTGATAGTCTATGTAAGCAGGTTCTCCAGGTTTAAGCTGAAGCAGCCACTCAGGCATAGCATCAGCAACATATTTGGTTATCAGAGCCCGGGCTGCATGGCGTCCCAACACTGAAAACAACGCTTTAGGGCTAGCCTTAAACTTGGACAACACAGAGTCTACAAGTTTTTTCACAGTTGGCTCTCCTCTAGCATAGGTAACCGCTATGCCAGCCAGTGGCCCTACTTCATAAACCTTCCCATCATACCGAGGTGCTTTCACCCAAGAATAAGCCTCCTTCTTCCCATATTGGGGCTCCGTTACACCCTGGGTCGGGTGTTTTCCAGTGCTTGAATTGGTATACCAAGAATATTTCACGTACTCCATAATCTTGTTTGGGTCTAAGGTGCCAACCTTGAGGTCTGTGGACACAGTACCCTGCTTGACCAGTCGGTTTCGCTTGGTATAGTCCGCATCGTTTCCCTCCAAGTCCCACAATCCATAAGAAAGCAGGTTACCGCAACCAGCTCCGATCTCAAAGTAATCAGGGTAAGCCTCGGCTACAGCCAGTACATCGGGTATATAAACGTTGTCAATAAAATCCCTCAATTCATTAAGTCTCCACAGAAAAGAGGCTATTTTGTCCACTGTAACTGTTTCAGTGACGCCACCGGGGACCACAGCCATATTGTGTGGCATCTTGCCACCAAAAATTACTAACATCTCTTGAGCTTTGCGTCTCATCTCCAGAGCTTCAATATAGTGAGCCGTGGCCTCTATGTTCACCTTGTCGCTTAAGCGATAGTCACCCTCGTTCCGGGGTACAAACGGAGCCAGTTCTCCTCGTTCTATAAACTGCTTCACCGAATTAAGCACCGGGTCATTGCCATTATATTTAGCCACCTTGGTCACATCAACATAATCGAGAGCAGCCAGGTGATAAAAATGCAGAATATGGTCGGCAATATGGGCTGCCCCCAGAATGAGATTGCGCACAATACGTCCATTATCAGGTATCTTATCAGCAAGTCCGAAGGCACTATCCAGGTTTAAGGTAGCTGCTATAGAGTGACTCGTGGGACAAACGCCGCAAATACGCTGAGTATACCTCTGAGCATCACGTGGGTCCCTATTCCGTAAAATTAACTCGATACCACGGAACATCATTCCTGAGCTATAAGCGTCTTTGACCACACCATTCTCTACCACGACTTCTATTTTTAGATGACCTTCAATACGAGTAATCGGATCGACTATGATCTTGCTCAATTCTCAGCCTCCTGCATCTTTTTTTCAGCCACTTTACCTTCGCTGCACTCCGCCTATGGAGGGCAATGCGACATCAGTAAGTTTCTGATAAAAGGGTGCCATTAAGTCAGGGAACCCGGGTTCACAACAACCGATGCAGGGTGACCCGGCACCGATACACCAGTTTGTACCGTGATTCCATAACCTTAGCGGGCAATCAGCATAAGTCACAGGTCCCTTACAACCTAGCTCATTAAGGCAACCAGGCTCACCAAATTTTCTGGCGAACTTGCCTTCATCGAAATAAGCCCGTCTAGGACAATTCTCATGGATCAACTTCCCATAAAAAGCCTTAGGACGCTTGAACTCGTCGAGTTCCTCCGCTTTAGGTAACCCCTGAAGCAATACAGAGGTTACTGTGCCTACAAACCAATCAGGGTGAGGCGGACAACCTGGTACATTTATCAATGGCTTGGTTATCCTCCGGGATTTTAGGAAGCTATCAGCGCCTACATACCCGCCAGGATTAGGCGCACCAGCAGCTATGCCACCAAAAGCAGCACATGTGCCCAGCGCAACTATTGCCATAGCGTTCTTAGCCAGTTCCTCTACCCATACCGTCATCGGCAAAGGTTTACCATTCTTCTCACCCAAAGTGCCATAAATACCATTATCCTTGGTCGGTATAGCACCCTCCACCACCAGAAGATAGCCATCTTTACCCTTCTTGGACATGTCTTCAAGTACCCTAATCACCGCTTCCCCTTCACCTGCCATTACCGTCGCCTGGAATTTTAGATTTATATGTTTGCCAGGTAGAATTTCATCAATAAGCACATTTTTTATGGTGGGACTGACTGAGTTCAGAACCGAAACTGAACAACCAGTGCACGTGCCGGTCTGTATCCAGACTACCGGAATTTCTTGAACTTTTGCTTTAGCCATAAAGCCTCCTTTCTTGCACAGGGCAATTGACCAAGGCGATATTTTACCCCTTTATAACCAATAGTGCAAACCGTCCCGTGTGAACAACAGTACTTGCGTCCGAACTCACTCATAAAAAGATGGTTGTGCTCACCTAGAACTGCGATATCCCGCAACTAGATTGGATAAACAGCACGAAAAACGGATATATCACTGCAGATATGCACGAGATACGCACGGAGGCAAAAAACTAGCAAATTCTAGGTAGTAATTCCCCACTGAGCATGTCTACAATGCGCAAAGAACCGAGCCTGGTTCTCATGACCACCTTCCCCTTATGCTCGGCGGTCACCTCACCTATAATAGCCGCCTCGATCCCGTAGCGGTTGTGCCGCATCTTCTCCAAAACCTTCTCGGCGTCCTCAGGGGCAACCACAGCTACTAGCTTACCCTCATTGGCGACATAAAGTGGGTCAAAACCGAGAAGTTCGCAAGCTGCTCTCACGCCATCATGGATCGGTATTCTATCTTCCTCAATCCTCACCCCAACACCAGATTGGCGGGCAATTTCGTTTAGCGTGGTCGCCACCCCACCGCGAGTCGGGTCACGAAGGCAATGTATTTTTGAAGATATACTGAGCATCTCCGCCACCATCTTGTTTAGCGGGGCACAGTCACTCTGAATAGACACAGAAAATCTTAGCCCCTCACGCTGACTCATCACAGCAATGCCATGGTCACCGATAGCCCCACTCAGGATGACTTTGTCTCCAACCCGGGCATTGGCACCGGAAATATCCACTTCGCTTGCCACCACACCGATGCCTGCAGTATTAATGAATAGCTTATCAGCACTCCCTCTATTTACCACCTTGGTATCACCGGTGACTATGGTCACCGCCGCTTCATCAGCAGCCGCTTTCACAGATTCCACCACCCGTTCCAGTTCCTTGAAAGCTAGCCCTTCCTCAATGATAAACGAAAGGCTAAGGTACAAGGGAATGGCACCACTCATAGCCAGGTCATTAACAGTACCGCAGACAGCCAGTCTCCCAATATCACCGCCGGGGAAAAAAATAGGGTTGACAACATAACTATCAGTGGTAAAAGCAAGGCGCCCGCTGTTAAGCTCAAATACTGCAGAATCGTCAAGTCGGCTGAGTATTGGGTTAGTTAAAGGCGGCAATAGTTTCTTCTCAATAAGCTCATGACTGAGCTTACTTCCGCTGCCATGGGCGAGAAGAATAATCTTGTCTTTATCATTCATAGTCAGCTCCATATTGATAGTAAGCCGCGCATGCACCTTCCGAAGAGACCATGCACGGGCCCACAGGAGTTTCTGGTGTACACACCTTGCGGAATAACTGACACTCCTTTGGAGTTTTCAGCCCGCGTAAAATGGCGCCGCACAGACAGCCCTTGGCTTCCCTGACTGGTCGGATGTCCACCTGAAACTGTAAAGAGGCATCGAAGTCTGCAAAATCTTTCCTAAACTTCAAGCCACTATCAGGAATTAAGCCAATACCACGCCAACTAGCTTGACCAACTTCAAACACCTTCTCAATCAACCTTAACGCGGTAACATTACCCTCTGCCTTAACTCCACGGCGGTAGGCTATCTCCACACGCGGTTCTCCCTTTTCTATCTGTTCCGTTAACATAGCCACCGAGAGCAGTATGTCCAAAGGCTCAAAACCAGAGATTACACAAGCGACACCATATTCCTTGGGGATGAACTCATAAGGATTAGAGCCAATTATAGCACTCACATGACCCGGGCAGATTATACCATTGAGTTTGATTTCACCTAAGTCCAGCAACGCTTTCATAACCGGCGGACATAGCTTTAAAAGGCAGAGGACATAGAAATTCCTCACCTTTTCTGCTTTAGCTTGCAGAACTGCAGCTGCCACTGTCGGTGCAGTAGTCTCGAATCCAATACCAATAAAGATAACCTTCTTAGAAGAATTTTCCCTGGCAATCTGAAGGGCATCTTGTGTAGAATAGACAATTCTTATATCAGCCCCTTCAGCCCTAGCCTTCTGTAAGCTGGAATAACTTCCCGGCACCTTCATCATGTCCCCAAAGGTAGTAACTATGACATCAGGCAAACTGGCTAAAGCGATGGAGGTATCTATGTCAACATTGGCAGTGACGCACACCGGACATCCAGGACCGGAAAGCAAGTGCACGGTGGGCGGAAGAAGCTGACGTATGCCGTTGCGTATAATTGCCACAGTATGTCCACCGCAGAATTCCATAAGTCTAACTGGACGGGTAGACAGTCTATGTATTCTGGCGATAAGCCCTTTGCCCAGTTCTACATTCCGATACTCATCGATGAACCTCACTTGCTAGCCTCCGCTCAGTATCGATGCTACTTGCTGTGCCTGCCCTGTGTAATACAGGAGACTATCAAGCAGAGCAAAATAGTCACCGCATTTTGTTTTGAACCTGCCCAAATATTTCTCTCTGATCCTCTCATCAGAACGACTGAACTGTGCTTCTATTTCTGGGACTACCTGATACGCCACCACATTTTTATGCCCGGAGACAAGATAATTAGCACTGACCAGAGCTGATTCAAGTTGATCACACAACTCATGCCGTTCAGCTAATGAAAGCTCAGCACCTGCTGAGCACACTCGCTGGGCAAGAGATAAATAGTTATTGTAAGAGACAGCAAAATTCTTAGCCGTGGGAACAAACGAAAGCTGCTGAGTAAGAGGCACCCATCTCAGACCATCAGGTACAGAGTTTTTTTCAGCTAAATAAGTTACTCCTGTGGCACATATGCCAGGCGGGGGCAATACCACACCTACACCGGCGAATTCAGTCCATTCAAACTTACTTAATTCAGATGTTATGTCCTTTGCTCTTTTCAAATGCTGAATCAGGTCCTGGCAGCAATTATCAAGGCCAGAAACATCGACAACGTGACCTTCGTTATCAGTAGTCCCAGGCAATATTGCTGGTCGAGCACAAGAAGTATACAACATGGTAACTAGAAAGAAGGCAAAAATGAAATGGCGAGACATTATAATGTCTGATGTCAGTTTTCCTTCAATATAGTGCCTTCAGAGATACCTTCATCAAGCGCTGCCATCTCGGCGAGAATCTTTAATGTTTCCTGCGCTTCAGCCTCATCGATAACATTAATGGCATAGCCAGTGTGAAGCAGAACATAGTCACCTACTTTCACCTCTGGTGTAAGGACAATGCTAACACGTCGCCTAACACCGCCAATATCTACCTCAGCCTCTTCTCCATATACAGCTACAACCTGCACAGGTACAGCCAAGCACATAGTTCTCTCCTTATGTCAGCTAACACTGAAGTTGGCTATAACAGCCTGCCCCAGAGAAATACCCCCATCGTTACAAGGCACTTGTCTGTGGGTCAATACTGAAAAACCAGATGCCTCAAGGAGTGGTATAACCTTTTTTAGCAGTAAACGGTTCTGGAAAACACCACCGCTCAGCACCACATGTTTGATCCCTGTCCTCCTACCAATAAGCTGGCATATCTCACAAATCAATCGGGCAATAGAATTATGGAACTTTGCTGCGATCATCGTCACGTCTGGCTTATTATACAAGTCCGCTACTACACCTGCAAAAAGCTCCTGTAGATGGACAATGCTTGCACCATCCTGCTCAACCACAGAATAGGAGTACCCCTCTCTGTCCACGTCTTTATAGCCATCGTAAGCTATCATTTCCAACTCTACAGCCGCTTGCCCTTCATAATCTATGGTGTTCCTGACTCCGAGCAAGGCAGAAACGGCATCAAAAAGACGCCCCATGCTGGAGGTCAAGGGGGAATTAAGACCAGTCTCAGTCTGTCGCTTAATAAGCTCAAATTCAACAGGATCAACCTGCTCCAGCAGGCGCAGTCTGTCGGCGGCTTCTTCGCCCAGCAGTTTAATAACATAGCTGATAGCAGTACGATAAGGACGCTTTATTGCTGCCGTTCCTCCCGGCAATGGCAAATACTCAAGATGTCCCAGCCTATGCCAGTTCTTGTAATTGTCGTCCACCACTAAGAACTCACTACCCCAAATACGTCCGTCAGTCCCATAACCGGTGCCATCAAACGCCACACCGATGACCGGTCTTTCAAGACCGTTGTCAACCATGCAGCTCACAACGTGAGCATGATGGTGTTGTACCGGGACAAGAGTCAGGTACTTCTCTCTCGAACCAAGCTCTATGGCATATTTAGTGGAAAGATATTCCGGATGAAGATCGTAAGCAATTATCTCGGGCTGAATACGGAACAATCTTTTATACAGAGTCAGAGTATCTTCAAAATGTTCCAACGTCTCCAGATTTTCCATATCACCAATATGTTGGCTCACAAAAGCGTAATTGTCTTTAGTCAAACAGAAAGTATTTTTCTCCTCCGCGCCACAGCCGAGCACCTGCTTTGCCTGGAAATTCAAATGGAGTGGATAGGGAGCATAACCACGTGCTCGGCGTATCAGTTGAGCTTCGCCACGCTCAACAAAAGCTACACTATCATCATATCTAGAGTATATATCACGGTTATGTACCAAAAAGTAGTCAGCAATACCAGCAAGCCGTCTGATGGCCTCCTCATTATCTTTAGCAATCGGCTCCTCGCTTATATTACCGCTGGTCATTACCAGTGGCAGTCCAATTTGCCTTGCCAGAATATGGTGCAGAGGAGTATAAGGAAGCATTACGCCTAAAAATTTCAAATTTGGCGCTACGCTGGAACACACAGACGAATCAGGTCGCTGTTGCATTAACACTATGGGTGACTGTGGCGAAGTAAGTAGTTCCTCTTCAGCTTTAGAGACAAAGCAGTGCTTTTTTGCCTCCTCTAGACCAGCAACCATCACCGCAAATGGTTTAAAAAGGCGTCTTTTTCTAAGGCGCAACAATTTCACTGCTTTCTCATTAGTGGCATCGCAAGCCAGGAGAAAACCACCCAACCCTTTCACAGCTATAATACTGCCTCCCCTTAAAAGTTCACAGGCTTTGTCAATCACATCAGCAACTATAACCCGCCGACCAAGCCTGTCCAGCAGTTCCAATCTTGGTCCACACGTAGGACAGGCATTGGGCTGGGCATGAAAACGGCGATTCAACGGATCATCATATTCAGCGCGACACTGAGGACACATTTCAAAAACGCGCATGGTCGTCTTCGGTCTGTCATAGGGTATATCTTCTATAATGGTGAAACGCGGGCCACAGTTGGTGCAATTTGTAAATGGGTAACGATAGCGCCTGTCTTCGGGGTCAAAGACCTCTCTCAAGCAAGCACCGCAGGTAGCGATGTCCGGTGAAACAAGCTGATACTTACCTTCTTCACTAATGCTTTGCCTTATTTCAAATGTCCTATAATCATCGCCATCAGAGGAGTGGTAAGTTACTTCGATACTCTCTATACGCGCCATAGGAGGTGCATTGCTCTGAAGTTCAAAAACAAATTGTTCCAACCGGCTCCGTTCGCCCTGTACCTCTATACGCACATCTTCCGAAGTATTACACACCCAACCTTTGAGGCTATGCTTAGTCGCTAGCTGGTAAACAAAAGGTCTGAAGCCAACACCCTGGACAACACCGCGAGCGCTTATCCTGGCGAGTTCTATTTTTTTTGTTGCGGGCATAACATAGGAATTTTACTCCAACCCGAATTACATAGCAAGGAAAAAGCATATAAATCAAAACGACCTCCCTGGTCATGTCGCCGCCACATCCGGCAGTTACACCTCTCTTAATGCTATAAAGCTGTCTTTTAGCAATCGAATTTAGCTCTTCTATCCAAGAAACTACTTGAGCAAAGCAGACGTAAGGAAAATGTATACATCTCGTATCAGATTTATTGACACAAATTGTGTCAAATGATATAATATAAATGTGGTTACAAAGCTTTTATTAAGAGGTTACAAAGATGACTAACAGTCAACAAAGCAGAGGATTATACGTGATTCAGGTAGCATCCAGGCTTACCGGGATGCACCCACAAACGCTGCGTAAATATGAGAGGGCAGGCTTTCTAGCCCCGATGCGACATCGCAGGCTAAGACTGTATTCTGAAGAAGATATCGCCTTGCTTAAGATGATAAGAACCTTGGTGGAAGAAGGAGGCTTGAATCTGGCAGGTCTACATTTAGCCCTTAACACAAGAGCAAAACTCCTGGAATTAAAAGAAATGGTAGATACAATGGCTGCCATAGAACACGGATTCAAAGAACAAATTACGCTCCTTGTAGACGAAATACTCAGGACATTGGAAACATGTGCTCCTGCTAAAGCTTACCGTAGCAGACTAACAGCAACTAAAAGAAGGGGAGGAATAGATGAACATCAACAAACTTACTGAAAAAGCACAAGAGGCTTTGCTTGCAGCGCAAAAGCTTGCCGAAGGATTCAACCACGCTCAGGTTGATGCAGAGCACCTGCTTTATGCACTTGCGACACAAGAAGGCGGCATAGTCCCTGACATCCTATCTAAACTTGGCGTGGACACAAATTTAGTAAAGAAACAGCTTGAGAGCGAGTTGGCACGTCTAACTAAAGCTTATGGTGCTGTACAACTCTATATATCACCGCGCCTTAGGCAAGTGCTTGACGAAGCAGAAAAAGAGGCCAACAAGTTTAAGGATGAGTATGTAAGCACCGAACATTTATTGTTGGCAATTATAGACACAGACAATGGAAATGCAGCACGCATTTTAAAATCAAACGGGATAACGAAAGACCGGGTCTACCAAGCTTTAGCAACCATACGGGGCGGACACAGAGTCACAGACCCAAATCCCGAAGGTAAATACCAGGCTCTGGAAAAATACGGACGTGATCTCACAGAAATTGCACGCCGGGGCAAATTAGATCCGGTTATCGGCCGTGATGAAGAAATCAGGCGAGTAATCCAGGTGCTGTCACGAAGAACAAAGAACAATCCAGTGCTTATAGGGGAGCCAGGTGTGGGCAAAACAGCTATTGTTGAAGGACTGGCCCAGCGTATTGTACGTGGTGATGTACCGGAAGGGATTAAGAACAAACGTATTGTAGCTCTGGATATGGGAGCATTGATTGCTGGGGCAAAGTACCGCGGTGAGTTTGAAGACCGATTAAAAGCAGTACTTAAGGAAATCCAGCAGTCTGAAGGGGAAATCATTTTGTTCATTGACGAACTCCATACAGTGGTTGGTGCCGGTGCTGCCGAAGGTGCTATAGATGCCTCAAACATGCTGAAGCCAATGTTGGCTCGCGGCGAACTGCACTGTATCGGCGCTACCACGTTGGACGAGTACCGCAAATACATAGAAAAGGATGCTGCGTTAGAACGAAGATTCCAGCCCATCATGGTAAGCGAACCTTCTGTAGAAGATACGATCTCTATTTTGCGCGGACTGAGAGAGCGTTATGAAGTACACCATGGCGTGCGCATAAAAGACTCAGCTTTAGTAGCTGCCGCCGTGCTTTCCAATCGATACATATCAGACCGCTTTCTGCCTGACAAAGCCATAGATCTGGTTGACGAAGCGGCAGCTAAACTCAGGACGGAGATCGATAGCTTGCCTGCGGAATTAGATGAAGTAGCTCGACGTATCATGCAGCTCGAAATAGAAAGAGAGGCTCTGCGAAAGGAAAATGACCTTGCTTCTAAAGAAAGATTATCAAACCTGGAAAAAGAACTGGCAAATCTTAAAGAGGAAGAAAGATATCTCAGAACACAGTGGCAAAGGGAAAAAGACGAGATACAAGAATTGCAACATCTTAAAGAGCAAATAGAGCAGGTACGATACGAGATAGAAAAAGCAGAACGCTTAGCCGATTTTGAAAAAGCCGCCCAACTTAAATATGGAACTCTTGTCGAGCTGGAAAAACAACTAAAAGAAAAAGATGAAAAATTATCCAGCGGAAGTGGACAACGTTTGCTCAAGGAAGAAGTGGATGAAGAAGACATCGCTGAAGTGGTCAGCCGCTGGACAGGCGTGCCAGTAAGTCGTTTGCTTGAAGGCGAAATCCAAAAGCTGATCCATATGGAAGAACGACTCCATAAGCGTGTTGTAGGACAGGACGATGCTATTAAGGCAGTAGCTAATGTCATTCGTCGAGCCCGCGCCGGCATCCAAGACCCGAACCGCCCGCTGGGTAGTTTCATTTTCCTCGGTCCCACTGGTGTAGGTAAAACTGAACTGGCTCGGGCGCTGGCTGAATTCCTGTTCGACGACGAAAGAGCAATGGTCCGCCTCGACATGTCAGAGTACATGGAGAAACACACAGTATCACGACTCATAGGTGCCCCGCCGGGATATGTAGGATATGAAGAAGGTGGTCAACTTACTGAGGCTGTAAGACGCCGTCCTTATACCGTAATCCTGCTTGACGAAATAGAAAAGGCCCATCCGGATGTTTTTAACATACTATTACAAATATTAGACGACGGGAGGCTTACAGACGGGCACGGTCGCACTATCGATTTCAAAAACACTGTATTGATTATGACCAGCAACCTAGGGAGCCAGTGGATTGTTGATCTTGGTCCGGGGCAAGAGGCAGAAATACATCACCGTGCTATGGAAGCACTTAAAGCACAATTCCGCCCTGAATTCATTAACCGCATCGACGAGATAATAATTTTCCACCCTCTTAATCAGGAGCATATCAAGAAGATCGTCGACTTGCAGCTAGATAATGTCAAGAGGCGACTTGCTGACCGCCACATAGACATCAGACTCAGTGAAGCTGCCAAAGAGTTATTAATACGCGAAGGTTATGACCCCTCATACGGAGCCCGTCCACTTAAACGCGCTATCCAACGCTTGATACTTGACCCACTGGCTTTGAAAGTATTGGAGGGGGAGTTTAAAGATGGCGATGTCGTTGAAATTGATGTGAAGGAAGGGAAAATGGTCTTCAGGCGAAGTGGGACCACAGTACCTGCGATCTAAATACTACAGTCGCGCTGCGGTGATAGTTCATTCGCTGGCATAAACACCAGCCTTAACAGCTTCGACTATACCCTGCTTAGCAGATAGATAGGCAAGATAAATAGCATTCCTGATAGCTCTTGCCCGGCTGCGCCCGTGAGCTATAACGATATTACCCTCTAATCCCAGAAGACAGGCACCTCCATATTCCTTATAATCCAGCTTCTTCACCACAGAAGATAACTGGACATACTGAGCGAGAGCGGGCCCCGTCAGATAACGGTCAATGTGTGCTGCCTCCCCTAACTTCAGTAACTCCTGAACAACCTCTGAATACCCCTCGATCGTCTTGATCAGTACATTGCCAGTAAAACCATCAGTAACGACTATGTCAGCCCTACCACGCAACACATCGAACCCTTCTATGTTACCGATAAAGTTCAAAGCAGTCTTCTTCAGCATCTGGTGAGCTTCTCGCGCTAGATTACTACCTTTAAGCTCTTCTTCACCCACATTCAACAGTCCTACTCGAGGTGAATCGATTTCCAAAACGTGTGTTGCCAATATGCTGGCAAGCTGTGCAAATTGTACTAAAAATATCGGCTTGCAGTTGACGTTGACCCCTACATCGATGATAAGAGTCGGCTGTGGCTGATTAAGGTCAGCCACGGCACAAACAGCCATCCTTTCTATACCTGGCACCATTTTTAGATTAAGAAAAGAGGCTACTACTATAGCACCTGTACTTCCGGCAGAGACAAACCCGTCAACAGCACCATCTCGTACCAACCTGACACCGACAGCTACAGACGAATTTGGCTTGCTCTGAACAGCCTGTATTGGTTCCTCATCTCCCCGCACAACCTCCGTAGCATCGACAATAGTTATACCCGAACGCCTTGAATATCGCCGCAAGAGCATTTCCAAGATCGCCTTCCTGCCCACCAGCACTACCTCCACCGGATATTCTCTCACTGCCTCAATGGCACCCCTTACTATTTCACGCGGGGCATAATCTCCACCTTCAGCATCAACAGCGATTATCATTGCTTATCCCCATATAGTTCTATAAAACAATGGTAACAGAATTTAGTCCTTCCGCTTAGTTTTGTCAAGGGCGAAAGATACTTAGAAATAGCTTTGAGCTATCCGACTGTATCCGACAATACCCAACAACATGAAGAATCGCTATAAAAATTTTTCACCTTTGAAAGATAAAAGCCAAAAGGCTTATAATTCACAAAAAGATCCCTTTTCAATACTGAAAACGTAGTGCACGAACTGGCGATAACTCAAAATATACTCGGCATTGCCATAGCAGAAGCTGAAACTGCACAGGCTAGCCGTATCACAAAGATAAGGCTTATAATTGGAGAACTGTCAGGAGTCGTTGGTGAATGCGTGCAGTTCTACTTCGATTTCCTGAAGAAGGATAGTATTGCTGAAAATGCGACCATCGATTTTGAAATCGTACCGGCTGAACTACATTGTCGCAGCTGCCAAACCAGCTTCAAGCTTGAAGACTCTAACTGGACCTGCCCGAACTGCGGCAGCACTAGCCTCGAAATAACAGGGGGGCAGAGTTGCTTCATAGAAAGCATAGAGGTCGAATAAATGAGGATAAGAGTTCTAAAAAACATCACCAGCGCCAACGATGCCATAGCAGCCCAGAATAAAGACTTACTCGATAGTCACCATATCATTGCCATCAACCTGATGTCGTCACCTGGCGCCGGCAAGACCAGCGTGATTTTACAGACAATACAATGTCTCCGCAATAAACTCCGCTTTGCGGTTATCGAAGGTGATATTGCTTCAAAAATAGATGCAGACAAGATAGATAAGCAGGGAATTCCTGTCGTTCAAATCAACACTGGTGGTGGTTGCTCCTTGGAAGCCCATATGATCACATCAGCGCTAAAGAAACTTCCTTTGAAAAATATTGATTTACTGTTCATCGAAAATGTGGGTAACCTTGTCTGCCCCGCCGGGTTCGCCCTCGGAGAGCACAAGAGGGTCGTGATCTCGAGTATTGCTGAGGGCGATGACAAGCCGATCAAATACCCAATAATGTTTTCCTTAGCCGATGCCGTGGTGATAAACAAAATAGATTTACTACCTCTTCAGGAATTCGATTTAGTCGGTTTCCGCAAAAAGATCACCGATCTTAACCCTAAGACCACAATCTTCGAAGTCTCATGTAAAACCGGGGAAGGCATCCATACCTGGTGTTCCTGGGTACTGGGACAAGTGCAGAATCGCTCTAAAATCTAAAAGATTGATAACTCACCGCAACCGAATCACTGCCATAGAAAAGTGGAAATGGTTATTACCGCTTTATAATATGTACCGCACTAGCTTTGAAACTGGCGTAGACGTCTACGCCCGGCTCGATACCCATATCATCAGCCGACTTCTTTGTTAATACCCCAAGCAATGTAAAACCACAATCTACTTCGACTCTGACCAGTGCACCCACAGTAGCCATTCTGGTTATTTTACCTTGGAATACATTCCTGGCACTTGACAGTTCCTTCACTCGAGCAAATGTAATATCCTCGGGTCTGATAATCGCCCACACCAAATCGCCAACATTACACGATGTCACCACCTCAAAAGTAACTTCACCAACACTTATAGTAGCTAAGCCTCCGTTCTTTTCCGTAACACTACCACTTAAAATATTTTCGACGCCTACGAACTCAGCTATCTCCTTGCTCGCAGGCAAACAAAAAATTTCGACCGGACTTCCTATCTGCAGCAATCGCCCACTCATCAACACGCCAATGCGGTTTGCAAGCCGTTGCCCCTGTGCCATATCATGTGTAGCCATTACAATAGTCATCTTGCGTGACTCAATAAGTCGAGCCAATATAGCCTCTATCTTGGCACCGGAGACGGGGTCTAGATTAGCCGTTGGTTCGTCCAGAAACAGCACTTCTGGCTCTGTAACTAACGCTCGAGCTAAAGCCACTAACTGCATCTCACCGCCGGAGAGCGTTTTAGCTTCCCTGTCAGCATAATCAGCTATACCCACGAGTTCCAGAATATATTCAGTTTTTTTGCGTACTAATTTTGATGCTTCGCCTCTCCACTTGAGCCCATAAGCGATGTTATCCCTTACACTACCGGAAAAGACAATGGGCTTTTGTAATACAAAAGACATCCTGCGTCTTACTTGTAGCCTTAAACGTTCAGAAAACGTAACATTGACTCCATTGAAATAAAGTTCACCACCAGATGGCTTCTCCAAAAGGTCAAGCAATCTAAGAAGTGTGGTCTTGCCAGCACCACGAGGTCCGATTAAGCAGAGCACGTCCCCTTCGCATATCTGCAGGTCAATGCACTGCAATACTTGCCTGCCTTGGTAATCTTTTCCTAATCCGCGAGCTTCAAGCACGACCATCTCTATCTACGCTGCAGCCAGCCTATGAGCAAGTTGACCATTAGCGCCAGTGTCAGCAATATGACCCCCAGCGCCAGAGAAAGCTCAATATCACCCTTGGACGATTCTAGCGATATAGCAGTGGTCAATGTTCGGGTAAAGCCTTTGATATTACCACCAACCATTATGGACAGCCCGACTTCTGAAATTGCCCGCCCGAAACACATTATCACCGCTGTCAATACTGCAAACCTCGCTTCCTTGAGGGCAAGAATTGAGGCCTGAGTCCTGCTAGCACCCAGAGACATAGCAGTTTCAACTACAGACCCATCGATACCACTCAAAGCGGAAATAGTGAGGCCAATCATAATAGGCATTATTAGCAGAACCTGACCTACGACAATAGCTACCGGAGTAAACAGTAACCCTAGTTCACCCAGTGGTCCCGTTCGAGATAAAAGCACAAATACAAAGAGACCGACAACAACGGTAGGGAAACTGTAGAATGTTTGTATGACGTTAATAAGTACGCTTTTCCCGGGGAAACGATTAAAATGGATCAGACTGCCCAACGGCACACAAATCAAAGATGTAATGCTACAGGACGTGACAGAGATCGCCAGAGACCTCCTTGTTATTTCCATTACTTCCGAATCAAGAGATGCGATAAGTTCTAGAGCCTTAATAAAAGCATGCCATAATTCGACCAACTGATCTTTGCCTCACCTCCCTTTAAAGCACTCACTGTATCTCAAGTTCTGCTCCGGCACATGGTATAAATAGCCCTGTCCCATATTCGGCCACTCCATATTCACCGATAAATTTTTGTATTTCCGGCGAGGTAAGGAAGTTTATCAAGTTGTTTGCAATTTCGATATTAACCTTGGGACACTTTTCCGGATTTACCGCGATAACGGAATAGACATTAAGCAGTATAGCTCCCTTATCCACGAGAGGTACTAAGTCTAGCTTTCCTTTATATGCCAGAAAGGTTCCCGCATCAGTAAGAGTATAAGCATTCTTTTCACTAGCCATAAGCAATGTCGGGCCCATACCTCGCCCAGCCTCGATGTACCATGCCCCAGATTTCCTCACCGTTTCATGCTCAAACCCAGCAGCCCCCCAAATTTCCTTTTCCTTGACATGAGTCCCTGATTCATCTCCTCTAGAGACAAAACTGCCAGCTTTAGTCTCTGCCAACCTTTTGAAGGCCTCTTCAGGACTCAAACCCTTAACATTTGCTGGGTCTTCCGGCGGACCAATAATAAGGAAGTGGTTATAAGCGAAGGGGATTCGATTCACCCCATACCCGTCAGCCACAAATTTCTCTTCTCGGGCTTTATCGTGAGTAACAATAGCATCTACATCACATCGTTTTCCATACTCAAAAGCTATCCCGGTTCCGGCATACAGAATATCCAACTCTACTTTATATTTCTTTTCGAACATCGGCTCCAGATGCCCCCACAGCCCGGTATCATAAAGACTGGTAGTGGTAGCCACTCTTATTCTTTCCGCGGCTGGAAATAGTGGTGCCCTTGCTGCAGATGCTGTACATCCCACAACAAATAGGATCACCATCACACCAAGCATAAGCAACTGCTTACTGATTGAGGGTTTCGCCATGCTATACTTCATTTCGTCTTTTTTAATATGCTGCAACTCAAACCCAAGATTAGCATATTAGTAGGAGTGAATAACTCATCAGCAGATTAAAGAAGAAGACACAAAAGAAATTTGAACGCGGCAGACAATCAGCCTTTTCAATGCAAACTCTCCTTTCCAAACACGGGAGGCACCACCGTTTCCAGTGATACCCTGTCGGCCTTTGCCCATAGGCTAACCTTTAGGGCACAAGGCTCGGAAAGCTTGTCTCCAGTGCGCAACATTATACCAGCCAATAATCAAATTGACAACACTATGACTACGGTCTAAGAAGTTGGGCCCGTTCGGATAGACCGAACGAGGACAGGAACTTGACAGCAGAAACATTGCAACTTATACTATTTGAACCAAAAAGAATATTGCAAAGGCTGCGAACGAGACTAGTAAGCCTCCAGCGAAGCTCAGAGAGCCGGGGAAGGTGCGAGCCGGTGCTGGCGCAGAGGCTGAATGGACTCGGGAGTTGCAAACCGAAAGGGGTCGCTCCAAGTAGGCTTTGACGGAAAGGGCACCGTTATCCAAGCCCAGGGTATCGCTTCAAGTGTGAAGCCGTGCCTGAAATGAGATGGTTGCTAAAAGGCAACCAAGTAGGGTGGCACCGCGAAGGAAAACCTCTCGCCCCTATAAGCGAGAGGTTTTTAATTTTGCCTAATCTAAGGAGCTAAATGTATTACCCGACAGTTGAAGAATTGAAAAGGATAAAAAAGTGTGAAGGCAATATCATCCCGATTTGTCGAGAGATTGTCGCTGACCTGGAAACACCTGTCTCGGCATATCTAAAGATCAACCGAGGCTATTCCTTCCTGCTGGAAAGTATTGAAGGTGGTGAACGTCTTGCTAGATATAGCTTCATAGGCACCGATCCTTATCGGACTCTGGTCACAAAAAAAGAAGACAAGGTCAACCCTTTGCCACTCATTGCTGCAGAGTTGAACAAATATAAACTGGTGCCTGTCTATGACCTACCGAGATTCTGCGGCGGGGCTGTAGGCTATCTTAGCTACGAAGTAGCAACACACTTCGAAAAATTGCCTGCTCCTGCTAAAGACCCTCTCGAATTACCAGAATCAATGTTCATGTTCGTCGATACCTTGCTTGTTTTCGACCACATAACCCACAAGATCAAGGTACTAAGCCATGTTCGGTTAGACAGCAATGTAGAAAAATCCTACGAGGAAGCCGTTGAAAAAATTGAAACTCTCATAGCCAGGCTGAAACAACCGCTGCCCCAGACAAACACAGAACACAAAGTTTCCAGTGCTACCAATGAGCACATCTCATCGAACTTCACCCGAGAACAATTTGAGGCTAGCGTAAAAAAGGCAAAAGAATACATAACTGCTGGCGAGGCTATACAGGTGGTGCTATCTCAACGATTAGTAAAACCCACCGCCGCTGGCCCCTTTGAGATTTACCGGGCACTAAGAACTTTGAACCCCTCACCGTATATGTTCTTCTTAGACTTCAAAGACTTCTATCTCCTTGGAGCATCTCCTGAAATACTGCTCAGAGTGGAGGATGGGATAGTAATGACCAGACCACTGGCTGGCACTCGCCCGCGAGGCAAAAATCCAAGCGAAGATGCATTGCTTGAACAGGAACTCCGCAATGACGAAAAGGAAAGAGCTGAGCATATTATGTTGGTTGACCTTGGGCGGAACGATATCGGACGCATCAGCGAACCAGGAACTGTAGAAGTCAGCAGGCTTATGGAGGTTGAACGCTATTCACATGTAATGCACTTGGTCACACATGTGCAAGGTAAATTAAGGCGAGGGCTGACACACTTCGATGCCCTAGAAGCATGCTTCCCCGCGGGCACTGTATCAGGAGCACCAAAAATCCGGGCTATGGAAATAATAGCTGAACTTGAACCTGATAGAAGAGGCCCTTATGCCGGAGCTGTAGGCTATTTCTCTCTCTCAGGCAACATGGATATGGCAATTACAATACGAAGTATGATCGTAAAAGACGGCATAGCATATGTACAGGCAGGCTGCGGAGTCGTCTACGATAGCATACCCGAGCGCGAATTTGTAGAGACCATGAATAAAGCAAAGGCTTTACTCGAAGCTACTGACCAGGCAGAGCAAAGTGGATCGAGAGGAGCAAGCAATGTTACTTCTTATTGATAATTACGATAGCTTCACTTACAACCTTTTCCAGTATTTAAGCGAACTCGGAGAAAAAGTATTGGTTCGACGCAATGATAAGATTAAACTCGAAGAAATTGAACAATCAAGACCGCATAGCATAGTTATTTCACCCGGACCGTCAACACCCCTACATACCGGCATTTGCAATGATGTGGTCCGCTATTTTGCCCCCAAACTACCGATCCTCGGCGTATGTTTGGGACATCAGTGCATCGGCTACACTTTTGGTGCTACCATCTGCCAGGCAAAACAAATAATGCACGGTAAATCATCGCTAATATATCATGATGGTCAAGGAGTATTTGCAGGAATACCAAACCCTTTTTCAGCTATTCGTTACCACTCGCTCGTCATCAAAGAGGGGCTCCCAGATTGTCTTCAAACAACAGCCTGGACATCCGACGGCACAATCATGGGCATCAGGCATCGAGACTATCACGTTGAAGGCGTGCAGTTTCACCCCGAGTCGTTTATGACCGAATACGGCAAGGAGATTCTGAAAAATTTCTTGAGATTGAGGTGACGGAATGATTAGAGAAGCTATTTCAATTTTAATTTCAGGACAATCACTGACCACAGACCAAGCCGCACAGGTGATGCTCGAAATAATGGAGGGACAGGCCACACCAGCCCAGCTCGGTGCCTTTCTTGTGGCGCTCCGACTAAAAGGTGAAACGGTAGAGGAAATTGTTGGGCTAGCGAAAACGATGCGAGAAAAAGCCATCCCTGTCATCATTGATATGCCAGTAGTAGACACTTGCGGTACCGGTGGCGATAGCTCACACACCTTCAACATATCTACTGCAGCAGCCTTCGTTGCAGCCGCAGCAGGAGCCAAAGTTGCCAAACACGGTAATAGAGCAATGAGCAGCCAATGTGGTAGTGCTGATGTGTTAGAAGCTTTGGGTATCCGTCTCGACCTTACCCCGTTCCAAGTTGCCAGATGTATCGAAGAAGTAGGTATAGGCTTTTTATTTGCTCCCGTCTTTCATCCAGCCATGAAATATGCAGCTGTGCCCAGACACGAAATCGGCATCCGCACTGTTTTTAACATTCTCGGACCACTTACCAATCCAGCAAAAGCTAAAGCACAAGTCCTAGGAATTGCCGATAAAGCAATTGCCGAAAAAATGGCTCTGGCACTTTGCAAACTCGGAAGCCACTGCGCTCTAGTGGTACATGGCGAAGACGGGCTGGATGAAGTAACCATCACAGGAAAAACCTTCGTCTGGGAGGTTAGAGAAACCAAAATACGGAGTTATACCATCACACCAGAAGAGTTGGGGCTCTCAAGAGCCAGTGCAGAACAGCTTAAAGGCGGAACTCCAAAAGAAAATGCAGAGCTACTGCGGGAGATATTCCGCGGTAAAACTGGTGCGCAACGGGATATCGTGATTGCTAATGCCGCAGCCGCTCTGGTTGCCGCTAGTAAAGCATCGACTTTTTTAGAAGGAGCAGCATTAGCCAGCAAAGCGATTGACAACGGTGAGGCATTGACTAAATTGGAGCACTTGATTAAATTCACACAAAATCTTAGCTGAAGCTAACCAACTATGTTTCTTAAAAATATTATGTCAAGGATTGCAGCAAAACTCGAGCAGCGTAAGCAAGAACTGCCACTTGCGCAGCTAAAACAAATAGCTCTGGGAAAACCACCGCCTCTCGATTTAACATCAGCTATAAAAGGCGAAAAGATTAAACTTATCGCCGAGATCAAAAAAGCATCGCCGTCAAAAGGTGTAATCCGTCCTAACTTTAATCACCTAGAGATAGCGCAGGTCTATGCTGATCACGGCGCCGCAGCTATTTCAGTGCTAACAGAAGGCGAGTATTTCCATGGAAGCTTAAGTCACTTGAGTGAAATCAAAAATTTGCTGGGTGGTAGATTACCACTTTTGAGAAAGGACTTTATCTTCGACCCTTATCAAATTTATGAATCCCGGGCTTATGGTGCCGATAGCCTGCTACTCATCGTAGCCATTTTAAAGCCCAAGCAACTCGCAGAATTGCTTGATCTGAGTCGCGAACTGGGGATGACCTGCCTTGTGGAGGTGCACAATGAGGCTGAGCTTGATATTGCTCTTCAACGAGGTGCCAAAATAATCGGGATCAATAATCGAGACCTGAACACCTTCAACGTTGACCTATCAACCACGGAACGATTGCGACCCTTAATACCGCCGAACCGGCTCATCGTAGCTGAAAGTGGAATACGATACCGATCTGATGTAGAAAAATTGAAAAACTTGGGCATTAATGCAATTCTTGTAGGAGAGGCGCTGATGGCATCTTCCGACATTGCAGCCACAATGAAAGAATTTATGCAATGATGGTCAAAATCAAAATCTGTGGAATAACAGAAACAGAACACGCACTGGCAGCTAGCGAGGCTGGCGCTGATTTCGTTGGACTAGTTTTTGCTACCAGCCCACACCACATAACCATAGAAAAGGCAGCGCAAATTATCAACTGCGTCCGTAGCCTAAAGCACCCACCGAAAATCGTCGGCGTATTTGTTAATTCCGACGCCTCTGATGTAAATCGTATAGCTAAAATCCTTAGCCTGGACTTTGTACAACTTAGCGGAGAGGAATCATGGGAATATTGCAAGATAGTAGAATACCCAATTATTAAAGCCATCCATGTTTCTTCCCCAGACAGCTTTGACAGCATCGCACAAAAGATATCCACAGGGTCTTCTTTTCTGCCAGACAGGCAATTTATCTGTCTGCTTGATACAAAAGTGGGAAATACCTATGGTGGCACTGGAAAGACTTTTGACTGGCAAATTGCAAAAAGAATATGCCAACAGTTCAAGGTCATTATCGCTGGAGGATTAACCCCGGACAATGTCGCTACATTATTGAAAGAAACCAGACCGTTCGGGGTTGATGTGTCTTCTGGAGTAGAAACCGCCGGCAAAAAAGATGTAAACAAAATTATTCGCTTCATCCAAGCAGTAAGAGAAGCCGAGATTTGTTTTGTCGACAGGTAGATCTCGGCATAAGGAGGTTGATATTTGGCATTTAAAAAGGGGTACTTTGGAAAATACGGAGGACGCTTCGTACCTGAAACTTTGATTCCTGCATTGGACGAACTAGCAGTTGCTTATGAGGAGGCGAAGTCAAGCGCCGAGTTCTGGACTGAATTTGAATCGCTCTGCAGAGATTACGCGGGAAGACCTACTCCCCTTTATTTTGCAGAAAGGCTGAGCGAGCACTGTAACGGCGCTCAGATTTACCTAAAAAGAGAGGATCTAGCACATACCGGAGCACACAAAATAAATAACGCTTTAGGGCAGGGATTGCTGGCTAAAAAAATGGGAAGGCGCAGGATAATCGCTGAAACTGGTGCCGGGCAACATGGTGTAGCTACTGCAGCAGTCTGTGCCAAACTGGGGCTGGAATGCGTCATTTACATGGGTGAAGAAGATATGAATCGCCAATCATTAAACGTCTTCCGAATGAAGTTGATGGGAGCGAAGGTAGTCCCGGTCAGTTCAGGTAGCCGAACACTGAAAGACGCCATCAATGAGGCAATTAGAGATTGGGTGAGCAACGTCGCTACTACCCACTATCTGCTTGGTTCAGTGGTAGGCCCCCACCCTTACCCTACAATGGTCAGGGACTTCCAGTCAATAATAGGCAAGGAGACACGACAACAAATCTGGGCACAATGTGATAGATTGCCAGACTACATAGTTGCCTGCGTTGGAGGAGGCAGTAACGCCATTGGAATCTTTCATCCGTTCCTTGATGACAAACAAGTCAAACTCATTGGCGTGGAGGCAGCAGGTAAAGGGGTGAACACAGGACACCATGCCGCCACGCTTGCCACAGGGAAGGTAGGAGTACTCCACGGCGCTAAGTCTTACGTTCTCCAAGATGAACACGGTCAAATTCGAGAGACCCATAGTATTTCCGCAGGACTCGATTACCCGGGCGTCGGTCCCGAACACAGTTATCTCAAGGACACTAGACGTGCCACATATGTAACCGTTAAAGACGAAGAGGCGCTAAAAGGCTTCGAGTTGTTATCACGCACAGAAGGCATTCAGCCAGCATTAGAACCAGCACATGCCATTTTTTACGCAACCGAACTGGCCAGTACATTGAGTCGAGAACAGATTATCGTTATTAATCTCTCGGGACGCGGCGATAAAGATATAAATATTGTAGCTGAATTTCTAGGTAAAGAATATGGGTAGAATTTCAGCAGTTTTTAAACCGACAGGGCACGTTGCCTTAATCCCTTATGTCACTGTGGGTTACCCTTCTCCGGAAAGTACCCCTAAAATAGTTGAATTACTTGCTGCTAGTGGCAGCGATATCATCGAGCTTGGCATCCCGTTCTCAGATCCTCTTGCTGACGGCGTAACTATCCAAAAAGCAAGCTTCCAGGCGTTGCGGAATGGAGTAACTCCCGAACTCTGCCTTGAGCTGGTCAAAAAGATAAGAGAGAAAATCAATATACCCTTGGTTTTTATGACTTACTTTAACCCGGCACTGAACTATGGGCTAGAAAAATTCTGCAATGATTGTGCATCCTCAGGAATCGATGGTTTGATAATACCCGACCTCCCCCCAGACGAAGGCTCAGAACTAGAGAAGGCTACCAAGAAATATGGGCTGGACCTTATTTATCTGGTAGCGCCCACAAGCACTGACAAGCGAATTAGGATAGTAGCACGACATACGAGCGGCTTCATTTATTTAGTATCGGTAACCGGCGTCACCGGCATTAGAGAGAAGCTGCCTGCTGACCTGAAATCATTCATTACTAGAGTCAGAAAAATGTCCAACCTACCGCTTTGCGTAGGCTTCGGCATCTCCACCCCGGAACAAGCAAAGCTAGTAGCTCAACTTGCTGATGGAGTAATCATCGGCAGTAAGATAATCCAGCTTATGGAATCAGACCAGCAACTCACGAGGGTTGCCCAATTCATACAGCAATTACGCCAATCCATCGACGAGGCAGCAAAAAAAGATAGATAAACTGTCCTCTCGAACCCCTTACATTCTCTGGTGGAGGCGGGGGAGAGTTGAACTCCCCGTCCAGAAGAAGGTTGCCAGAATCTACTACAGGTTTAGTCAGCTGCTTAATCTCGCCTGGCTATCATCCGCTGACCGCTGATAACCAGGCCAGTCGATAAGCCTTAACTGCCTCTATCGACATCGAGGTCAGTGCACCCTGACTTTTCGGCGCTCAGTCCCAACCCGCCAGGGCAAAGTCAGGCTGAACGTGCAACCTTAATTAGGCTGCAATCGGAACTGCTTCGGCAGTTGTCTTTTGCCACCTGTTTAACGAGGTAGATGGCACCTCGACCTGCTATTCTGTAGGCCTCCTTCTGTCGACGCCTCGCGCCCCCATGACAGTACCTACAGTTGTTAAAGTCTCCGCCGTAACTCCCGCCCTATCTCTCTCTCTGTCTCACGGCGAGCAATCACCTCTCGCTTATCATGAAGCCTCTTACCCTTCGCCACACCCAGTTCTACTTTCGCCACTCTACCTTTAATATACAGTCTTAAAGGCACTAAAGTCAAACCCTTTCTGCTTACAAGACCGGCAAGTTCATCTATCTGATGACGGTGTAACAAGAGTTTGCGGGGGCGATTCGGGTCGTGGTTCTGATAACTACCGGCTTGATAAGCCGCAATATGTGAATTGTATAACCACAGCTCATTGCCTTCAGGCCTGGCGTAAGCATCACGAATATTTACCCTGCCCGCCCGAATCGATTTGATCTCAGTGCCGGTTAAAGCAATGCCCGCCTCCAAGCTCTCAAGAATATGATAATCATGATAAGCTTTTCGATTTACTGTAACCGTCTTTATTTCCGCCATGTATGATAAAATTCTATCACTATTGCCCTAAGTAATGCAGGACATGCGCGAACTACTCCAACCACTTTACTACCTGCTGAGGACACAGCGTAAACTGCAGGGCTACATCCGACTAAAAAATCGGAGGTGCTCACCATGACGACCAACACCAAGTACTGGTTAACCATAGTTGCTATCCTGCTAGTGAGTTTGCTCACTGGCAGTGTTTTCCTACTGCTCAAACATGAAGAACACAAACCTGTTGAAATCGTTCTCTCGGAAAGCCCAGAACCAGAATTCTACGGAGAGATCTATATTGGCGGTGCAGTAACCAACCCGGGCTTCTATCCCCTTATGAGAGAAGACACTATCGAAAGCCTTATATCATCTGCAGGGCTCAGCCCTGATGCAGATTTGAGCCGCATAAAAATCTATATACCTAGACACGGTGAAATACAACAGACACAAAAGGTAAACCTCAATCGGGCTGAAACTTGGTTAATCAGTGCCTTACCCGGTATTGGTGTAGAGACAGCTCAAGCTATTGTTGATTACCGTAACCAGCACGGTCCCTTTCGTAGAATAGAAGACTTACTTAAAGTAAGAGGCATCGGTAGCAGCACACTGACCAAGATAAAGGATCTGGTGACTTTAGAGGAATAAGCAGTGACCCTTATTTATATCAGCATCGCCTGGGTGTTGGGCACGTATTTGGGCTCTAAGGTGTATCTGCCACCAGTCTTGTTTCCAATCGGGGTTGTCCCCTTCTGTCTGTTACCTTTACTTGCAAAATATAAGAAGCATCTACTTTTGACTGGATTTTGTCTTCTCGCTCTACTGGGTGGCAACTTGCGATTCCAAACAAACTTGCACCAAACAGACGAACACCACCTTCAGTTTTACAATGACAAAGGAATGATTGAAATATCAGGGATGGTACATACCGAGCCGGAAAGAAGCGGCAACAGTCACGTGTTTCAGTTCACTGCCACAGAACTCGATGCAAATGACGAAACCGTAAGGATTACAGGTAAGGCTCTCATTTTCTCGTCCAGATATTCTGAGTACCATTATGGAGATATATTGAGGATAACAGGAGAACCGAAGACACCGCCTGAATTGGACAACTTCGATTACAAGTCATATCTGACACGGAAAGATATCCACTCAGTCATATACTATCCCAGAATAGAAGTCCTGGCTACCGACAGAGGATTCAAGCTCTTATCCTGGTTATACTCCCTAAGAAATTACCTATCACACAACCTGTCGCAAGTACTGCCCGAGCCACAGGCATCACTAGCCCAAGCTATCTTGCTTGGTTTGCGAGCTGATATGCCACAACCTCTTCGAGACTCCTTCAACCACACAGGGACAACTCATCTTTTAGCAATATCGGGGCTCCATTTGAGCATAGTTGTCGGCATAACTATTAGCATGGGGGTCTGGCTTTTTGGCAGGCGTCATTACATATATATCTGGCTCGCTCTGTTAACTATCTGGCTATATGCCATTGTAACTGCGATGCGCCCGCCTATTGTACGCGGTGCCATTATGGGAAGTCTGTTTCTGATTGCCGAATATCTAGGCAGACCGCATAGTGCAACAACCGCACTTGCCTTCGCTGCTGCAGTAATGACAGGTGTTAACCCCCACATTTTGTGGGATGCTAGTTTCCAACTTAGTTTTTTGGCTATGATCGGTCTGGTCGTATTAGCGCCGCGTTTCCAGACCGCAGCAAGAGAAAGATTAGCCACCAGAGCAAACCAAGATCGGGCTGTTTCATCGTTAATTAATTTTGTCATCGATAGCCTGGCAGTGACCTTAGCAGCTATTCTGGCGACCTGCCCTGTCATAGCCTACCATTTCGGCATTATCCCGCTCGTCAGTCTCCCGGCTACTTTCTTCGCACTGCCAGCCTTGCCCGGTATAATATTAACCTCAAGCTTGGTCAGCATCGTTGGTCCTATCATACCGGCATTGAGTCAACTATTGGGCTGGATAGCTTGGCTTTTTCTTAGCTACTTTATATTCATAGTCCAAGCATATAATGCCCTTCCATTTTCGTACAGCGAGCTATCGCAAGTACATTTGTGGCAAGTGCTTGTTTACTACCTTCTCTTAGGTGTATGCCTATCTGCAATAAGATACAGGATGCAAGTAGCAGACATTACTCGCAAATTATTCGTCAGACTCAAAGACCACGCAAGCCATACATCTAAGTTACCTTTAAAAGCAACCGCGAAATGGCTTGCCATTTGCCTTTTAATCGGAAATGCTATCGTATGGACAGCAGCCTCATCCATTCCAGACAATAAGCTTCACGTTAGTATACTAGATGTAGGGCAAGGTGATGCTATCCTGATTCAGACACCGAGCCGACAAAGCATACTCATCGATGGAGGTCCTACTCCTGAAGCCATAAAGCTACAACTGGGCAAAAGAATGCCTTTCTGGGAGAGGACTATCAACTTAGTGGTACTCACTCAACCTCAGTCAGACCATCTCGCTGGACTTATCGAGGTCATACAAAGATATGAGACACTTCGTGTTATGGAGTCCGACACGAGTTCTGATACTGCTGCCTATCAAGAATGGCTCAGGGTACTCCGCGCAAAAAACATAAAACGAGAAATCATACATGCCGGACAAGAAATTGACTTGGGAGACAATATTAAGCTTGAAGTGATACACCCTCCATTATCTTGGCTGCAAAACACAGCTAGTAACATCAATGACAATGGAGTCGTGCTACGACTGAGCTGGAACAGAGTAAGTTTCTTATTCACCGCCGATATCAGCAAGGAGGTTGAATGGTACCTCATCTCCCAGCGGAAAAACCTTTGCAGCACAGTACTTAAGGTAGCTCATCATGGCAGCAAAACTGCCACCTCACCAGAATTCTTGAGCGTAGTTAACCCTAAGATAGCTGTCATTTCAGTTGGCTCAGATAACAAGTTTGGACAACCACACCATGAAGTGCTAGAAAGACTGACCAGCCAGCTGGGCAATGATAGGGTTTTCTTGACCTCACAGCATGGAACCATCAACCTTACAAGCGATGGTTACCGTCTTTGGATTGAATACAGTAAGTGATACCATCAAAAACATGTATAGAGCGCTATCGGACATGACTTGAGAGCACAGGGCCCAAGCCATTACCATCTTTTAGTCCCGAACAGGGCTAAGAAATTAGTCCCGACACCCGCGACCAAATATAGAGCAATGCCCGAAAAACATTGACACCTAAAAGCGCAAATCGTTATCGTTAGATAGCCCGAAATGATAAAACTGTGATGGATCTACTCATAGAGGAGCAAAGAAACAGCAACCACACAGGAGAGCAAGCCCTGCAATTGAGTGCCTCTTTACCGCTGAAATTCAAAGACCTTCTCCAGAAAACTATACTTGCCGCAAGCGCACTAAACAGGGAACTTGCGCTCCGCGGTAACATCCGTGAAATCAGGTTGGTCAACACGATTTTGACCTCTACCTGTAGCCTCTGGAGTGAAGTCTCATCCATTATCAACATAGCCACCCTGGAAACGGAAGGACTTTACCTACAACCACAGCCAATGGATATTAACACAGCAATCTACAATTCTATTGACCAGATACTCCCGAAACTGCATAGAAATCAACAGCAATTGACTTTAAGACTAGCGCCAAAGGCATGCAAAGTTATGGCTGACCCATTAAGGTTGGAACAGGTCTTGCTAACTATTTTTTCCAGCGTCAGCGAAAATACCCCTCAAGGCAACAACATATACGCATCATCAGCGGAACAGGGTGACTCCGTAGTCATAAAAATCTGGGGTGACCCCCCAGCCACCGATGCAAGTTTGGCAGACACCCGACCACACCCTCGCCACTCATTAGAAAGTAATGAAGATAAAACAACTCCCGGTTCCGAACTAGCCATAGGATTAGCACTGTGTAAATACTTGATAAAACTCCACAATGGCAAAATGTGGCTGCCAGACGAGATAGCTGACAAAAACACCTTCGTTATAGTTCTACCTCCTATCAACGACCGACTTTCATAACCCAGCTATCACCACTCCTACACAAAAATTGCAAACGATGCGTTGTACTTCTGCAGCTATTGATTTATGACCAATTTTGGCGTAGAGTATTAAGGGTCTAGCAGATTTGCTGCAGGAGGCAAGGATGAAAAAGCTATTCTGGCTGCTGGCGCTAATAGCGGTTATTTTCAGCACAGCTATTATACCCGCTAGGGTTGCAGCAGACTTTGAAGTCAAGGATATAACGATAGACCCTCCCTCCCCTAAAGAAGGGGAACCGGTCACCATAACTTGCACGGTGACCAACACCGGAACTACCAAGCAAGAAATTTCATTGGAACTGACAATCAACGGTGAAGTGCAAGACACCCAAAAAATTTCCCTCAACCCCAATGCCAGTCAGAAGGTCAGTTTTTCCATCACCGCTGGTTCACCAGGTGAATATATAGTGGAACTGGATGGAGAAAGTGCCACTTTTACAGTCGAACCAGCTGCGTCCTTCTGGGGAATTTTCCTGAAGCCTCCTCTGGTGATAATTGTGGGCGCGATAATTGGTGTCCTGATTCTCCTGATCATAGTGGTGCTCGCCATGCCACCACGCAAGAAACAGCCGTCAAAAGCAACTGCAAAAGGCAAAGAAACATTCGATCGCAGAATGCGCGATATCCCACCACACAGCATACCACCCCAGCAAATACCACCAGCACCAGTTGCTACACCAGGTCCTATGCCAGGTTCGAGACCCGGTCACTTCCCTACACCTACCGACTACCCGCCCGCTTATGTCCCGAGTCAACCACCCACCCCTTTTCCCCCTTCGGGACCCACCCCCACCCCACGACCGACATTTACGCCTTACTCTCCGTACACTAGCCGCCCTATCTTTTCAGTAAGTAACCTCACAATCAGTCCAAACCTTGTAAAAGCCGGACAGCCCATAACCATAGGCGCACTAGTAACTAATAGCGGTAACGAAGTCGGCAAGTACAGTCTGATACTAAGAATTAATGGCGTGGTGGAAGGTATCACCGAGCTGACTTTACAACCAGGAGCAAGCCAGGCTGCATCTTTCACTGTAGTAAAAGACACAGGTGGAGATTACTATGCAGAGGTCGACGGGCTCGGCGGTTCCTTCACAGTCGTGCCACTGTCACCGGCTAGCTTCTCTGTGAGTAATCTAATCATTTCACCAGACCGTGTTAAGCAAGGCGAAACCGTAACCATAAGTGCAATGGTAACCAACAGTGGTGAAGTTAATGGCAGCTATAGCGTGGTTCTCAAAATAAAGGGGGCAGTTGAGGGAGTGGAAGAGGTACATCTAGGACCGAACACCAGTGAAAGAGTTAGCTTCACCATCACTAAAAACACGCCCGGTTTTTACAATGTAGAGCTGGAGGGATTAACCGGTAGATTTGTTGTTGAAATGGAGTGGCAAGGTTAATTCTCACTGTCCCCGGTCTTTCTCACAACCCTCCAGAGTTTGTCCGGCTGCTCTATACGGTCGATATATAGAACTCCATTAAGATGATCCAGTTCATGCTCTATCGCTTGCGCAAGGAGCCCCTCGCCTTTAATACGGACAACCTTACCCGACCTGTCTTGAGCCTTAATTTTGACCCAGATGGACCGCTTCAACTCACCTTGATACCCAGGAATACTGAGGCAGGCCTCCTCAACTAAGCGTTCACCATACTTCTTCACAAACTCGGGGTTAATTAGAACAATAACCTCCTCTCCAGGAACTTCAATAACAGCCAATCTCAGTGGGACACCTACCTGGGGTGCAGCAAGCCCCACCCCTGAAGCAGCACGCATTGTCTCAACCATATCATCAATCAGCCGCTGCACAGCACCATCAATATTGACTATTCTCTTGGCTTTCTGCCTAAGGATAGGGTCAGGTAATACACGGATTGAGAGGATAGACATTTAAGTAAAATTAAAGCACACCCACCGGGTCAATGTCCACAGTCCAACCACGCTTGAAGACCATGGGAGCTAAAAATTCGGAAATATCGCCTCCACAAAGAAGTATCTGCCACTGATAACGTCCCCGAATGCGAGATATAAAAGATGGCGCTGGTCCGATCAGGCGGATATCCGGAGCCCCTTTCCTGTCAGCCTCACTCAGCAAGAGCCTGGCCACCCTCTGGGCTTCTTTACGGCACACGACTTCATTGGTATGACTAAAGACCAGACGAGCCAAACGCCCAAAAGGTGGATAACCAAACTGACGTCGGTAATTCAATTCTTGTGTGTAGAAATCGGCATAATCATGCTTTGATGCTGCCTTGATAGCATAATGCTCCGGGCAGTAGGTTTGGATGATCACCCTGCCCGCCGTAAAACCACGCCCTGCTCTCCCCGCCACCTGACACAAAAGCTGGAATGTCCGCTCTCCAGCCCTAAAATCAGGAAAATTTAAACCGGTGTCTGCACTTATCACCCCTACCAATGTTACCTCCGGCAGATCGAGCCCCTTAGCCACCATCTGAGTGCCCACAAGTATATCCGCCTCGTGATTACGAAATCGGCTAAGCAACTCCTCATGAGCCCTGCGCTTCGATGTCACATCTCTATCCCATCGGATGACCCGAGCCTGGGGGAAAATGCTACGAACTTCTTCCTCAACCTTCTGCGTGCCTACACCTAGAAATTTGAGGCGCTGGTCAGAACATTGGGGACAACTGCTAGGCAGCGCGACAGAATAACCACAGCGATGACAGACCAGCTTTCTTGTCGCTGAATGATACGTTAGAGCCACTGTACAACTCCTACAATTAAAAACAAAACCGCAATGACGGCACTGAATAAATGTGGCAGTACCACGCCTGTTCAGAAACAAAATTACCTGTCCTCTATTATCTAATGTATCGGCTATGGCTGATAAAAGTGCGCTGCTGAAAAGGCTTCGATTTCCTGCCTTAAGTTCATCTCTAAGATCTACGACCTCTACTTCCGGTAACGGCACAATACCCTGTAGCGCAATACGCTCTTTAAGCTCAACAAGTTCATAGTCCCCCTGTAGGGCTTTATAGTACGTCTCGACATCCGGTGTTGCACTTCCCAAAATGACCACAGCCCCAGTAAGCTGGGCTAATTTAATCGCTACATCACGGGCATGGTAGTGCGGTGATTTATCTGATTGCTTATATGTCCATTCGTGTTCCTCGTCAATAATAATTAACCCGAGGTCAGGTTGAGGAGCAAAAAGGGCACTTCTGGGACCAATTACCACGTCACACATCCCGTCCCTTATACGACGCCACTCATCAAATTGCTCCCCCAAAGAGAGACCACTATGAAGTACAGCTACTCGTCCCGGGAATCGTGCGGCGAAACGCTCTATTGTTTGAGAAGTCAGGGCAATCTCAGGCACAAGACAAATACCACGCTTGCCCTGAGCAACAACCTCAGCCAGTGCTCTGAGATATATTTCAGTCTTACCACTGCCGGTAACGCCATGGAGCAGCAAGACTGGCGGTGATTCAAAACTGCTTCGCCGAGCTATTCGATCCAAAATTTTTTGCCATGCTTCTCTCTGTGACCCAATCAATTCCGGTGGCATAGAGGGACAAACCTCCAGATGCGCTAGAGGGTCCCGCCTTACCTCAACAAGCTCTGTAGTCACCAATCCACGCTTTCTCAGCAACCCGATTACCGAATTCGAACAGACCACCCTTTGTTTCACTTCAGCTACACGTACAGCTTTACCCTGCTCAATTAGAAAGCCCAAGACTGCTGCCTGCTTATAAGCCCCTGTCTTTTTAAGACGAATGACTTCACTTTCAACTTCCAGAGGCGGCAAGCCCAGCTTTAAGAAAAGCTCATGTTTGGGTTTGACCTTAGCTTGCTCAAGCTCTTGACTTTTAGACACAAGACGCCGTCGCACTAGTTGCTCAATCGCCAGCTCTGCCCTCCTCTTACCAAACGCCTTTTCGAGTTCTTTTATGCTTATCTTACCTTTGCCTTCGAAGAAATTTACTACTTGCGTAAGCTCTGACTCTAAATCACCAATATCAGATGGCTGCACCGTCAGCTGTAAAAATGTGACCAAACGACGTTCAAAGCCGGGCGGCAACATTAAAGCAATAGCATCAAACAAGGGAGAGAGATAATGTCTACTCAACCAAGAAGCAAGTTCAATTTGGAGAGAAGAAAGCAAAGGCAAAGGTGTAATAATATCACTAATTGGTTTGGTGACCTCGACGCTTGGATAATCGCTAAGCCCGACAACCACGCCCTGGGCAATCTGAGAGCCGAACGGTACCCAAACAGCTTGTCCAATCTCAATTGTCAAGTGTGGAGGTACAGAATAACAAAAACTACGTTGCCGGGCAAAAGGCACATTAACTGCCACATCTGCATAATTCATGCCACCGCTTCAACCCTTGCTTATGCCTCTTCTTTAACCTCGGCACTATTTGCAGATTCTTCGGCTAGTTCACTCTCACCTGTAGCCACCTCTGAACCAACCCCCACAATCATCCTTTCTCGCCTTTCCTTCAAGCGTGACTCCCGGGCACTGAGTTTACGTATATAGTACAATTTAGCTCTCCGCACCTTGCCACGACGTACTACTTCTACTTTCTCCAAAAATGGAGAGTTGAAAGGAAAAGTATGCTCTACCCCTACACCATAAGCAACCTTTCTGATGGTAAAACTGCCACCTCCACCACCTCGCCTGACCCTGACCACAAGCCCTTGCAAGGTCTGAATTCGCTCACGATTAGCTTCTTTAACTCTAACACCAACTCTGACCGTATCTCCGGGAACGATCTCGGGTATACTGGAACCTGTTTTAGATTGTGTAAGAATGCTACTATCCATCTCTATATCCCTCTAAGAACCAGTTTGAAAAACTTCATCGAGCAGTTTTTTATCTTCGTCAGAGAGAGTAATCTTACTGAACAAGTCGGGACGCCGCTTAGCCGTCCGCACCAGGCGCTGCTGACGGCGCCATCTGGCAACAGCACCATGGTCACCGGAAAGAAGAACAGATGGAATTGCCCAGCCTCGATAGACTGCTGGACGTGTATACTGTGGATACTCTAGCAAACCTTCAGTATGGGAGTCTTCACTCAATGAAGCTTCTGAACCAAGCACACCCGGTAAAAGCCTCACCACACTATCCAATACAACCATAGCAGCTACCTCACCCCCACTTAATAAGTAATCGCCAATGCTAATCTCGTCGGTTGCAAGATGCTCTGCAACTCTTTCATCAACACCCTCATAGCGTCCACAGATCAATATCATTGATTCATAACTAGCCAGCTGGCGGGCAATTTCCTGGGTAAAAAGTCGTCCCTGTGGACTAAGCAAAACAACAGGTACTCTCGCTAACCCCACCTCCATCTTAATAGCCTCAACAGCCTCAAATATGGGCTCCGGCTTTAACACCATGCCAGCACCGCCACCGTAAGGATAATCATCGACGGTGCGATGCTTATCGTGGGCATAATCGCGGATATTATGGAGCCTTATATCAACGAGACGGCGTTCTATGGCTCTCCTGACAATGCTCGAGCCGATGAAACCATCAAACATCTGAGGGAATAGAGTTAGAACATCGATACGCATTTTTACCTTCTGCTACTCGTGCCCCTTACCGCTAAGAATCTCTATAGCATGCGGTAAAACAGCCAAAATGACCTCAAAACATTCCTTCACGGCAGCAGGACTACCGGGAAGATTGATGATCAAACACTTGCCCCGAATTCCAGCAACAGCCCGACTGAGTAATGCTTCCGGTTTCTTCTTTGCTGTTTCTATTCTCATTGCTTCACTCAAACCAGGAACCGTTTTATCCAATACTGCTAAAGTTGCCTCTGGAGTGACATCTCTAGCTGCCAAGCCTGTGCCACCACTGGTCACGATAAGATCGATACCTTCGACATCTGCCCACTCCTTCAAAGTAGCAGAAATAATATCAACTTCGTCAGGTACTATAGCATACCTAGCTATCTTAATACCGAGCTGGCTGATGTATTCACAGACCACCTTGCCACTCTCATCCCTCCTCTCACCACGCCAGCCCCTATCGCTTACCACCAATACTCCACCAAGCAACATCTGTTTATTTTACCACATCCAATAAAAGCTTGAAACCACTTGGAACCTTGAGCTTTAACCACACAAAACAAGAACATCATTGTCGCACAATATATAGGTACTTATCTCAAAAATTGACTATATATCGACCAAAGTCAAAGTTATGCAACTTTTTTACGTGGTGAAAAATTGTGAAAAACCTTGAAAATCGGTGGGGAAGGTATTGACAAATTGGGTAATAAGTGTTTTATAATGGGGAAAAGTGGGAAAATGTGGGAAAAAGGAGGTAGCATGATGATTGATTGCGCGCAATATCGGATAGGTAACAGCAAGTTGTTACGTTTTTTAAGGGACAACAATCACAACAATCTCGAGTTGCAGCTAATCCGCTTTTGGTCTCGCCATCCCCGAGCCAAGCTAAGCCTCTGTGCTATTGCCTGTGCTTTAGATATAGCGAAAATCAATCTGAGAGATGCCATTAAGTCACTGGTCATCAAGGGGATACTTCAAGAACAAAGCAATGGCAGCGGACTGATCACCTACTCACTGAGTGAAAAGGCAGAGATCCAAGAATGCATAGAGGAACTGACCAAACTGGACTGGCGTGAGATCAAAATACTGGAACGCCAGCTTGAAGGTGAGGCTATCTTAGTCTAATAAAATGTTCCTTGGTGAGTACGAATACAGGGTTGACAGCAAAGGCAGACTGCCACTACCCCCGAAATTCAGACAGGAACTCGGAGGGGAATTAATGCTTACTAGGGGCGCAGAAAGGTGCATCGTCCTTTATCCAGCAGCAGAATGGCATAAGCTGGCTGAAACACTGGCATCGCGTGCTGTTTCCCCAAACAAACTGCGTAAGCTAAACCGGGTACTTTTCGGCGCTGCATTCAGCCTGACGCTCGACAGACAGGGCAGGGTTGCACTTCCACAGCCACTACGTCAGTACGCTCAGATAGAAGACGTAGCTGTTATCGTCGGTGCCAACAACTGCATCGAAATATGGAATCCTGACCTATGGAACGCCGAAAAGGTATCTGCCGAGGAACAAGTCTGGCAGATCATAGAGAGCCTTGAGGGACAGTAATGAGTTTAGCCATCATGCTACCAACCCATAGACCGGTAATGTTAAATGAAGTTATAGAAGCGTTGCAGGTCGAACCCGGGAAACGTTATGTAGACTGCACGCTTGGCTCGGGAGGACACGCTGAAGCGATTCTTAAGAGAATTATGCCTTACGGGCAACTCCTCGGTATCGATACTGATATCGAAGCTATCAACCTCGCTAGAAGTAGACTTGCAAACTACGCAGGATCCATAATCATAGTACACGATAACTTTGCCAACCTCAGCACTATTTGCAAGGAAAATAACTTTTTGCCAGTGCATGGCATTCTCATCGACCTCGGTGTCTCTACAACACAATTAGATGCACCAGATCGGGGTTTCAGCTTTCGCTACGATGCGTGCTTAGACATGCGTTTTAATCGGGCAGAAAAATTAACGGCCGCTGACATTGTAAACACCTTCCCCGAAGAAGAACTAAATCGCCTGATCCGCACGTACGGAGAGGAAAGACATAGCCGGCAGATAGTGCATAATATTGTCAAGAATCGCCCTATAGTTAGCACACTCCATCTGGCACGCGTTGTAGAACAAGTTACCGGTCACCGTCGTGGCAGAATCCATCCTGCAACCAGGACTTTTCTAGCACTACGCATCGCTGTTAATCACGAACTGGAAAACTTGGCTGCAGTCTTAAAACAAGCTGTGGAGTGCCTTGAATCTGGCGGACGGTTGGTCGTTATTAGTTACCACTCCCTCGAAGACCGAATCGTAAAGCAATTCATAAATCGAGAAAGCAAGGGGTGCATCTGTCCGCCTGGGACCCCGGTCTGCCAATGCAACCATGTGCCCAGATTAAAAATAATATCGAAGAAGCCTATTAGACCTTCTAGCAATGAAATCGGGGCTAACCCTAGGAGTCGCAGTGCTAAACTCAGAATAGCAGAACGCATTAATATTCCGCAGGAGGTTAACCAGTCTTAGACGCCATAAATTTAAAAAGGGAGGCTAACAATGAAAAAAGTTATAGCAGCCATCGATGTAGGAACAACAAAGATATGTACCATAGTTGGTACGCTGGACTCGGGAGGCAATATCCAAGTACTCGGAGTTGGTCTTGTACCCTCGTATGGTATGCATAAAGGCATGGTGGTCAATGTAGAAGAAGCTCGGGAATCAGTCGCTGAATCAGTGAGACGAGCCGAGCAAGCGAGCGGGCTCAAAATAGAAAACGCTTACGTCGGGGTCACCGGGAGACATATAAGTTCTATGAATAGTCACGGAGTTGTTGCCATACCACGCAATGACCGACTGGTACGACCAGATGACCTTAAGCGAGTCTTGTCCGCTGCTCAACAAATTAACCTGCCGGACGATAGAAAGATACTCCACGCCATACCACGTGGGTACATGCTAGACAATCAGGAAAGGATCAAAAATCCTGTAGGAATGCACGGCTTCAGACTGGACGTAGAAACACACATCATAACCGCAGCCGTAGCCTCAGTGCAAAACTTGGTTAAATGCGTTCGCAGCGCTGGTGTCGAAATCCAGGACCTCATCCTGGAACCACTAGCCAGCGGTGAAGCAGTGCTGACACCGGAAGAAAGAGAGGTCGGAGTTATCCTCGCTGATATCGGCGGTGGTACCACCGACATAGCAGTCTTTAAAGAAGGCAGCATATACCATACATCCGTAATCCCTGTGGCTGGTTATCAAGTAACCAGCGACCTATCCATCGGTTTAGGGCTACCTTTCGAAATTGCCGAAGCGATGAAAAAGAAATATGGCAATGTATACCCCGAGGTACTCACCAAAAGCCAGGAGACTACTCTCACAGTCGAAGATGGGCACAGCGTCTCTTATAAAGACCTATGCAGCATCATAAAAGTGCGCATGGAAGAACTCCTTAGACTTATCCTTCTCGAAATGCCGGACTCAAATTATGCTTCTTTAGCTCCCGCCGGACTAGTGCTTACCGGAGGTTCTTCCAAACTTGCAGGGCTTGAAGCCCTAGCCCGAACAACAATCCGCATCCCCACAAGAATCGGTGAGCCTATGGGGGTATATGGCATAACAGACATTCTTCATGACCCAGCACACGCCACCGGGGTAGGACTTTTACTCTGGGGTACAAGAAATCAAGATAGACCAGCTTGGGAAGCAAGAAAACAAAGCGGAGTTTTCAGTGGCTTTGTAAAGGCGCTGAAAAAGTTCTTTGGTGTTTAAAACATAAGGAATAACAGAGAAAAGGAGGTTTTCAAGAATGGCTAAATCAACATTCTCCATGGCACCAGCCAGAATTAAGGCTATCGGTATTGGTGGCGGCGGCTCAAATGCTATCACCAGAATGGTCAGAGAGGGAATCAAAGGTGTCGAGTTTATTACCATGAACACCGATGCCCAGGCTCTTGCCCTCTCCGAAGCGCCTATAAGAGTCCAGCTGGGAGAAAAACTCACCAGGGGTTTGGGTGCTGGTGGTGACCACACTGTAGGCGCTGCAGCCGCTGAGGAAAGCCGCCAGACTATCCAGGAAGTGGTCTCCGGTGCTGATATGGTCTTCATCACCGCAGGAATGGGTGGGGGCACCGGCACCGGTGGTATTCCGGTGGTCGCAGAAATAGCCAGGCAAAGTGGCGCTCTTACTATTGGCGTTGTAACCAAACCATTCAGTTTCGAGGGAACAAGGCGCTCCAAAGTAGCTGAAGAAGGCATCCTGAACCTCTGTGAAAAGGTCGACACACTCATAATAATTCCGAACGACCGACTCCTCGAACTCTGCGATGCCAAAACAACAGTGGACAATGCCTTCAGGTTGGCTGATGATGTACTCAGGCTCGCAGTCCAGGCTATCGCAGAAGTGGTAACCGTGCCTGGGCTCATCAACCTAGACTTCGCTGACATCAGATCGATAATGAAGAATGCTGGTCCAGCATGGATGTCCGTAGGACGAGCCAGCGGTCAGAACAGGGCAGTTGAAGCTGCCAGAGCAGCACTCGCCAGCCCCCTGCTAGATGTTTCTGTAAATGGCGCCAAAGGAGTACTATTCAATGTCACCGGTGGCAGCAACCTTACCCTCTTCGAATGCAACGAGGCTGCCGAGGTCATAGCACAGGCAGTTGATCCTGACGCTAACATAATATTCGGCGTCGTTTTCAATCCACAGATGGAAGACGAGATACAGATTACAATAATAGCCACTGGGTTCACTGCACAATATGGAGCCGGTGTGCCCACAGAGGCTGAGCTACGTCGCTTGCTTCGTGGCGTTGCCGAAGATAGCTTAGACGTCCCGTCTTTTCTACGACGTGCACCGCAGTACCCCGCTGCGCGCCCTGCATCTACCCCCAAAATGCCCCTGTAACCCCCCAGTCACCCCCTCCCCAACGGAGCGGCAACTTAAAGTTGCCGCTCCGTTTTTAAATGTAACTTCGAGTTGACAATATCTATATATTGGGTTATAATTTGGTTGTACCACAGCGTATAGGGGGTGTCATGAAGTGTCCCTATTGCGGTGATTCAGAGAGCAAGGTGATTGATTCCAGAGATATAGGCGATGGTGTAAGGCGCCGCCGGCAATGCCTTCGTTGTCAGGCTCGGTTCACCACATACGAACAACCGCAGCTACGCAACCTCTTCGTAATTAAAAAAGATGGCCGACGTGAGGAATTCAATCGTGATAAACTGCTTACCGGCGTCCGCAAAGCTTGTGAGAAGCGCCCGCTGCCCACAGGAAAAATCGACAAGCTGGTCGATGACATTGAAGCTGAACTGTACCGCCTTGGAAAAACAGAGGTACCTAGCTCTCTGATAGGAGACATGGTAATGGAAAGGTTGCATAACCTAGACCATATAGCCTACATCCGCTTTGCTAGTGTTTATCGTGAGTTTGCTGATATAGCCACACTAAAACAGGCAGTCGACACCTTGGTAGATACCAGGGCAAGAAGACCACCAACTGGTCAATTGCCTTTATTGCCGGAGGAAGAGTTAAAATTTTCAGGGCACCGTCAACGCAGGCGAAGGCAAAATGATCAACCGTCAAAGTAAGTCAAGCCCACAAGCTGCAACTAATCAAAACCGCATAGCCCGTGCTATTTTTGCAGCCGCGGAGGCTATGGGGATTACAGACAGGAAACTGCTGGAAGAGCTTACCGATCAAGTTATACAAAGGCTAGAACCGAGACCTACTTTGCCAGGTATGGAGGATCTAGTGTCAAAACAGAGAAAACAAAGCCCCTCACACGCACAAATTAGAGATGCAGTCAAACAGGTCTTAGCAGGGAGAAAACAAGAGACAACAGAGCTCCCACCAAGACTACTTGTCTCGAAAGAACCCTCTGGAACAGAAACAGAATTGCACCTTTCTCAGAACGCATTGACTGTGCTTGAAAAAAGATACCTGAAAAGGGATAACCAAGGACAAGTTATCGAGACTCCTGAAGAAATGTTTCGCAGAGTGGCAAGACATATCGCCTCTGCGGAACTCAATTACGATCCTAAAGCTGATGTCAGCTTCTGGGAGGAGAGGTTTTACCAGCTTATGACCTCTTTGGAATTCTTACCTAACTCCCCAACCCTTATGAACGCCGGCAGAGAACTCGGACAACTGTCTGCCTGCTTTGTCATCCCCATCGATGATTCAATGGAATCCATATTTGATGCTGTAAAATATACTGCTTTGATCCATAAAAGCGGTGGCGGCACCGGATTCTCCTTCTCGCGTTTGAGACCTAAAAATGACAGGGTGGGGTCGACCGGAGGCATCGCCAGCGGTCCAGTTTCTTTCATGCGAGCTTTTGACACAGCGACCGATGTTATTAAACAGGGGGGCATGCGTCGGGGAGCTAATATGGCTATCTTAAACATCGACCACCCCGATATTCTGGATTTCATTTTTGCCAAAGAAGACCCTAAAGCATTAACAAACTTTAACCTTTCAGTGGCCGTAACAGACAGCTTTATGCAAGCAGTGGAAAATGGAAAGGACTACGACTTGATAAATCCCCGAACCGGTGAGACCACTGGCAAACTGAACGCTCAAGAAGTGTTTAGAAAGATTGCCGAAATGGCATGGCGAACCGGAGATCCTGGCATAGTCTTCATCGACACTATAAACAGGTACAACCCTACCCCCCATTTAGGAAAGATAGAAAGCACCAACCCGTGCGGCGAACAACCACTGTTACCGTTTGAGTCTTGCAATCTCGGTTCTATAAATCTTTCCAAGATGGTCAAATACGAAAATGGTAATCCAGAGATTGACTTCGCTAAGCTGGGCGAGGTTATTAGACTCGGAGTACGCTTTCTCGACAATGTTATTGATGTCAACGAATTTCCATTGCCTCAAATAGAAAGAATGACTAAGTCCAGTAGAAAGATCGGACTTGGCGTAATGGGATTTGCTGATATGCTAATTAAACTCCGTATCCCTTACAACTCTGAGGAGGCGCTGCAAATAGCAGAGAGACTAATGCGCTACATATCGGAAGAAGCAACCAAAGAATCTGTAAAACTGGGAATAGAACGGGGTGTGTTCCCTGCATTCAAGGGCAGCGTTTATGACACAGGCAATGGAATAAGGCCAAGGAATGCCTCACGAACTACCATCGCTCCTACCGGTACACTCAGCATAATTGCTAACTGCTCCAGCGGCATTGAGCCACTCTTCGCACTCAGCTATACTCGTCATATCCTTGATGGCGCGGAACTCATCGAGGTCAACCCGCATTTCGAAGCGATAGCTAAAAAAGAAGGCTTTTATTCACAGGAATTGATGGAGGGACTGGCTAAAGGGAAACGGCTTAAGGATTTCGAAGGTATCCCCGACTGGGTAAAAGAGGTTTTTGTCACCGCCCATGATATTACCCCAGAATGGCACGTAAAGATGCAGGCGGCTTTCCAAAAATACACTGATAGTGCTGTCTCCAAGACAGTTAACCTGCCCCACGAGGCAACAGTTGAAGATGTGGCAAAAGTATTCCTGCTTGCTCACAAACTCGGTCTAAAAGGGATTACGATTTACCGCGACCGCAGTCGTGAAAGCCAGGTGCTGACAACCGGTGATGTTAAACAACCTGCTTCCACAACGCTGCTAAAACCGAGACATCGTCCTAAAGTTACCAAGGGGATCACTGAACGAGTGACGACAGGCTGTGGATACATATATGTTACAGTCAATTTCGATGAAAAAGGGATCTGTGAAGTATTTTCCAGCCTCGGAAAAGCAGGCGGCTGTGCATCAGCACAACTAGAGGCTACTAGCAGGCTCATCTCCTTAGCGCTAAGATCAGGCATCGATACGGCTTCGATCACAAAACACCTCCGTGGTATCCGCTGTCCATCAGTGGCTTGGGAGGAAGGACGTGCTATACTCTCATGTGCTGATGCTATCGCTAGTGTACTGGAGAAATACGTAAAAGATGCAGGAACCGGTACTACTGACGACCAAGAAATGACTAAGAACTGGGCAGGACAATGTCCGGAGTGTGGCAATATCCTAATTTATCAAGAAGGCTGCCATATTTGTCCTAGCTGCGGCTACACTAAGTGCGGTTAGAGTCCCAAACAATTGGAGGGGTATGTGGAAAACAGCGACCTCACTTTTTCCCAGGCTTTCAAACAGATAGCAAAAAGTACAAACTCGTCATTGCCACTAAGAAAAGTCCTGAACTCCATAGCCAAGAGCACCACTAAAGCCCTAAAGGCTACAGGCTGTACCATCATGCTCTTAAGCCCACAAAGAGAACATCTGGACATCGTAGCTGCCTTCGGTCTTAGCGATATGTATCTAAAAAAGGGAGCGCTAAATGCACGGAAGAGCCTACACGAGGTTATGGAAGGGAAGATAACTTCAATCTTCGATGCAAAAGATGACCAGCGGACTCAATATCCAGAAGCCGCAGGAATGGAAAGAATAAGCTCAATCCTAGCTGTTCCTATCCTACAAGGCGGAGAGGTAATCGGACAAATTCGCATCTACACCCGCGAACCGACTCATTTTTCTCATGCTGAAAAAGATTTTGCATCAACAGTGGCCAATATAGTCTCCGTGGTACTTGAAAAAGCCGAACTCCGCCAGCTACTCAAGAACGAACATAAAGCAAGAGTAAGCAAAAGGCAGAGACTGGCTGAAGTCCCTAGGCTACCGCCCTCATCACTGAGACCTTCTTCTTTTGGACATCCCAGTGAAGAAGAATTTGCCAAGCTGCTCGATTTTTACAGGATCGAATGGTTATACGAACCACGTTCTTTCCCTTTGTCATGGCAAGGCGGCAAGATAACAGAGATGTTTACCCCCGACTTTTATCTACCAGAACTGGACCTTTATATTGAACTCACAACCTTAAAACAAAGCCTGATCACAGAGAAGAACCGTAAAGTGCGCCGCCTCCGTGAGCTTTACCCTGATATAAACATCAAACTGCTCACCAGAAATGACTATTTAAGACTATTAGCCAAATATGGCTACGGAAACCTGGGAGTTACCAAGGTACGAGGAATAGACCGTGTTCTTTTTAGCCATACACAAATCCAGCGCCGCGTAAAAGCACTCGCAAAGCAAATTTCACGAGACTACGCTAGCAAGCAACTACTTTTAGTAGGTATCCTCAAGGGTGTTATTTGTTTCATGTCCGACCTTATGCAATACATATCAATACCACTTGATATAGATTTCATGGCAATCTCATACTATGGCACCGATGCTGAAACAGTTGTGAAAATAACCAAGGACCTTGCTACAAACATTTCCGGACTGGATGTCATAATGGTCGAAGATATCGTAGATACAGGGATGACACTCAACTATGTGCTAGGTCACCTCGCCTCATACGAACCAGCCAGTTTGCGCGTATGCACCTTGCTAGACAAGCGAGTACGTCGCTTGGTCGATGTGCCACTGCACTACATCGGCTTTGAAATCCCGGACGAGTTTGTAGTAGGCTATGGGCTGGACTTCCGTGGAGAGTACAGAAACCTGCCATTTATTGGCGTGCTCAGTCCAGAGTTAACTGAAGAAGGACAAAAATAAGTTGCCCCAAGTAACCTCACCTTCCCGGCTCCACAATCCAACGCTTTTCGGCCTTCGCCTACCTTGCGTCAGCGCCTCACCGCTTCAGGCTTGATTACTTGGGACATTTTCAATATAACACGCCTGAAACGCTTTGTCAAGACCCTGTACTGGACTGCGCACTCCCATACACGGTATAATAGGTCTGGTAAGTCATCAGCTACCATAATCTTCAATTCCTAAAAATAGGAGGAATATTGATGGGGAAAATTTACATCATTGACGTAACTAACCGAGATGGTGTTCAGACCGCCAATCTGGGGCTGTCCAAACTTGAGAAAACAATGATAAATCTCTACCTGAATGAGATGGGGGTCTTCCAGTCAGAATTCGGATTTCCCACCACTCACCATGAAACTAATTACCTGCAAGCAAATCTAGAACTGGCTCAGATGGGCGTTTTGAAGCCGATCAGGTTAGGAGGATGGATAAGAGCTACTGTAGGCGACGTAGAGACCGCCTTCAAACTTGTGCCAAACCTCAAACATCTCAACTTGTCAATTTCTACCTCTGACCAGATGATTCAGGGCAAATTTCTGGGTCGCAGGACCAGAGATGACATCATTCAAATGATGACCGAGGCAGTGGATGCCGCACGCGAGTATGGTGCTGAGTCCATAGGCGTAAACGCCGAAGACGCCTCGAGGACAGACTTAGATTTCCTGGTGAAATTTGCTTCTCAAGCAAAGTTACACGGTGCTCACCGGCTTAGATATTGTGACACCCTGGGATATGATAATCCCTTCACTATATACGAGACATCACGAACATTAGCGAAAGAAGTAGACATGCCCATAGAGCTTCACTGCCATGGTGATCTTGGTATGGCAGTAGCTAATTCACTTGCCGGAGCTAAAGGCGTACTAGACGCCGGACAAGACGCCTATATTAACACAACCGTGAACGGTATCGGAGAACGAGCTGGCAATGCCGATCTGGTCGCTACCGTTCTTGCGGTGACGAAATCTAAGGGATTCGCTGGAAAATACCGGTTAGGTAACCACATTAAACTTAACATGGCATGGAGGATAGCTAAATTTGCTAGCTACGCTTTTAAGGTGCCCATACCAATTAATCAACCAGGGGTCGGTGCCAATGCATTTGCTCATGCCTCAGGCATCCATGCCGATGGGGTTCTAAAAGACCCACAAAACTACGAACTGTACAGCTATACCGAACTCGGAAGAGGTGAACCGGAACTTGTCGAGACTGGAAGCCAGATATGCACCGGTGAGTACGGTGGAATATCAGGCTTCAGACATGTCATGGGTAAAATGGCAGTAGAATTCAAAGATAGCCAAGAGGCAGAAATGATACTGGAATTAGTAAGATACGCCAATGTCGCCTGTCAGAAGCCGCTCGTTGAGGATGAATTGCTGTTTATTGCCAAATATCCACATATCGCTAAAAAGTTGTTGACACTTACACCACTGGTATAATTCGCCTCTCAGCTAGAAAGAAGCTGGTTTTATGAATTAAAGCTGAAAAAACCGACTGGATGGCAAAACTGAAAGCCCGCTTAATACCCATTGGAATAGTAAGAAACAAACTTGAAGAGCCAGGACGACAGGAGTGGCAAAAAGTTATCTCCGAAATAATCATCGACAAGGAACTAGAAACAGCACTGGATGGCATAGAAGGGTTCTCCCATCTCATAATTGTTTATTGGATGCATAAATTACCCCAAAGGCAACAACCACCAATGAAAGTGCATCCTCGAGGCGAGCGCTCATTACCGCTAGTCGGAGTATTTGCCAGCCGGAGCCCAAGCCGTCCTAACCCGATAGGTATAACAGTAGTAAAGCTGCTTGGGCGCCAAGGAAATATCCTTAAAGTTGCAGGACTTGACGCGCTGAATGGAACACCATTGCTTGACATCAAGCCATACATCCCGTCCCATGATTCAATCAAGGATGCCGTAATCCCAGAATGGCTTGAGCCTAAATAGCCTGTCTATTAAAAAACAAACATTGACACTAATAATAAAAAAGCAGTTTAATATAAGCACAAAGCGGGTGTAATTCAGCGGCAGAATGCTTGCTTCCCAAGCAAGACGTCGGCGGTTCGAATCCGCTCACCCGCTCCACTATATTCCTGAGCTAGTAAATCATCGTAACTCCACCTCATGATTTTCACCAGTTCCTTGTTCACGCTCTTCCCTTTCACAACACTCGCCCACTGCACCTTCTATAGTGTACCCGCAATTGGGACAGACTATTTTCTCATCTGTCACCATAGTATCACCTTCTTCTATATAAAATTTGTCTAAATCACCTAAACACTTCGGACATACCCAAGACCTGACCAACGACAGATACCTCCTATTATGTCAAATTATGCCCTGTCCAACCTGCAAAGAAAACGCTATAGCCTGTCAACCACTACCCCAATATCTCCGACCTGTCACAGGCAGGACCCCCAGAGCATCAGACCGCAGTATTTACAAATACTCCTTTATCTTTGCGGCTAGCTTGCGGGTCATTCCCTTTGTCGAGACAAGCTCCTCTACTGAAGCCGCTCTTATCCGTTCCAATGAGCCAAACCTACGAAGTAAAGCCTTCTTGCGCTTTGGTCCTATTCCCGGGATAGCATCGAGCAATGAGGTCATAGCGTCCCTCTGCCGCACTTTCCGGTGATACCCTAGAGCAAAACGGTGAGCTTCATCCCTTACCCTTTGAAGTAGATGCAAGGCTGCTGAAGTCCTTGGTATTTCAATCGGTGCCGGGTTGTCCGGCACAAATAAGTCCTCGTTTTCTTTAGCCAAGCTGACAACAGGGATATGCTCAATTTCAAGCTCTTTCATTACTTCCAAAGCTGCATTTAGATGCCCCCTGCCACCATCAATAAGAACAAGGTCAGGGGTCACCGACCACATAGCTCCATCCACTAAGTACCGCTTGAAACGTCTTGTTAGCATCTCCCGTATCATGGCATAATCATCGATGCCATCCATCACAAGCTTGAAACGCCGATAATGAGCTGGCTTTGCAAATCCCCTTTCAAAAACTACCATGCCACCTACCGCCGATTTACCCCGGATATTAGACACGTCATAACCTTCTATCCTGATAGGGAGACTAGGTAAACCAAGCCTCTCCTTCAGCTCTTCTAAAACTAAAGCTGTCTGTACTGTTGTTGACTGCTTTGCTTGATACATCAGCAGCCCCTGTCGGGCATTTTCGGCAACAGTCTGTATTAACTGCTTTTTTACTCCACGCTGCGGTACAATCAGCGTGACGGCTGCCCCTCTTAGACCCATCAACCACTTAGACAGGGTCTCTGGCTCCTCGACTGGATACTGTAGCAAGATAAGAGGCGGAATAGAAGTAGCCGAGGTATAGTACTGCTTAACAAAACTGGTCAGGATTTGTCCAGGCTCCTCGCCATAAGTACCATCTAACAGAAAATATTCACGCCCAATGAACTTATCATTTCGTATAAAAAACACCACCACATAAGCCAGGTCCTTGGTTTGTTCCATAGCAATAGCATCGTAATCACCCCGCACTGCAACAGCTATTTTCTGTCCTTCAATAACCTTTTCTACAGCCCGAAGCTGGTCACGCAGCATAGCAGCTCTTTCAAAATCTAACCTTTGTGAAGCTTCGTCCATCTTTTGCTTCAGCTCACGAGCTACCAGCTCTTGCTTGCCCTCCAGAAATAAGATGACTTGTTTTATGATTTCCGCATACTGCTCCTTACTCACAGCCCCGATGCAAGGACCGAGACAACGCTTGATGTGATATTCAAGACACGGCCTTGTGGCATTCCCTGTAATGGACTTACTGCAGGAACGAAAGGGAAATATCTTCTTTAGTAATTTTAGAGTCTGCCGCACCGAACTTGCGCTGGCAAATGGACCAAAATACCTGTCACCATCCTTAGCGAAACGCCGAGTGATGCGTACACTTGACCATTCCTCCTTCAAACCAATCTTTAGGTAAGGGAAATTTTTGTCATCCTTGAGACGGACGTTATAGCTCGGACGGTATTTCTTAATCAGGTTACACTCTAGAATAAGAGCTTCCTGTTCGGAATCAGTCACAATAGTCTCAATATCACTTATGTTAGCTACCAATTTCTGGTGCTTATCGGAAAGAGTAGAACCATGACCAAAGTAAGCCTGCACACGGCTGCTCAGACACGCCGCCTTGCCCACATATATAACCTTACCCCGGTTGTCCTTAAAAATGTAAACGCCGGGTTTCGCTGGCAATGTCTTCAGTTGCTGGGCGAAAAACTTGGACATAATCCTGAATTTATTGTAACACCGACCAGAAAACGAAACAAAAGGCCAAACTGGAAAACAAAAATATAGCCCCGTTTCCAACTTTATGTTAAAATATAAACCGAAAATGCTTTCCGAAATTCGAGCGAGTATAGTCCCATTTCTTGATTACCTAACTGAAGAAAAAAAGTATTCCCAGAATACTCTGCTTGCCTATACAAGCGACCTGAATCAATTGATTGACTACATAGAGTCAGCAGTACCGGAAGAAGAACAAACAGGGTTACGCCTGGACGCAAAGCTTCTATCTGGGTACTTGGATTCTCTTAAAGGTAAAGGCTACAAACCTTCTAGTGTAGCCCGGAAAGTCGCTGCTGCTAAATCCTTCATCGCCTTCTTACTGGAAAAAGGTAAACTACAAGATGATCTGACCCCCATTTTAACCTCGCCTAAAGTAAGAAAACCTATACCAAAACCCCTGTCCGTATCAGACATCCGTAATCTGCTGGCTGAACCAGCCAAGCTCTCTACCCCAGAGGCAAAGAGGGATAAGGCGATGCTGGAATTACTGTACGCTACTGGCTTAAGAGCCAGCGAGCTTATGGCATTGAACGTAAAAGATATCAATCTCAAAAAGAATACTGTGAAGTGCGTAAGCCGAGGTTCCAGAACAAGGGTTATACCTATTGACGATAAAGTCGCACAAGTTATCAAGGAGTATCGTGACAATGCTCGCTTACAGTTGACTAAAGACGAAAAGGAAACCGCGCTGTTTGTAAATCGGCGCGGCGAACGGCTTACACGACAGGGTTTCTGGCAAATAGTACAGTACTATGCTAATAAGGCTGGGTTAGACATCAAGGTGACACCACGCAATATCAGACACAGCTTCGCCGTCCAAAAGCTGAAAGGCGGCGCTGATTTACAGTCAGTCAAAGAGCTCTTAGGACATGCCCATGTCTCCACAACCAAAGCCTATACACAGATAGAGCACACAGCAGATTAAGATAGCAAAGTGAGGTGTCGATGAAGAAAAAGAGGGCAAAACGAAGAGCAAGGTACCGGGCTACAAAGCCAGCCGGAGTGTTCCCTAAGGGAATGGCTGCCACAAGCCAGCCTTCCAAGACAATAGTAACGGCAGCCGCAGGTACAGCAACCTTGTCACAAGCACAAAAAGAACAGCATAAATACTTACTCCCAGAGTTAAGGCAGATAGGCATTATAGCTGCCAGCTTGTTCTTAATTCTTATCATCCTGAGCTTTATACTAGGCTGAAGGTAAAACGGAGTGAGTCTTGAGGCAAGCCGAGCCCGGCTATTTGAATCACTGCATCGAGAGATATCAGATAGACGCGTGCTTTCGGCAATGGAACGGGTACCACGAGAACTCTTTGTGCCACCGGAATCCTATAACCTCGCTTACGAAGATATACCGCTAAGCATAGGTTACGGACAGACCATCTCGCAACCATTCATCGTAGCTTTGATGACACAGGCTCTCGGACTGAGAGGCAATGAGAAAGTGCTAGAAATCGGGACGGGGAGCGGCTACCAAACTGCAATACTCGCTGAATTAGCCAGATGGGTTGTCAGCGTTGAACGCATACCTGAACTTGCAGACTCTGCAAAAAGAGTCTTGGATAAGCTTGGCTATAAAAACATAGAGATTCATCTGGCAGGCGAAACTTTAGGCTGGCCACAAGGTGCTCCCTACGATGCCGCAATAGTGACTGCTGGAGCACCACAGATCCCGCACATATTACTGGAACAGCTAACCCAAAATGGCAGAATGGTCATACCGGTGGGAACAAAATGGGAACAGGACTTATTCAAAGTCAGCAAGAAGGGCAACAAAGTCCTTGTTCATAACCTAGGTGGCTGCCGATTTGTACCATTAATCGGCAAGGATGCATGGGAGGACTAAAGTCCGCTTGCTCATATCCCAGCCCTGGGGATAAAAATGGATGGAATGTTCTCCTTAGGTACCAGAGCACCTACTGGACACACATCCACACAAGCCAAGCAAGCCTCACACTCAGCCTCTGCTAGCGGCATACCAGCAAAAGTACTGACAACAGTGTCAATACCCCGGAAAGCAAAATCAAGAGTGCCCGCACCTTTTTCGTGACACACCCAGACACATTTACCACAAAGAATGCATTTGTTCGGGTCATATATAAATAGCGGATGACTCGAGTCTACAGGTAGATTTCTGGGTATCTGCTTCAACCGCCTGGGCTTCAGCCTCAACTTCAAGCGAGCAGCCGTATCCTGAAGCCCACACTTTCCATTTTTGGCACAGTGAGCGCAATCTAGGTGATGATGACTAATTAGAAATTCGAATGCAGTGCTCCTCAGTCTGTTCACCCGAGGGGTATTAAGATGCACCACCATACCATCGCTTACTGGCTCCGTGCAAGATGTGACCGGAAACTGCCTGCCTTCAATTTCTACAAAGCAGAGGCGGCAGGAAGCAAAGGGTGGATTTACTCCCCTCATAGCACAAAGATTGGGAATATAGAATCCGTTATCTAGAGCTACCCAGAGGACCTTTTCGCCCTTCCTGGCTTTAATCTCGATGCCATCGATAATGCAGTTAACTAGCAAACTCCGGCTCCCCCGGTTTAGAATGTGACTCCAAGCTGCCCGGCATTCACAACAATCGTTATCGAACTCGTGTCTCCAAACCTTACCCCGTCTTTCGCTTGGGTTTCAAAAAATTCTCTTCCAGAAAATCCACCAGCTCGTCAATTGCTTTTGGAGAAAAATTTCTAACCCCGCACTCAATCGGTTTCTCAGTCACAACAGCTATTAGGTTCTTCAAATCAAAGGCATTTGCTCCCTCTGAATCCCTGTAGAGCTTTATTTTTGGCACCTCGCTCTGCTTGAACCCCTCGGCGAGCAGAATATCATAATCTGCTCCCAGAAGTTGCGCCGCCTCACCAAGGGGAAGCTCGTGCAACACCGGCTTAATCAACACCAGCTGAGTAGAAGAGAGTATTAAAGTCGCCGCACTTCCCGCTTGAATATGCCGCCAGCTATCCTTGTACGCCTTATCAAAGGACAGATTAGCTAAAGCATGTTTTATGGTCCCCACCTTGTAACCGCGAGACTTCAACCTCGCAATAAGTGACTCTAACAGCGTAGTTTTGCCTGATTTTGATGCGCCCACTATCGCAACAATTGGAGGTGTTCTTTTAACGGCTCTAACATTAGACATTAGAATAGCCCCAGGGTCGCCTATAAGCCTTCCTCCACGGTTCTCTTCTCATGGAGATATAGTCCTTAACTGCTGCCTTGATCGCGCTAACTGCCAATGATGCACAATGGTAATTCCCTTCTGGTAGCCCACCCAATGCCTGAGAAATGTCCTCCTCACAGATTGCCAGCACTTCAGCGATATCCTTGCCTCTGATCAGTTCGGTGGCAATACTTCCACAAGCGACTGTAGCACCACAACCATCTGTCCAGAATGTCACTTCCGCTACCTGTGCCCGATCCACCTTAATCCACATCTTCATTACTTCACCACACTGGCTACGAACAACTGCAAAACCATCAGCATCGCTGAGATCACCTAGATTCCGAGGATTCATCGCATGGTCAACGACTCTCTCACCATACATCTCCTTCATCCTAGCCGTTATTTGCCTTTCAAGCTCATCAAATTGGTTATCCATGTTATCACTCCGTCCGTCTCAATCTCTATTCAAGCCGAGCTTTTTTATAAAGTTAGTGCCAAAAATACCGACTGAACTCGAACTATAATATCCCATCTCACCTTTATCACACAACACTGCAATCTCTTGAACGAGCGACAACTGCGCCAGCAGCGCTGCTGCAGCTATTTCGTCACCTCTTCCCCATGAGCCTTGCCAGACACTTCTATTCTCCTATCCGTTCCGGGAATAATCAAGTAAGTTATATTCTCCACCACCTTCAAAACCGGGGCTTCGAGCTAGTTCGTTTTTATCGCCTCTCACACCGCCCAAACAACTCCCGGAACAAACAAGAAAGTACAATACCGAGATAGCAATAGATGCGCGGTCTTATGAAAGCACCACTACAACTTGCACTAAAGCGCCAGCAGATATAGACCTTCTACTACTTGGAGAGCGTCCTTACTATCTTACCGCTTCGGTCTCTAAGGTTCACTTCGAGGGGCATTTTTCCGGGGAGTGTATGTGTGGCACATGCTAGACATGGATCGTAAGGTCTGAAAGCCATTTCCACCATGTTCAGCAGTCCCTCTTTAACCTCAGGACCTTTCACAAACCCCATTGCTGCTTTCTTGACAGAAAGACAAATAGGGGCTGCATTGTGCTGTGTAGCTACTATAAGATTAGCTCTTGTGACCAGTCCCCTATCATCGGTCTCATAATGGTGTATTAAAGTTCCCCTTGCTGCTTCAACACACCCGATGCCTATCCTCTTGAGTCTCAAGTTCATATTCCGTATATCCTTGCTGGTCAAAAGAGGTTCATTCGCTATCCGCTGCATGTCCTCAGCAGCCTGAAGCGCTTCTATCAACCGCGCCCAGTGGAAAGCCAGAGTATGATTGCTGGGCCTGCCTCCCAACGTGTCAAACATTTCCTCATACGCTTTCTGCGCCAGAGGAGTTGCCATACCGTCGGCAACATTCAGGCGGGCAAGAGGACCAACACGATATAACGATGTCTTATCTCCCTCTATCAATCCATTCCAACCCAATTTTCTAAGGTGAGTCAGTCTGATATATGTCCAGGGCTCAACCCACTCGCCGATGTAGTCAACATAGTCCTTAGAGTCGAACAATGCATACTCATTTCCTTTAGGGTCTGTGACCCTGAGTTTACCCTCATAGAAATTCACTTTTTTGTCAGCATCCACCAGTCCCATGTTATAGACATTTAGTTTATAAGCATCGTGCAAGATCAGGTCGAGATATTTCTTCTCACCAAGCACAGCTTCCTTAAACAACTTTAGGGCAAATTGCGCAAACTCGACCGAATCATTAGCGGTATCTCGAATCCATCTTCTTTCCTCCTCAGTGACACCTCTAGGTACACCACCAGGCAACCCTCCTTCAGGATGAGGAGCCTTACTGCCGATAAGACGAATAATGTCACGGCATCGTTTCCTTATGTCAATTACCTTTTTGCCGATATCTAACCCTACTCTGCCGATAACACCGATTATGTTTCGTACCGCCGGATCAGCATCCGGACCGACAACAAAGTCCGGGGCAGAGAGAAAGAAAAAGTGAATATAGTGGTCTTCGAGCATAAACGCATTATAGTGAAGCTGCCTCACCAACTTCGCTGCCGGTGTCGGCTCCACACTGTAGACATCGTCCACTGCCTTTGTGGCTGCCATATTATGGGGTGTAGGGCAAACGCCACAAATATTAGGCGTTATCCTTGGCATCTCTTCCACCGGTCTACCAATGCAGAACCTTTCAAAACCTCTTAGCTCAACCACCTGCCAGTAGGCATCCTCCACGTTGCCCTTGTTGTCCAAAAAAATCTCAATTTTACCGTGTCCCTCGAGCCTTGTAATCGGGTTTATAGTTATATTCTTTGCCATTTCTACTAACTCCTTACTCCCTATATTCTTTTGCGCACCAGCGCCGACACCGGTGCCGAGAACCGGTAGAGATAGCCTGCAAGGTCATCTATTTTATCCACAAGCCTCTTTACTTCTTTTTCATCATCAGCATCGAGCATAGAAGCTAACGCAGAGACAAACTTCGTCCCAGCGTCCTTCACTCCCTCCACAGGACCAAAGCAACCTCTGCACGGCAAGTTTATCTTCATGCAGACCTCGCCACATCCCGAGCGGGTCGCCGGCCCCAGGCACAGTATCCCCTGCGCCAAAAAGCAGGTATCAGGATTAGCTTCCACCTCGTGAATGCGCTTTATATCCTTCAATGCAATTCGCGGAGGTTTCGTTTTGTTCCGCTCACAGGTATCACAAAGAGCCTTATGAGGAGCTAGAGTGGAACCCTTCGGTGGGAGCTTACCTGCCAAAACTGCATTCACAGCGCTGGCTATCAGATCAGGCGGTGGAGGGCAACCCGGGAGATAATAATCTACATCTATAATTTGATCAAGAGCATATACCTGCTCGTAAAACTCGGGCAGCGTCAACTCCTTACCATCTACCTTGGATTTAGGTTGAGGGACATTACCTTTTGGGTTCACAACAGTAGGCGCATCACGATAGACCCAGTTAAATATATCCTCCTTGGTAGTAAAATTCGCCATTCCCGGCGTACCGCCAAGACAAGCGCAAGCACCAAAAGCAAGCACTAACTGCGATTTTCGTCTTAAGAGCCCTGCTACCTCTTCATGGTCGGAATTTCTCACATGCCCATTGATGATGCTTAAGGCTATTTCTTTGTCCTTCAGCTCCTCAATGTGGTGATATTTAAAGTCCATAGCCACTGGCCACAGTATAATATCCACAGCCTCAGCCACTTGCAAAACCGCTTCGTTCAGGTCAACCACAGCCTCATCGCAACCACCACAACTACCCAGCCAACAGATTGCAACCTTCGGTTTAGTCGCCATCGCTTGTTCTCCTTCCTTACCTTTTTGCTTTTGCAGCAGCTAATGCTCGACTCACCGGTTTGATCTTCTTTACCGGTCCCATCCTGCGCAAAGTTTCAGTCATGTCTCTAACATGATTAAGTATCTCTTTACCTTCAGGGTCTGACGAAAGCACTATACGCACCCGCTCTGTCTCGATACCGTAAGAACTCAGCAACTTTCTCAATAGATAAACTCTCTTCCGTGCCTCAAAATTACCGTCCTGATAATGACAGTCCCCCTCAGGACAACCTAAAATAAGAACACCGTCAGCCCCGTTCTTAAATGCATCTACAATATGGGCGGCATCTATTTTGCCACTACAAATTATGGGCACCCAGTTCTTTATTTGGGCAGCTAACTGAGCCTCGTCAGCCAAATACCCCCAACTAAACCTGCAAGAAAAACAGACTAATTTAGGTTCGAAATTGTTCACTTCTCCTCCTTCATCTTAGTTTGCAGTTACTGCAATGCCGCATAAACTTTATCGATTCTCTCGTAAGTCAGGTCTTCAACCATTTTTCTGGCATCAGAAGGGCAAGCAGCTACACACATACCACAAGACTTGCATCTGAACATATCAGTGGCAGAGATGATTTTGCCTTCTCTTTCCACAAGATGCGCTGAACCGTAATTACAGGAGTACACACAAATTCCACACCCGCTACATCTATCCTCATCCACTTGGACAGAATAAAGTGACTTCTCAAACCCAATAGATATGCAGGCTTTGCAGGATACACAAGGACCACAAGTAGCGCATCTTTTCGCTTCCTCTATGGCTTCATCGAGGGTAAGCCCTCTTTCAAACAACTGAAAATGCATCCTCTGCTCAGGTGGTATCCAGACCACCTCAGTTGGCGGCTTATAGCGGGATCTGAGAGGGATATCGAATTTCTCAAAGTCTCTTCGTCTACCCTCAGTCATATTCAGTCCCCTGAGATACCTGTGGATAGATTCAGCGGCTTCCATCCCCTCTTTCATCGCCTCAATCATGAACCCTATCCGGCGGACATCGCCACCGATGAACACATCACGGAATTTAAGACTCTGTAAGGTATGAGGGTCGACAGCTAGCCTGCCCCTCTCGTCGAGAAGCATCTCATTCTGCAGCACAACCCTGTCAGGCCCCTGCCCTATAGTTATTATCAGAACGTCCCCATCCAGCTCTATCGTGTCCGATAAGTCAAACTTCGGATTAAATCCCTGCTCATCAAACACGCAAGTACACTTTGGAGATACAATCTTTTTGAACCTGCCTGCCTCACCGATTATTTTCTGCACGCCACGAGAGTATACTATTTGAATCCCCTCTTCCCAGGCTCCTCTTATCTCGTCTTCATCAGCAGGAATACCATCGCGAGAACTTTTATCTTCGCACTCCAAGCATACCACAGTGACCTCACCCCCGAGTCGCCTCACCGAGCGCGCAACATCAAACGCCACATTCCCACCACCAATCACAATCACCTTGCGGTACTTAAAATAGTCAGACTCGATATTCCCGTGGCTGATTTCATAAAGCAAAGTATGCCCGTACAACACTCCGGACAGGTCCTGACCCTCCACTGGTTTACCATCGAAGGTCAATATCCTGGGGTAAGGTGTTCCTTTCGCCAAAAATATTGCCTTATACCCCTGCATCCTCAATCTCTCAAAAGTAAGTTTACCTTTACCTACCTCAGAATTAAACTTGACATCTATGCCGGCAATTCGCACCAAATTATCAATAGTAGTGCTTAGCACATCATCGGGCAAACGGTAGTCAGGTATGAGCCATAACGCTCCACCTAGCCTGCTGGAAGACTCGAAAATCGTCGGCTTGTATCCTTTCTTCGCTAGATAATAAGCACACATCAGACCACCCGGTCCGCCACCCACAATAGCTACATTTTCTTTGTCCTTAACTATGTTTAGCTCTTCCTTTTGGTTTAAATAGTCCGTGTAATAGTCCGAAAGAAATCTCTTTAGCAGCCTGCGCCTTATCGCTCCTCCTTTGGTCTTATAGTTACACTCGAGCTCACAGAGACCACAGATATAACCGCAAATATTAAAGAAGGGGTTTTTCTCGTAAAGGTAATCTCCTATTTGAATAATGCCGTTTTTGGCTGACTCGATATCCCTGGGCAAAAGAGAGATAAGCACATTGGTCCGCTGGATATCTTCATTGATGGGACATTTAATCTGACACGGTGGCAGTAGCTGCTTTATTGCTTCCTCTACATGAGCACCACCAGTTGTTACTGTACGCCACATAATCTACCTCCTCTGGGTTTTTATCAGTTGCACCAGTAAATCGGTAAAACCAAAATATAATACAAAATTATCCACCCATTTTTCAATATGCAGTACAAAAATGGTTTAAGGCAATAGTGTCAGAAACAAAACCTGCAACTTGTTGTTCAGACCTGAACGAGACTGCAATCCGATGGGGTTTATGGCACCTGCTCTATCTCGCTAGTTCACCTGAAACTTTGCCATCCAAAGAAATAAGCTGCACTCTGAACGGCATTTGCCCCATAACATGTGTAGAGCAAGAAAGACAGGGGTCATAGCAACGAATAGCCACTTCTACCCGGTTGAGGATACCCTCAGTAACCTTGCCATTTTTGATGAACTCTTTTGCCACCTCATACACCGCACGGTTCATCGCCCAGTTATTATTGCCCGTAGCCACAATAAGGTTAACCTTCAAAATTTTACCAGTATTATCCACCCAGTAATGATGGAAAAGAGTCCCTCTGGGAGCTTCAATAACCCCAACGCCCTGTTCATTATATTTCGCCGGCCCCACGATCAAATCTGTGGAACAAATATCTTTATCTTCCAGCAATTGCTGGGCTCTTTCCAAAGAATAAAGTAATTCGATGAGACGTGCATAATGGTAATAGAGTGAACCTTCCACTATGCCATTCCTACCCAGGCTCTTAAAATTTTTGAGCTCTGACTGGGCCCGATAGGTTGATATCGCCTCACAGACATTCAAACGAGCCAGAGGACCTGTCCTGTAAACACCTTTTGGATAGCCATGCTTCTTGTAGAAAGGGAATTTGAGGTATGACCAGTCTTCCACATATTCACTGATGATTTCAAGATAATTGGCAGGATCGAACTGGTCTTCGAGAACCTTACCTTCAGCATCAATTAGCCTCAATTTGCCGTCATAAAGTTCGAGATTATTGTCTTTGTCCACCAATCCCAGATATCCTGTAGGAAAGCTTGCACATGTACAGACAAAATCGTTGTTGCGCTCATAGAATTGCTTTATTATCCCAATAGCAGCCTCGGCATCAGCTATCGCCTGATCAATCTGTCTAAGAAAACGGTCGCGGTCAGATGGCGATAACGCTGCGTTCATGCCTCCAGGCACTGCACCGTTAGGATGAACCTTTTTCCCGCCAATAGCTTGAATGATTGCCTGCCCGAAACCACGAAGTCTCACGCCTTTGATAGCAAGCTCGGGGTTCGTCTCAATCAACCCCACCACATTCCGTTTTGCTGGTTCATAGTCCAGTCCCAAAAGCAAGTCTGGACTAGCCAGATGGAAGAAATGGAGAGCGTGCGACTGGATAAATTGCCCCATATGCATTAACTCTCGAAGTAATTTTGCCGGTCGGGTGAGTTCAACACCAAGAATTGCATCGCAAGCTTTGGCAGAAGCTAAATGGTGGCTCACCGGGCAAATACCACAAATTCGTGGGGTGATCACAGGCATCTCCCAGAACACTCTACCCTCACAGAACTTCTCAAAGCCACGGAATTGAGTCACATGAAATCGAGCATCAACAACATTGCCTGCGCCGTCGAGTTGAATGGTCACCTTACCGTGACCCTCGAGCCTGGTGACCGGGTTTATCTCGATGGTCTTACGGGTTTCAGGGATTTCCTTGGTCTTCTTAACTTCAGTCGCCATTCTGCACCCCTTTTAATCAAAACGCATCATATCACTGGGCAATACAGGTAACCTGCCCTCCAGCAGTTCCTTCAAAGCATAGAGGATTGTCTTAGCATCCGGAGGACAACCTGGCACATAGCAGTCCACCTTCACCACGTGGTTCACCGGCTTCACTTGCTCCAACAACGCTGGTACTCCGGGTGGACGAGGAATTTTCCCATCGCATGTGCTCTCAGTCTCAATATAGGCACGCCTTAGCACCTCATCTTTGTCAAATGTACTGCGCATTCCACAGACTCCACCAAAACAAGCGCAATCACCCCACGCCATCAAAATCTTACAGTTAGCCCTCAATTCCTTCAAAACCTCTTCTTCCTCAGCATTGCCCACCGAACCTTCCACTATGCCTACATCCACTGGCGAGAACTCCTTGATATCGGTGATCGGGCTTCTAGTAAACTCAACCGCATTAACTAATTCCACTATCGCCTCATCTATATCTAGAAATGACATATGACACCCGGAACAAGCTTCCAGCCAAACAGTAGCTACCTTCACTTTCGCCATAGAAACAACTCCCTCTATTTAGTGCTTACTTACTGAGCCGCCTGTCGACCTCGTTAATGAGTTCCCAGTCAGCACGAATTCCTTCCGGTGGTCTCACAAGACGCGCGGCCCGCTTGTTCAAGCCATCAAGAGTCATATAAGTTGCACTGACCTCTGTCCAGAGAGGTGAAGGCAACACCACATCTGCTTCAGAAACAATAGGGGATACAAAGCTTGTCTGGAGTACAAGGAATTCCACGCCAGTGGGACGGCTTGCTAATTCAGGTGCCTCGATCCAATCATCCCCTGACAGTAAGTACAAAGCCTTGATAGACTTATTTTTAGACAGTTTTGCCACGCTGAATTCCCCACTATTGACCACCCCAAGATCCCACTGTCCGCCACTGTTTCCTCTTGGTTTCAACCACAGGGTTTTGGTTACCCGATTATCACCCCCAAGTATATCTGCTAAGTCAAAAAACAACCCTAATAACTCCGGGTTCCGGTACTGCAAAACGCCCTGCCCATAGATGACAATACAACGCCTTGCCTTAGCCAGCATAGAAGCAGCATTGCTGAGTTGTACATACTCAATTCCTGCCTGTTTACAGACATCTGCCGTCTTGACATCCGCAAGAGCAGCAACACGCTTTTTGTTCTTGTTGGAAGCACTAACCAGGCCTTCATCAATAATCAATTTAGCTAAAGCCTTCATAACTAAAGCTTCTTTCCCCTGTTCCGGATGCAGCCACAATGTCGCTTGATAAGGGAAGCTGTTTCCCGTCGCATCTAAAACAATAAGGTTTGCTCCATTTCGCTTAACCGCACGAACAATGTAAGAGCCAACTACAGGGTGAGTCTCCAGGGGGGCGGCACCAGCTACAAACAGACAATCAGCCTCTAACAACTCCTCCACTGAGGAGATTTCGATATCTTTCAAGTTCTTTTTAGTATCTTGCAATACCTGCATTACAAGTCTGAGACAGTCACCGTCCAGGCTATCCAGCTGCTTACTGCCTAGAGAACCAGTTATAAAGTCCTTAAAAGCCTTGGCTGATTCGTTGCTCAGTTGACCGGAAATCAGCCCTGCTATACTGTTACTACCATAACGAGTTTTTATCTCCCTCAATCTAGCACCCACAATTTCAATAGCCTCGTTTAAAGAACAAGGCTCAAGCTTACCATCGCTTCGCTTCAATGGTGTCAAAACACGTTTGGCGAACGGTTGCAAAGGAGAAAAACGCCCTTTATTACATAGCAGACCGCGCGGCTTAGAAAGATCAGGGCTGTCTATTTTCACTAATCTGTTATCTTTAACAAATGCTTTGATTTCACAGCCAACGCCACAGATAGGACAAACGCTGGTGACCTGCTCACATTCTGAACTCCTGCCTTTGTAAGCGCTGGATTTAGAGAAAATAGCACCAGTGGGACAAACCTGGAAACAAGCTCCACAAGAAATGCATGAGGACTCTCCAAGTGGTTGACCCAGGTCAGCCACCACTCTATCCCGCCAGCCACGGTAACCAAAGTCCAGAGTATGGATACCAGCAAATTCATCACACGCCCTTATGCAGCGCCCACAAAGGACACATCGGTTATGGTCAACCACCAGATATTTGTTCACCGAGTCCACGGGTAATGATGGCCAGGAAAGGGGGTATCGCAAATTGTCCATTTGATAGCGATAAGCAAGTGCCTGTAATTCACATTCCCCGCTAGCTACACATTGTGCACAGAGATGGTTTTTCTCAGTAAACATCAACTCCAGAATAAGACGGCGATATTTTTCCAACTTCTCGGTATGTGTCTGCACTACCAAACCATCCCGTGCAGGATAAGTACAGGCTGGCATCACCCGTCTTTCTCCCTCTATCTCCACCAGACAGAGCCTGCAAGCAGCCACATCGCTCAACCCATCGTAATGACACAGCGTCGGAAGGTCGATATTATTCGCCCTGCAAACCTCAAGGATAGTATCGCCTTCTTTCCCTTTGACCTGTTTCCCGTTGATGGTTAAAGTAATCTCGTTCATCCTTATTCTCCTACCTCAAGGTCGCATCTCAGGCATCTTTTAGCTTCCCTTCTGGCTTCTTCTTCTGTAAGAGGCAGTTCTATCTCATCAAAGCTCTGTCGCCTTTTCTCCACAGGAAGCGTTGGTGCCTCTCGCCGGGGTTGTTCTTTCCATATTTCTTTAGCCACATCAATAGGCAATTCTTCGGCAATCTCAACTTTAGGTTTAAGCTCATGCAATTCTACCCTAGATGTATCTCCCCTGAGATACTTGTCTATAGCTATAGCCGCTCGTCTTCCATCAGCGATAGCATATATCACCATGTCAGGACCCCTGACAAAGTCACCGCCAGCGAAAATGCCGGGAACATTAGTAGCTAAAGTATTGGAGTCAACTCGAAGTCGATCCCACTCTGTTCTTTCCAGGCGGCTATCCGGGGGCAAGAAAGAGAGGTCTGGCGCTTGCCCCACAGCAGCGATTACTGCGTCTGCCTCCACTGTGAAATCAGAGCCCGGGATAGGCACTGGTCTACGTCTACCGCTTGCGTCGATATCTCCCAACTCCATGCGAACGCATCGCAAACCTGTGACCTTCCAGTTTTCACTCAAAATCCGTACTGGGTTGACCAGGAAGTTCATCTTGACCCCCTCAGCCACCGCCCCTTCATATTCCACCTCAGATACTGGCATCTCCTCGCGAGTTCGGCGGTAATAAATATTCACCTCTTCTGCCCCAAGCCTCAACGCAGCACGCGCTGAATCTATAGCCACATTACCACCACCGATAACAGCTACTCTTCGTTCGATCCTCGTCTGCCTGCCAATCTTTACATCACGGAGAAACGTTAGACCATAATAAAGTCCGCTCAGTCCCTCTATCTCACCAGGAATCCCCATCCGCTGGCTCTTCTGTGCTCCAGCAGCGATAAAGGCAGCATCGTAGCCACTTTGCAGAAGCTGCCTCACACGGAAATTCTCGTTTATCGGCGTGCTATACCTGATTTCCACTCCGCGCTTTGCAATATACTCGATCTCCTGTTCGATAATCTTACGCGGTAGACGGAACTCAGGAATAGCTACAGCAAGCATGCCACCACCCACAGGCAGCGCCTCAAATACCGTCACTCCGTAACCCATCTGCGCCAGAAAATAAGCACAGCTAAGACCGGTCGGACCTGCCCCTACTACAGCCACTTTTTGAGGCTTGGTTCTGGGGAAGGGTTTCGGCGGCGGCACCTTATCCAAATTGTCAAAATACCAATCGGCAACAAATCGCTTTAGTGCTCGAATAGCCATGGGTTCATCAATATCTTTTCGCCGGCACTTGTATTCGCAAGGATGATGGCAGATTCGCCCACATATTGCCGGGAATGGGTTGCGTTCTCTGATAGTCTCCACCGCCTCCAAATACTCCCCGGCAGCAATATGGGCAATATATTTCGGGATATTAATGCCCACGGGGCAAGTATGCTGACAAGGCGACGGAAACAGTGCCTGACATACTGCAGCCGGACACTTCTTGTCCAAAATGTGGGCTTCATACTCTTCGCGGAAGTGCCGTATCGTGGTGAGAACAGGATTTGGTGCTGTCTGGCCCAGACCACATAGCGAAGCCGAGCTTATCATCTCGGCAAGCTCCTGAATGACTGCTAAATCCTCGACCGTGCCCTCGCCGTTGGTGATCTTTGTCAGCAGCTCTAACATTTTTGGAATTCCAGCACGGCACGGGGTACACTTGCCACATGACTCGTCCCTGGTAAATTGCAGGAAGAACTTGGCAACATCGACCATGCAGCTGTCCTCGTCCATCACCACTAGACCACCAGAACCCATAATCGCACCCAACGAGGTCACCGCTTCATAGTCGACAGGCGTATTGATGTGCCGTGTAGGAATTACACCGCCTGACGGACCCCCAATTTGCACCGCTTTGAATTTCCTGCCTTCAGGTACACCCCCTCCGATATCAAAGACAATCTTTGCCAGACTGGTCCCTAGAGGCACTTCGACCAGCCCAGTATTATTTATTTTCCCTACCAGACTGAAGGTTTTGGTCCCTCTACTGCGCTCTGTTCCCACCTCAGCAAACCAGTCCGCACCGTTCAAAATGATCGCTGGGACATCAGACCAAGTCTCCACATTGTTGATGGTAGTTGGCTTACCAAACAACCCCTTATTTGCAGGGAATGGCGGACGCTGCCTCGGGTTGCCACGCTTACCCTCAATAGATATCAAGAGTGCTGTTTCCTCACCACAGACAAAAGCCCCAGCCCCAGGGAAAATGTCAATGTCAAAATCGAAACCTGTGCCCAGAATATTTTTACCCAGCAGACCATACTGACGAGCCTGCTCGATTGCATGCCTCAAGGTCTCGATTGCGAGAGGGTACTCTGCCCTAACATAGGCATAACCTTGACGAACATTACCTATAGCATAGGCTCCGATTGCCATGCCTTCGATAACTGAATGAGGGTTGCCCTCTAGAACAGAGCGGTTCATGTAAGCTCCAGGGTCCCCTTCATCGCCGTTACATACCACGAATTTCTCATCCCCCGGCGCGCTGCGAACAAACCCCCACTTAACGGCTGTCGGAAAGCCTGCCCCTCCACGGCCCCTCAGACCCGCTCTCCGAACCTCATCCAGGATTTCATCCGGACTCATCCGCGTCAAAGCTTTTGCCAAGGCAAAATAGCCATCCCTAGCTATATATTCCTCAATCGACCATGGGTCAATGAAACCATTGTTATGTAGAACTCTCCTCTCTTGGGCTGCGTAAAACCTAATGTCATGATAAGCAGGCACCGGCTTTCCAGTGATCGGATCATGGTATAGGAGTCGCTCCACAACTTGGCCTTTAAGGAAGTGTTCCCTTGCAATCTCAGCTACATCGTCAGGTTCAACCCTGGTATATAAGATATTGCCAGGGTTCACTATGACTATCGGACCCATTTCACAAAGGCCATGACAACCTGTCGTTACAAGCTTCACCCTCCCCTGAAGCCCGCTTTTCTCTATAGCAGCCTCGAATGCATGTGCTACACGTCCAGCCCCGGAGGCCGTGCACCCACTGGCACGGCAGAGCCTCACCTGAATTTGAGGGGCGGTGAGAATCTTCGATGCATCCCTGTCAGCACGAACCTCAAGATCAGGCAGCACTTTTGCCTTAACGGTTTCTAAATCAGCGATCGAAGCTATCTTGATCATTTGATGTCCCCTTCAGTTACTCATATGAACCCAAGATCTCTTTGAGCTGGCTAGGCCTGACCTTTCTATGAATGTCATGCCCTACCGTTATTACTGGAGCCAATCCACACGCGCCAAGACACCTCACAGTGCTTAAAGAAAACTTCCCATCAGGAGTTATACCTTGCGGCTCCAAGCCGAAATCCTTCTTTAACGTTTTTAAGATTCTCTCTGCACCCTTAACGTAGCAACTTGTCCCCAGGCAGACCTGAATGACATACTTGCCTTTTGGCACCAAAGAGAAGAAATGATAGAAACTCACTATTCCATATACTTCACTGAGCGGCATTCTCATTTTGGTGGCAATTACCCTTAAGACCGCTGGCGGCAAGTACCCTACAATATTTTGCACTTGCTGCAACACCCGTATTATAGCCCCCGCCTTTCCGGAATTCTCCTCAATCACCCTATATATGTGCTGTAGCGTCTCCTCACTAACACCCGCATTCATCTTGGTCGTTGTAGCGGCGTCTGCCTTCTGCACAGTCACCCCCTTTACTTTTTAATAAGTTCCACATGCGATTGAGAGACTTTCCCCGGCTTCTGTCACCAGGCCTCACCACGCATCCATAACTACCACTAAATCAGTATCTCCAAACCCCCTCGCACAATCATCGTACTTTTTACCTAAATTTAGACCGTACTTTAAACCAAAGCCAGATGTAGATACCGCAAAGCCCATTTCATTAAGCCCGCCAGAAATTGTATCACATATGCCTACAGGAATAAACATCGAAGCAACAAAAATTAACCAATCGGTAACGCGAGCAGTGCGTTTAAGCTGGAAATATTGAGGGCGCGGTTACAGTGGTAACTACTATGCTGAAGTCAGACACTGGTAGGCCGTGCAGGAATCGAACCTGCGACACCCTGATTAAAAGTCAGGTGCTCTACCGACTGAGCTAACGGCCCTTCAGTCTATGCACATTATAGCAACTACAGCTAGCTAGAATAAAGACGGAAACTGCAGAAAACTGCCCCTAACGAAGAGACACTATTTACTAGGCTCTTCTCCAGACTCCTCTGCGGAAAGAACAGTGTGGATATATTGCGCTAGAGCCGGATGTATATCGCAGATGTAACCATCCCGAGTTGCTTCTACCGAGAAGGTTAACCTACCTGGTTTCCGGGGCAAGTTGTCGAACTTGTTCAGCCCGGAATCGTCCCACGGCATCTCTTTCCCCAACACTTCCAGCATACCCCGCACATCACGAGGTTGCTGAAGCACCACTTCAAAACGCAACCGTTTAGCTAAAAGATTAAGCTGGTCCGTTCTCAATTTTACCCGCATGGCTCAGCTTTCACTCCTCAAGTATCCATTGTCTTCTTTAATCGCACACCAGTGCCTGTCTTCAGGCTGGACGGGAAAAGTTTACCACTTTTGCTGTTTTTAAATCAATAACCACACACGACATATGACTCAGCCATCCAAACAACAAACCTGAATTATAAGCCTAAAAGCCGAGCTAAAGTCATGGCATTACGTACCGCGTAAGCTTCTGCATCATTGTTAAAATAAATATACACCGCCTTCAGGTCTTTGCCTATTTCCCTGATCTTCGCTGCCCAGGCATAGAGTTCCTCATCGCTATAGCAACTCCAGTACAACCCCCTGCTGCCATGGAAACGAAAATAGGCAAAGTCGGCTGTAGCTATCGCCGGGCAGGTAAAACCGGGCATATCAAAGACACATAGCCCAACATTATATCGTCCCAAAATGTCAAAAATTTTGCTGTCAATCCAGGACTCATCGCGGAATTCAAATGTATGCTGGTAACCCTGAGGCAGGATTGCCAAAAAGGCCTCCAGGACGTGTTCGTTGCGCTTCATCCCGGGCGGCAACTGGTACAGTAGCGGTCCCAGCTTGTGCTGTAAAAAAGTGGCGTGGGAAAGAAAAGTATGCAACGGCTCTTCAGCGTTTCTCAATCTTTTTATGTGCGTGATAAAACGGCTGACCTTCACAGCGAACAAAAAATCACCAGGTGCAGATTCACGCCAACCCACAAAAGCCTGCTCAGATGGTAGTCGATAGAAACTATTGTTGAGTTCCACTGTCTTGAAATGCTGCGCATAGAAGTCCAACCACTTCCTCTTGGCAAGCCCTTCTGGATAAAAAAGCCCCCGCCAATGCTCGTAATGCCACCCGCTAGTACCGATAAAATACACAGGTATCCTCATCTCCTGCTAGAGCCCATCTGGTCCCACGTATATGACGCTGCTTTTCATCTTCTTTCACGCCACTTTATTACTCACCCCGGTCAAATAAGCCCTCGATTCGCACAACTCACAACTGTGACAGGTCAAATTTCATGCCATCGCGTGCCGCAACAACTTTGATACCTGTGTCCTCGGTCAATTTCTGCGCGATTTCCCAGGGCTTTGACCGCCATATAGACATTCCAAAGTGTGTCAATATTGCAACTTTTGGCTGTACTTCCTCGATTATCTTTCTAGCGTCAGGAATAGCCAGATGGTCTACTCCCTCCTTGGGCTCAAGCATTACTACATTCATCACCAGTAGTTCACCACGGTAGTAATCAGGTAACCCCTCGAAATATTTAGTATCAGTAATCCACGCAATAGTATGTCTAGGGGTACGAAAAACAAATCCGTAAGTCTCGACGGGATGTATATGCCTGATAGGAACGTGAAAGGAAACATCCCCGACTGTATAGTATCCACCCTCCTTTAAGACCTCCACTCTTTCAGGGCAATCAAGTGTGTAGGGAAAGATTACAGCACCTTCACTAAAAGCATCGGCAGGTGCAAACAATACTCCCTTACGTTTAAAACCACCCTCGGTCATCGCCTCGATCATGATATTGATATCGCCGGAATGGTCGATATGTTTATGTGACAGAATAATCGCCCGGAGATGAGCAGCATCCAGTTTCTTCTTGGCACTATACACAAGGCACCCGGGACCAGGGTCTAAAAGCAATTCCACACCACCAAAGTTGAGCCACACACCCCCTGAAGCCAGCAATTGCTTGGTGACGACAAACCGAGCACCAGCAGTACCCAGGAAAATTATGGAATCATCAAAATTCGACACCGTCATAATTATACCAAGTTATAGCTAGCCCTTTTAACTGTATTTTGCTAAAATTTCGCCTAAAGTACCAACTATGAAAGACCTGCAAAACGATATCGCTAAACTCATTAGAGAGTATTACGACAAGACCGGCAACCTTCTGACCATAGGTACAGTGGAATCTGCCACAGGGGGAAGGATCGGGGACAAAATAACTAATGTTGCCGGCAGTTCCGATTATTACAAAGGTTCCATTGTCGCTTACAGTAATGAGATAAAAGCCAGAATTGTGAGGGTGAAAAAAGAGACACTGAGAAAGCATGGTGCTGTAAGTCGTGAGGCCGCCCGGGAAATGGCAGAAGGTGGCAGAAAACTCCTCAAGGTAGATATTTGTGTATCAGATACAGGAATCGCTGGACCTGCTGGCGCCACTCCAGAAAAACCCGTAGGGCTTTTCTATATAGGGCTTTCAGCTAAAGACGCCACATGGGTCAGAGAATATCGCTTCTCGGGCGACCGCGAAGAGAACAAGCAAAAAGCTGCTGAAGCAACATTGGAGCTATTAAAAGAATACTTACAAGCTTGCCTCAAGGGGACATTGGAGACTTCCCTCGAAGAAAAACACGTGGTCACCTGCTTTTTAGAACATAAAGGCAAAATCCTGCTCCTCAGGCGAAGCGCCAAGGTGAGCACATACCGTCGGAGTTGGGCTGGCGTCAGCGGCTATATGGAAACAAATGATATAGACCAAGCATATACCGAAATAAGTGAAGAAACAGAGCTTTACAAGAACGATCTGAAACTTGTCCGCAAAGGAGAGCCCATCGAGGTCATCGATCAAAACCTGAACAAAAAATGGGTTGTGCACCCATTCCTCTTCCACGTCAAGAACCCTGATAAAATCAAAATCGATTGGGAACATACTGAGCTCAGATGGATTAGACCCGGCGAGCTAAAAAAATACCACACTGTTCCCGGGTTGAAGGAGGCACTTGACCGCGTATATAAGCGATAGAGAGACATCAGGACGAAGAAAAAACTTCGTCTGTGCACCCCGGAATACACAGGCCACACTAAATCTACAACATTATCTCAAATATAGAAGGAAACCTTGCAAAGTTGCTAGCTAGAGTAAAAACTGCCGCCATAGTGGGTCTGGATGCCCAGATAGTAGAAGTCGAAGTCGACATAGCCAGCGGATTGCCTACAACAGTTATAGTTGGGCTACCAGACACTGCTGTGCAAGAGGCAAGAGAACGGGTTCGTGCTGCTATCCGCAATTCGGGCTGCAGCTTTCCTGCTCGAAGGATTACGGTAAACTTAGCCCCGGCTGACCTCAAGAAAGCTGGACCAGCATATGACCTTCCGATCGCTATCGGCATACTGCTCAGTTCGGGACAAATCAATGCTGATGTTTCACAGACCATGTTCCTCGGAGAACTCTCTCTAGACGGTGCTTTACGACACACTCAGGGCATCCTGCCGATGGTATCGCTGGCTCGCGAGAAAGGACTGCCTCAGGTCTTTGTACCTGCCGACGACGCAAGAGAAGCCGCTTTAATAAAAGGTATAAGTATCTTTCCCACTATTTCACTGGCTCAACTGGTCAGTCACTTCCGAGGTGAGGCAATAATCTCCGAATATCAATCCGACACATCGTGGCAAGACACAGATATAAGCTATGCTTCAGTGGACCTCTGTCACATAAAAGGACAGGAACATGCCAAGCGTGCTCTGGAGATAGCCGCCGCTGGCGGACACAATGTGTTGATGTCCGGACCTCCAGGTAGCGGGAAAACTATGCTGGCTCGCTCACTGCCCTCGATAATGCCAGGGATGACTTTCGACGAAGCCTTAGAGGTGACCAAAATATACAGTGTCAGCGGGCTTCTTTCTCCTGATACTCCTCTTATAACCCGCCGCCCCTTCCGCTCACCACACTACACTATCTCACATGCTGGTCTCGTTGGTGGAGGACACTGGCCCCGCCCGGGCGAAATAAGTCTGAGTCACCGTGGTGTGCTTTTCCTCGACGAATTCCCCGAATTCAGCCATATCGCCTTAGAGTCCTTGCGCCAGCCGCTTGAGGACAAGGTTGTCACCATCAGTCGAGCACAAGGAAGCGTAACTTTCCCGGCAAATTTCATGCTCGTAGCTGCAATGAATCCCTGCCCTTGCGGCTATTACGGCGACCCCATCAAGGAATGTAAGTGCTCCTCGGGGGAAATCTCCCGCTATCAAAAGCGGATTAGCGGTCCACTTCTAGACCGTATAGATATCTTTATCGAAGTGCCTCGCTTGGAATATGAAAAACTCACCGATGAATCACTCTGTGAGACCTCGAGCGATGTCCGCAGCAGAGTGGAAGCCGCTAGAAGGACCCAGCAACACAGATTCCGAGGTACAAAACTGACCTGTAATGCCGAGATGACACCAGTAGAGGTCAAGGAATTCTGTCGTCTGGAAACTGAAGCCCAAAGTTTGTTAAGAGCAGCTATGAAGCAATTCCACTTCACCGCTCGCTCTTTTCACCGCATACTCAAGCTCGCCAGGACAATAGCCGACCTGGATTGTACAGATGCTATCAAGCCCCACCACCTCGCAGAGGCATTTCAATACCGTCAGCGGGGCATCACTTAAACCAACTCAGAAGAGCAATCCCTAATGTAGCGCAGGACTAAACAAAAGATGACCGCTGCTAGCCCTGATAGCTAACCCCCGTCGCTGGATCGCCTGAAGGAATCCGGTATTTCAAATTCAGCCCGTCCTGCAGTACATTTATCAAGGCTCCGCATCACACCATGAAGACGATGATAAGGTATTGAAACTAGTAAGTCCTCGGGATTATACCCTTGCAATCGTCGACTGGTATAGTCCATAAGGCTCACATTGAGTTCGCCACTCACAAGCGGATAAGCTACAGCTTGATGACAGGTTGAACCAGACATTTCGAGTTTAGGAGGTATACCTGTAGAATACATGTCGAGCGTGACTAAACGGCATGCCTGCAAAGCATTACAGATAAACAGCACTACATCGGGCTCGAACTCAGCTTTTTCCAGAGGAGATAGGACAACATGCTCGGCAAGACCTAAAGGTGGTGCCGTAGATAAATATTGAACCCGATGGAACACAGCTATGGAACAGAACAGCTTCTCGCCCTTCACCAAGAATTCCTTAAGCGCTTTATCACCTTCACCTTTTGGTCTCTCAGTCAATCCCAGGTGCCATGACCCTCCCCGGCAAGAGGAACTTTCTGCCGTAAGGTCGATGACCTCTCCATCCCGTGCCTTAAGGAAAGCCTCGCACACACGATGTCTCCCGGAAATTGCTTCGCCCGGGGGCTTCATCGAATAAGTGATGGCCACAGGACTTCCAGCGAGCCCAATGACAGCTTTGATCTCCTCGGCATAGCTCTTCCACTCCATTTTTGCCTCCTTTTATGAAATGCCTTACTGGACTAGCTTCATAGTTATTAAGGCTGCGACCATATAAAGGAAAACGCCGGTCACTACCGATGGCACAAGTCCCCACCGCTGTAACATAAACATCATAGTAAAAGCGTACAACGCCCATGCTGGAAGTAAGAATAGCATACCACGGAAATACGATACAGTCGCATTAGCACCCCCGGTCAAATATATACTGACCAGTGTTACTACTGTAACACTGGGGAAGAAAGCCACGAAAGCGGCGAGTAACCCTTTGCCAGTGCTACCGAAATAAGTCACCACGGCGACAATTGTTCCGCCAATTAAGAAATACAGGAGCAGCAGCTTTGCACTCATAAGTCGCCTCCGGAAAAAGAGTCTATTTCCAGACCCCAGACTTCGCACCTCGAGCACAGACAAGCCCCCAGAGTTTCAAAAACAAAAATTGAGCACTCTGGAAACCCACTACAACCCCAGCCTGGGTCTGCGTCCCGCCCAAGGTCTTGCCTGTTCAAGCTGTGCCGCTAGACGGAAAAGCGTTGCCTCATCACCAAAGCGACCCACAAAATGGACACCGACAGGAAGGCCGTCAGCATTCCAGAATAGCGGTATTGACATAGCCGGCTGCCCTGTGATGTTACATATAGGTGTAAAAGGAACAAATTCGGCAGCCCGACGTTGAGCATAGAATGGGTCGTCCGGAGGACAATCAAACGAGCCAAGCGATAACGGTGGCTCAGCTAAAGTCGGCGTGAGCCAGACATGGTAATCGAGAAAGAACTTAGCTACTTCTCTCGAAAATCTTTGCAGCAGAGTCACTGCAATTAAATATTCTGATGCAGTCCGCCGACGACCCATCTCATAAATAGCCCAGGTTGCTGGTTCAAACTGCTCTGGCACCGGTCTCTTGCCCATAGCCAGAGCAGCAGCTTCAATCGTTGAAGCACATCCGGCTGCCCAAACGGTCATGAAGGCACGATTTACCAATTCACTATCCACCACTGGCGAAAACTCAATCATCTCGTGACCAAGCTCAGCACATAGCTTTGCTGCGTCTATGACCGCAGCAACGCAATCAGGGTGTACTGCAGCGCCTGTAGGAGCCTTAACGGAAAAAGCAATACGGAGACGTCCTGGTGGCACACCTACTTCGCTCTTGAAAGGGCGACGCCTTGGTGGCGCCCAGTAAGGATCACCCGGGCTTGGTCCGCAAGTAGCATCAAGAAGAGTTGCGCTGTCACGAACGGTGCGTGTCAAAGCATGTTCCACCACCAGCCCACCCATAATGTCACCAAAATCAGGACCCAGGGAATTCCTGCCACGTGTCGGTTTCAACCCAAAAAGCCCACAACAGGACGCTGGGATACGAATCGAGCCACCGCCATCATTGCCATGAGCCATGGGTACCATTCCAGCAGCTACAGCGGCTGCTGACCCGCCGCTAGAACCACCCACCGTTCTTGTTAGATCCCAGGGATTACGGCACGGACCAAATAGCCGTGGCTCTGTAGTCGGCAAAAGTCCGAACTCTGGCGTGTTAGTCTTACCCAAGATGATCAACCCAGCACGCTTCAGCCGCATCACCAGCTCACTATCGTTGGAAGATATGAAGTCGGCTAAAAAGGCACTACCTAGGGTCATGCGGACGCCCTTGTACGATGCCAGAAGGTCCTTAAGCAAAAAAGGCACCCCGGTGAACGGTCCCTTGGACAACTTGCCAGCAGCTACAGCACGAGCCTGTTCATACATGGGTGTGACCACAGCATTAAGTGACGGGTTCAACCTCTCAATTCTTTCAATAGCTGCATCTACAAGCTCCAGCGGCGTAACTTCCTTGCGTTTGACCAGCTCTGCCTGAGCAGTGGCATCAAGAAAAGCCAGTTCATCTGCCTTTATCACTTTTCACCTCCCCAAAAATAAATGCCTACTTCTTCACTCGTCTCAGTTCGAAGACTACTGGATTTGCCGGATCGGGGCAAGCGATAGTAGTCTTATACTGGCTTGGTTCCCACGGGAAACCGCCACCCAACTGTAGAACCGAAACAAACGGAAATAAAACATAGAACGCCCAGCAGCACATATCGGGTGGAGTTCTGTCGCCGATCACGAATTCGTCCCCCACCTTATGACCAGCAACACAATGTCCCTCTTGTGAGACAACCTTGGCAACCACTTCATAGGACTCGCCTTGAGACATACCCGCACCTCCTTACACTTTCAGCGCAATCATTGCAACACAAGCCACCACACAAACCCCCCATTAAACAGTGACCAAAAATTAGGTGGCAAGCAACACAGGGCAACAAGTGAAAACAAAGAGTTCCCTCAAACCAACCGCCTCACCGACTGTTTCGAAGCTAATGATATTTTACTCCAGCGTGCTTGCCACCAAGAAAAAGCTGACAGCTTTACCTAACTTCTACTGTAGCCCCAGCCTCTTCCAGTTTTTTCTTTATTGTAGCTGCCTCTTCCTTGCCTACACCCTCCTTGACAGGCTTCGGGGCGCTTTCCACAAGCTCTTTAGCCTCCTTCAGCCCCAAAGTGGTAACCTCTCGCACTGCCTTGATCACATTGATTTTATTCTCACCAACTTCTTTTAAAATGACCGTAAATTCGGTCTTCTCTTCCTCAGCTGGTGCGGCTGCCGTTGGCGCACCTGGAGCCGCCGGGGCTGCAGCTACTGCTACCGGTGACGCAGTGATGCCAAACTCCTCCTCCAGAGCTTTAACTAACTCGGCTAACTCCAAAACTGTCATCTTTTTTACCGCTGCTATAATTTCCTCTTTTGTCATGGTTATCACTCCTTTTCCTTAAATAATCACTTCAGCCCAGATTGTTTTCTGGGACTGTTTTTTTCACTCGAGCTTCAGCCTTTGACCCTCACATGCGATAATCTTAACTTCCCCCAATCTGCTGGGCCCTGAGGTTCAACACGCTGATAAACGACTGTAACGGCGCAGCCAACATGTTATGTAAAACTTGCAACGGTGCTTGCAATTGACCGAGCAACCTGGCAAGTAAAACTTCTCGCGACGGTAATGTCGCCAGACTTGATACCCCTTCAGCATTCAATAGCTTATCGCCTAGCACCCCGCCTTTGATCTGCAACACTGACCCGGATGATTGAATATATTCCCGCAAGACGCGCGCTGGTTTCACCACATCATCAAAACAGAAGGCTATAGCCACAGGACCGTTCAACAATACGCCCAATTGCTGTACACCGGCTTTCTCAGCGGCAAACCTGGCTAAGGTATTTTTCACCACCCGATATTCAATGCCCTGGTCCGCGAGCAGACGACGAAGTTGCATTACTTCCCTTGCCGTCACCCCCCGGTAATCTACAGCTATAGCTATAGAACAACGAGACAGCCTTTCAGCTAATTCCTCTATAACTTTTTTCTTTTTTTCTTTCTCTTTTGGCATATGCATACCCCCTATAACCTAAGAAGTCCTTGTGCCTAGGCAACAAGGACTTCTGCAGAAAACTTCCCTCCTGGTCAGCCTAGGCAGGCCTACAATTTAAGCCCTAAGGCACCTGCTGTTATGGGCACAGACCAAAATTTATGCTATTCCCGGTTAACCAAAATCCAACCTCTTAAGCTTAGGACAAAAGCGTCTTCAAGTCAAGTCTGATCCCTGGTCCCATGGTGCTGGATAGAAAAGCACTGCGGATGTACTGTCCCTTTGCTCCACTGGGTCTGGCTCTCACTACAGACTCCACCACCGCATTTAGATTGTCCAGGAGTTGGTTATCAGCAAAGCTAATCTTACCAATCGGTACATGGATAATCCCCGTCCTATCCAAACGGAACTCCACCCTGCCTTTGCGAGCATCAGCGATAGCCCGCGGTAAGTCCTCTGCAGACACCACAGTCCCTGACTTGGGATTGGGCATCAGTCCCCTGCGCCCTAATATTCTGCCCAACTTACCCACTTTACCCATCATGTCCGGTGTTGCAATACCAACATCGAAGTCAAGCCAGCCGTCCTCTATCTTCTTAATAAGCTCATCACCACCCACATAATCAGCACCAGCCCCCTCCGCACTTCGAGCAGCCTCGCCTTGGGCAAAGACTAAAACCTTAATTCTCTTGCCCAGTCCATGTGGCAAAATAGCTATACCGCGCACCTGCTGCTCAGCGCTTCTCGGGTCAAGCCCCATCCTTAAATGTAACTCAACAGTCTCATCAAACTTGGCAAATGCAGCCTTCTTGGCTAATGCAATCGCCTCATTTGGTGGATAAGCAATCGCTCGATCCAAAACTTTGACAGCGCTCTGATATTTTTTACCTCTAGTCGTCATATTCTATTCCACCTGGATACCCATACTACGTGCTGTACCTTCAATAATTTTTGCTGCGGCTTCAACATCCCGTGCATTCAAATCCTTCATCTTGAGTTTAGCAATTTCATAAAGCTTAGACCGCGACAAAGTACCTGCACTCTGCCTACCCGGAGTACCACTCCCTTTTTCGATACCTAAAGACTTCTTCAGCAAGTCTGAAGCCGGCGGGGTTTTAGTGACAAAACTGAACGACCTGTCTTCGTATATAGTTATTTCCACCGGGACGATAGAGCCGGCCTGCGATTTAGTTCTCTCATTGTAGTCCTTACAAAAAGCCATGATATTGACACCATGCTGACCAAGAGCTGGTCCTACAGGTGGAGCGGGTGTAGCTTTACCAGCCTCGATCTGCAATTTTATAACTGCTTTAACTTTCTTAGCCATCCTTATAACCTCTGAACCTGCAAGAAATCGAGTTCCACAGACGTTTCACGACCGAACAGTGTCAGCAATACTCTAACCTTGCCTCTTGTCTCATTTATTTCATCAACAACCCCCACAAAATCGGTGAACGGTCCATCGACCACACGCACACTATCGCCCTTCCGAAAGCCTATCTTTACTCTAGGAACGCCCTCTTTCATCTGCTTCAATATAGACTCCACTTCTGATTCAGACAGTGGCGTCGGCTTGCTACCACTGCCTACGAAACCGGTTATCCCTGGTGTATTCCGCACCACATTCCAGCTCTTATCATCCATTTTCATCTGCACAAGCACATATCCCGGGAATACTTTTTTCGTCACTGTCCTGCGCTGCCCGCCTTTGACTTCTATCTCTTCTTCAGTAGGAATCACAACCTGGAAAATCTTGTCCGCGGCGTCCATAAACTTCACTCGCTGCTCCAGAGCCTTCTTTACACGCTCTTCATACCCGGAATAAGTATGCACAATATACCACTTTCTATCATTGTCAGTCATGAAAAATTAGCTCCCGCCCAAGAAGATTTTAGACACAAGTTCTGCAAAACCATAGTCCAGGACTCCTAAAATGAGCCCGACTGCAACACATAGACCAATGACCATAAGCGTCAACCGCAAGGTTTCCTGCCTTGATGGCCAAACAACTTTTCTTAACTCACCAACGATATCGCTGATAAAAGCGAACCTAGAACGTTTTTTGGGCTTGGCGGTTTGAAGCTGGGTTTTCTTCACCAAAGATTATCTGGTCTCCCGGTGGAGTGTATGAGCATGACAACGTGGGCAATATTTACGTAACTCCAACCGCTGCGGGTCGTTCTTCTTATTCTTCGTGGTAGTATAAGTCCTCTCCTGGCATTGAGTACACGCCAAGTGGATGATACCACGAGATTCACCTTTCTTAGCCATGACTATTCTAATATCTTACTGATAGCGCCAGCACCAACTGTTTTGCCACCCTCTCTAATAGCAAAACGCAGCCCTGATTCCAAGGCAACCGGGTATATCAACTTCACAGTCATCTTTATATTATCTCCAGGCATTACCATCTCAACACCCTTGGGCAACTCAATAGTGCCGGTGATATCCAATGTTCGTATATAGAACTGAGGCTTGTAACCATTAAAGAAGGGAGTATGACGCCCACCTTCCTCTTTTGTCAACACGTACACCTCAGCTTCAAAATGCGTGTGGGGCGTGATAGAGCCAGGAGCAGCCAGGACCTGCCCCCTCTCGATTTCATCACGCTCTATGCCCCTGAGCAAACAGCCGACCGCATCGCCGGGCTCTGCAAACTCAAGCGTCTTATGGAACATCTCCAAGCCCGTTATCACAGTCTTGCGTGTTTCTCTGATGCCAACAATCTCAACTTCATCACCTACCTTTGCCACACCACGCTCCACTCTGCCCGTGGCTACTGTGCCACGCCCCTTGATTCCAAAGACATCTTCGACCGGCATCAAGAACGGTTTATCCTTCGGTCTAACAGGCAATGGAACCCACTCGTCCACAGCATCCATCAGCTGAAGAATCTTGCCGCACCACTGACACTCCCTCTTACCACAGCCGCACTCCAAAGCTTTTAACGCGCTTACTCTAACCACAGGCGTCTTGTCACCCGGGAAACCGTATTTTGAAAGCAACTCCCTAACTTCAAGCTCCACAAGCTCGAGCAGCTCTTCGTCCTCCATAGCATCTACCTTGTTCAATGCCACCAGCATACTGGGTACCTCGACCTGGCGAGCTAGAAGAATATGCTCTCTGGTCTGGGGCATAGGACCATCGGGGGCACTCACCACCAGTATCGCACCATCCATCTGGGCAGCACCTGTAATCATGTTCTTTATATAGTCGGCATGCCCGGGGCAGTCCACATGAGCATAATGGCGTTTCTCGGTCTCATACTCAATATGAGCGATAGCAATCGTCAAACCGCGTGCCTTCTCCTCAGGAGCATTATCGATAGAATCAAATGAGCGAAACTGAGTTGGTCCGTTCTTCGACAGCACCAGCGTAATCGCTGAGGTCAAAGTGGTCTTGCCATGATCCACATGACCAATCGTCCCCACATTAACATGTGGTTTGGTTCGCTCAAAAACCTTCTTTGCCATTTTTTAAAACCCTCCTTTTCTACCGAGCCCACAACCAGATTCGAACTGGTGACCCCGTTCTTACCAAGAACGTGCTCTACCTGCTGAGCTATGTGGGCAACTGATTACGTTATTCCTCTTTAAGGTCACCAAAATTTTTACCAGATTATACACTATTTTAATAAACTCTCCAAGATTTGCAAGCGGTGGAGGGGGTAGGATTCGAACCTACGCAGCCTTCAGGCGGCAGATTTACAGTCTGCTCCGATTGTCCACTCCGGCACCCCTCCCAGACAACACACAATAGCCCGAGAGGGGAGTCGAACCCGCTAACCTACCGATTACAAGTCGGTTGCGCTACCATTGCGCCACTCGGGCGAACAAGCAAGCACCCTGGCTTTGCCTCGAACTATGTTCAATTTCAGGCTCTTAGTATAAAAAAGAGAGGAGTAAAAGTCAAACTAAGCTAGGTATTTTGCTCTCAGGTGATAAGGCTTTGCCTGTTATCCAAGGTGTCTTCTTCACCTTGAATGATAACAACCTCAGCTATTCGACTCCAGCACGCGAAACAAGCCTTTGACCGGCAATAAAAGCCTCGTCCAAAGCTGCTGGATATCGCAGAATAGCCCCCATCTCATCAATCCCGGAAAAGGCTACCTCACCAGCATAGTCCACATCCAGAGTCGTGAACCAGCTCTTCACCGTCGCTATCGCTGGTTGGAACAGGTTGTGTACCTTCGTCCCACCCACCGAAACAAACAGTCCACTACGTTCCTTACCCGAGGGGATTGACACCGACAGCTTGAGGACATACTTTACAACCCAGAGCGCCTGACAGCGGTCAATCATAGCCTTAGTCTGAGCTGTCAGCCCCATGAAGAAAATCGGCGACGCTAACACGATACGGTCTGCTTCCCTTAGATCAATGTGCAACCACTGCATATCATCGTTCACAACACATTTGCCTGTCTTCAAACAACCATCACAATGCCGGCAAGGAGCAATGTCCAGCTCACTAAGCACAATAGTCTTGATCTCAGCGCCCCGTTCAGCAGCACCAGCCATTACACGCTGAAGGAGAATATCAGTATTGCCATTACGCCGGGGGCTACCAGCTATACCCAGAACCTTTATATTTCGGACTACCTTTTTCTCTGCCCTGTTATTAAACATTCTGTGTTCACCTGAACAAAGAGACAAATAAAAACTTCCTGCTTTTCATTCAGGACACCCATACTGGAACACACCGCGACACAATGCGTCAAGGCGACACAACTCATTATACTTTAGCAGCACAACAATTATCGAATCATCTCCTGCAGAATACGAAAGCAGAAATGGAAAAACCGGTCCGGTAGAATATATTTTTGCAGGCAACAGCACAAATGGGCTAAAATTAAAGGCACTTTTTATTTATCAAACCGAAACCCAAAGAGGGGGAAAAATGATAAAGTACGAAATACTACAACAAGCCAAGAAGGAAAAGAGAACACTGCTCACCGAAATCGAATCCAAAGACCTTCTAGAAGAGGCTGGGATACCCGTTGCCAAAGCTAAGTTAGCGCGGACAAGAGCCCAAGCAATTTCCTTAAGCAAGGAAATGGGGTTCCCTGTGGCACTAAAAATAGTTTCACCCGATGTAATCCATAAAAGCGATTCTGGCGGTGTCAAACTGGGACTTAGCAATGCAACCCAGGTTAGCAAAGCTTACAGTGACATACTTTCCTCGGTAAAACAGCACCATCCTGATGCAAGAATTTATGGCGTCTCAGTCCAGAAGATGGCCCGTCCGGGGATAGAAGTTATAATCGGCATGACAAAAGACGCACAATTTGGTCCAGTGCTGATGTTCGGACTCGGTGGAATCCTAGTCGAGGTTCTAAAGGATGTTGCTTTCAGGATAGTACCGCTAACAAAAAGAGATGCCAGAGAAATGATAAAAGAGATAAAAGGCTACCCGCTGCTCCAGGGTTACAGAGGACAAGAGCCTGCAGATATTGCTTTCCTTGAAGAATTGCTGATAAAAGTCTCCAACTTTATCGAGAAAAACCCTGAGATAAAAGAGTTGGACCTCAACCCCATTTTCGCTTACAGAAGCGGAGCAGTAGCAGTGGACGCCCGGGTGATTCTGGAACCTTTTTCATAATCACCTCCAAGCCTGGACACGTAAAAACTTGCGCCTGATCGCTACCCGCAAGATACCTCGCCCTGCCTGAAATAGCTTGATTTCAGCTAAAGACAAGGCTGCAATTGACCACACGCTGTCAGCACAAGGTAAATAACGAGGTTAGCAGGGAAACTAGCCTATAAAAATGAAAACGACCCCGATGGGATTCGAACCCACGATCTCCACCGTGACAGGGTGGCATGTTAGTCCGCTACACTACGGGGCCAAGCTCTATGAGAAAGCCTTATTATACGGGCAGCAGCCCTTAAAATC
>Ga0078972_1000825_pt2 | contig 125250 bp, 117 predicted proteins | sample YelNatPaOPGAMG01_FD_67568 | JGI IMG/M metagenome (GOLD analysis project Ga0078972, IMG submission 67568) | Hot spring thermophilic microbial communities from Obsidian Pool, Yellowstone National Park, USA - OP-RAMG-01 (SPADES assembly) (version 2) | ecosystem: Environmental > Aquatic > Thermal...
ACGAAAATCCAAGGAATGGCGAAAGGAGCGATCAAGGTATTTCTGCCACAATTCTTCCGAATTTTTGCACCCGTAATGTCGGAGTTCCCTCAAAATTTCCCCTGGAAGTATCCCTTGGTAGGGTATAAATAAGGGCAATTGGATTAGTTCCGGTTCAGAAAAAGGTTCCAGAGAGGAGAGCTTCTCCCAGTTACCCAGGGCTCCTTGTTCCAGAAATTCTAAAGGTTGCTGATAGGTGTTTTGGGCAAAACATAATTTGAAGTAAGCCTCCATTAAGCTATAAGATTCGCTTTCTCCAAATTGCCCCTTTCCCTGAAGGATATCGTCAGTAGAGCGCCGCTGGACTTGATCCTTATAGACCAACAATCGAGTGTTCTTCTCTCCCCCTCTGAGAAAGGGAAAAACTTTCACCTGACCGTATTTCTTCTCTCCGTGCCGGTTGCACCTGCCTGCAGCCTGAAGGATGGAAGAAAAAATTGGAAGGGCGCGGTAAATCACATCAAAACTGAGATCGACACCGCATTCAAGGGCCTGGGTGCTGATGACAATCACCTTTTCTCCCTCTTTTAAGCCCTGATAAATTTCCTGAATACGCAGAGATTTGTGCACGGGAATCAGCCTGCCTGAGAGGTAGTAAATTTTTATCTCTTTATCCTGGAGGCGCTGTTTTAGGAGCTGGGCCACGAGAGTGGCATCGTTTATGGTATTCAAAATTACTGCTATCTTGCTAAAGCGAGAGATTTCCCTCTGCACTTCCTCCACCAATTGCTCCTCGTTTAAAGAGGGTAGTTGTTCCACTTTAAACCTCTCCAGGGCTGGAGGGCGCTTCCCCAGACAGATGAGATCTGATCCTAAAATTCCGTAGGACGTCTCCGGCAAGGTAGCGGTGGAGAAAAGAACCTGAAAGTTCATGGCGCTGGCCGCCGACTCCAGGATGTTCAGGAAAGGATTCCAGGAATTGCTCCCTACAGACTGCGGTTCGTCCACGATGATGAAGGAGTTTCTTAAACCTTCAAATCGCATTGTATCCTGCATCCTTCCCGGAAAGAGGATGCGAAAGAGCTGATTATAAGTGGTGGCGATAATGGGACTCTTCCAGGTTTCCCTGAGCACCTCATCGGAAGGGGAGGTGTATTCCTCTTCCCGTGACAGGTAAGCCAGAGAATGGTCCTCGAAGACATCCATCCCAGTAGCGGCCCGGATCTGGTCAGCCGACTGGGAGATGATGGAAAGATAGGGAGCAACATAAATTATTCGGGATTTTATGCCCAGAGCCACCCCTTTCAAAGCCACAGAAAGTGCAGTCAGAGTTTTACCGTACCCCGTGGGAAGCTCAAGGGAAAAGAAGGTAGCATCCCGGTGTGCAACAAAAGTTTCCACGGCTAAGTTGCGGCTCTCCTCTCTGGCTTGGAGAATTTCCGGGGCAGTATGGCCGCTTTTTTTCCTCCCTTCACAATATCCCTCAATAGCCCTCAGGGAATTTAAAGCTTCATCTTTGGCAATCGGCATTTCTGGAAGTAATTGATCGAAACCGGCTGCATTGATTCTGTCAGCCCTGATCAAGGCGCTGGCCTCTTCCACTGTCTGCACGCAATTTCGAGAAGCCTGGAGAAACCTGTTTCCCCGGTATAATTCGTTTTTAATCTGAAAGACGGCTTTCTGAGCCCTTTTTTCCCAAAATTTTTTTAAAGAGAGCATTCTTTCCTCCCAATCTTTTTCAGAGAGGATAGGGGAAACAGATAGTTCGGGAAAAAAGGGATTTAGAAAAGAAGTTAAGCCTGAGAAATCGATTTCCAGAAGGTGAGAACAAGGAAAAGCACCCAGCCAGGGAGGGATTTCCGAAAAATAGTTGGGAAAATCGCCGTGATGGGAAAAAATGAAAGAGGTTAGCTTGAGCAAGAGAAGTTCCAGCTGGAATTTCTCCTCACTTTTAAGCTCTAATGAATTCAAGAAGAGGTGGCCCATATGGAAGAAGATAAAAGCGCTCAGTTGGGCATGGTGAATGGAGGTCTTCCCTTTATTCCGGATATAGTCCTGCCAGGTTTCAGCTGCCTTTCCCGAGTCATGCAACAGGTAAGCCAGAAAGCGAAGGCGCTCCAGGTTATTTTTGGGCCAGACAAAGCCTGAGGCCAAAAGAGCTACCTGGAGCAGGTGGTCCTTGAGCAGGAACCTTTGCCCGTCCGGACTATCCGGACGGGCAAGGCATTCTTCAAACCGATATCTCACCACAGGCAAATTGTCTGGTTATTCTGGAGGTGGACCATCTTATACTCCAGGTCCGATTTTTTGAGCTTGGCTTTAATCGGTTTTCCCGAGGCCTCGAAAATGAAATCAACCCTTTTGTGGAAGGTTCTGTCACCATTGTGCACAAGGGGAACAGCTCGAGCTGTGGCATAGGCAGAACCGGAAAGGGGAGTTATTTTAGCGAGCAGGGGAACAGGCAAAACACTGTCCACTAAGTACTCTTCATTTAGGTCGATTTCCATTATTTCTCCTTGCAGCCTTTGGGGCTCTTCCGGGAAAACCAGACAGAAGGCGGAACCCAAATATGTGTGGTAGGTGGACTTTCTTTCAGAAATGAAATCTAAGAGCTCATCAGCTGCTGGTCCGGAGTAGAATATTTGGTAAGTGGGTTGGACAACCAGTTCTACAGACGTGGGCCGGTTAAAATCCTCACCGGAAGAGAGGAAATCCTTTCCCAGAAGGGAAAGAACCGTGCACGTTTTTCGAAGAGGCGATTGAAAGGCAACACCTACCCAGTGCCGATCCAGAAGGAATTCCCTCCAGGATGGGCTCTCATTATCCACGCCGATGATGGCCCCAATCAAGCCCAGAATAGTGGGCTTGGGAGGGAAAGGGTAACTGCTGTGCGTAATGGTGGTATCGGGCATGCGAAAGTGAGCGATGGTTCCCCTTAATCGAAAACTAATGAGGGAAAGCTTTTCTCCGCTCATCAAGTTTCAAAAAGAGGAAAGTTCCCCGGGAAGGTTACCTTCCATGTTGGCTTCAGGATGCTTCCACCAGCGAATCCGATCAATTTTTTCCTGGTTTCTCTGGAGTTCCTCAGCGAGTTTTACAATGTTCAATTTCACTTGCTCTATAGAAGTGGGAGGGTTATCGCCAAGCCAGGCTTCCCGGTCCGGAAAAAGGGAAAGCCTCTCTTCCAGATAACCAATGCGGAAGTAAGGATCTTTATATTCTGCACAAAGGAGAAGCAGGGGCTGTTGAATTCCCCTTCCTCTTCCCTGGCGATGAATTGTGCCTTTCCAGAGGGCTTCCAATAAAAGATCAAGGTCCTGCTCATTCATTCCAGAGCGCTCGGCAAGGGCGGAATTCACCACTCCTGACATGGCGAAAACGGCAAAGGGCAGGTAATACATGGTCCAGATTGTCCCTTGAGTTTTACCGGTTGTTTCCTCCCCTTCTTTTGCTTCCACGTCCTTGGAGGGCATCATTGTTGTTCCCTGAACATATTTTGTTCGAACAGGATGCAGGGAGTGCGCCCACCCAAATTGAACGGGGCCCGTCCTGTGAAATGCCCTTCCAGTGACGCTGAAAACCGCTCCAAAAACGCGCATGTCAAAAGCGGCCTGGAGAAGTTTTTCCTCAACTGCTTCGTTTTCCGCCTTGGGTTCCACCCCGACCTTTTTTAAAATTTCTGCGGCTAATTTGTCCCTGCCCAAGAGGAACTTACCGCTTTCATCCCTTTCCTCCCGGCACCAGATAAAGTAACGCTTTTCTTCTCCCCCATCGGGAAATTTGGAATAAACGTAATCACGAACATCCCGTTTGATGCTCACGTCCGAGAGGGAAATGCGCAGGTCATCTTCTCCGAAAAGCCTTCGGGCATCGGAATCGTTTAAGGGGTCCCGGTTAGGGATGCCGTCCTTCACGCTTTTTACGAACAGGATTTCCGCACTCTTTAAAGGCATTAAACTTCTCCTCCCTTCTTGATTTCCTCAAAAATAGAATCGGATAGCAAGTATCCTGACCAGAAATTGGCCATAAACTCATCATTTTTCCGCCCTATTTCTTCCCTGAGATCCTGAAAGGCGCAAGAAACTACCGCTCCCAGCTCCAGGATCCTGTTTAGCCTGTCACTGTGAGAGATTCTCACCCTATCTGCGTATTCCGGAAGCCTGCCCAGAGCTTTAAGCCAGATTTTTTCTGGGTTGAGGCTTTCACCGAAAGCCAGGATCCTGTGCTGGAGAAAATCCCTTTGCGTTGCTGCAAAATAAATTTTAGAAAAAGCGCGGATGATGACCCCAGAAGCAAACCCCACCTCCTCAGGGGAAAAAAGGTTAACTTCCTGAGGAACAGAGAACCAGAGTTTTTTGCCAAACTCCTGCCAGTTAAACAAATCCTTCCCTCCTTTCTCTTTAGTGCTTCCCAGAAATGTGCAATAAGCGGTTTGGAACAAAAACAGGAAGAAAACTTCCCATCTCAAGTTAAAAAAGTTCCTACGGTTCTCAACCCCCTCGCTGAAAAACTCCCTATTCGCTAAGGCCCTTTTGGCTAAACGATTCATACGAGCCGCTAAATAATTGTAAAAAGTTTGGAGGTCCAATTCCCTCGTCCGGAGCAATTTTTCAAAAGCCGACCAAATATTTCCCATACCATAGGCCCGGGATAAAAGGTAAAGCAAAGAGGAAAATCTTTCTTTTATGTCATCGCTCCAGGGAAGATGAAGCTTTTCTCTAAGATTTGCGTTTTGCTCAATGGCACTAGTAAGCGCATCATGGAGACGGGTTAAAGTAGATGGCAAGACATCTTCAATAACAGCTCTCAATTTAATATCGGCATTGGCTTCCGTGTAGTAAAAGAGAGTAGCGAGGAAATGCTGGGAGTTGAACTCTTCCGGCAGGCAGGAATCGTAACCGAGAACAGGTCTTAAAAAATAATCCCGTCTTTTTTCCCTGGGCTTTTTATAGATATAGGAGAGGATAGCTTCCAGAATGCCACTTTTATCATCTTCACTTTGAAGGATAGGGGTTAGGAGCATTGACCCTGTGATATTTTCTATCTGTCTAACTTGAATTTCCTCCGAGGGCAAATCCACCGTGGAGAACATCTCTTTGACCAGCCAGTTGGGAAGGCGGGAGCTGATAACCTGACTCACCGTGGCTCCTACTGTAAGCGCCTTATAACAGTCCGGGCACAATGCCGCAACGGTTTCTGCGAGGTTTCTAATTTCTCCCCCTTGTTTCCAGGTTTCCGGGAAGGGAGCGTGCCAGGTTGGGGCAAGCCAGGTAAAGGATTTGGAATAAGCAGAGACGCATTTTCCTTCTTTTCCGCATAATGAACAGGATTGAGTTTCCCCATATTGGGCTCCTTCTCCCAATTTGGCTTCAAATGATAGGTCCAGAAGCTTGGCCAAATTAGCGACAATGTATTTTCCTGGGAAAATGAGACTTTTTCCTATGGTAACAAATTGGGGATCGCCATATGAAACCTGTCTGTCGCGGTAAAAATAAGGACCGCCTTCTCTAGGAATAATCAAGGCCACGAGGCCTTTATTGTTTAAGGCTTCTCCATTTTTAATCCTTTGAAGGGCTTCTTGAGCCAGGGGTTTGAGCTTAGAAGAAATTTCTTCCATTTCGCTGGGCGCAAAGGGCCGGGGAATATCTATGGTCCGTTCCAGCCTGCCCTGAAGAAACCCTAAGGGCTCTTCTGCCAGAGATTGAAGGTTTTTCTCATATGCCAAGAAAGCAGGGACCGGGTATCTCCCCTGAGGAACAATAGGGTTCCCTGAAGGCGGAAGAAAAATGGGAAAAGCTTGGAGGAGTTCAGTATCCGGTTCGAAAGCCCGTTTGGGTTTACTTCTGGATTTCTTTTTACCGGAAGAATCAGCCTCCCTGACCACTCCCATTGTGGTCAGGGAAAAAGGTTCGGCGCGGAAACCATCGCTTAAAGAGATCTCCAGGATCATGACGGTCTCGAAGAAAGAACCCGCAGATTTTGAGTCAGTAATCCACTCTAAAAGCATCCTGGGGGGTAAATTTGCTTCTAAAATCATTTGGCCTAAATTTCTCAATTTTTCAAGAAACATCTCTTTCCTCCATCCTGCAAAAGCCAAATCCCTCTGAGTTCTTGGAACCCAGGCCGCAATTAAGGGCTAACTCTAATAGGAAGGGACTACCACAGAGGTTAAATCGGCCCAACCAACCCTTGATCACCGTATCCTTGAAGAACACCACTTTGAAATCAGTGGGTTCCACTTTCTCCGGGGAAATGCTGAATTCCAGATCGTCGTCAGGTTGCCCATAGATTATTTCATATTTTTTCTTCAAGTTGCTCTTGACCAAATCCGAAAATCTATCTTCAAAGGGAGAGTAATAATACGTAAAAGACCTGCTCTCCCTGGTTATAGTGCTGTAGACCACGAGGGGGGAGAGCATTTCCACAGTAATTCGGGAATTTCTTAAAACGGGCTCGACAAATTCAGTTTGAGCAACTTCCAGCTCCTCCTTCCCAATTTTTAAAATCCCTTTTTTGAGAATCCCGCTTGAAAGTTCCTGGACAAACCGCTTCAGGGGGGAAGCTACCCATAATTCAATCGGTGGTTGAAACACGAAGATTTTCTTTTCCTTCTCCATGTAGCATTTGCCAAGAAGACGAGAAAAGACAAAAAGCTTGAATTTTCTTTTTTCTAAATGGAAGCCCTCCTGATGGAGAAAATGTCTCAAAACAGTATCGTCAATACTTTGATAGAGGGCAGCCTGAATCAGATGGTTGTAATTCAGTGGCACCTGAAATTCCTTTTTGGGGGAACTAAGCTTGATCTGTAATTGCAGAGGCCCTCACCTCCCTTGGTTTCCACGCTACTCCCATTGATTTCATCCCTTTCAAACTCCTCTTTGGCCTTAATGTAACCCCTGATTTCGCCCATTTTTAAAGAATTAGAAATATAAACATTTACATTATGAAAGAAAGACCTTCCAAAATTCAACCCATCCCGGGGTCAGGTCTTGCAATAACACATTTTGTTCCATCGAGCTTCCACAGCCTCTTTCAGTCCACAGGCAGGAAAGAATGCGCTGACAAGCCAAAGAGTATGAACTGACAAGCTAAAGAAAGCTTTTCGCTCGAATTTCCGGCTGACGGGGATTTTAAATCGCTAAGTGTTGAAAGCGGTCTCCTATAGCACAGAAGTCTTTTAAGTTCTCCCCGAGATGGGCTGAAATGCACAATTCCTTTGTTTTCCCCGCCTGATCCTTACCCCCTGAGAGCAGATCCTTTTGCTTGCCCTTCCTGAATGCAAATCTCCTTGCTTTCCCCTCTGAATGTAAAATCCTTGCTTACCGCCTGAGTGTAAATTTCCCATTAGTGTTTTCGGGTATATGAAGTTCGGGGGACAATAAAGGGAGGAGAAGCGGAGCAGAAGCGGAGAATGTCCTGGACACCGCACCAGAAGCCTCAAATCACGGGGTCAGGTCTTGCAATAACACATTGCCTCTTTTTCTCATTCCAGGCTGTTTGGAGGGAAATCTTAATCACCCACAGGGACTAATTTTCCGTTTCCGGCAACCAACGGTATCCCGGGCAACCTTTTATATTTTTCCTTATTAAATGAAAAAGGCCGCAGGAGCCACCTGGAACAAAATGTTGCATTGCAAGACCTGAGCCACCTGGAACAAAATGTTGCATTGCAAGACCTGACCCCAATTGGAGGGGAGGCTTATTGCGCCAGGCGCGGGTACAGCTTTGTACCAATCACAATGGAGAGGGCAATTGCCCCCAGGAGGATACCCAGATAAATGAAAATGTTTGTGTAGTCGTTCGTAACCAGCAGAGCGCGCAGGATCTCCACCACATAGCTCAAAGGATTGATTTTTGCCACTACCTGCAGCCATCCCGGCATGATGGAAATGGGATAAATAGCGCTGGAGGCGAAGAAAAGGGGCATCGTCAGGACCTGACCGATTCCCATGAACCTTTCCCTGGTCCTCATCAAGCTGGCCAGAATCATGGAAAAAGAGCTGAAAAAGGCCGAGCCCAGCATCACTACTCCCATAGTTCCGATGACGCTTAAAAGGCTCCAGTGAATGGGAATTCTCAGGACCAGAGCCAGAAACAAAATGATCAGAGCCTGGCTTAAGCCCCTCACCATTGCCCCCATAGTCCGACCTACCACAAAAGCGCTCCGGGGCACAGGAAGGGCCAGGAACTTTTGCACTATCCCCTGATCTCTGTCCCAGATAAGGTTAAGCCCGTAAAAAATAGAGATGAACATCACGGACTGGGAAAGGATGCCCGGTGTCATGAAGGCGATATAGGGCACTCCTCCTGTGGGTATGGCTCTGATTTTTGTGAAGGTCTCTCCAAAGACCAAAAGCCACAGCACGGGTTGAACAGCCCGGGTAAAGATATCCGTGGGATCATGGCGGATGCGCCTCAGCTCCATTTCCCCCAGGGTCAGGGAATTGCTCAGCCACCTTAAAAAACTGCGCCAGATATTATTGTAAGCGCCTTGCCATGCGACGAACTCTTCTGAGCTCATAGAAATTCCCTCCTTCTTCTGTGCCGTGACCTGTTAGGGCGATGAAAGCCTCTTCCAGATTAGAAGTTCCCGTCTGAGATTTGAGCTCCTGAGGGGTACCCACGGCCACGATTTTTCCGTGATCCATGATGGCAAGCTGATCGCAGAGGGCCTCTGCTTCTTCCATGTAGTGGGTGGTCAAAAGTACGGTTACGTCGTAGTTTTTTCTCAAGGCCTCCAGAACATCCCAGACAGAATGACGGGCAACTGGGTCCAGGCCAACGGTAGGCTCATCCAGCAAAAGCACCTTAGGGTGGTGCAGAAGCGCCTGGGCGATCTCCAGTTTTCTCACCATTCCCCCTGAATATTCCTTCACCAGTTTATGCACGGAATCCTCTATGCCCATCAACCCTATCAATTCCTGAATTCTCTGTTCCCTTTCCTTCTTTCTCAATCCCACTAACTTGGCAAAAATCAACAAATTCTCGTAACCCGTAAGGGAACCATCGCTGGAAAGTGCCTGGGGAACATAGCCAATAAAGTTCCTCACAATTGCGGCCTGCCTGGGAAGGGTAAAGCCATTCACCTCGATCTTTCCCGAAGTGGGGAGGATAAGGGTAGCGATCATTCTCACGGTAGTGGTTTTGCCTGCTCCGTTGGGTCCTAAGAGGCCAAAGAGCTCCCCCTCCCTTATTTCAAAGGATATTCCGTCTACAGCCTTGGTGGGCCCAAAATGCTTGGACAGGTTTTCCGCTTTAATCATTAGGGAGTTATTTTCCTTCATTTCTTATCCCTGCCTCCAGGATTTGAGAGAGAAGCTCATGCAATTTCTGCAAATCGCCTTCCTCTAATAGGGAGAGATACCGGAAAAAAGTGGACTTCCTTTTCTCCTCCCATTCCTTCCAGAGGTTGAATCCCTTTTCTGTGATTTTAATCGTCACTGTGCGATCGTCCGGGATTCCTCTGGATCTCTCCAGTAGATTGTTGTTCTCCATTTTTTTGGTGATCAGGGTCACGGAGCTGGAGGAAGTCCCCAGAATGCTGGCCAGCTTTCCTACCGTGACGGAACCGTGTCTCACTAAATAGAGCAAAATCCACCGTTGCTCCAAAGTGATTCCGCTCTTCTTTACCTGCTCCAGGGACAGCTTTCTCCAGAGCCGGCAAAGGTCCGATAAGTCATTGATCAAAATTTCCTTTAAATTCTCCATATCTTAATCCTCTTAATTATTTTATTACTTAAATATTAGGGTGTAAAGAGGATTTTCCTTGCGGCGAACAGGGGTGGATCAAATGCAATTGCCTCTTTCGGCTCTGGGAAGAGGCAATTGCTAAAACTTAGGGGAAATCTTCAGGCTAAAACAAGCTACAACTTCTTAGCCACGTTCTCAGCAGCTTTGGCCAGGGGATATACAGTGGGAGCGGCTGTAAGCAAGGGGTGAGTTCCAAATTGTGAGGTCAAAACGTTGTTTACCGTCATTTTGCTTTGCACGATAAAGCCAATCAGGTTAATTAGTTCGCCAGCGCTCGTTCCTCCCACGACTTCGCCACCAAGGACTATGCCAGATTCCCGTGCCACTATGAGCTTGACCATTTGCTTTTGCGCTCCGGGCAAGGTGCCGGGGTGTCTGTCCACTCCCTCAAAGACACCCGTTACCACGTTGAATCCTTCCTCCTTGGCCGCGAATTCGGTTAAACCAGCTACTCCGAAAGCGACTTCTCCCAGGGATGTGGAGAAAATGGAGATCGTTCCGCAGAAGGCCTTCACTGCAGAAAGGGCGTAGAGGTTCATCCCGGCAATTCTGGCTTCAGAAGTGGCTACAGATGCCAGCATGGTATTAGTCAGCTTTCTGGTGAAGAAATCCCTTTTTTCGGCGCAATCTCCTACAGCAAAGATATCCCTGTGGCTGGTGCGCATATAGCAATCTACCTTGATTGAGCCGTTACTGTTCAACTCGATACCGGAGTCTCTGGCAATTTCTGTGTTGGGCTGGTAACCCATAGCCAGTATCACTGCGTCGGCTTCCATTTTCTCCCCGTTGCTCAAGGTAATCCCCGCTACTTTTTCCTCACCCCATATCTCTTTAATTCCGTTGTTTGTGATTATTCTTACTCCTCTTGAGCTCAGGACTTCCTCCACCCTGGCGCATATTTCCTGGTCAAAGGCCAATGCCAGCAGGTGAGGCAAAACTTCAACAAGGGTCACCTCTTTCCCCTTTTTCCTTATTTCGTCAGCCACCTCAACGCCAATAAACCCTCCCCCAACTATTACTATTTTCCTTAAGGCCTCTAACCTGGAAATCATATCATCCAGGTACTCCTTGCTTTTGCGCACAAAAAATACATTTTCTAAATCCGTTCTTTTGAGCCATTTAGGGTTCACAGGGATAGAGCCCAGCGCTAATACAAGTTTTTCAAAACCGATCTCCGAGCCATCAGCTAATTTGCAAATTTTGTTTTGGGTGTCAAAGGAAAGCGCCTCTCCAATTTTCAGATCAACTCCAGATTTGCTTAAAGCCTCGTCAGACATAAGGTCTTTATTGCTGTTTTCCAGGGAACCGAAGATGTAGGGAATTCCACAGGGAATCAAGGCTTGTTTTTCCCTGCGCAATAGCACAAAGGTTTTTTCGGGATAAGTGGATTTTCCCACCACAGCAGCCACGACTCCGGCTGCACCTCCACCGATCACCAGAACATCAGTTCTTTCCATATATTTCCTCCTGTAAAAGATAGTAAAATTCTATCCTAACGGTATCCGGTCCGGCAAGAATGCATTGCCTCCTTTCTATCTCCTTATCCTTGCCTTTATGATCGCCAGGAGCTCCAGGACCAAATGTTTTCTTGCAAGACCTGAACAGGGGAAGGTAAGATAGGAAGGAGTGGGAGATGGCGAAAGTTAGCCAGGGAAAACCCAAGATTTTCATTCTTTCGGATGCCACAGGTGAGACTGCCTTCAAGGTGGTAAAAGCGGCCTTGGCCCAGTTCCAGAATGCGGAAGTGGAAACGGAGATCTTCCCCGGCATCCTGAACGCAGAGCAGGTGGAAGGAATTCTGGAGGAAGCAAGACACAAACGGGGCTTAATTGTTTTCACCCTTGTGCTTCCTGAACTCAGATCCACCCTTCTGCAGTTAGCCCGGGAGAAGGGGGTAGAGTGCATCGATCTCTTAGGGCCGATTCTGGTGCGCTTGAGGGATTGGCTGGGTCGAGAACCGCTTTCTCGTCCAGGATTAAGATTGGACCTCGATGAGGACTACTTCCGCCGGATAATGGCCGTGGAATTCGCCATTGAACACGACGACGGCAAAAGGGCCGAGGAGCTGGACAAAGCTGATCTCGTTCTCGTGGGAGTCTCCCGCACCACAAAAACTCCCTTAAGCATTTACCTCGCTTACCGGGGCTGGCTTGTGGGCAACGTGCCCATCGTCATGGGCATTGATCCTCCTTCCATACTCTATGAGATCCCGCAGTGGAAAATCGTGGCCCTGACCGTGAACGCAGAGCGCCTGGCCATGATCCGCTCGAGCAGGATCAGGCGTTTCCATGTGGGCGGAGACTACGTGGATCTGGATGGGATTAAGGAGGAGCTCAGATTTGCTCACCGCATCTTCTATCAGGCAGGCTGGCCCATACTCGATATGAGCTATAAATCGGTGGAAGAAGCCGCGCAGGAGATCACGGAAATCCTTCAGGCCCGAAAGCCCCGGTAAATTTTTACTAACTTACCAAAATTATGTTATATTTATTTCCAGTTTGTCTGGCCTCGGATTTCAGTTTCAGACTTTTTTGAAGGGAAAACCTGACAAAAGTTTGACTGGTTACTCCATAGATTTAGAATGGGCTCTGATTTAACTTTGAAGGAGGGTTCATGGAGCAAGCAGCAGTTTGGAAAAAACCGCTAAATGGGATGCGTTCGTTTTTCATCGTCTGGGCAGGTCAGGTGTTTTCCCTCCTGGGTTCTGCCATGTCTCGTTTTGCTCTGACCATCTGGGCCTACCAGATCACCGGTCAGGCCACCTCTTTAACCACCATGGCCTTCTGCGCATTTGGCCCCGAGGTCTTTATGAGCCCTTTTGCCGGGGCACTTGTTGACCGCTGGAACAGAAAACTCACCATGGCCCTTTCCGACATCGCTACGGGCTTTTCCACACTGGCCATGTTGGCGCTTCTGCTTCTGGGGAAACTCCAGATCTGGCACGTTTACATCGCTGTGGCCTTCGCCGGTTTCTTCACCTCCTTCCAGTGGCCGGCCTATTCCGCCTCCATCAGCTTAATGGTCCCCAAGGGCCAATACGCTAGAGCGAGCGCCATGATTTCCCTGGCGGAATCAGGAACCGGGATTTTGGCTCCAATTTTCGCTGCCAGCCTCATCGGTTTTATCGGGGTCGCCGGAATTTTCGGTCTGGATATTTTAACCCTTTTCCTGGCCCTGGGGGCGCTTCTCATTGCCCATGTCCCTCAACCAGCACAATCGGAAGAAGGAAGAATGGCCCGGGGTTCCTTCCTGAAAGAGTCCTTTTTTGGGTTCAGATACATTTTCTCCCGGCCTTCTTTCCTTGGGCTCCAGACCATTTTCCTTCTGGGGAACATGTTTTCCGGAATCGGGGGCATCCTCGTTTCCCCCATGATTCTGGCGAAAACTGGCCAGAACGCTACCATCCTGGGAGCCACAGAGTCCCTTGGGGGCTTAGGAGGAGTATTGGGAGGCATCCTTCTTTCCATCTGGGGTGGGCCGAAGAAAAAGGCGCATGGAGTCTTCTTAGGATGGGCCCTTTCCTCTCTCCTCGGACTTTTCCTCATTGGGATTGGGAAAGGGTTCCCCTTTTGGGCAGCAGGAATGTTCCTGGGCTCCTTTATCAGCCCCTTAATCAACGCCTCAAACCAGGCTATCTGGCAATCCAAAGTTCCTCCGGACATTCAAGGGAAGGTTTTCTCCATCAGAAGGTTAATCGCTCAAGTGGTTTCCCCTATCTCCATGCTGGTTGCCGGACCCCTGGCGGACAGGGTTTTTGAGCCCTTGATGAAGAGCGCCAGTCCCCTTTCTTCCCTGGGAAGGATTTTCGGCACGGGGCCCGGCTCCGGAATGTCCCTGCTCATCAGCCTCATGGGTCTCCTCGTGGTTTTTGTGGGCCTGGGCGGTTACCTCATTCCCGCCGTGCGTAATGTGGAGGAAATCATCCCCGACCCCAATTAGCTCAAACCGGGGTCAGGTCTTGCAATGCAACATTTTTTATTCCAGGGATCCCTTTCAGGATGGCGAAAGAAGCTTAAATTCCCCCAAATTTTCCATTATCATTATCTTTGAATCGAGGTGAAACCATGCAATACCGAAAATTTGGAAGGCTGAACTGGGAGTCATCCCTTCTGGGATTTGGAACCATGCGCCTTCCAGTACTGGATGGGGACCAGAGCAAGATCGATGAGGAAGAAGCCCAGAGGATGATCTACTACGCCATCGATCAGGGCGTGAACTACATCGACACGGCCTACCCCTATCATCAGGGAAAAAGCGAGGTCTTTCTGGGAAAGATCCTCAAAGGGAAATACAGGGAGAGGGTGAAATTGGCCACCAAACTCCCTATCTGGCTTTTGGAAAAGAAGGAGGATTGCGAGCGCTACTTCAACGAGCAACTGGAAAGGCTCCAGCGCGAGCGCGTGGACTTCTACCTTTTCCATGGCCTTTCTAAAAAAAGTTGGGGAAAAGTTTTGGAACTGGATTGCTTCTCCTGGGCAGAGAGAAAAATGGCCCAGGGGAAAATCGGATCCCTGGGTTTTTCCTTTCACGATGAATTCGCCCTCTTTAAGGAGATCGTGGACTTCTACGATAACTGGACTTTCTGTCAGATCCAGTACAACTACTTTGACGAAAATTACCAGGCGGGAAAAGAAGGCCTGAAATATGCTTTTGGAAAGGGCTTAGCCCTAGTAGTGATGGAACCGATAAGAGGAGGCGCTTTAGCCCAAGCCCCGGCTCCTGTTCAGAAAATCTGGGATAGCTCCCCTTTCCGTAGGACGCCAGCGGAGTGGGCTCTCCTCTGGGTCTTCAATCACCCGGAGGTTTCCGTCACTTTGAGCGGAATGAGCACAATGGAGCAGGTCAGGGAAAACGTGAATATTGCTTCCCAAGCGGAACCCGGGATTTTGAAAGAGGAGGATCTGCAGCTCATTAAGCGGGTCAGGGAAGAATATCAAAAGTTAAGGCCCATTCCCTGCACCCTTTGCAATTACTGCCAGCCCTGCCCTGCAGAGATCCCCATTCCTGAGATCTTCCAGATTTATAACGATGGCTTCAGCTTTGACCAGATGGAGAAGGCCAGAAGGAATTATCAAGTCGGAATCAAAGACGAAGTCAAAGCAAACCATTGCGTTGAGTGCGGACAGTGCGAGTCCTTATGTCCCCAAGGAATTCCGATTCGCTTCTGGTTGAAAAAAGTTCACGAGGAATTGATCTCTTGACCCTTTACTTTTCACCCTTCTCGTAAGGAATCCCATCCGCTGCCGGAGCCACAGCTCTGCCCACGAATCCTGCCAGGGCCAGAAGGGTGAGGATATAGGGCAGGGAGCCCAGCCAACCCCGAGGAATGTTTGCCAGCCAGGGATAGGTTGTGGTAAGGCTCTGAATCACATCTCCCGCTACCCCAGCCAGGGTGAAGAAGAGCACAGCCAGCAGGGTGTTCAGGGGCTTCCACTTGCCGAAGATCATGGCCGCCAGGGCAATGAATCCCTTTCCGGCAGGCATATTATTGTCAAAGAGGTCTAATTGCCCAATGGACATGGATGCCCCGGAAATCGTAGCCAAAATGCAGGAGGCTATCACGCAGAGGTAGCGCACAAGATAAACGTTTACTCCCAGAGTATCTGCGGCTTTGGGATGTTCTCCCACTGCTCGAATCCTCAGTCCCCATTTGGTTTTGTAAAGGAGAAAATGCATCAAGAAGGGAATGGTTAAGGCGAAGTAAACGAAAATTGTCTGCTTGTTCATTGCCCCCCAGAAGACCTGCAGGAGGACAGGGATTTTCGAGATAAAGTAGGAGGCGGGGAACCCGATAATCAAGGCGCTCAGGGCAGAATATAGCCATTTATTTTTATTTCTTTTGAAGATCAGGAAGAACAGGGTGAAAAAGACCAGGAATAAGATGGCAACTAAAAGCCAGAAGGCAGCTTCTTGAGAGAGTTTCACTCCCTGAGCAAAAGCCGGAACCGAAGGGGAGTGTCCGGTGGTGTTGAAAATGCGTTCCAGAAGATAGGTCATCCCTCCCAGGGCAAAGATGTTGATGGCCACACCGTAGACGATCTGGTCCCCCCTCCAGGTGACGCAAATGTAAGCATGAAGGAGGCCCATAACCAGTCCGACTCCCATTCCCAGAAGGAGCCCTATCCAGGGGTTTCCGGAATAATAGGAACCCACCACGGAGAAAAAGCCACCCATCCTCATCAAACCTTCCAGGGCTATGTTCACCACCCCGGAGTTTTCCGTGATAACTCCCCCCAGAGCAGATATGAGAATGGGAGTTCCAAACTGCAGCATGGATGCCAGGGATAAAGTTATAATCTGCTGGATCATATGCTTATTCCCTCCTCCGCATGGGAAGCATCAAAAGATAGCGGATAATGTAATAAGCGGCGATGAAAAGCACGACAGAACCCTGGATGATGTCCGCAAAGGATTTATGAATCTGGTAAGGAGGAAGCTGCATGGCGGTAGCTCCTCCCCTGATAAACCCAAAAAGGATGGCGGAGAGCATGATGCCGATGGGATGGTTCTGACCGATCAAGGCCATGGCAATCCCGTCGAAGCCATAGCCTCCGGGGAAAACGCCGGGGAATTTGAACTCCGTGCCGCAGACCATCAAAACTCCTCCAAACCCTGCTAAGGCCCCTGCTAAGAACATGGAGAGCATGATTTTGCCTTTAACGTTGATCCCTGCGTACCGTGCAGCATTCGGATTATAACCTGAAGCCCGAATTTCGTATCCAGTCACTGTGCGGTAGAGGAGCCAGAAAACGAAGGCCACAGCCGCCAGGGAAAAGAAGATTCCCATGTTCAGGCGCACACCAGGAATTCCGTAATGCCACTGGTAAATGAAGTAGCCCGAAAGTCCGGTAAGGACCAAAGAAATAATTAAAGAAAGAAGCCAGTTGATTTTTCTTAAACCCGGTCTTTTCTTCAGAAGCAAATAAGCGATGAAGAACGAAAGCAAGAAAATGAGGACGATAAGGGCAATCCTCCCAACGGCGTTAGGAGGTTCAGCCAAAAAGCGCCAGAGTTTTGCTGTAGAATAAATGGGCGCTGTTCCTGCTTCCGAGGTCACGATTTGAGTGGAAGCAGAGGGCTTCACAGCCATTGGTCCCGTGACCAGCCAGTTCTGGATTAAATAATAAGCCACCCAGTTGAGCATGATGGTGGAGATCACTTCATGCACTCCCCTGGTCACTTTGAGCCAGCCTGCGATTAAGCCCCAGATTCCCGCAGCAATCCCGGAAAAAATAAAGACCAGAGGGATGTGCAAATAAGGAGGAAGGGAAACCCAGTGGCCAATGAAGGCCGCTGAAATTGCCCCCACCATAAATTGACCCTCGGCGCCGATATTGAAGAGGCCGCAGCGGAAAGCAAGGCCCACTGACAAGCCAGTGAACATCAGGACAGCAGCCTTGAGAAGGGATTCGGATATGTTGCTCAGGCTGCCAAAGGCACCTTTGATCAGGGCGTAATAAGCTCCAAAGGGGTTCTTCCCCGCTATGGCGATTAAAAACATCCCCACTAAGAACCCCAGGATTATGCAGACGATGGGCACTAAGAAATCCACTACCCGTTCATAGGAAATTCTCCTGGAAGGTGCCAGGGTTAGAGAGGTGCTATCTGGATTGCCTATTTTCTCAGACATATACGTGCTCCTGTCTTTTCGCGCCGAGCATGCAGAGCCCGATTTCTTCTTCTGTGGCTTCTCGGGAATCGAAAGCAGCCACAATTTCCCCTCCGTACATCACTGCGATCCTATCGGAAAGGGACAATATCTCATCCAGTTCCAGGGATACCAGGAGAACGGCTTTTCCTTTATCCCTTTCCTCTAAAAGCTGCTTGTGCACGAATTCTGTGGCTCCAACATCCAATCCCCGTGTGGGCTGAGAAGCGATCATAATTTCCGGTTTGGAGGAAATTTCCCTGGCCACAATCACCTTTTGCTGGTTCCCCCCTGAAAGCTTGTTAGCCTTAATTTTATAATCGTGAGGTCGAATATCGAATTCCAGGACCTTGCTCTGGGCAAATTCTTCAATTGCCTCCCGATTTAAGCCATTTCCCCTGGCGAAGGGAGGAAGATTGTGCATCCCCAAAATCAAGTTTTCGGCAACGTTAAAAGGTAAAACCAGGCCCAGCTTGTGTCTGTCTGCAGGAATATGCGCCATTCCTGAACGGCGGAGGGACTTAGCATCGGGACGGAAGAAAGGTTTTCCTTTAATGCGAATCTCTCCAGACAAGGGAGCTCTCAATCCAGTAAGGACCTCTACTAACTCCGTTTGTCCGTTTCCTTCCACCCCGGCAATTCCTAAGATTTCTCCGGAACGCAGATGAAAAGAAACACCCTTGACGGTGGTGACTCCTCTATCATTTTGGGCTACAAGGTTATGGGCCTCCAGCAGTACATCGCCCAAGCGGGGAGGAGCCTTTTCGTATTCCAGGATGACGTCCCTTCCCACCATCATTCGGGCCAGCTGGGTAGTGGTGGCGGATTTGGCATCCACTACTCCCACGGCTTTGCCGTTTCTCAAAACAGCGATTCGGTCTGCAATGGTTAGAACTTCTTGAAGTTTATGAGAGATAAAGATGACCGTTTTCCCCTGAGCCTTGAGGGATCTGATGGTCTCAAAAAGCTCCTGGGTTTCCAGGGGTGTAAGGGCAGCTGTGGGCTCATCCAGGATGAGGATGTCGGCGCCCCTGAAGAGGGCCTTGATGATTTCCACCCTTTGCTGCATGCCTACAGAAATGTGTTCCACCCGAGCGTCCGGATCGATCTTCATCCCAAATTTTTCCGAAAACTCCTTGACCTCCCTGCGCGCTCGCTCCAGGTCGAGGTAACCTCCGTACTTTGTGGGCTCGGTCCCCAGCACCACGTTCTCCGCTACGGTAAAAACGGGTATGAGCATAAAATGCTGGTGCACCATTCCGATTCCCAAAGCGATGGCATCCCCTGGCCCGGAGATCCTCCTCTCCTTGCCTTTGATGATGATTTTCCCGGAATCGGGCTGGTACAAACCGTAAATGATATTCATTAAAGTAGTTTTCCCGGCGCCGTTTTCCCCTACTATGGCGAAGACCTCTTGCTCGTTGATGGTCAAATCAATGTGATCGTTAGCTAAGACACCGGGAAATCTTTTTGTGATTCCTTTCAGTTCGATAACTGCCGCCATTGAACACCTCGCCTAAAAAGAACGGGAGATGGGGAAACCCCATCTCCCGTTCAGAGAGTCAATTTAAGGAATTGCTGGAGCTTTGAAGTTCGCCAGCTTATCCAGAGTATCGGGGACCACAATGGTTCCGTCAATGATCATCTGTTTGATTTTAGCCAATTTGTCCAAAACAGTTTGAGGAATGATGTCCTTGGTGTATGTGAGGGGGCTGTAATTCACTCCTCCTTCTTTCACGCCCAGTTCCACGATTCCGCCCTTGAATGTTCCATCAATTACGGACTTGCAGGCCAGCCAGACAGCCAGGTCCACGTGCTTGATCATGGAGGTCAAAACGCGCCCCGGAGCCATGTAATCCTGATCAGAATCCACGCCGATGGCGAAGAAACCGGGCCCTTTTTCCTTGGCAGCTTCGATTACGCCAATTCCACAAGCGCCAGCAGCGGCATAGATGATATCGGCATTCTGCCCGAATTGAGCCACAGCGTTCTTCTTCCCGTCATCAGCGGAAGTGAAGTTCCCGGTGTAGTTCACCAGGACTTTGGCATCAGGGTTGGCCGTCATCACGCCTGCACGATAACCAGACTCGAACTTCTTGATGAGGGGAACCTCCATACCACCAATGAATCCCACGATGTTGGTCTTGGTCATGTATCCTGCCATAGCACCTACCAGGAAAGAGCCCTCATGCTCCTTGAAGGTGTAAGAGACTACGTTTTCGGGATATGGACTGAGGACATTGCCCTTTTCATCGGTGATTACGCCATCGATCAGCATGAATTTAGTGTTGGGGAATTGAGCAGCTACTTCCTGGACCGCACTGGTGAGCATGAATCCCACAGCAATTACCAGATCGCACTTCTCGTCCGCAGCCATCTTGGTGAGGTTGGGCACATAATCCTCGTTAGCCTTGGATTCCACGATCACCGGGTTCACGTCCAAAGAAGTGATCCCTACATTTTTCAGGTCATCCGGGACGGTTTCCAAAGCCCATCCAGCAGCCCAGTCCTCCAGGCCGCGCAGGGCAGAATCGTTGAAGGATTTATCGCCACGGCCGCCCACGTCTGTAACTAATCCTACCTTAATTCCGGTTTTGGGCATAACGCGATAGGCGATGACCGCAGTTTCTGCCCGGGTGATATTGTCGGTGGGACGGAAGGCGTTAGTAGCGTCTCCCTTCATGATACCCTTTTCTACCGCTGCCGCCACAAAGGGTTTGGCCCAATCCGAAATCTGGTCTTTATCCACAAAATTCCCGGCATGGGCAAAAACGAAATTGGCATCAATTGTGGTTTCATCGATGCCTTTGGCCTTGACCACGATCTTGGCGGCCTGCTCCCTGGTGATGGGATCGTTGGGCCTGAAGGTGCCATCCGGGTAGCCTCCGATGATCCCTTTCTCCACGGCAGCAGCCACATACCCAAAGAACCAATCAGAGGTGCTGACATCGGAGAACTTGGACTGCCCACCTGAGAGTGGAGCGATCCCCATGACCGAGGTTAAAATTTTTACGAACTCGGCTCTGGTAATAGTGTTGTTGGGCCTGAAGGTGCCATCCGGGTAGCCAGAAATGTAATTCTTCTCCACCAGCTTAAGAATGGTTTGCTCTGCCCAGTGTCCGGAGATATCTGAAAGAGTAGTGGCTGCTGTAACTGGTAAAATCATGGTAGGCAAAAGCAAAGCGAATACTAAAACTAAAATTAGAAATTTCTTCATCTCAAACCTCCTTTTTTAGATCTCAGAAATTCCCAACACCCTGAGTCCTTTTTAAGTTTCCTCACCTCCTTGAACGCTTAGTTATTACTCACAAAAATTATACTCTTTACAAAGCTACTTTGTAATGATTTCAACTTGAGATTTAAGCTTGTTGATAAAATCCGTCCATGCCTGGTTTTTTTTCTGGTTAAGCAGGGTTTCCTGGATGTCATCCCTGACAGTCTTCACGTCCACGAGCTCAAGGATATAGAATTTGCCGGAGTTCTCCACGATCTGGGAATAGGAACCGGGGGTTAATTTCAGTAAGGTATCAAGTTGCCAGGCTTTTAGATCGTTCCTTTTGACAATCCCCATATCCCCACCATTGGAAGCAGTGGTGGTGTCAGTGGAGGTCTTTTTGGCAATTTCCTGGAAATCCCCTCCCTGAGAAAGCTGGTTTAAGACGTCCTCAGCCTTGCTCCTATCATCTACCTCTATCTGCCGGAAATGAAACTCATAGGGATCGTCCAATTTGGCTGTGTAAGCTTCTTTTCGGTCGTAAACGTAGAAGATCCCATAGCCGTTTTTCACGGGGACAAGGTCGCTGATCTCCCCCACTTTTAGGGAGAAAGCTGTCTCCTGGAATTGATCTCCAAAAGTCCCTACGTAATCCCCCTTTTGAATGAATCCCAGATCCCCGCCCTTGCTTTTAATGTTTTGGTCATCGCAATATTGCTTGGCCAGGCTTGCGAAATCCTCCCCGTTTTTTAACTTCTGGATGATCTCGTCACCGAGTTTGACTGTATCCTCTTCGCTGCGGTTCCCATTCATAGTCATGACGTTGCTCAGGAAAATGAACTTCAAAGCCACCTGCTCCGTCTGGTCATAATTTTTGTGATACTGGTTGAAATAGTCCTGGATATCCTGCTCGGTAACTGTCACAGTCCCCGTAACTTGATCGTAGATCTTCTGACGCATGATTTGGTCCGCAACTTGACTCTGGAATTGCTCCCAGGTTTTCCCCTGGGCAGTTAGGTTCTGTTTGAGCTGATCCTCTGTAATGTTGTACTGTTGCTCGAGCTTTTTAATTTCCTGGTTAATTTCCTCCTGAGAAGGCTGCATGCCCTGACGTTGGGCCTCTTTTAAGGCCAGCTTTTCCTGAATCAGGCTTTCCCGCATTTGGTCCCAGAGCTGGTTCCATTCATCTGAACCCACCTGGATCTGGCCTGGCTGAACGTTCATCTGAGCCAGATAAGAATTGAGAAGGTTGTCTACCTCTGAACGGTAGATTTTTTCCCCGCCTACGTAAGCTACAACATTTTTAGTGGAGAAGTACCAGACGCCCAGAACAATAGCCAGAACTACTATAGCTATCCCGATCCCGATTCCCGTCCACTTCAGGACCCTTTCATATCCAGTATGAAGCCGAGTTCCTTTGGCCTTAAGCTGTTTTTTTCGCTCGAGTTCTGCTTGCTTCCGTGCTTTTTGTTTTTTGCTCATTGGATAGCCTCTCTTTCCTTACGATACGCTCAGATTATACCAAAGGGGAAAAATATGAACAGGGCATGTCAAAGGGCAAAATCCCTCTTCGGTCTGAATTTAAAGAAAAAATAAACCCCGCTCATGGCCCTGAAAAGGGCTCCCACCAAAAAAGCCAGTTTTATGCCGATCCAACCAGCCAAAGCTACGCCTAAAAGAGGGAGAAAGGAAGCGGAGAGATTAGTGAGGGAATTAAAAACCGCAATGTACCTTTCCCGGGAACGATAGGGGGATATGGAAAGGAGGAAGTTAAAGGATACCAAATAATATCCGGACCAGAAAGCTCCTATTAACAAATTGAAAAGCACCAGAAAAAGAAGGGAGTTGGAAATGGCGTAAAAAACAGGGGAAAGGGCCATCAAAAATGTGGTAATGGACATCATCAATTCTTGCCCGTACCTTTTGGCCCACCGCGCCCAGAGGGGGTAAAAGACAATCTGGCTCAAGGCAGAAGCAATGCTGATCAGAGAAACCCAGCCCGGAGAGGCTTTCAAGTATTGCACCGTGTAAATGGTAAAGAGCGGAAGCGTGCCCTGATAACCAATCTGGAAGATCAGGGTTCCCACAGTAAAGCTCCTGAAGCCTGAGTTGGTTTCAAAAATCCGCTTTAAAGGGACCACTTCCCTTTCAGCTTCCGGGGTTTTGATTAAGGGCTTCATTTGAAAGAGGAAAAAGACCTCGGCCAGGGAAAAAATTATGGAGGTCAAAAAGACAATCCTGTAGCTCCAGGGAAACCCCAAAGCATCCATGACAAAGCCTGTAATTAAAGTAATCACGATGCTGGAAATTGCTACCAGCCTGTTCCGCTGGGAAAAAGCCTGATTTCTGCCTTCTTCCGGTATGGTTTCGGCAATGAGGGACTTCCAGGAAAGGCTGCTCCAAGACCAGGGCAAGGCGGAAAGAGCATAGAAGATGAGAAGGACGTAGACTCCATTGTGGATCAGGGTAGCTAAGGCAAAAAGAGGGTAGAAAATCCGGGATATAAGGGTCAGAAGCGCGGTAAATTTGACCTTATTCTTCTGCTTCTCCACCAGAGGAAGGCCGGGGAGAAGCGATAAGCTGGTAACTAAGGAAGGAAGAGCGGTGAGCAGGCCAAACTGGAAGGAAGAAGCTCCCAGATCCCGAGCATAAACTCCCAGAAAGGGAAGAACCATGTTCTGGGCAATGGAATTAAAGAGCCCGTTCCAGTTATTAGCCCAGATGTTATTTTTTAATCCGGCCTTTTCTCTTGCTTTCATTCCAGAAAACATCAAGCTCTTCCGGCGAAAGGCTTGAGGGTTCTAAGCCCTTTTGACGAATTTCTTCCAGGGCCCTCTCGTATCTCTCTAAAAACTTATCCGTAGCTTCGTGGAGAGCCTCCTCCGGGTTAATTTTCAGAAAGCGAGAAAGGTTAACCAGGGTAAAGAAAAGATCCCCAATTTCCTCAGCGATCTTTTCTTTACCCTTATTTAAAGAATTCTCCAGCTCCCTTGTTTCTTCCTTAACTTTTTCCAGGATCCCCATAACAGATACCCAGTCAAACCCGTTGTGGGAGGCGGACTCCTGAATGCGCTCCGCACGCATCAAAGCGGGCATATATCTTCTTTCCTTTTCCAGTCTGGTCCTTTCCTCTTTTTCTTTCAATTCTTCCCACTGCTTTTCCACCCCTTGAGGGGTAGATACAGAGGAAGTGGAAAAGACATGGGGATGTCTCCGAATTAATTTTTCCTTTAAGCTCTTGATGACCTCAGATATGGTGAATTCGTTCTTCTCCTCTCCAATTACAGCGTGAAAAACAATCTGGAGGAGAACATCTCCCAATTCGCTTACAATCTTGCGAGAACTTTTTTCCTTGATGGCTGCGTTTAGTTCCCAGGATTCCTCAATCAGGTATTTGCTCAGGCTCTCAGCAGTTTGTTGCCTGTCCCAGGGGCACTTCTGGCGCAGAATGCGCATCACGGAAAGCAGGTCCTCAAAGAGTTCTCCTGGCTTTTCGCAGTCTTCCATGAGCAGGAAGGGAAGCTCCTGCAGAAAGCGCTCTTCCTCTTCGTTTATAGCCTCGGGACAGAGCGAACGAATTTTCGTAAGGGCCTGAAAAGGAGAAAGTCCGGATTGAATCAGATAGACAGCTACCATAGTTGGGCTTCTTTCCAATCCCGCATAGCAGTGGACCAGGGTCTTTCGCTTCATAGTCTTCATCAAGCGAAGGAAAGCTAAATATTCTTTGATTTGCTCCTGGGAAGGGGTTTTTTCCTCCATGGGCAAATGAAGGAGTTCGATTCCGGGAAAATCCGAGGGCTTTAAGGGCGCCAGAGTGAGGGAGATAATTGCTTTTATCCCTTCTGCCAGGATTTGATCCTTATCCTCGGGAGTAATTTGGGCCGAAAAAGCCAGATCCTCAAGCACCCAGTAAAATTTGGCCATCAGGCGTTAATCTCCTTCTCCAAAGTATGCAAAACTTTTAGCACAAAATCCAGGACTTCTCTATCAGATTTTTCCTCAAGCCTGAGATAAAAATAATTCTCCTTTATCTTCAGCCTTCTGGGGAAGGTTTCAGAAAGTTTCAGGAACCTTTCTGGTTCAAAGGGAAGTTCGCCCTTCCAGTAGAACACAACCAGATTCCCTTCTTTGACTACCCTTCTGATTCCCAGTTTTTCCGCTAAAATTCGAGCTTCAACTGCCTGAAAAAGAAGACTGCAAGGTTCCGGAAAAGGGCCAAATCGATCTTTCATCTCCGCTTTCAAACGCTCGAGTTTTTCCCTGGAATTCAGCGCTGTCAATCGCTCGTAAAATTCAATCTTGTTTTCCTCGTCCATGTAAGCGGAAGGGATGAAGGCATTTATCCCCAATTCTATTAAGCTTCTTTCCTTCTCTGGAGGCGGCAATTCCTCTCCCTTTTTGACCCTTTCAATGGCCTCTTCCAGCATCTGACGGTACATCTGGAATCCCACCTGGAGCATAAAGCCGTGCTGCTCTTTCCCCAGAAGGTTTCCCGCTCCTCTGATTTCTAAATCCCTTAGCGCAATCTTCAAACCGCTGCCTAAATGAGCGAAGTCCCTGATTGTTTCCAGCCTTTTTTCCGCTTCTTCAGAAAGGGCTCGAGATTTAGGGTAAAGGAAATAAGCGTAGGCACGCAGGTTGCTCCTTCCCACCCTTCCCCGAAGTTGGTAGAGCTGGGCCAGGCCCAAATTGTGAGCGTCGGCCACAATCAAGGTATTGGCTCTGGGGATGTCTATACCGGATTCAATAATTGTGGTGCAAAGGAGAACGTCATATGCTCCCTGGGCGAAGTCCCACATCACTTGCTCCAGCCTTTCTTCGTTCATGGCCCCATGGGCGACTGCAATTCGAGCTTCGGGGACTAACCCCTTGAGTTTTTCATGCAATCTGGGCAGAGCGTGGATGCGGTTATGGACGAAATAGACCTGTCCACCTCGGTCCAGTTCGTAAAGGATAGCCCTTCTAATCAAATCTTCGGAGAACTCCGTGACATAGGTTTTTACTGGGTATCTGTTCTGGGGAGGAGTTTCTATGATACTGGTCTCCTTTATCCCCATAAGGCTCATTTGCATCGTTCGGGGTATAGGGGTGGCTGAAAGGCTGAGAACGTGAACCGTGCCCTTGAGTTTCCGGATTTGTTCCTTTTGCAGGACTCCAAACCTGTGCTCCTCGTCAATTACCAGAAGTCCTAAATTTTTAAATTCCACATCGCTGGAAAGAAGGCGATGAGTTCCGATCACTATATCGATCTTGCCTTCCTTCAGCCCTCTTACCACCTGTGCCTGTTCCTTTGGAGAACGGAAACGAGACAAAACTCCCAGTTTTACAGGAAAACCCCTCAGGCGTTCCAAAAAAGTGTTGTAGTGCTGTTGACAGAGGATAGTAGTGGGGACCAGTATCGCTACCTGTTTCCCGCTGGCTACTGTTCTAAATGCTGCTCTAATGGCGACCTCAGTTTTCCCATAACCCACGTCCCCGCAGACTAACCTGTCCATCCATTTTCCCCGTTCTAAATCGCAGAGGGTATCCTGTATGGCTTGTTTCTGACCAGGAGTTTCTTCGAAAGGGAAGGATTGAGCGAGTTCCGTCTCCCAGGGTTCAAGGGGCGGATAGGGTTCAGGATAGTTAACCTCTCGAATAGCGTAAACCTGCAGGAGCTCCTGGGCCAACCTTTCCACGGATTCCTGCACTCTTTTTTTGATCTTTGCCCAATCCGTAGTGTTTAACCTGGTTAAAGGAGGGATTTTAACGCTGTCTCCTACGTATTTCTGAATCAAGTAGATTTGATCCACGGGGATGAAGAGCCTGTCTTCACCAGCATAGGCGATTTTAAGATAATCCCTGCTTACGCCATCGATGGTCAAAGTTTCCAGGCCCTGATATATACCCACGCCGTAGGCTTGATGAACTACGTAATCTCCCTCCTGTATTTCCTCATAGGAGCTTACGGGCTTGGCCTGGCGGTATTTTTTCTCTATGTAGGCTTTTCCCTTCCAGCCAAAAAGCTCGAAATCGGATAGGAAGACGTATTTGGATTGAGAATGTGTGAATCCCGAAGAGAGAGGGAGGTCCCAAATGAAAACACTCTGATCGGGGAGCTCATGCCAGAGAGAGTTTATTTCTGTTAAGGATAACCCCTCGCTTTCCAGGGATTCCCGGTACCTTTTCGCCCCTTTACCGGCAAAAACGACCACTGTTTTTTGACTAAGCCAGAATTTTAACTTCGAACTTAAGTCGGGGTATTGAGGCAAAGAAGGGGGAGCCTCAAGAGGAAGTTCTAAGGGAGCGTTAAAGGGCGTGCAGTAAACTACCCGATTTTCCTCTAACTTATTTTTAAATTCAGCCCATTCGGGGAAGGGTTCCCTTAAGGGAACCTGTTCCCCTCTTTGCACCGCTTCCCTGTGAATTTTTTCCGAGGATTTTACAAATTCCTCGAAGCTGTGCTCGATTCGTCCCTCTTCTTCAGAAATTACAACCCTTTCTCCCCAAAAATGCTCCCAGAGGTAAGAGCTCCGGGAAAAAAAGGAAAAATAAAAGTCCTCCTCTGGAAAAAACTGCCCGTTCTTGAGATACTGAAAATCTCTGTAAAAATTCTCTTCTAAAAAATGGGATTCTGATATTTTTCCTGTTTTCTTCAGAGCCTGAAGCTGTCTCTGGAAGGAGACTTCGAGTAAGTGCAGGCCATCCTGGTTGATGGGAAAGAGCCTCCAGGGAAGGATGGTCGCTTCCTTGCGCTCCTCTAAAGAAGCCTGGCTTTCTGGATCGAAGATCCTGATTGATTCTAATTGTTCATCGAGAAATTCTAATCGATACGGAAGTTCCAGAGAGGGGCTAAATACATCGATGATCCCTCCCCTGACGCTGAATTCGCCCAGTTGCTCCACCTTGCTTACACGCTGGTAGCCAGCTTTGACCAAAAAATCAAGCAGGGAACTCCAGGTATACTTGTTCCCCTTTTTTAAAAAAAGCTGAAAGGATCGAAGGAAGTGGGGAGAGGGAGTGCTCTGGAGAAAAGCTTTAACCGTAGTTAAAACAATGGGGTTTTTAACCTGGCTCAGGTTCCACAGCGTGGAGATCCTTTCTGCGCGCCAGGTTGGATCTGAAGCCACCTTCTCTCCCAAATAGGACTCAAGGGCAGGGAACCTGAAAACTGGGAGATTTAACCCTTTTAATAGGGAGTAAACTCTCTCCAGGGAGTCATTTTGGGAAAAAAGGGCTATGACCGGGGTTTGCAAGTTCTCCTGGAACAGGACGCACAAAAAGGGGAAAAAACCGTCAAGGACCTTCCCCAAAGTTACCTTCCTCTTAAGGGAAAGCTCCTTTAAGACTGAGGAGGAAAGGGTGTTATCTTTAAGAATTTGGAATAGGTTCAATCTGAAAGCAGATTTTTACGGTTGAAGAAATTCATGCAGGCCTCCACACCCTTTTCTTGCCACATTTCTATTCCCAGAATTGCATGCTCCAGCAGCAGGGACAATTTTTGCTCCTCTTCTTTCGAGAAAGGCTGAAGCACGTATTCTTCAGTGGGGAACTGAGGACTTTTTCCGATGCCGAATCTCAACCGGGAGAATTTATCGCTCTGAAGCTCGGAAATAATGGAATTCAGACCTTTATGTCCGGCGCTAGACCCTTCTTTTTTAAAACGAATTTCACCGAACTCAATATCGGTATCATCGTGAATGACTAAGATGTCTTCCGGGCGCAGGTTGAACCTGAGGACAAAATTTTTGACAGCCAGGCCTGAGAGGTTCATGAAGGTTTGGGGAAGGAGAAAAATGAAATCGTTCGCTAAAACGTACTTGGCCTGGCCCCTTTTCCGCCAGGCAGGCAGGGAATGCTTTTTGGCGTAGGACTTCAGAATCCTGAAGCCGATGTTGTGGCGGGTATGCTCATAAATTTTCCCCGGGTTGCCCAGCCCCACTATTAACTTCAATTCTATTCTTTTTCTGTTTCAGCCTTTTCCCCGGTTGAGGATGGAGCTCCGGCTTCAGGTGCTGAAGGAGCCTCGGCGGGAGCCTCTTCAACCTCAGGAGGAACGATGGTCACCACGGGGGCATCCTTCTCTGTTAAGAGGGTGATTCCTTCCGGAAGAGGAATATCGCCGGCGAAGAAGGAATCTCCAATTTCTAAATTGGAGATGTCCAAATCCAGGTGCGGAGGGATCTCCGTGGGAAGGCATTCAATTTCAATTTCATGGAGGTTTTGTTGTAGTACTCCTCCCTCTTTTACTCCTTTAGCTGTTCCTGTCAGGTGCACAGGGACCATGACTGAAATTCTCTCCGTGAGGGAAATGGCGTGGAAATCTACATGCAGAATAGATTCATTTAAATAATCGCGCTGAATGTCCCTGATCATAGCAGTAAAAGAGGTCTCCGGTTCAGCGTTTTTCAAGGTTAACTTAAAGATGGCGTTTAGTCCTGCGGGGTTGCGCAAAGCTTTAAGAAAGCTCTTTTCTTCTATCGCTACAGGTAAGGGAGAAACGCTTTTACCGTAAATGATTGCGGGAATTTTTCCTTCTCGGCGCAATCCATGCGTTTCTCCTTTCGATTTTGCTTCTCTTTTAAATACCTCTAAGTTAATTTCGGCCATCGAGGCTACTCCTTTCTTCCTTTAATAAAGGGCGATTTGTTCTGAAGCTCCAATTGTAAAGAGATCTGAAATGGAACGGTTTTCCAGAATCCTGATAATGGCTTCTCCTAAAAGCGGGGCCACTGAGAGCACCGTCATTTTGGAGATCATTTTCTCTTTAGGGATGGGCACAGTATTTGTCACCACCAGTTCCTCAATAGGGGAATCTTCCAGCTTTTTTATGGCATCTCCTACTAAAACCGCATGGGTGCAGGCAGCCAGGATTCTTGAAGCCCCATTCTTCCAAACAGCTTCCGCTGCGGTAACGAGCGTATTCCCAGTGGTAATCATGTCATCCACAAGCACGGCGCATTTCCCGGAAACATCTCCAATGATGTTTGCCACCTCAGCTTCATCGGGGCGGGGCCTGCGCTTTTCCACGATTGCCAGAGACCAGTTCATCTTATCGGAGAGAATTCTTGTGCGGGGAACCCTACCAATGTCGGGGGCCACAATTACGGCCTTGCTAATTCCTTTTCGGGAAAAATAATCCTGAAACAGAAGAGAGGCGGTCAAATTATCGAAGGGAATATTGAAAAAACCCTGTATTTGTCCTGCGTGTAAGTCCACAGCTACTACTCGACTGGCTCCGGCCACAGTGATTAAATCAGCCACTAACTTGGCCGTAATCGGTTCCCTGGGCCTGGTTTTACGATCTTGTCTTGCGTACCCGTAATATGGCACAATGGCCGTAATGCTCTTGGCAGAAGCTCTTTTCAGAGCATCAATCATAATAAGCAACTCCATCAAGTTCTCGTTGACAGGTGGACATGTAGGTTGAAGCACAAAGACATCCAGGCCGCGCACGCTTTCTGCGCACCGCACCTTAGTCTCTCCGTCAGCGAAACGCGAAACCTCCATTTCCCCTAATTTAATTCCCAGAAAAGCGGCTACCTCCTCCGCTAAAGGGCGGTTGCTGTTCCCTGTAAACAAAAGAATTCTTTCAGGAGTACTCACTTTACGCTCCTCTCTATTAATCCTCTAATCTCGGAGTGATCTTTAATTATGGCGTCTTTCAGCCAGAGAAATGGGCCCAGAATACAGCAATTACCGATTACCGTTTTCCCCTCAAGCACGGTAAAGGGTTTAATTACGGTATCGCGCCCAACCTTTACATCCCAATCGATGAAAATTGTCTCGGTGTCCTCCAGGGTAACACCCTCTTTCATTAAAGAGGAAAAAAGACGAGAACGCAAGACCTTCTGGCATAAAAGAAGCTGTTCTCGGTCGTTTACTCCAATATAGGGTATATCGTTTACCGTGACCAATTCCACCTTGCTTTCCTGTTGTATAAGGGGCAAAACATCTGTTAAATAGTACTCTTTTTGTGCGTTTTCAGGCTTGATCCTTTTAAGAAAAGAAAAGAGCTCAGGGATTTGAAAGGCGTATACAGAAGTGCATACCTCTTTTATTTCCAGCTCGGAAGAAGTGGCATCCGCTTCCTCTACAATTTTGAGAAAATTTCCCTCCTCATCCCTGACTACCCTCCCCAAGGAGGAGGGATTATCCACCAGGGCCGTAAGCGCAGTAGCGATAGGCTTGCGTTCCTTATGGACCTCAAGCAAGTGCTCCAGATGTTTTTTTTGAATTAAAGGCATATCGCCTGGAACCACGAGCAGGGTTCCTGGCTTAGAGGTTAAATAAGGTTCAAGCTGCATTAAGGCGTGTCCGGTTCCCAATTGCTTTTCTTGAAGCACAAAGGAGTAATTGCCATCTATTTCCTTCTCCACCAGGTCCGCCTTATGTCCCACTACAATGTAAATATCCCGGGGTGAAAGGAAGTTTAGAGCGTCTAAGACATAAAAGAGCATAGGCCTTCCCAAGATTCTATGCAGAACCTTGGGAGTGTCTGAGTTCATTCTTTTTCCTAATCCTGCTGCGAGGATAGCTGAAAAAATCATTTAACTTTTGGCTGGGGAGGATGGACTCGAACCACCGTTTACGGATCCAAAGTCCGTTGTCCTACCACTGGACGACTCCCCAGCGCTGGACTCCATAAATATTATGCCAAATCCTGGCTTGAGATTTAAGAGGGAAAAATGGTGCCCCCAGGCGGAGTTGAACCGCCGTTTTCGCCTTGAAAGGGCGATGTCCTGGGCCGCTAGACGATGAGGGCCAAATAACGCCGTGATAGTTTACCCGATTAGGAAAAAAGGCGCAAGCTTAAAGGGCATTTAGAAAATCACCACTTTTTTTCCATCGGAGAAGCCACAAGACATACCTTCGGTGTTAAAAGCAAAAGCCATGTTTCCTCTCCAATCTATGCCAATTAATCCACAGGAACAACCCTGATCACGCGCCCAGAGGACTAATTCTGAAAGCACTTCCTCTGCTTTTCTCCAGCGCATCTCCTCCGTAGCGCGAAAAGCAAGCAAAAGTTTCATAATGGCTTCTCCATGTCCGGTGCAGGAAACTCCACCGTTCCGAGAAGCGTAGGTGCCCGCTCCCAATATCGGTGAGTCCCCTACTCTACCGGGCAGTTTGCCCAGGATGCCCCCCGTGGAGGTAGCCACGGCAATTACTCCCGAGTCATCACGGGCTACAGCCCCTACCGTTCCATACTTTTCACCCGGAAAAGAGGACTTGTTCTTCAGGGCGTTGGAAAGCCTGGGAAGATAAGGGAAATCCCCTTTCTCCTTTAAATCCTGGAGGGCAGACCATCGAGTCTGGGTTACTGGGTTGTGCTCTGGAAAGCCACATTTCCGAGCAAATCTCTGCGCTCCTTCCCCGACCAGAAGAAGGTGATCCGTTTCCTCCATGACCCTCTTGGCCACCAGGATGGGATGCTGCACATTCTTTAAAGCCGCCACTCCCCCAAAGGAACCATCGGAAAGCATCAGGGATGCGTCCATTTCCACTTCCCCTTCTATGTTTAAGCTGGAGCCTGTCCCACAATTGAAAACAGGATTATCCTCCATGCAGCAAACCGCAGCCAGGACCGCCTCAAGCGCACCCTTTTCCACCAGGGCTTTCCATCCTGAATCTAACGCCTCTTTAATTCCCTGTCTGTGTTCTTCCTCGTTTCTTATTTTTCCTGCTCCGCCGTGAATAATTAACTGGGGCATAAGGACCTCCTTGAACTATTGAGATTCTTGAGAAATTGAAATAAAGAGTTTTGCTCTTTTCGAGAGGGAATCCAGCACAAATAAAATTGTTTTCTTTGAATACCCAGATATATCAATCTAAATAAAAATTCTTTTGGTGAGCCGTGCAGGACTCGAACCTGCGACCCTCTGCTTAAAAGGCAGATGCTCTACCGTCTGAGCTAACGGCCCACAAAGTTGATCGCTCTCACAATGACTTTACTTGTTGCTTTTGCCTGCCTTTAAGCCAAAGGCCGCAAAATTGCTCTTCGTTCAGAGCCATGGTGATTATATATGTTTTTGCCAAAATGTGGTAGGGGGAGGCAAAAGACCTTCGACAGCTATTTTTTAAGTCAATAATCTTCTTTTCGGATGCGCTCAACGGAAATAAATTTGGTGTATTCGGCCAGAAATTTTAATTCAATTACGTCGGTAGGGCCATTTCTGTGCTTGGCGATGTTCACCTCAGTAATTCCCGGATTGGTGACGTTTCGCTGGTAAACATCGGGCCTGTAAAGCAGGATTACCACATCTGCGTCTTGCTCGATTGACCCTGATTCCCTCAAATCGGAGAGCTGGGGTTTCTTGCTTTCCCTCTTCTCCACTTCCCGGGAGAGCTGCGATATGGCAATCAAAGGAACGTGGAGTTCCCTGGCAAGGTTTTTTAAACTGCGAGTGATCTCTGAAATCTCCTGAACCCTGTTTTCCAATTTCCCCCTGGTACTCATCAATTGAAGATAATCCACAATTACCAGCCCCAATCCCCTTTCCGCTTTCAGCCTGCGGGATTTAAGCCTGATCTCCATTACCGAAATCCCGGGAGTATCATCGATGTATATCGGTGCGTCATAGAGCACACCATAAGCACTTGTAAGCCGGTGATAGTCCTGATCATCTAAAAATCCACTCCGAAACCTTTGGTAGTCAACCATGGCCTGGGAGCATAAAACCCTTTGCACAAGCATCTCGGCGGACATTTCTAAAGAAAAAATTGCTACTGGAATTTTTTCCTTCAAAGCCACATGTTCGGCGATATTCAGGCAAAAGGAGGTTTTCCCCACGGAGGGACGGGCAGCAACGATGATCAGGTCCGAGGGTTGAAATCCCATAGTAATTCTATCCAGGGCTTCAAACCCCGAAGGAATACCAGAGCGGATTGCCTTGCGGTGATAGAGGTTCTCGATTTTTTCATAGCTTTTAATAGCCAGCTCCCTCATAGGAATGAGATCGTTAGAAAGGCTTTTCTGGGCGATCATGTAAACCAGTTTCTCCGCCTGATCCACCAGTTCCTCCACGTTGCTTTCTGTATCGTATCCCAGTGAGGCAATTTTCGTTCCCACTTCAATTAAACGCCTGAGAATGGCCTTTTCCTCTACTATCTTGGCATAATATGATACATTCGATGCGGTAGGCACTACCTGAGCCAGCAAAGCGATATAGGATGTCCCTCCCACCATTTCTAATTTTCCCTTGTCTTTCAATGCATCCACAACCGTGACGATGTCTACTGGCAGGCTTTTCTCAAAAAGCTCAGCTATCGTGGCGAAAATGATAGCGTGAGGTTCGCGATAAAAATCGGAGGGCCCAAGGATTTCCAGAGCACGAGCAATAGCGTCCCGATCTATGAGCATTGAGCCTAATACCGCTTGCTCGGCTTCCAGATTGTAGGGAGGAAGGCGACCCAGTTCCGTTTTCATTTAAATCAACCTTCCTTTTTGACTACCTCAACCTCCAATTCCACAGAGATGTCACTGAAGAGTTTAATGGGAACGGTATGGAGGCCAACATTGCGAATGGATTCTTCCAGTAAAACCATCCTTTTATCGATATGAAATCCAAACTGTTTTTCAATTGCCTCCACTATTTGTTGAGAAGTTACCGAGCCAAAGAGCTTTCCCTTTTCCCCAGCCTCCGCAAAAATAACGATCCTCTTCCCCTTAAGGGAATCCGCAATGGAAAGGGCTGCTTGACGGTCCTTGGCCTCTCTCTGCTTCAAGGCAGCCCTTTTTTGCTGATAGACCTGAACCATCCCCGGAGTTGCTTCCATAGCAATACCCCTTGGAATTAAAAAATTCCGCGCAAAACCATCGCTTACCTGGACCACCTCCCCCTCCTTTCCTAAAGAAGGATAATTCTTTAAGAGGATCACCTTCATTTCTGATCGGAGGTATAGGGTATCAAAGCCATTTCCCTTGCGCGTTTAATCGCCCTGGCCAACGCTCGCTGATGTTTGGCACAATTTCCAGTTACTCTTCTGGGAATGATCTTCCCCTTCTCTGTGAGAAACCTCCTCAATCTATTTACGTCTTTATAGTCGATCTCCTCGACCTTTTCCGCACAGAATACGCAGAACTTCTTCTTGGGTCTTCTCTCCTTTGATATTCTGACTCTTTTTCTTTGTACTTCCATGAGATCCTCCTAAAAGGGAATATCGTTTCCAGTATCGGGAACAACATCGCCTGTTCCTGTTTCTGGAAGCTCTTCTTCAGACTCCGGTAATTCCGGTAATTCGCTGGCTTCCGCAGGAACTCCAGCTTTTTCCAGGAACTTAACCTGTCTGGCAATCACCTCTGCTTTTTTCCTCTTTTGCCCATCCTGGGTTTCATAAGAGCGAATGGCAAGACGACCTTCCACAAATACCAGTCGCCCCTTTTTCAAATAGTTAGCCACATTTACAGCTTGCTTGCGCCAGACCACAACATCGATAAAATCAGTGTTTGTCCTTCGCTCTCCAGAAGGAGTCAAAGACACTGTATCCACGGCCAGAGTGAAAGTTGCCACAGAAGTGCCCTGAGGTGTAAACCTCAAATTGGGATCGGCAGTGAGTCGTCCGATCAAAAAGACCCTGTTAAGCACCATTACCTCCTTGTTCCATTTTAAATATCATGAACCGCAATACTTCGGGCATGAGCTTTAACTGTCTTTTCATTTCCGAGATTTTGCCTGGATCCTGACTGAAGCGCAAGAAGTAATAAAAGCCTTCTTTCTCCTTATCGATTGTGTAAGCCAGCCTGCGCTTTCCCCAGGAATCAACTTTTGCAATTACCCCTCCTGTTTCCCGGACCATGTTCTGAATTTTCTCCGCTACCTGATCAGCTTCCTCAGGGGCAAGTTTTGGCCTGAGAATTAGGCAGGTCTCATAAAAACGCATTTTCATCAACTCCCTTCGGTCTTAATGGTTCCGCTTGAACGGAACAGGGCTAAAAATTTATGTTATTTTAGCATATTCCAGCCAAAATTCTAATCGCTCTGCTTGGCTCCACACATGGGGCAGAATTGAGCTTCTTTATCTATACTTGCCCCGCAGGATTTACAGATTTTCTTTTCTGGCTGTGGTTCAGCCAATTCTTTTCCCTCTTCCTGAACCTGAGGGATTTCAGCTTTAATTTGGGTTTCCAGTTCGGCCTCCAGCTTAGCTTCCTTCAAGACCAGGGATAAATGGGAATAGTGCCCCACAAACCAGCCCCAGATAAAACTAATCACCAAAAAGGCCGCGGGAGCGCTAACCCGAGCCGGATCAAGGAAAATAGCCCCAATCTCCCAGTACAACTGCTGTAAGGAGGCGTAAGCGGTGTAGAGAAAAAGGAAAGTAAACTCTGTGCCCAAGACAAACATAAAGGAGGAAAAGGCTCCCCAGCCTGGAGAGATGGAAATAAATCCTGATAGGGCGGCATAGAAGACGTAGAGGATAAGGCGGAAAAGCTCAGGAGAATTGAAAAAGGAAAGGAATTTTAAAGGAATCCAATTGTGATAAAGCGTTATGCCAAAAATAATTCCCAGAACCAGGCTAAAAAGCAACCAGAAGGGCCCAGCAGGTGAAGAAATCCTGATCCTCTTGCTTTTGACCTCCGGTAGATAGGGCTGAAGCGCAGAGCTCCTTTCCACAGGAACTGCGGCGAAAATCACGGAGAGAAGAAGGAGGACCAGGGCAATTGCGGGAGTATAGATTAATTCAAGATTAAGGCTACGCCATTGATCCCCAAGGACAATGCCAGTTGCTACCACTATGCTGAGAAGTGAACCCAGAGTAGGCCACCACCACTTGCGCATGACAGGAATTTGAACCAAAAGCCAAAGAAACAGAATTAATCCCCAGGCCACAGGCATCAAAGAGTGATAGGGTTCAATAAAAAGTTTGCCCAGAAGAGCGAATTTTAGTTCCAGACCAACCATACCTCCCAGAATTCCGTCGGTTAGCAAGATGATTAAATTACGCACAATCATAACCTTCTACCTCCTTAAACCTGAAATTTAAAATATAGAACATCCCCATCCTGCACCTTATACTCTCTCCCTTCAGAGCGCAACAGCCCCTTCTCCCTGGCCTGAACCCAGCTTCCTGCCAGAACTAAATCTTCCCAGCGTACCACTTCAACTCGGATGAAACCCCTTTCCATGTCCGAGTGGATTTTCCCTGCGGCCTCCAGGGCTTTGGTGCCTAAAGGGATGGACCACGCGCGCACTTCTGAGCTCTGAATCGTGAAAAAGGTAATTAAATTCAACATCCTGTATGATCTTAGAATTAGCTCTTCCAAGGCGCTCCTCTCCACTCCTGTCTCCTTCAAATACTCCTCTCTTTCCTGGGAATTAAGTTCCCAAAGGTCTTTTTCCAGCAAGGCGCAGGCTCTGATCATGGGAATGAAAGGGTAGCGCTCCTGAAGAGAGACGAGAAAACCCTGTTCCTCCACTTCTTTTTGAAGCTGATCTTCGGACAAGTTAATCAGGGCGATCATGGGTTTCAATGTCAGGAATCCATACCCGGACAAGGATTGCTTAATTTCTGGGGGGTATTGGGAAAGTGCTTTAAAATCTCCCCTTTGCAAAAAAATGTTGAGTTCCTGGAGAACTTCAATTTCTTGTTGGAGCTTGGGAGCAGTCACTTTGGGAACCTTTTCCAGGTAATTCAGACGCCGTGTGATTATTTCCAGGTCGCTCAGGGCAAGCTCGGATAGAACTAATTCCAAATCCCTTAAAGGATCCACGTTCCCTTCAACGTGCACTACTTCGGGATCAGGGAAAGCTCTCAACACAATCAGTAGCAGGTCCATCTCTCGCATTTTTCCTAAAAATTTGTTTCCCAATCCCTCACCTTTGCTGGCTCCCCTCACCAGACCAGCTACATCTACAAACTCTATAGTGGCATAAACTACCCTTTCTGGTTTGGTAACTTGGGCAATTTTTTCCACCCTGAGATCAGGGACGGGAACAACTCCCACATTGGGATCAATCGTACAGAAAGGATAATTGTTTACAGGAACTCTAACTTTGGTTAGAGCAGTGAAAAGTGTGGACTTGCCGACATTAGTCAGCCCTACGATCCCTATTTTCATCAGAACCTTCCAGGATCTTGCGAATCATCCGTTCCAGGCGAGCGCGAGGAATTAAGACTGAATGACCGCATTTCATACAGCGGATCCTTATGTCAGCCCCCAGGCGAGTAACTGTCCAGAGATCGCTTCCGCAAGGGTGTTTCTTGCGAAGGAGAAGGATGTCTCCCAATTTTAAAGGGATTGGAGGCCTCATTTGAACTTCAAGCTCTGCTGATCAGGACTGCGCAGCACGGGCCTGGGTTTGGATCCAGAAGCAGGCCCCACAATTCCCCTTTGTTCCATGAGGTCAATCAATCTTCCTGCTCTGGCGTAACCGATTTTCAATTTTCTTTGAAGCATGGAAGCGGAGCCCTCTCCAGACTGAATGACCAGGGCCACGGCTTTCTCAAATAAGGGGTCCTCTGTTCCCTCTATTTCCTCCTTCTCTTCTTCGCTATATTCTGGCAAAGCCCTGAAGTTGAGGGAAGGTGTCTGCTGATACCAGAAGTTCACCAGGCGGTCGATCTCTTCCTCGCTCACAAAGGCCCCTTGAAGCCTCACTGGCTTAGAGTAGCCTACGGGGTAAAAAAGCATGTCTCCCTTTCCCAGCAATTTCTCTGCTCCTCCCATATCTAAGATCACTCTGGAATCCATCAGGGAAGCTACAGCAAAAGAGATGCGAGAAGGAATGTTGGCTTTAATCAATCCCGTGATCACGTCCGTGGAAGGCCTTTGAGTAACGAGGACCAGATGAATGCCCGTCGCTCTGGCCAGCTGTGCTAGACGACAGATGTATTGTTCAACCTCAGCCGGTGCTACCATCATCAGATCAGCTAATTCATCTATCATCACCACTAAATAAGGAAGGGGGGAATTGGAGCCATTTTCCTTGACTTTCAAGTTAAAGGCCTCAATGTCCCTGGCACCAACCTCGGAAAATTTGGCCAGTCTATCTTCCATTTCCTCCACCACATCCCTTAAAACCAGGGCTGCTTGTTTAATATCCACTACCAGGGGATAGAGAAGATGGGGCAGAGTGCGGTAATTGTAAAGCTCAACCCTCTTGGGATCTATTAGAATAAAGCGGACATCATCGGGGGTGGAGCGGTAAAGAATTCCGCAAAGCAAGGAGTTCACGCAAACGCTTTTCCCAGACCCGGTAGCCCCGGCAATCAGCAAATGGGGCATGTTTCTCAAATCCGCTACCACTGGATGCCCTCCAATATCCTTTCCTAAAGCAAGGGGAAGCTTAGTCTGAATCTTCTTATACTCCTCGCTCTCGATAATTTCCCTGAGGTATACGGTAGATATGCTCTCCAGAGGAACCTCAATGCCGATTAAAGGCTTGTTGGGGACCGGTGTCTCAATTCGTATCCCCGGTGAACCCAGAGCTAAAGCGATATCATCGGTCAAACTAAGGACCTTAGCTACTCGAATTCCAGGTTCCAACGTAAGCTCGTACCGAGTTATGGCTGGTCCCACTTCAATATTCACAACCCTGGCTTCTACGCCAAATCCCTTCAATAACTGTTCCAGTATCTGGGCTACATTTCTTGTTTCCCTTCGGGGAATTTTTCCTGAATCCTGGGATGGTTTTTTCAAAAGGTCCACGGAGGGGAGGGCATAAATTTGCTCAGGACTGGATATGGCCTGGGATTGAGCTTTCTTTTCGGGACTGGTTGCAGGTTGCCTGGGTCGAGAGATAGGCACAACCTTCCTTTCTTCTTTTTTCCGTGAACTCAGAAGAGGCCAGAGAAGGGAAAGAGAAATTCCGGAAACAAAAATTAGACAGATCGCAGGGAAAAGCCAGGAATTTCTTTGAAGCCCATTAGAGATCAGCTCCCCCCCTTCCCCTAAAAACCCTAAAAGGAAGACCAGAAAGACAAAAAACAGGGAATAAGAGAAAAAGAAGCGGAGTGGAAAGCTAAATTTAAACCCAAGCACAATCCCGGCGAAAAAAAACGCAAAAACGATCAGATTCCATCGAAAAAGCTTCCACAGGCTCGAGATCACGGGCGGAAGATAGAGATAAAGGAAAATTAAAGCTAAGAAGGAAATCATTACCAGAAAGATGATAAGCAAACGCTTCTCCAGGAAGTGTGCCTCTTCCCTTTTGGTCTTTTTTGATTTCCCTTTCTTTGATATTTTCCCTTTTACTTTAAGATCCTTCATCTTCCTCCAAGAGGTCCACGATGATCAAGGGCCTTTTCTTCAATTTCTTAAAAATTGTTTTCTGAAGTGCCTCCCTTACTTTCTGCTTGCATGCGCTAATAGCAAGATTCTCTCCCATACATTGATTTAAAACCAAAACCACCTGCTGACGCAACTCTTCTTGGACCTCAGAGGCAATTTTTTCCGGCAAAAACCCCCTGAAGTGAATTTCCGGGCCTACAATTCTCTTTTGGCTGCGGCTTAAAAAGGCTAAAAGTATCACGACCCCCTCCTGGGCCATGTGCTGTCTTTCCCGGAGTACGGTGCTGGCCAGATCGCCCACTGAAAGGCCGTCTACAAAGTTTGCAGAGATAGGAATATGGCCCTTGACAAAAGCCCTACCCGGGGAAAAGCTCACGATGTCCCCATTCTCCAGGACAAAAACCTGTGACTCTTTAATGCCCATTTGTTGTGCCAATCGAGCGCTCCTCACTAAATGCCGATACTCTCCGTGCACAGGGATAAAGTAGCGCGGCCTGGTGAGATTGATCATCAACTTTATATCCTCACTAAAACCGTGCCCGGAGACATGGGCATCGGAAAGAGGCCCGTAGATCACCTCAGCTTTTTGGCGAAAAAGGTTGTCAATAGTTTCTGCTACCAGGGTCTCGTTTCCGGGAATGGGATCAGCGGAAAAAATTACCGTGTCTCCTGGCTCGAGCTTAATTTTCTTGTGTTCTCCAGAAGCGATGCGGGAAAGAGCAGAGAGCGGTTCTCCTTGACTGCCGGTGGTGATAATCACAACGGATTTTCGGGGAAAGCGAGAAAGATCCTCTAACTTAATTAAGGTTCCCTCGGGAACCTTCAAATAACCTAATTCCTCAGCAACGTTCACCACTCTCACTAAGGACATACCATCTATGAGAACCTTGCGCTGAAATTCATGTGCGGTGGTAATTATCTGTTGAATCCGGTGGACGTTGGAAGCAAAAGTAGTCACGATGATGCGGTGGGGGGCAGAACGGAATATTTCCTCAAATACAGCTTTGACTTTCTGCTCAGAAGGTGCGTAGCCTGCCCTTTCCGCATTAGTGGAATCACAAAGAAGGCAAAGTACCCCTTCTTTGGAGAGCTCAGCGAATCGCACCAGGTCAATTTTTCTTCCATCTACAGGAGTTTGGTCGAATTTAAAGTCTCCGGAGTATACGACGGTGCCCAGAGAAGTTTTAATGGCTACCCCTACGCACCCGGGAACGCTGTGAGTGACTTGAAGAAACTCAACGGAAAAAGGACCGAAATGCAAAATATCCCCAGGCGTCACGGCGGTAGCATCCCACTCCACTCCCAGTTCCTTAATCCTTCCCTCAGCCAGGCCTAGTGTAATATCAGTGCCAAAAACCGGCGCTCTAACCCGCTGTAAAAGGAAAGGAAGCGCGCCCACATGGTCTTCGTGTCCGTGTGTCAGCAATACCGCTAAAATTTTCTCCTTATTTGCTTCCAGATAAGAGAGGTCGGGAATGATCAAATCAACGCCGGGGGTCTTTTCATCCGGGAACTTAACCCCGGCGTCCACCACCAAAAAACGATCATTTAGCTTGAAAACCAGCATATTTTTCCCGATTTCACCCAATCCGCCCAGGGCTACAAACTCAAGATTCAATTAAATCTCCTCCAGCAAATTTTTTAAGGTCCGGAAATCCTCCACCAGAAGCTGAAGTATTGACTGTTGATAAAGTGCAGCAGCGGGGTGAAAGGTCGGGAAAAAAACGATCCCATCCTTAATCAGGCGGGAACCATGAACTTGAAAGATGCCCAACGAGGGATTGACCAAAGTATGCAGGGCGTGCCTGCCCAAAGTGCAAATAATTTTGGGACAGATCAGGCCAATTTGACCCACTAAGAAGCTGTTACAAGCGCTAACCTCATCAGGAAGAGGATCCCTGTTGCCAGGGGGCCGGCATTTAATCACGTTAGTTATAAAAACATCCTTCCGCGATAAACCCAGGGTTTCAATCAGGGAATTCAAGAGCTTTCCGGCCTGTCCCACAAAAGGGCGTCCTTGGAGGTCTTCTTGCTCCCCCGGAGCCTCACCCACGAACATTAGTTTTGAAAAGAGGTTACCCTCTCCTGGAACAGGATTCTTGCGATAGCGCCAGAGTTCGCAAGCCCTACAACTCAGGATCTCTTCTTTGATTTCTTCAAAAATCTTCTTTCTTTCATCCAGTGTGACCGAACCCCCCTTCTGAACGCAATGTGGCATCAAGTTCAGAAACCGGGCTTAATTTAGCTCGAACTACAGGTGAAATAATTAACTGGGCGATTCGGGCTCCTCTCTCCACAGTAAAAGGGGCTGTCCCTAAATTGACCAGGATTACTTGCACCATTCCCCGGTAATCGCTATCTATGGTTCCGGGCGCATTCAAAACCGTAACACCATAGTTCAAGGCAAGTCCGCTTCTGGGCCTGATTTGCCCCTCAAACCCTGGAGGAATGGCTATGTAAAAACCGCAAGGGATAAGTCGCCACTCCCCCTGGGGGATAATAGTTGCAGCGCTTGCTATTAAATCTAATCCAGAGGCTCCAGGGGTCATATAACAAGGAATAGGGAGATCTGATGCTGAAGGGTCAACTTTAATGGGAATTATCAGCTCCAAGGCTACAGTTTATCCCCTTTTTCCGGAAGGTCCTTTTTTCCCCTTATCTTCCTCAGCTGCCTTTAAAGAATCGGGAAGGCCTTTGCGGCTTAACCCAATTCGGTGTTGCTCATCGATTTTTATCACCTTTACTAATACCTGATCCCCTACCTTAAAAAGGTCCTCAATCTTGCCGATCCTTTTATCGGAAATCTGCGAAATGTGCAAAAGCCCTTCTTTCCCGGGAGCAATTTCAATGAAAGCGCCATACGTAGCAAGCCGAGTGACTTTTCCCATGTAAACCCCGCCAATTTCAACTTCTCCCACGAGCAATTCGATCTGCTTTTTAGCCTTTTCACAGGCTTCTGCGGAAGGAGCTGTAATAAAAACTCGTCCCGTTTGCTCTATATCGATTACGGCTCCGGTTTCCTCGATGATTTTTTTAATTACTTTTCCTCCAGGCCCAATGACATCCTTAATCTTGTCCGTATCTATATCCATTACCAAAACCCTGGGCGCATTAGGAGAAAGCTCGGGCCTGGGAGCGGAAATGGTCTGCTTAATCTTCTCCAGGATAAAAAGCCGGGCCTTCCTTGCCTGAGAAAGAGCTTCTCTCAAAATGTCCAGATTTATTCCCTGGATCTTCATGTCCATTTGCAAAGCTGTAATACCTTGGTCTGAACCGGCAACTTTAAAATCCATATCCCCCAGAGCATCTTCCATCCCTTGGATATCCGTGAGCACAGCCACCCTTTCCCCTTCCTTGATCAATCCCATGGCAATCCCGGCAATTGGGGTTTTTATAGGTACTCCAGCGTCCATGAGGGCCAGTGTGCTCCCGCAAACTGAGGCCATAGAGGTTGAACCGTTAGATTCTAAAACCTCGGAGACCAGCCTGATAGTATAGGGAAAATCTTCCTGAGAAGGAATCACGGGCAAGAGAGCCCTTTCAGCCAAAGCGCCATGGCCAATCTCCCTTCTTCCTGGACCTCTCAAAGGACGAACTTCACCTGTGGAAAAGGGAGGAAAGTTGTAATGGTGCATGTACCTCTTATATTCTTCGATTCCTAAGCCCTCAATTATCTGCACCTCACCGATTGCCCCCAAAGTAAGGATGGTGAGAACCTGGGTTTGACCTCTGGTAAAAAGTCCGCAACCATGGACTCGAGGAAGAATACCGACTTCACAGGAAACGGGCCTGATCTCTTCCAGCCTCCTCCCATCAGGCCTTATCCCTTCTTCTAAGATCATCTTTCGAGTTTCTTCTTTGAGGATCTTGCGCTCTATTTCCTGTATAACTAAGTCCTGGTCAGGGAATTCGGCAGAGAGTTTGGCCCGGACCTCTTCGTCAATTTTGGCCAGCGCTTCCTCCCGCTGTTTTTTATCAACTGTTCTAATCGCTTCTTTGATCATTGCGCGCGCTAGGCTGTCAACAGCGGCCAGAAGTTCTGGAGAAGGAGGGGTTTCTTCAATCTCTAACTTGGGTTTGCCGGCAACGTTCACTAAAGATTTTTGCAAGCTGATAATTTGTTTGATTTCCTGATGGGCATATTGCAAGCCCTCCAAGATTAAATCTTCGGGAACCTCTTTTGCCCCTGCCTCAACCATGATAATGGCTTCCTCAGTAGCGGCCACGATCAAGTCCAATTGTCCCTCTTCGATTTCTGTGTAAGAGGGATTCACAATGAATTTATCGTTGATATAGCCGATGCGCACAGCTCCAATGGGGCCAAAAAATGGAATTGGACTGATGGCAAGGGCGGCCGAAGCTCCAATCATAGCTGCGATATCAGGAGGATAGTTGGGATCCGCAGCCAGAACTTTGGCTATAATCTGTACATCGTTGCGCAGAAAAGAAGGAAACAAGGGGCGTATGGAACGGTCTATCAAACGCGATCTCAGGATTTCTTTTTCCGAAGGCCTACCCTCTCTTTTGAAAAAACCGCCAGGGATTTTCCCCGCAGCGTACATCCTCTCCTCGTAGTCCACAACGAGGGGAAAAAAGTCAATTCCTTCTCTAACCGCAGGAGAAACGCAAGCAGTAACCAACACAACATTGTCAGCATGTCGTACCACAACGGCCCCAGCAGCCTGTTTTCCCAGCCGTCCTGTCTCTAGGATGAGGTTTTTACCCCCGATCTCCGTCTCAAAAGTGAAAAAGTTTTCCAACTTTAAGTTTTCCAACTTTATTTCCTCAACCCTAAAGCCCTGATCAGGTTATTGTACCTTTCTGCTGATTGCTTTTTTAGGTAATTGAGCAACCTTCTTCTTTCGCCAACCATCTTCAGGAGTCCTCTCCTGGAGTGGTGGTCCTTGGAGTGAACCTTCAAGTGCTCGGTCAAAAGGTTAATTCTCTCCGTAAGGATAGCGATCTGGACCTCAGGAGAACCAGTATCCATCTCATGGATCTGGTACTTCTTGATTATTGCCTGCTTTTGCTCTTTGCTTAAGGTCAATTTTTCCTCCTTTATTTACATCCATTTTCCTCAAACCGTGCCCATAGTCTGGAGGAGGCTATAGCTCAGAATGAGGTAAGATTATTCTAACACGGAGAGAGAGCTGGGTAAAGTTAATTTCACTGGTTCCTTGCTGCCCACTTTCAGGAGGCGTATCTCTTCCAAGACCCTTCTTTCCAGTCCCCGTTTCCCTCTCAGCCTCTTTTCCTCTCTTTAGCAGCCTTCTGCATTTTCTTAAGAAGGTTTAAGGCTTTTGGAAGGTCATGGGAGAACAAGAGAGCAGATTCATTCACAAAAGGGCCCTCTTTAATTGTTTGAACCCCATGCTAAATTTTTACAGCGACCTCGTCTCCCAAGAACGATACCTCTATCTCCTGATGCTGGGAACCAGGAAGTGTCAGAAGGCTATGATAATCTACAGGACAAATAATCTTCCCCGGGTTCACGCTGACGAGGTAACGCCCAGGCGCAGGTTGAACCTTTTCCTTATCTTTCAGGAGATATAAATCCGATTCTTTTTGCCTGACAAACCTCAAGGTAAGGGGAGCGCAGAGAAGTTTATTGGCTTCAGTAATTCTGCCTTCTTGAATAAGTTTTCTCACCAAAGAGGAGGAGACTATTTCCCCTGAAGGGAGTTTAATAAGCGGGATTTTTACTACCTGGAAGCCGAACTCTTCTCCTAGCGCTTCTAAGGACCTGACATCCCCCGTTCTATCTCGCCCAAAATTGAAGTTCTGACCCACTACTACGAACTTAGCTTTAACCTTACTCACAAGGATATCCCTTACAAACTCACGCGGAGATAAGGAGGAAATGCCTCGATCGAACCTGAGAATAAAGGCCGTATCCAATTTCAACTTGGAGAAAAGCTCTATTTTTTCTTCTAGTGTGGTTATTAACAAATAATCTGGGCGTTGAAAGAACAAAGGAGGAGGGGGATCAAAGGTCAACACTCCTGCCTTCAATCCATTTTTCTTAGCCAGCGAAGTGACCTGGGAAAGCAACCGGCGATGGGCAAGATGCAAACCGTCAAACACTCCTACCCCAACCACAGTCTCATTTTGAGATTGGCCTTCTGGTAAAAAGTATAATTTCATCTGTATATTTTTTCCGATTTTAAGATGGAGCTGCTTTGAACCCTTGCCAGGCCAAGAAAATTTCCCCTTCGGTCTTTTAGGCGCAACAATTCACCAATTTTAAAAGCTCCAGAAAAGGGGAAAGGAATCCCGTTAAAAAAAGAGGAAAGATAGCGATCCCCAATGGAGGCCACCGGGTAATCAGAGAGTGCTTCTTCCACCGAGACCAGTTTCTCCTTTCCCTCCAGAATTTCTTCCAGCGATTGGGCGTTTTCCAGGGAAAAAGGACCAGATTTTACACGAACGATAAATCCTGCACAAGCTGAACCCCCTAACAATTTTCCCAGTTGCCTCGCTAGGCTCCGGACATAAGTACCAGCAGAGCAGGACATCCATAGTCTGGCCTTGAAATACTTTTCCGAGGAAAGGTCTAAAAGCTCAAGATTGTATATTTCTATTTCGGTCTCCCTTTTAGGCACCGCTTGGACGTCCACCTCAGCAATTTCATAGAACCTCTTCCCTTTGTCCTTTTTAGCAGAAAAGGGAGGGACTTCCTGCTTGATTCGACCCATCAATTTAGGAAGGCATTCCCTGAGCTGAGATTCGCTGATGCTCATGGGAATCTCTTCTACTACGTTTCCCCAAATGTCATAGGTATCTGTTTCCAGGCCGAAAATTACCTCAAACACGTATTCCTTTTTGTGCGAGAGGTATGAAAGGAACTTAGTGGCATTGCCCAAAGCGATTACCATTACCCCGCAAGCGGGCATATCAAGAGTACCGGAGTGGCCCATCTTTAACTTGGGCCAACGGTGGCGCAAAGCTCTAATCACATCAAAAGAAGTGATGCCTGGAGGTTTAATAAGATTGAGAAAACCATCAATTTTGGGAAATTGCATTGCGAAAGGCATTTATCAGTCTATCCTTTACTTCGGGCCAGGTACCACGAACAGTGCATCCAGCTGCTGCTGGGTGCCCCCCGCCATTAAATTGGATTGCCACCTTGGTTAGGTCAAAACCGGGACGAGCTCTCATGCTGACTTTGAAAGTATGGGGCTGGATTTCTTTAAAAAGAAGGAAGATTTGGGGCTCAAGCCAGTTTTTCCAAAAGTTCATGATGTAATCGGAGTCAAACCCTTCAGGCAGATTAAGGGAGCTCTCCAGCAAAGAATAAGCAATAGGCGGTTCAAAGACCATATTCTCAAGGACCCGTGCCAGGATTTTCAGTTCTTCCTGCGTTCGGGAAAAGAACAAGGTGACTATTTCTGGGCCTGAAGCTCTCGATAGAACCTCTGCGGCTATTTTTAAAGTTCGAGGCGAGGTATTTTGAAAGCTAAAACCATTTGTATCGGCATAAATGGCCAAATAAAGTGAGTCCCAAACAATTTCCGGGGCATCAAGCTCTTCCTGTAAAAGCAAATCAGCAAGAATTTCTCCGGTAGAAGAAAAGTCGCTTCTGATAACGTTCCAGTCACCGAAATTCAAATTTGTGACATGATGGTCTATGTTTACCACATAGGAAAAAATTTTTTGGTCCTCGATTTTCAGCCTCTTTAAATCGGCAGAATCCAGGGATATTAAAACCCATTCAGAATCCTCTTTGGGCATCTGGTAAAAGATTTTAAGATTTTTGAGGAGAGCAAGGTATTTCTGAGGAAGGGGATCAGGGAAAAAGAGAAAGACTCTTTTCCCCCGGGCCGAAAGAAAATGCCCCATCGCTAACGAGCTTCCTATGGCATCGCCATCCAGGCCTTCGTGAGTGGCAATTAGAAATTTATCAAAGCGCGCCAAAAGATCCCGAACATTCATTTGGGCTTTTCTTCCAGAGATTTGAGAATCTCTTGAATCCGGGCGGACTTGGCCAAAGAGGAATCGTATTCTATGGCTAGGGCGGGAACGTACCGCATCTCGAGTCTTTGCGCTATTCGGGAACGGATAAAACCCAGGGCGTGATTCAGGCCCTCCATAGTCTCTTTAATTTCCTCTTCCGACCCCAAAACAGAGACGAAGATGCGGGCAAAACGACAATCTTGAGAAACTTCTACATTGGTTATAGTCACAAACCCGACCCTGGGATCTTTGAGCTCCTTTTCTAAAAGCAAGCTGACCTCTTCTCGAATAAATGTGCGCAGCCTTTCTCTCTTTAAATTTTTCATTCATATCACCTGAAAATCCTGTCTAATTAAAGCGATCTCCGGGTTGTCTTCCAGGGTCCTTAAGATGGAATGAAAAGACTGAAAAATAATATCGGAGGAAGTACCCACGATAGCAAGCTGCAAAATAGCCCTTTGCCATGTATTCTGGCCCTCAACTTCGCATATGGATACGTTAAAAGTTTGCTTTAACTTAACCAAAATCGGGGCCAAAACATGCCTCTTGCTCTTCAAGGAGTTACTGGCTGGTATTAAGATTTCAATCTCTCCCCAACCTACCATATCAGGAGGTTTCCATCACAACAAACTCTAAGAGGTCTCCCTCTTTTAATTCCCCAGCTCTTTCTAATCCAATGCCGCACTCAAATCCAGCCACCACCTCTTTTACATCCTCTTTAAAGCGCCGCAGTGAGACCACCTTTGTCTCCGAGATGACCATGTTATCTCTGATGACCCTGGTCTTAACGTTTCTCTCTACTCTGCCTTCAAGCACGTAAGACCCTGCCACAACTCCAACCTTTGGGATTTTGAAGACCTTGCGCACTATGGCTTTCCCCAAAATTCTCTCTTCCCACTTGGGCTTCATTTTTCCCTTTATTATTTTTTCCAGATCCTCAACAAGCTCGTAGATTAAATCATAAGTGTGAATATCGACCTTTTCCCTCTCCGCAGCTTTTTTGGCCATTGGATCAGGCCTGACGTTGAAACCGAAAATTGAAGCTTTGGTCACTGAAGCCAAGAGCACATCCGATTCGCTTATTGCTCCCACTCCTGAATGCAGGATCTCCAGTTTGATATCAGGAAACCTAACCTTTTTTATAACCACGTTCAAAGCATCCAGAGTCCCCTGGGAATCCGCCTTAATGATCAGATGGAAGATGTCCTCGGTATCCTTTTCCTTTAACAATTGATCTAAGGAAGCCCTCACCGTTGCCTGAACAGGAGCTTTCTTCTCAGCCGAAGGTTTGGGTGCTCTGGGTTCCCTGAGTTCTTTAACCACCTGGAAAGTCTCTCCAGGCAGAGGAACGTCCTCCAGGCCAATTATTTCTACTGGAGTGGAAGGACCGGCTTCCTTTAACCTGTTGCCTCGATAGTCAAGCATGGAGCGCACTTTGCCCCATGTGCTGTGGAGAAGAATCTGGTCACCTAAGCGCAAAGTGCCAGACTGGACAATTACATCTGCAACGGGTCCCAAACCTTTGTCCAGTCTGGCCTCAATTACTGTGCCAGAGGCAGGAAGATTCGGATTTGCTTTGAGCTCGTTAATTTCAGCTAACAGCAAAATCATTTCTAAAAGATGGTCTATTCCCTCTCCGGTTTTGGCAGAAAGAGGGACAAATACTGTGTCACCTCCCCATTCTTCAGGGATTAAGCCAAGGTCGGAAAGTTGCTGTTTAACCCTTTCTAAATTTGCTCCTTCTTTATCCATTTTATTAACAGCCACTAAAATAGGAACTTTGGCCGCCTTAGCGTGATTCAGGGCCTCCACAGTTTGGGGCATTACCCCTTCATCAGCCGCCACTACTAAGACCGCGATATCTGTGACTTTAGCTCCATGAGCCCTCATAGCTGTGAAGGCTTCATGTCCAGGAGTATCAATGAAGACTATTTTTTTCCCTTGAAAATTGACCTCAGAAGCCCCTATTTTTTGGGTAATACCTCCCTTTTCTTTTTCCGCTACCGAGGTCTTTCTAATGGCGTCGAGGAGAGTGGTCTTGCCGTGGTCAACGTGACCCAGCACAGTCACTACTGGCGCCCGCGAAATCAAGGTTTCTTTTTCAATGCGCTCCTGATCCTTTCCCACCTCTACACTAATGGTTTCTGGGTTTTCAGGTTGTTCTGGAGAAAATGGTTTGATCTCTTCCAGCAATTTGATTTGCTTTTCATTTAAGGTTTGATTGATAGTAACAAGTTCTCCCTTTTTAAAGAGGAATTCCACTACTTTGGCAGGATCGAGGTTGTACCTTTTTGCGAAGTCGTTGGGGGTCAAGGGTGAAGCTATTTCCTGATTCAAAGTCGCATTACTCTCTTTTGGCTTTGCCCCTTCTTCTTTGAGCAAATCCTCTACAAGGTGAGCGGTCTCCTCATCGATTCCTGAACTGTGGCTTTTAAGATCGATCCCTAACTCTTTCAGGATCTCGAGAAGACGTGAACTTGATATATTGAGATTACGGGCAAGTTCGTATATTCTAACCTTCGCCAACTTTTTCCTCCTGTTTCCTTATAGCCTCCCTGAGGGCAGTTATTAAGTCTGAATTTAGAACCAAATTAAACTTTTTTATCCAATTCTTGTTTTTTAAAGCTTTTTCCAGGCAATCACTCTTGGGGCAAATATAGAAGCCTCTTCCCGGGAGCCTGCCAGTGGGATCGTATTGAAGTTCTTTTTCCGGGGTTAAAGTCAAGCGCAATAGCTCCCTTTTGGGAAAGGAACCCCCACAACCGATGCAAGTCCTCAAGGGAATGTGTTTCCCCTTCATTTTTCAGGCCCTTCCTCGGATTGAATATCAATTTTCCAATTAGTGAGCTTCGCTGCTAAACGAGCGTTTTGCCCTTCCTTGCCAATTGCCAAAGATAACTGGTCCGGGGAGACAAAGATTCTGGCCATGCGATTTTTTTCGTCCAGTTCCACCCTGTTAATTTTAGCTGGGCTTAAAGCATTAGCGATGTATTCCTCCATATTTTTGGAGAACCGGATAATATCAATCCTTTCCCCTCGCAGTTCACGAACAATCGCTTGAATGCGTGAGCCTTTAGGACCCACACAGGCTCCTACAGGGTCAATTCGCTCCTCCCTGGAGGCCACTGCCACTTTGGTTCTCTGTCCTGGCTCTCGAGCGATACTTTTGACCTCTACACGGCCTTCATAAATTTCTGGAACTTCAAGCTCAAAAAGTCTTAGAACCAATGTGGGATGCGCTCTGGAGACAATAAGCTCTGGCCCGCGGGGAGTTCTTTGCACGGAGAGAAGGAGTACCTGGTAGCGTCCTCCGATCTCGTATCTTTCTCCTGGAACCTGCTCTTTGGGCAAGAGCACACCCTCTGCCTTTCCTAAATCCAAGTACACTGTTTGACCTTCTCGCCGACGCACTACCCCGGCCAGGAGTTCCCCCTCTTTATCGGCATATTCATGAAAGGCTGCTTCCCTTTCAGCCTCTTTAATTTTCTGAAAAATAACTTGTTTAGCAGTTTGAGCAGCGATTCGCCCAAATTCTCGTGAGGGAATCTCCAGTTCAAGAATATCCCCAAGCTTAACCTTGGGATTTATCTTTTTCGCCTCTTCTAAAGAAATCTGGGGAAGAGATTTATCAGGCTCCTCCACAACCTCTTTTCGGGAAAAAACCCTTATGTCCCCAGTTTTTTCATTAATCTCTATACGGATGTCACCTGGAGTGCCAAAATTTTTCTTATATGCGGTCACCAAAGCTGCTTCCAGAAACTCCAGAAGTTCCTGCTTGGAAATTCCCTTTTCTCTTTCAATTTGCTCCAGAGCAATAATCAAATCTTTAGGCAGAATTCTCACCTCTTATTTTTATTTAAAAACTAAACGTGCCTTCTGAATCATCTCCAGAGGAAGAGCTACAACTTTTTCTCTCACCTGGATTTTAACGTTTTCTCCATCCAGGCCCTCCAGAATGCCTTCCAGGGTATCCTCCCCCTGGAAAGGTTTTTTCAGGAGAACCCTGAGTTGGCGTCCCTTAAAAAGTTCAAACTCCTCCTTCTTTTTCAATTCTCGATCCAGACCTGGAGAGGAGACTACAAGATGGTATCTGCCTGCAAAAAAACGGTCCACAGGCTCACTTAGAATCTCAGTAGCCCTTTCACAGTCAGCGATCGATACTCCTTCTGGTTTAAAGATTATAAAAACCACTTGAGGCTCTTTGCCTGGATGTACTTCCACTTCTAAAAGCACAAACCCAGCCCGAGCCAGAATCGGTTTAGCTAAATTTTCAATCTGGCTGATTAAATCATCCTTCATCTGGCACCAATACAAAAGAGTGGGACACCCCACTCTTCCTTAGAAAGTATAAACCATAAGGAACAAATTTAAAAGCTTTTTTATTAATTAGACAATTTTCTTATAATCCCGATGGGGGTATATTCTACATCCTGTCCTAAAGGATTGTCTCGCATCAGCGATATTAGTGTTTTTCTGTCAATTCCAGGGCTCATTCCGCAGATTTCGCATCCACCTATGTCATTGACGTCCATAATTGCCACGGGAACTTTTAAAAGATCGAGAAGCTCTTTGCATAATCTTTCCGGCTCTTTAGGACCCAGGACGACGTAGCCCCGGAGGACACCATAAGGAGCATCGCCATCAATCCAGGCTGCTTGACGTCCTGCAATCAAATAAAAAAGGCCTTTGATTCCCAGGGCTTTCCCAATCAGTCCAAAGAGAGACGCCAGCATAATCCTTAAGAGGCCGCATTCCCTTATAGCCATCTCCATTGTTTCAGGGCTTCCTAAGCCAATGCCATACGGAGTTTTAGTAACTTTGCTGGCTAAGAAATGGGCGAGTTTGCGGGCTTTTATCTCCTGAGAGGGAAAAAGCCTTCCTTGAGAGGCAGCCACCGCCTTTGAGGATAACACGAGCATATCTCCAGGTCTTATTAAGCTGCCGACATACCTGAGGAGCACCTCTTTTATATCATCCGGAGGTTTAATCTCGTGAGTGCGCACTGGGATACGCAGATATTTTTCTTTCTGAATCTCAATTACTGCGGGTTTTTCCTTTAGCATCTTCTTCTTGTGGATCGTTCCCCACAAAGGCTTTTTGTTTCAGTTCCCTGATATAAGATACGGCTTTCTTCTTGACGGAGGAAGCTTCTGGAGATTGAAAAATGCGTATGGAATAAAGGAGGCCGGAAAGAACATAAAGCGAAAAACATCCATAGAAAAGGAATGGAGCATAGGGAATTTTGGCCACAATCAGAACCAGGCTAAAAACAAAAAGCCCGGTGGAAAACTTGCCAACCTTGGTTTCGGCCACAAGTTCCTTGTGCTGCCAGATCAAAATCAAGCTTACAGCCACTAAAAATAAATCCCTGGCCAGAAATAACCAGAAAATCAGCCAAGGGACGTATTCTCCCATGGCCAAACCAATCAGGGATAGCCCCCCGAAAAATTTGTCCACAAAGGGATCAGCTATTTTTCCTATTTGGCTTTCCTGCTTTAGCTTTCGGGCTAAAAACCCATCAAAAAAATCGCTGAGGCCCGCAAGAAAAATGAAGATAACGGCAATCAGAGGCCGACCGGAGACAATTCCCCAGAATACGGGGAAGGTGAAAATTAACCGGGCAAGGGTTAAAAGGTTGGGTATGGTGATTAAATTCGACCCGCCCATTTCTTTACCTGATGTACCAAAGCATGGTCCACAATCTTCGCATTAAAGTTTATTTTACTCTTTATGGAACCCCTGTGTGCAAGGATTCTTACATTTTCTTCAACTTCTGGCTTCCAGTGAAGTTTATACGCTTCCATTCCCCTTAAAAAATCGAAGAACTTCAGTCCCTTTTCGATAGCTTCTTTAATAGCAAATGTCTGTAAAACGAATCCTAAGCCATATTGCCGAAAATGATCATCTTGCCCTGAAAGGTAAAAGTAAAAACGGTCCCCAAACTCGAATCCGTAAAGCGCAGCCACTGGCTTTTCATCCAAATAAAGCAAAAACAGTTTCAGGATATTTTTTCCCGATAATTCCTCCGCCAAGCGCAGATGGAAATCCCGAAAACTTGGCAGCAAAACCGGGGTGGGCATCAGCTTTTTTTTGAATCGGGAAAGGTGCAAGCGATAAAGTTCTAAAAGCCCCTCCTGGAGTTGTTTATCATTTTTTTCTTCTATCCTCCAAGAGAAATTCCTGCTGAGAAGTCGAGGATAATAATTCACCTTATCCCTTCTTTTCTTATTAAACCTTTTAAGAAAATCGTTCCAGGATGAGGGAAGAGTCAGAAAAGGTAACTTGCTCTGGGGAAGAATCCTCAAGCTTGAAAAGGGGGAAAATTTTTTAAAATACTGGAGAGTAGAGCTTTGAGCTGATAACTCTGAAAAATCCAGCAATTCCCAGGATTGGTCATTTAAGAGGAAACTGAGGAAATATTCAAAAAAAAGCTCCTCTTTTCCCCTTTGGATAATGAAATCTAATCTATCTGCAAAGCCCTTGCCCATAAAATTTAAAGATTTTCCCGAGAGGTAAAGAGGGGCGATGCCAACTAATTCTCCGGAAGAGAATAGTGCCCAAATCCATTCCTTTTTCCCTTTTCCATAAACATCCCACCAGGCTTTAGCCCATTCCCAGGTCGAAAAGAAATTGGGAGCTGAAGAACGAAGGACAAGATCGTTCCAATCGTTCCTTAACTCCTCGATGGAACTTTGTTTGAAGGTCAGGCTCACTATTTATATTGGCTTTGCTTTATTGCTCTTTCATCAAAGCCGCAGAGTCCTAAAAAGTTCTCCAGGGCCTCCAGTTTACCCTTTCTCTCTGGAGTTTCTTCACGCGACTGGGCTAAAATGCGGTAATCGGTTAAGGCCTGAGCACATGCCGCATCAACCCCTTTTTCCTCGATTATAGAAATGAGGGATTTATAAATTTGCCGGCGCGACTCAGCATGTCTCTGCCAGTATTCAGGGTTATCAGTAGTGTTGGCGACAAGAAGGTCTTGCTTAGCAATGGCTTTAAAGGCATTGAGACCTTTAAGTATGCTCTCCTTATCCACTGGTATTCTCATTGCTCTGTCTCCCTTCTTTCTTGAATTATTTTCTCTGCCCTTATTTTGAGACGGGCATAAACGCGTTCTTCTTCAGGCCAAATTTTTCGCAAATATATCTTCCTGTAGCCTTCTTTCATTAAATCATTCAGCAACCTAAAAAGCTCCTCTTCCGTAATGTTTTCCTCAAGGGGCAAAAAGGGCACGGGAAGGGGAAACGAGGAGAGAACGATCTCTTTTTCCTTAAATTGTGTTTCTGCCAGGGTCTTGGCAAAAAAATCCTCGCTTCCTTCTATCAGGATCAAGGATATCCGGCAAATACGATTTCCCGTATGTTGAAAAATGAAACCGGTTTTTTCTTCAAGTTCCTCTTGAGAAATCGCTCCCTCTCGCAAAATAGAAAAGGGAGCAGTGGTCAAATCCACAATAGTGGACTCTAATTTAAATTTGGTCAGACCTCCATCAATTAGGAAGTCTATCTCCTCACCCACTTCGGCTTGAGCGTCCAGGGCACAAATAGGGGAAAGGGAGCCACTTTGGTTAGCAGAAGTGGCGGCAATCGGAACTCCGACCAGCCGGGCTAATTGGAGAAAAAGAGCGCAATCGGGGTAACGGAAGGAGACAGTATGTCTAGAAGAAAGGGCATGAGAGGGAACCAAAGGAGAAGCAGGAAGAATAAGAGCCAGCGGCCCAGGCCAAAAATTGTAAATTAGCTTACCTGCTTCCTCAGGCACGTCCTGGGAAAACTTGAAAAGCTCTCCAAGAGAGGAAATATGAAGCGAGAGAGGAGAAGCTTTTCCTCTGCCTTTTATCCTGTATATCCTTTCTAAAGAGTCTGCATGGAACGGATGAGCTCCAAGCCCGTAAACGGTTTCAGTAGGGAACACCCCTACCCCTCCTCTTTTGATAATTTCCGCTGCCCTTTCTAAATCAGCCTCCATCTTTCTCCTTGTTTCGCACAAAAAAACGAATGGGTTTTTCCTCACCCTTTCTAAGTCGTTCAATATTGGCCCGGTGTCTCAGAAGCGCTAAGCCAAAAAGAATAAGGAGAATGAGAAAATACTCGCTTTGCCAAAAAGAGGCAAAGATCGGGACTAAGGCCAGAGAAACCAAAGAAGCCACTGACGAAATCCGAAAAAGAGCAAGAACCACAAGCCAGGTTATAATCATCACCAATCCAATTTTCCAGTTCAAAGCGAAAATTCCTCCAAAAGAGGTCGCCACACCTTTTCCGCCTTTAAAGTTCAAAAAAGGGGAATAATCGTGTCCCAAGACTCCAGCCAAGCAAACCACAGAGCGAATGTCGGAGGAGAAAGAAGAAGAGAACATTACAGGAAAAAAGCCCTTTGCGAAGTCAAACAGGAACGTTAAAACTGCAGGTAAAACCCCTAATGCTCTAAGAGTGTTAGCTGCCCCAATATTCCCGCTCCCCACAGTGCGGAGATCAATCCCCCTGGTTTTGCCTATCAACCACCCAAAAGGGATGGAGCCAGCCAGAAAAGCTATTAAGACTAAAACGAGAGCAATATTCCTTCCTCCAATTTTTGCTTTATGTAATTAGACTCCAACGCATCCAGTAATTCATCCAGATCTCCATCTAAGACTGCCTGGAGATTATATAGGTCAAGGTTTACCCGGTGGTCCGTTACCCTATTTTGAGGAAAATTGTAAGTCCTAATCTTTTCTGCCCTTTCCCCCGTTTTAACCTGAACCCTTCTGGACTCAGTTATTTTTTCCGCTTGCTCCCTTTGAGCTAATTCCAGAAGGCGAGCGCGCAGGATTCTCATAGCCCTTTCTTTGTTTTTCAGCTGAGAACGCTCGTCTTGACAGCTTACTACGATGCCCGTTGGAAGATGAGTAATACGCACGGCGGAATCCGTTTTTTGTACGCACTGCCCGCCATGACCAGAAGCGCGGAAAACATCAATGCGCAGGTCTTCAGGGTCAATCTCTACATCTACCTCCTCAGCTTCAGGAAGCACGGCCACAGTCACAGTGGAAGTATGAATCCGGCCAGAAGCTTCGGTAATGGGAACCCTTTGCACTCTGTGAGCACCGCCTTCAAACTTTAATCTGGAATATGCGCCCTTTCCCTTAATCTCAAAAATGATTTCTTTAAACCCTCCAAGGTCTGTGGGATTGGAGGAGAGTATTTCGACTTTCCAATTCTTTTTTTCCGCATAATTGGCGTACATGCGAAACAAATCTGCGGCAAAGAGTGCAGCCTCCTCCCCGCCTGCAGCAGCCCTAATTTCCATAATAACATCTTTCTCATCTGCAGGGTCTTTGGGCAAAAGCAACATCTTGATTTCCTTTTCCAGAACTTCTTGACGCTTCTGAAGCTCTTTAAGCTCCTGCTCCGCTAACTGGCAGATCTCAGGGTCCTTCTCATTGAGCATGGGCCTAATTTCTTCCATCTCCTGGTGCACTGCTTCCAGTTGAGAAATTTTCTCGAGCAATGTAGTAACCTGGTGATAAAGAATGGAGTATTTCTGGAGTTCCAGGTTATCCCTCTGTACTTGAGGATCCAGTAGTTTTTTCTCTATTTCTTCTTTTTTAGCTTGAAGCTCTTTTTTCCGCTCCCACATTTTCCACTAAGAGAGATTTTTTCAGCGCTTCGATAGCCACTTCTACCTGCTCCTTATTGGGTTCACAGGTGGTTATTTTCTGGGTTAATAGCCCGGGCCAAATGACTATCTTGCTGAGAAAGTTATTGGGATTCAAAGCAAAAAATCGAATCAGCTCATAAGATATCCCAGCCACAACAGGCAGAAGCAGAATTCTTGAAATCAGGCGCAGAAAATAGTTGGGGAAGTCGAGAAAAATGAAAACAACAAAACTTACTATCAATACTACCAGCAAAAAGCTCGTGCTGCACCGAGGATGCAGCCGAGAGTATTTCAATGCGATTTCTGGCTTCAGCTCTTCTCCATTTTCATAGGCATGCACAACCTTGTGCTCGGCTCCATGATAGCGAAAAAGGATGTCCTTGATTTCGGGCATCAGGGACATTAAACCCAGGTACGCAAAAAAAATCAGAAAACGCAGAATTCCCTCCACAATAAGAACCAGATTGGGCGAGAGAAGGGGCGCGAAAAGTCGAGAAAGAAAATAAGGCAGAACGAAGAACAATAAGACCACCAGTCCTAAGGCCAAAATTAAGGAAACCGTGATCCCGGATGGAGAGAGCTGTTCTTCTTTAGACGATAAATTCAGGGATAGATTCAGGGCTTTGATTCCAATCACTAATGACTCCCACAAAGCGCCTATCCCCCGAAAGAATGGAAGGCGAAAAATCTTATAGCGCTGAGCCAGGGGTAAATAATATATCCTTTCTGTGTGAATTTCTCCAGAATCAGTGCGCACTGCAAGCGCAGTACCCGATGGGCTCCGCATCATCACTCCCTGCCACACAGCTTGTCCGCCCACAAGGACTTCTTTATGGTTTTTCAAGTTTGAATCTGCGCTCTGGTTTATTTGGCACCTCGTGGCAATTCCGACACCGAGCTTCATATTTCTCTGATGCTCCCAGAAGCACTATTGGATCATAATAAGAAGCTGGTTTCCCTTCAATCACTCTTTGAGTTCTTGAGGCTGGCTGGCCGCAAACCATGCAGATAGCCTGGAGCTTATCCACTTTTTCCGCCACAGCCAGGAGTTCTGGCATGCAGCCAAAGGGCTCTCCCCGAAAATCCATATCCAGGCCGGCCACGATAACTCGTTTCCCTTGGTCGGCCAGCTCTTGACAAACTTGGACTAATTCTGGAGAGAAAAACTGAGCCTCATCTATAGCCACAACTTGGGTATCTGCATCCACAAAGCGAAATATGTCTTCGGGATGTTTCAGGTTTATGGCTTGGGTTGAGCCTCCATCGTGAGAAACCACCTGGGATTTAGAATAACGATTATCGAGGGCCGGTTTAAAAACTTGTACTTTCTGTCTGGCAATACGAGCCCTTTTTACCCTCCGAATAAGCTCTTCGCTTTTTCCGGAAAACATGCAGCCCGTAATCACTTCTATCCAACCCTGTTTTTTTCCATTCATAGAACTTTCACTTCTTTGGCAAAATTAGACAGTTTTTTAAGAGCCCTCCCTGGTATCTTAGCGTACCACCAGGGTGAGGCCAAGTTGGTGAAAAGGCAGTCTTCTTTCAGGATATCTTGCTGGACAAAGTAGACGACATGGTCTTTAAAAGGAATAATGGGCACAGCCAGGGTAGAAAAGCCAGTTCTGTTGAGTACTTTTTCTTTGTCCCAGAGAACTAAGGCTTCTCCAAATTCAGCCTTTAGCTTTTCCACAAGCCTGGAAGGATCAGGGGCTAAAATTACTATCGGTTCTCCAGCAAGTTCTCCTATTGCTGCTTGTAAGAGCTGGGAAAGAGAACATCCCAGCTCCTCCGTTATTTTTAAAGGGTTGAGGGTAAACTCAGGCAATTTGATCTCCTCATAGTTGGAGGTAATCTGGGAAAGGAGTTCAGCAAATTGGGCTTTCTTTTTCTTGAAGAAAGCGGAACCGAACCTCCAGCAGGGGAAATCGCTTTCCGTGCAAATTCCGTGAAAACACTTGGGACCTGCCTCACGGAAGAGATTGGGAGCGATTTCTTTTACCTTTCTCAAGGCCCAAAAAGCTAAAGTGCGAATTTCCCACTGTGCTTTTTCGCAACAGCGCAGTTCAAAAAAATGCCAAAGCTCTCTGGCATTCATAGTGAATACTAAGCGCGATTTGCTGGCTTGAGGCAGCAGATAACGAGCGTCCTCGATGGAAATACCGGAATTAATGAGTTTTTGATAAGCCTGGAAGGAAAGATTTAGGCTTTCCTCAAAAATTTCCTTGGTGTGAGGATCGGAAAGTATTTTGGGAGGAATCACAAATTCTGTTTCCTTCACCTGGACATGCCGCTGGCTCTGTTGCGAATAAGAGGCAATTCTGTGCCGCACAAGTTGGTGTGTGCACACCCGAGAAATCCCTTCCACTGCAAAGGTAAAAGAAACATGTTCCAGCACTGAGTGGTGGCCACTCGTGATTACTTTAGAAAGCAAAGGGGGAACCTTCTCTGGGGGAATAGAACCAAAGTTAGAGATATTCGCAGGATGGTAGCACAAGTACGCCGCTGCAGCACAGATCTCTTCTGCATGCGGTGTCCAGGCAATCAATTCAAGGCGCATTTATAGTTCTTCGCTCCCGATATATCTTAGAAATTCCGTATTGGAGCGGGTTTTAGTCAGAAGGTCTATGAGTTTCTCCAAAGCTTCTCCAGATTCTAAATTGCTCAAGGCTCGGCGGATGTTCCAAATTTTGCGCATCTCTTCTTCCGAGTAAAGAAGCTCCTCCCTTCTTGTACCCGACTTCTTTATGTCAATTGCCGGGAAAACTCTACGCTCAAAGATCTTTCTATCTAAAACTAATTCGAAGTTTCCTGTGCCTTTAAATTCCTCGAAAATCACCTCGTCCATTTTAGAGCCGGTCTCAATCAGGGCGGTAGCCAGAATAGTCAGGCTCCCTCCTTCCTCAATGTTCCTCGCCGCTCCGAAAAAACTTTTTGGCCCGTGAATGGCCACGGGATCGAGACCACCCGAAAGAGTTCTGCCAGAAGGAGGCATAACCAAGTTATAGGCGCGCGTGAGCCTGGTGATCCCATCCAGCAGGATTACCACGTCTCTGCGCTGTTCTACCAACCTCTTAGCTCTTTCCAGAACAAGCCTGGCAACACGAATATGGTTCTCCGGTAGCTGATCAAAAGTGGAAGAGATCACCTCCGCCGTGGTGGAGCGCTTAAAATCTGTAACTTCTTCTGGACGTTCGTCCACAAGCAGTACCATGACGATGATTTCCGGATAATTTTTCGTAATGGCTTGAGCGATTTTTTTGAGGATAGTTGTCTTACCAGCTTTGGGAGGAGAGACTATCATTCCCCTTTGCCCTCTTCCTAAAGGCGCCACTAAGTCGATCAATCTTGTGGAAAATTCGTTGGGGTAGGTTTCCAATTTCAAGCGTTTATTTGGGAATATAGGCGTTAGGCTCTCGAAATATGGCCTATTTCTGGCTAGTTCAGGGTCAGCACCGTTTACCTCTTTCACTCTTAAAAGGGCAAGGTATTTCTCCTTTTCCTGAGGTTGACGTACCCATCCTTTGACCAAATCACCATCACGCAGGCCAAAGCGCTTGATCTGAGAGGGAGAAACATAGATATCGGAAGAAGAGGGGGCATAACTGGAACGTAAGAAGCCATAGCCTTCTTCATGAATCTCCAGAATGCCTTCCACTAAATCCCCTTTGGGTAATTCCTCAGAGATTCTTTTGGCCTCCTTTGTTTCCGTGAAAGTTGGAGGTACTGTTTTTTCCTCAATTGGTGGTTTGGGAAGTTCCTCAATCTTGGGCACCATTCTTTCCCAGATTTTGGAAATAAGCTCATCTCTATGCAATCTCCCATAGTAGGGGACCTTTAACTCCCTTGCGATTCTTTGCAGTTCGCGTACCTTTTTTTGTTGTAGTTCACCTAAAGTTAACTGTTCCATTTTATTTCTTCTCCAATAACTCCTTTGCTTTTTGCCAATCTTCCATAAATTTTTTCACTCCTATGTCAGTTAAGGGATGTTTGAGCATGCCTTCCAAAACCGGGAAAGGAACTGTGGCAATATGAGCTCCTGCCAGAGCTGCTTGGGTAACGTGCAAGGGATGCCTGATGGAGGCAGCAATTACCTTAGTGCGGAAATGGAATTGTTCATATACTCTTACAATTTGGGAAACGAGTTCCATCCCTTCATGGCCTATATCGTCAAGTCGACCCACAAAGGGACTCACATAGGTGGCGCCACTGATGGCTGCAAGCAGCGCCTGGTTTAAAGAAAAAACTAATGTCACATTAGTTTTTATCTGGGCGGCATGCATTAATTTAAGAGCCCTTAGCCCCTCTTTCACTATGGGGACCTTTATCACCACATTGGGTGCCCAAGAGGAATATTCTAAAGCCTCTTCATACATTCCCTCTGCTTCTTGGCTCAATACCTCAACAGAAACAGGGCCAGGACTAACAAGTTTGCATATTTCCAGTATTCTACTCTTATACTCAACTTTTTCTTTAGCAATCAAAGTTGGATTTGTGGTAATTCCGCTAATCACTCCCAGATTAATTCCAGCACGGATTTCTTCTAAATTTGCGGTATCAAGGAATAGCTCCATCGATTCAACCTCCAGAGTTTAAAACAGCCTTAGACTTAAGAACATTCATAAACCACCCTTTGACTTTACTTTAATTTGCAAAATAAAGCAACTAAAACCTTTCCACTATCATAGCAATCCCCTGTCCCCCGCCTATGCAAAGAGAAGCCAAGCCCAATCCCTGGTTAATCCTCTCTAGCTCATGGATAAGGGTAACCAGTAGTCGGGCACCAGAGGCTCCAATAGGATGTCCCAGAGCAATTGCTCCTCCATTGGGGTTTACCCTGAGTGGATCTAATTCCAATTTTTTCAGAACTGCCAGGGATTGTGCGGCAAAGGCCTCGTTCAATTCAATCACGGAAAAATCGCTTAGCTTTAAGCCGGCTTTCCTCAGCGCTATTCTTATTGCCTCAACTGGCCCTAATCCCATTTCCATAGGATCTACTCCGCTAACGGCATAGCTCAGAATCCTTGCTCGAGGCTTGAGACCAAGTTTTCTCGCTTTTTCAGGAGAAGCCAGAAGGAGAAGCGCAGCAGCATCGTTGATTCCCGAAGCGTTTCCAGCGGTTATGGTGCCATCCTTTTTGAACGCTGGTTTTAGTTTGGCCAGCTTCTCCAGGGTGGTATCAGGTCGAGGATGTTCATCGGTCTGAAAAAGAAATGATTCCCCCTTGGGCTGAGTAATTTCTACAGGGACTATCTCTCTCCGAAAGCGCCCTTCTGAGATCGCTCTTGCCGCTTTCATTTGACTCTGATAAGCAAATTTATCCTGCTCTTCCCGTGTTATGTTGAATTTTTCTGCCAGGTTCTCGGCTGTGATTGCCATGTGTACATCGTTGAAGATATCCCAAAGGCCATCGTGCACCATAGAATCTACAATTAAATCGTTTCCAAGCCTGTAGCCTGTCCTGGCTTTTAAAAGCAGGAAGGGGGCCCTGGACATGCTCTCAATCCCTCCCGCAACTACTAAGTTAGCGTCTCCGGTTAGAATCTCCTGGCTGGCAGAAATTACTGCTTGCAAACCGGAACCGCATACCCTATTTACGGTCATTGCAGTAGAGGAAACAGGAAGACCAGCTTTCAAGGCCACCTGCCTTGCAGGATTCATTCCTTGACCAGCTTGGAGGACGTTCCCTACTATGACTTCTTCAATTTCCTCTGGGTTTAAGCTATTGCTGCGGATAATTTCCTTGAGGACGATTGCTCCTAAGTCAGAAGCAGGAATATCTTTGAGTGATCCCATAAAGGTTCCAATAGCTGTCCTGCGCGCATCGCAAATCCAAACCTCTGTCATCATTCCCCTCCTTCTAAAAGTTTCCTTACTGCTTGAGCCATGTTATCGAAATCTGAAGCGGCTTGAGATGCTTGTTGAACCCTTGTTAAAGTTTCCTTTTGAAACGTTTCTTCCTTAACCCAGGGCAAGTTGATCAGCACATTGAGCGTGGAAGCCCGGATAGCAGCCGCGGCCAGAAAACATGCGATCCCTATATCTGAAATTAGGTTGGGGTTTCCCTTTTCCAGAAGGAGTTTAAAAGCCGGGAACATCAGGGCAAGCTCTTCGATCAATTTCAGCGGTATACTTATAGCCTCTTTGGCCTTAACCGGGATTAAGTGACTTGGAACCTGGTTCTCTTTATTTGTTCTAAATGCCTGCAGAAATTCACGAAAAACCTGCTCATCCTTTTGAGCCAGGGAAAGAAAATCAAGGCTTTTCGATTTAAGCCAGCCTTCAATTTCCTTCATTTCTTTCTCAATTTCTGCAAATTTTTTCCCTTGAGAAAGGGAGGCAACCATTGCCCCTAAAGCAGAGACCAAAGCAGAGACCAAAGATAGAGCTGCTCCTCCCCCAGGAGTGGGCTTCGAGGAAGCAAGCCTTTCCAGAAAATCAAGCAATTTTTGATCACCATAAGAAAGATCAGGCATAAAGGTTAAGAATCCTCCTTGCCTCTTCTGGTGAGGCTATTTCCCTTCCCAATTCCCGGGCTATTCTAACTACCCTTTCCACAAGCTGAGCGTTGCTTTGAGCTAAAACACCCTTGGAGTAGTAGATATTGTCCTCAAATCCAACACGAACATGTCCTCCCATAATAATTGCGGCTACAGCCAAGGGAAGCTCAAAACGTCCAATTCCAGCTACACTCCAGGTTGAACCTGAAGGAATGCTTTCCACTAAATAAACAAGATCCCTGATGTTTCCCGTAATCCCCCCTGGGACTCCCATCACAAAATCAAAATGCAAGGGGAGCTGAAGCAATCCTTTTTTAACAAGCTGAAGAGCATTGTTAATCATCCCTGCTTCAAAAACCTCTATTTCCGGCTTGATTTTCAGCTCTTTCATCCTTCGGGCGAAGCTTTCAATTAAATCCGGAGGATTCCAAAAAACACCGGACCCAAAGTTCACAGTGCCGCAGGTTAAAGATGCCATTTCTGGAATAAGCGCTAAGGGAGCTGCCCTTTCTTCCGGAGTGGCGCTCAAGGCGCCTCCTGTGGAAATTTGAATGATAATGTCACATTGAGATCGAATTAGCTCCATGGTTTTTTTAAAAACCTCTATGTCCTGCGTAGGTTTGCCGTCCTTGTCTCTTACATGCAAATGCACAATGGAAGCTCCCTTAAGGAAGCAGTTATACACATCCTGAGCGATTTCTTCTGGAGTTGTGGGTAAATTGGGGTTATCTTGTTTCGTTACTTCCGCTCCACACACCGCAACAGTAATGATTAACTTATCCAATCTTGCTGGCCCTCCTTTTGCAGGCTTTTATGAAAAAATTGAAAAGGGGATTGGGTTTCCCGGGGCGGGAAGTGAATTCTGGATGAAATTGAGTGCCCACGAACCAGGGATGATCAGGGATTTCTATTATTTCCACTAAACCTTGTTTAGGGTAAGTTCCGGTAACCCTGAGACCATTCTTCTCCAGTATCTCAAGATAGTCATTATTGAGCTCATAGCGATGACGGTGCCGCTCCCAGACGAGGTCGCGGCCATAAGCCTCCCCCGCCTTCGTTCCTGGAGAGATCTTGCAGGGGTAAGCTCCCAATCTCATGGTCCCACCCTTCTTTCTGATCGCTTTCTGGCTCCTCATCAGGTCTATTACAGGAAAAGAGGTTTCTGGATCAAACTCCGTACTATTCGCTCCCTTTAAACCGCACACGTTTCGAGCGAACTCGATAACCGCACATTGCATGCCTAAACAAAGACCCAGAAAGGGAATACGATTCTCCCGAACAAACTTGATGGCGTTGATCTTCCCCTCCACTCCCCGCCGGTCAAAACCACCCGGAACTATTATGCCGTCCAAACCTGACAGTGCATGCAAATTTTCCTCTTCCTCAAGTTTATCGGCAGGAATCCACTTAATTTGCAAATCTGCTCTGTTCTCCATACCTGCATGTTTCAGAGCTTCGATCACAGAAATATAAGTGTCTTTCATGCCTACATATTTCCCCACAATGCCAATCTTTAGAGGAGTTTTTTGCTCGTCTACAATCAGGGAAAGCTCTTTCCACTTCCTTAGATCAGGTTCCCCGCTTGAGCCAATAAATTCTGACAAAATAGGACCAAATCCACTTTCTTCTAAGAAAAGAGGAGCTTTATAAATCGAATCCAAATCGGGAAGGGAGATTACCCCCTCCACTTTCACATCGCAAAAAAGTGCAATTTTCTCCCTCATTGAACGCGTCAGGGGCGTTTTAGAGCGGCAAACTATTATATCGGGTTGGATACCAATGCTCCGAAGTTCCCGCACGCTGTGCTGGGTGGGTTTGGTTTTTTGCTCTCCAGAGGTTTCCAGAAAAGGAACGAGGGTAGTATGAATGTAAAAGGCATCTTTGCCTTTAAGGTCTAAACGTATCTGTCTGATAGCCTCTAAAAAGGGAAGCCCCTCAATATCACCCACTGTGCCACCGATTTCCATAACAAGGACATCGGCTTGGGATTGTTCAGCTAACCTATAAATAGCATTTTTAATTTCATTGGTAACATGCGGGATCATCTGGACTGTGGCCCCCAAATATTCTCCCCTTCTCTCTTTGGAAATTACTTTAGAATAAATTTGACCTGAGGTGACGTTAGAGAGCCCGGTTAGGTCCTGATCGAGGAACCTTTCATAATGTCCCAAGTCTAAGTCTGTCTCAGCCCCATCTTTTAGAACAAAAACCTCTCCATGTTGATAAGGGCTCATAGTGCCCGCATCGATGTTGAAATAAGGGTCAAATTTCAGCATGCTGACCTTTTTGCCTCGGGCTTTAACCAGAGCCCCAGTTGAAGCCGCTAAAATACCTTTTCCTAACCCAGAAACTACCCCACCTGTAATGAAAATAAATTTAGCCATTTTTCCTCAATTTACGCCTTAGTAACTCGTGCACAATAAAGCTCGCTACCTGAAGCGGAGTTGTTCCTGGCCCAAATCCTGCATCGAATCCAGTTTCTAGCGCAACCTGAGCATTGATATAAGGTCCACCGCAAATCAGGATTAAATTTTCCCGGATTTTTTCTGCTTCCAAAAGCTCGGAAAGCGTGGAAAGATTAAAGAGATGGGAGTTCCTCTGAGTCACCACCTGGGAGACCAGAACGACATCGGCGTGAACTCTCTGACAATAATCGGCCAACGCCTCTGGTGGAACTTGGGCCCCTAAGTTGTAAACTTTGAATTGGGGGTACCTTTCTAATCCCGATTCTCCCCCAAAACCTTTAGCGCTTAAAATGGCGTCCAATCCCACTGTATGGGCGTCAGCGCCAATTGTGGCCCCCACTACTACGATTTTCTTCTTAAATTCCCTCAAAATCAAGTTGTTGATTTCCCAGAAATCAAGAAGGGGAAAATCCACTTCAGGTAGATGAACAGCCTGAAGGTCAACTGAAATATTCACAGTGCCATATAGAATATAAAAAGAAAAATTGTTTCCCATATTTTGAGCATGAACCACCCTGATATTTTTGATTCCCATTCTGCTTGCGATCAGTTTTGAGGCCTCAATCGAGCGTGGAGAAACAGGACAAGGGAGAGAAAAAGAAATCTGCACAGCTCCATCGTTTAAGCGGTCTCCATAAGGGCGCACATCGTTAATATTCATGCTGCCATCCTTTTAGCTTGCCTTACGATCTCAGGATCAAGAAAGGGGTTAAGGTAAAACTTTCCTTTTTTGAAAACCCCCTCATAACCTTTACCTCCTCTTTTTTCCCTTCTGATTTGAGAAAAAACTCCATGGGAAAGAGAATCCCAGATCCCAACCTTTTTAATTTTTAATAAAGTGTCTGAAGCTTGATTGAGAAGCTGGCAAGCTCTCTGCTCCGCTTGGCCGTTCTTCCTGAACTCCAATTCCAAGGAAAAGGAGCGGCACGCATTACGAACATGCAGAGCGCTTTCTAAGCTGAGAAAACGGTCATGAATGTAAGGCGTATGCAGGGCCTCTGTGGGCATTCCGAGCAGCACTATTTTCTGATTGGTCCAAACAGCAAGCAAGTTAAAGAGCGTATCCAGAACATGGGCGAAGAAAATATTGCCGGTCTTATATCTTGTGGGAGGCATAAATTTGACTGGAGAGCGGGGGAAAAGCTGGCGTACGAGCTGAGCTTGAGCTAACTCCCACAACAAACTGTCAGGGAGTCGGGGATCCAATTCCGCTGCGTGTCCTAATCCAATTAACTCCTCCCTCATTCCAGCCTGCTCGGCCAATTGTTCATTTATGAAATGCGAAACTAACACAATACTGTATTCTTTAAAAGCATCTACTGTTTTAATCAGGTTATCTTCGCCAGTCGTAATCACGATATCAAAAAGCCCAAGAAGGTAACGTGAAAAGTGCTGATCTATCATGGTCCGATACATGTTGAGGTCACGAAATAGAATGCCATAAAAGGCATCATTTACCATGATATCCAAACCCTCTAAAATTGCGAGGGCTGCGATCTCAGCCATACACAACCCAGAGCAATAATTCACCTGATAAATGTATCGGGAAACCTTTTGAGATACCTCGTCTAAAGCTTGTCTCATAAGCCTATAATTGGCCTGAGTCGCAAAAGTGCCCCCGAACCCTTCAGTGGTAACCCCCTCTGGAATATAGTCCAATAAACTTTGAGCAGTAGAGCGAATTACAGCTACACAATCAGCTCCCTGCTCCGCCGCTGTTTTGGCCTGGGCAATGTCATCGTAAATGTTACCAGTGGCCACAATCACGTAAAGCAAAGGGGAAGGAGAGGGAGAAAATGAACTCCGAAAGACCTCTCTGCCCCTTTTCATTTTAAATAGCCTAATTAGGCTCTCTCTTACTAACTCTTCCGCTTTTTTCCTTATTTCGGGAAAGCTTTTCCTGGATAAGTCTAAGAGATTCAGTGTTCCAGAAACGACCTTAGAAGTAATATCCTGCGGGCTTAACCCCGTATTGAGGCAAGCGTTGGCAATCCAATATAAAACGCCCTCTTCCAGGGCCCGCTGCCCTGAGAGGTGGTTTACTAAAATGTTTACGTATGGGACTTTCTCCTTTTCGCCTTCAATTCCTAATAAGCGCAAAATAGAGCGTTCCACAGAAACGGTGCTCAGAGGAGCAATGTCTTTTTGAATCTCTAAAGCAATTTCTTTAGCAATCTGACGACAGAGGCTAACTTGTTCCTTGGGGATATTCAGCTTCACTTCACGCCTTCTTTAAAAAAGTTTGGGCTAATTCTATCACATGTTCATCCAGGCCTAAAAGCAAAGCTATTTTTAGCGCATCATGAGGGATGTTTTGCTCCCTTTTAACTCTTTCCAAACGGTAATTCATGAGCCTCAAAAGAATATCTCCATCTTTGCCCTTAGCCAAAAGTTTGGCCTGCTCTAAGCTAATTCTTTTCAAACCCTTCATCTGCCAGTGCTCAACCTGGACAACTTTGGCTAAACCATCGAAGTGGGATACAAAAAGAGATGTGGATCGAGTAGCGCTAAGGAATTTAATCATTGCCGCATTGATGGCAAATCCCTCCTTGGGATTGGTACCCCGAGCGAGCTCATCCACCAAAAAAAGCCCTCTTTTCTCAGAAAAAGAGAGGGCTTTTTTAAGCCCGAAAATCTCTGCACCGAAAGCACTCAATCCATCCTGTTCCTTTCCTCGAGTGGAGAAAAACACAAAGTCAAAAGGACGCCATTTGAAAGATTTTGCCGGGACAAGCAGGCCATGTTGAGCTGCGCATACATTCAGGCCCAGTGTTTTAAGGAGCACCGTTTTACCGCTCATATTTGCGCCTGTTAACAAAGCCGCTCCCTCCTTGAGCTTAATGGAAAGAGGATGAAATTCAACCCCTTTTTCCTTGAGTCTTAGGGCAAGGGGGAAATGTAAGCCAGCCTTCATAAAGAGGGAGGTTTTGCTCCTTTTGCTTAGGATCTGGGGCAAGATTCCCTGGTACTTTAAAGAAGCCTCTGATTTGGCCAAAAGAAAATCCAGATATGCGAGCTTCTCGGTATCCTGATTGAGAGTGTTAACGAATTTGGATATCTTTTGAGAAAGCTTCCTGCATACCTCTTTCTCTTCTTTTTCCTCTTCTATCTCAATTTCCTTGACCTTGTCTTTCCATTTTAGAACATCAGAAGAAAAACGAGCGGCAAAAACCAGTTCATATCTGCTCTCTGATTTCATAAAGAAAGAAGGGTTAGAAAGTATAAAAGGGACCTGGGGAGCATCTTTGGGCAGGGAAATAGCGTCCAGGTCGAAAGGCTTCAGACCAACCTTTTGCAGTTCCTGGGACATTTTTTCCCTCTCGGCTTCGATTTTGGCAAGAAGTTCCAGCTTTTCTTTCCTTATCCTTTTCAATCGAGGAGAGAATTCATCCACGATATAAAAACTCTGAGGGCTTTGATTACCCTTATTAAGGATTCGAAAAAGAATCGGGGCTCCCTTTGGCCTGAAACGAGCAAGCCAGGATAATTCTGGATTTTTCAACATCGCCTTGATATTTTCAATGAGAAGCAAAAGGTGTTTCACCTCAAATATTTCCGTTACAGTTAGCCTGCCGCCTTCTTGCGCTTTTTTTAAGCTGTTCCGCAGGTCCTTGAGCTCCTGAATGTTCGAGGAAAATGAACGCAACCAATCCGGGTGTTTCAAGATAAACTGGGAAAATTTTTGAGTTCTGATCAGCTCTTTTTGGAGGACTTTCTCTTCTCCAGGCAGGAAAGGCTTAAGGGTATTTTTGAATTGAAGCCCCGGGTGAGAGCGTACCTCAAAAAGGGACAAAAAATTGTCCCATTCTAATTTTTCGGGAGTCTCCTTATCCAAAAAAAATTCACTCATTTAATTTCAAATCAACTACGCTTAAAGGGCTAAGAATTTGGCTAACTTTATCCAGGCATTCCCTGGGGTTTAAAGAAAATTGGGAACCAGAATGGGCATTTAAAGTTACCAAAACTAAAGGAGATTGAAAACAAGACTTAAAAACCCAGCCATTCTGCTTTAGACTACGCCAGTTATACACGGAAAGGAAAATTTGCCAAGGTTCTTCCACTGTCACTGTCAGACCCGAATTCCATCCTTCCAGGAACTCCAGGGATTTTTCTGTGAAAGCACCAGGCCAGAATATCTCCTCCGCCTTCCGAATCAGGTCCAGATTCTCTTCATTCATGCTAAAGGGGATCCACTTTTCTTGAACCAGAGCATAATGTTTATCGAATGAAGGCGGCATAGAAGCAGAAACGGGAATTGTAAGCACTTCGACTTGACTCTGGATTTCCTCCCACAATAAGTCCTGATCGAAATCATCAATTCCCAGAGCAAGGATAAAACAGTCACAAGCCCGATGAGAAGAAAGGGATTTTTTATTCAAAACCCCGTCCACAATGATCAAATCACAACCCAGGGAAGAGAGTTTGTCCCTAACCTCCTTAAGGTCTTTCAAGCACAAAGGCCCGGCTATGGTTGCTTGCAGGGTTTCTTTGGCTCTGCCAATTATTACTGAACCCCAAGGGGTATGAGCATTAGTTTCCTCGAGAAGTTCCAGCTTATTGGCAATTTCACAGTTTTTAGCCAAAGCCACGAGAGAATCTCGAGGTATCCTAAGCGGTGTCTGGACTCCTCCCAGTCCAAAAGAAGTGACCCCTAGTCTTAAACCTTCTGGGGCTTCCGATAAAATGTAATTGCAGGTAGTGGTTTTCCCACTTTCTTTCCCTGTGCCAATGATTGAGACTGCCCGGAACCCCTTTAAGTAGGAAAGAATTCCCATTAAGCTTTCTTCCTTCGCCCAATGTTTCCTTCTAAGATGCTTGGAGAGGGAACTCCCTCTTGTTGACAATGAGGGCAAGTAGCAGGATCGTGCGTGCAGTATTCCTCAGGCTCAGGATAAGAATAGACCTCGCCCTTATAGTTGCGCAGCACGACCTTCTCTGGGGATAAAGAGACCAAGTAATTAGGACAAAGGGGAATTTTACCTCCACCCTCAGGAGCGTCTACAACAAAAGTAGGAACGGCCATCCCAGAGGTATGCCCTCTTAGGCTTTCAATAATTTCTATTCCCCTGAGGACCGACGTCCTAAAATGGGCGATTCCTTCTGAAAGATCGCATTGATAAATATAATAGGGACGCACACGAATTTTGAGGAGCTCGTGAACCAATTTACGCATCACCGTGGGACAATCGTTGATCCCTTTAAGCAGAACGCTTTGATTTCCTAAAGGAATGCCAGCATCAGCTAAACGTGCACAAGCCTCTGCGGAAACTGAAGTGATCTCCTTAGGATGGTTGAATTGGAGATTTACCCAAATCGGGTGATATTTGCGCAGCATGTTTACAAGCTCTGGAGTTATTCTTTGAGGGAGAGTAACCGGGGCTCTGGTGCCAATTCGAATTATCTCTACATGCGGAATTTGGCGCAATTCTTTAAGTAGGTATTCCAGAAGCTCATCCGAGACCAAAAGAGCGTCTCCTCCAGAGAGGAGAACATCCCTGACGGCCTTGGTCTCCCTAATGTATTCAAGACCACGATCCAGCTCCTCTTTGGAACGAGAGCGATCGAAAGTTCCAGCAAAACGACGACGCGTGCAATGCCTGCAGTACATTGCACACTGATCAGTAATCAGAAAGAGCACGCGATCAGGATAACGGTGGGTAAGACCGGGAACGGGAGAATCCCGTTCCTCCGCCAGAGGATCGTGAAGATCAAACTTGCTTCTCCGAGTTTCAAAAACGGTGGGAACCGATTGAAGACGAATGGGACAATTTCTATCAAAGGGATCCATTAAGCTGGCAAAATAAGGCGTGATTGCCATGCGAAAGACTTGGAGGGCTTTCCTTATCCCCTCTTCTTCTTCTGGATCAATATTGATAACCTGCTTCAGCTTTTCAATGTCGGTAATTCTATTTCTAACTTGCCACCGCCAATCATTCCACTGAGCTTCCTCAACGTCTTTCCAGAGCGGTATTTCTCTCCAGTTTCTCATCTCCTCACCTATAGAAACATCTTTTCAAACATTTGGCGCAGTTGGGGGCTCTCCCTCAAAAGGTTAAGGGCAATTTTGTCGTGGCCTCGAGCATAACCATTTCCAATAATCATGGTCACGTCCTTTCCTATGCCCTCTGCGCCTAAAGCAGCGGCCGTAAAGTTTGTAGCCATACTGAAAAAGTAGACAATCCCCCCGTCCCTGGTGCTCATAATTGAAGCCATTTCAGTCCCGGGTATATTCACGCAATTAATGGTAACATCCGCAAGCTTTCCGTGAGTGAGTTCCCTGATCTTTTGGTAAATTTCCAGGGGCTTCGTGGCGTCTCCCTGGAAGAACAGGTCGGCGAAACCACTTTCTGCAATCCTTTTTGTGCTTTCTTCGCTGTGTCCTAAACCGATGACTTGACCGGTCACTCCTGCTCTCCTTTTAGCTTCATAAAGGCAAAGAAGCCCGGACTTTCCCCCAGCCCCGATAATGAACACGGTGTCCCCGGGCTTAACCAGTCTCGCAGTCTGAGCTGGAGCACCTGCTACATCCAAAATGGCCAGGCTAAGCATATCAGGAAGATCTGGAGGTAACTTAGCAAAAACTCCCGATTCGAAGAGAATAGCCAGACCATCCACTTCAACTTGATCCTTGGCTACGTCGATCTTCTTTATTCTCTTGAGAAGCAGAGGGGTAAGGGAAAGGGAAACAAGGGAAGCAATGCGATCTCCTTCTTTGATATCAAACTTTCCCTTCAGCGCCGGCCCCATGGCCTTTACCGTACCAATGAACATTCCTCCGGACCCAGTTACCGGGTTGTGCATTTTGCCCCTTTCCTTAACTATCCTTTTTATTTGCCCCGCGATTTTCTGAGGGTCCCCTTTTGCCTCTTCTTCCAGGTGAGTAAAGCTGGCAGCGTCGATGTTTAAGCGTTCCACTTTAACCAGGATTTCATTATCATAAATCGAATCCATATTGTTGTTGAGCTTCCACGCGGCTTGAGGCATGACCCCGGGTGGTTCAATGACCCGGTGGGTACCGAAAGGCGATCCCATTGCCATTTTGGTTCTCCTTTCCTTCACATTTTTTGGGGAGCAGATAATCCCAGTATCTTCAAAATATTAGCCAAGACGATTCTTATTGCTTTGACGAGAGCGAGCCTGGAAATTTCTACCGGTTCTTCCGCTCCCAAAACACGATAATCATGATAAAAAGCATGAAACTCCTTTGCCAAATCCTTAGCAAAATTAATAAGCTTCAAGGGCATCATATTTATGGCAGCTTTCAAGATTTCTTGAGGCATTAACGCTAATAGAGCAATTAACTTTCTCTCCGGCTCTCCGAAGATTAAGGAAGCCTCTTCCACCTCAGGTATTTCTTTGCCTCTAATTTTCGCTTCCCTTTCGATAGAGTAGGCTCTGGTATAAGCATATTGCAGATAATAAACCGGGTTATCCATAGTGCGTTCTTTAGCCAAGTCCAGATCAAAATCCAAATTAGAATCGATCCCGGAATTCAGAAGAAAGAAAATGGTGGCATCCTTTCCCACTGTTTCCACCACCTCATCTAAGGTTATAAACTCCCCCGTCCGTTTGGACATCGAAATTTCAGCTCCTCCCTCAAACAATTTTACCATCTGATAGATGATCAAGATCAGGTTTTGGGGATTGTATCCTAAAGCTTCAAAAGCAGCCTTGTTTCTGGAAACATACCCATGATGGTCCGGTCCCCAAATGTCTATTATTATCTGGAAGCCTCGTGAAACTTTATTTAAGTTATAAGCTATATCCCAGGCGAAATAAGTGGGTTCGCCATTAGAGCGAATTACTACCCTGTCCTTATCATCGTTAAATTTAGAAGAGGCGAACCAAAGAGCGCCTTCTTTCTCATAAAGGTAACCCCTCTCTTTCAGCAAAGAAAGGGCCCGATCCAACCATCCTTCCTTAAGCGAGCTTTGAGGAAACCAGACATCGAACTCTATACCCAGGCTAGACAGGGTCCTTTGATGCTGGGCTTTCATTAACTCTAACCCTTCTTGGCGAATAACCCTTAGCCTTTGAGCTTCCTCCAATTCAAGAAGCTGAGAGCCATATTTAAGAGCAATGTTCTCTGCAATTCTTTTAACGTAATCTCCATAATAGCCGTTGGGTGGAAATTGAAAGGGAATGCCGTGCATTTCCAAATAGCGCGCTTGGATTGAGAGGACAAAAGCATCCACCTGGGTGCCCACATCGTCGAAGTAGTATTCCCGAGTGACGTCATAGCCCACTGCAGTCCAGAGGTTGGAAAGCACATGCCCCAGACAAGCGCCACGAGCGTTCCCCAAATGAATGGGGCCTGTGGGATTAGCACTGCAAAATTCAATGTTAGTTCTAACCCCCTTTCCCCAATTCCAACTGCCATATTCTTCTTGCATCTGGAAGACTTCTTGCAAAATTTCGAGCATTCCTTCATCTTTAAGCACAAAGTTCAAAAAACCGGGAGGAGTTACATTCAGGGCAACTTTTCTTGAAAAAGAAGAGGTAGTAAGGCTTTTGCTTAAAAATTCAGCAATTTCCATGGGATTCTTCTTTAATTTTTTAGCAGCCAGAAGAGCTATATTGGTGGAAAAATCACCAAACTTCTTCCCCTGTTCCCATAATGGTTCCAGCTCTAAAGCAGCATATTGGGAAAGAGCAGAACTAAGTTCTAAGCCAAGATCCTCAAGAAAATAGTGCATAATTTATATCTCCCTTTTTAAGCTGGGAAAATAAGCGTATTTTTGGAAGCAGAGCTTTAATTTTCAAATATGCTAAATCTGAAAAACTCATCGCTCAAGCTTTTGGTGCCAGAAGAGGCTGCAAGTTCTGACTCATATAGTTAATATACCATTTTTTGAGGACTGAAAAAAGGATGCGAGTTCAGGGGGAGAAAATTATCGTTCTACTTCTTCTACTTCTTTATACCAGGGAATTGAAGTGCCTCTTTTTGATCTTTTAACCCACCCAGGGGTTTTCGGTTCTTCCTGGAGGCGTCTCAATAAATATTGGGCCTGCTGTTGAGCTTTCTCAAACAAAGAGGCCTCAGTTCCCTCAGACCCTGTAGCCTCTTTAATGAAGCTTAAGAGTTTATTCAAATTGGTGCAGGCGTCATACCAGAACCCCCAGGAGTCGGCCAAGGTTTGGGAGATGTGCTTAGCGTTGATGCGTTCTTTTTCTTCGCTTTCCGAAAAAGGATGGGAGATAAAGAGGACCAGGAGATCGATCAGATCCTTTCTGTTGATTTCGTGAATTTGGAGTTTTTCTAAAACAAGATCCCCAAGGCTAATTGTGGGAAAATCAATTTCCAATCTTCCCTTACCCGGTATCCTTCCAAATTCTACCGGATGAGAAAAATCCAGAAGGTCATAAAAGACATCCACATCAAAAGAACCCTCTGGATGCCGAAAGATGTTCCTGCGGAAGGCAAAGACCGAATTAACGTATAGGTTGGGCTTGTATCCCATTTCCCTTTCCAGAAATTTCCTGACCTCTACGGACTGTCTGGAATAAGCCATGAGGTCGAGGTCAGTGAAAACAAGCTGACCTGCACCCAGGCGACCCAGAGAGAAAAAGAGGCTCCTTGCTTCCGGAGCATGTTCTGTGTGTAAGTAAACGGCCAAAGCTCCGAGAATCCTCAAATAGATTCCCTTTTCCTGGGCTCTCTGGACTAAATTAAGCGCCTCTTTTAAAAAAAGATCAGGGTCCAGATGAACGAATTTCTCTTCCACTCTAGGTTCATCCTTGAATTTTCCAATAGTTTTCCACTCCCTCTCGAGTAATGTTGATGATGAAACCGCGGAGCAAGCCTTCTCCATATTCGGATCCGGGATTGAGACAAAGGGTTTTTCCAATTTGGTCAAAACCACTCGATTCGTGAATATGACCGTGTAGACCAAGCATAGGCTGATACTTCTCAATCGCTTGCCTGACAGAAGTGGAGCCTACATGCACAAACTTCACTCCATCCAGGCCCGCCACTAATTTAAGGGATTTATCCAGCTTGGGTGCCAAATCCAAGTTGGTATTGATCGGGGGACAGTGAACGTTCCAGATGGAATTCCTCACGTTTTTCAGCAGGGAGATTTTCTCCTCTAGCCTTCTCTTTAGGCCCCTTTCATCGTCCTCCCTGGGAGTGTTCCAGGGAGTGGGGTTAACGTATTCGAAGCTCAAAACTTCATGCCCTTCGATCTCAAAAATTTTATCCAAAGGGTATATGATCCCGGAGCTTTCAAATTCTTTGATGACGTTGTCTATCACTAATTCGTCGTCGTTTCCGGGCATGACCACGGTGAGAATCTTCCTTGTGTCGATTTTACTTACCAAAAGTTCAAGCCATTCCCTGATTCTTTCCACCATTTTTTGCTTCATCAATTCCTCAACTTTGGAGGAATTCCTTTTCAACTCTTCCACGAAATCTGGATCACAGCGTAAGGAATAGACCCCTCCATTGGCTAATTTTCTTTCAATGTCTTGGATCTCTCCTTCACTTCTCAAAACCCACGTTTGTCCGAAGTAAGCTGTTTTAAAAGTTCCGTCTTTTTGCTTGATTATGGGGACCAGAGCTTTTCCAGTTAGATCCCCTGCCAGGATAAGGGCCTGGGCTTCATACATGCTGACAGCGGTAATCCATTTGCGCCAAACCGTGGTAGCTCCATGCACATCCACAGCAAAGAAAAGCCGCATTACCGTCACCTCGTTAAAAATTTTTCATCTGATCCTGGAAGCCCGATCGGGCTTCCAGGATCATCTCAGTTCTTAAATCTTTATGCCGGAGGGATCTCGGTAAAGATCTTTGTGGGATCAATGCCTTCTTTTCTGTTCCTCCGATACATGTAAGCCACTAATATTAACCCCACAAGGATGAAGAGGGCAACCCCGATTTGGGACCAAATATTAGTTAGCTCTAAGCCTACGGTGAGCATAATCCAGAATCCAACTCCAAAGGTTATAGCCCCCAAAACGGAGACCCAGGGGAAGCCAAAAATCTTGTATTGGAAAGTGGATTTCTCAAAAAGATCAGGCCTGGTAAAGGGTAGGAACATGGCTGCCAGTCCTAATGGCCAGATGAAGAACATGCATGTGAAGTCCTCAATAGCCAGCATAACCGAGGATAAAGAAGCTCCCAGGGAGTCCCCCAATCCGATGAAGACCCCAATAATAGCAAAAATACCAATTAAATGGTTCGCCCAGGTGGGTGCTCCTCTGCGGCTTACCTCAGTGAGTTTCGTGGGCAGTAAGCGGTCAAAAGACATAGCGAAAATGCCGCGTACTCCTGCCATCCAGATAATCATGGAGGTATTTAAGTACCAGAGGAAATACCCGATGCCAAAAATTATAGAAAAGGCCGCAGATCCCGTAATTAAGGCAGCGTAAAAGGGAATAGAGGGAGCTGCAGGAGTAACACCCAAAAGGCTCTGAAGCTTGTCACTATGGTTGTAATAAAGCCAGCTGTAATTTGTAATGAAATTGCCGCCAAAAGCCACCTGAACAGCCCAGGCATTGATGATATAAAGTAGTCCTACCGCTACGATGCCCATTAGCATACCGCGAAGGAAGCTTTTACGGGGGGTTTTTACCTCGCTTCCCACGAAAGAAACAGCTTCAGCAGCCGTATAGGCCCAAAGCACTGAAAGCAACATGTTCTGGAGAGCCTCTCCAGGAGACATGGTGGACCCGGCGATGTCTAAATCCTGGGCTAAGCTGTTCACTTTGTCATACATGCCCGCTCCATAAACAGAATTGAAGGCTTGTGCTCCTGACCCGACAAAGAAAACCACCAGAGCTATTATGGTTACAACTAAGGGAAGATAGATTACTACACGCAGGACCCATTTTAGTCTGCTCAATCCTAGCAATTCCAGAACCCAAATAATCAAAGTAAGGCCCAGGGCAATCCAAAGTCTAATCCAAGGATCAGCTAAGGATTCTCCAATTGAAATCAAGGAAGCGTGTTTGGAAATTTGCCCTGCCACTTGAAAGCTGCTTGCGATGGGAATCAACCCCAGGTAATTCAGGAAACCCACCGCCAGCGCAGCTCCACCTCCAAGGACATAGGTCCAATTTGGAATAAAACCGAAAAGGGGATGGAGAACACGAGAAATCACCACGTAGAGGGAGCCGCTTCTTGGAAAAGAAGAGGCAAAAATAGCTAAAACAATTACCGGAAAAATCCAGATGATCAGACCGATGAGAAAAGCAAGGACGATATTTCCTCCAGGATAAAGTCCCGGCACCTTGACCGTGTAATAAGTCATGCCAGAAGCCGCTGGCCCAGCCAAAGTAAAGAGAAAAACATCCCACCAGCTTAGTTCCCTGACCAAGCCGGAAGCCTTCCTTGCAAAAATTACAGTCTCATCACTCATTCAGTTGCAATACCCCCTTTAAATGATTTGCGTAAAAAAAACAAAAATTGGATCAATAGTCAATAGAAAAAAAGAAAAAATTCAAAAAAAATTAAGAAAAATTTTTGGTTTTTCTCAAGGCATTACCAGCAGTTCGTTAATCACTCTTTTAATCTCAGGAAAATTGCCCAGGATTTCCTCGATGACGTAAAGTTGTTCGTGAGACCTAACTTCACCCTGAAGGAAAATTGTCCCCCCAGAAATTTCGAAGCTTATTTTACAATGGCTTAAACGGGAATCCTTCAAAAAAATAGATTCAATTTTTCTTTTCAGCTCTTCAGCTGGACTTACTGTGGCTTCATGGGCGATTTCGTCCACGATTTCCTTGACGCCGGTAACGCAAGCTATTTTTTCAATAAGAGGCAGTTTATCCTCTAAGACCTTAACTTCCCCCTTAAGATAAACTCTGCCTCTGGATACCCTTACCTTTAAGTCTCGGACTTTAGTAGCGCCCATTTCGGAAATGGCTAACATCACTTTATTCCTCAAGGTAACATCATCAGGTATTTCTTCAAAACCCACAATGATGCTGTCCGAAATCTCCTTTATTCCTGGAATGGCCTCTAAAATTTTCCTTATTTCTATTTTGTCCCGAAGAGTAGGCACTTTTCCGGAAACCGAGAGCGTTCCAGCTTTCAATGTAAGGCCTAAGCCTTTAACCGGTATTCGATAACTTTCTATAGCCCGAAATATGAGATCGAGAACTGCTTTTTCCGAAATCGTTCTGACTTCTCCCACGCTCAAGTTAACTTTGACTTCCTTAACCCCTGAAAGAGAAGCAACGATGGATTCCACCCTTTCTCTTTGCGCGGGAGAATCGATTACGCCTGAAATTTCAACTTTTCCCTTCTTGACCTGTACAGATATATCTTCAACGTATACAAAAGGATCCTCAGCTAACAACCTCTTGATTTCTGCCTCTAAAAATCGATCCTCCTCTCCTATTCGGGAGATAGTTTGACGCTGGAAAGCTTGTTTGCGTTCACGATCTGAAGGAGGCATGAAACGGGGAAAGGACTTTCCCCCCTTTTTGGAAACCAAAGCTCCTCCTCTATGGAGAAAGAACCGAGAGAGACATCCATCCCTCGGCGCCACTGGGAAGCAAAACTTTCGCCCATGCTCCTTGGTTTTCAGTGACTATAACCTGGTATCCTTCGTAAACTTCCTGAATTTCCTGGGCTCCCTCTTCCGGTGTGCTTAACAGGACAGAATCCTTTTTTACTTCCATCCGGGGGATAGAGACAGAATCGGACTTTAAATACCCTCCCCAGATCCACCCTTCCTTGTCCCCAACTTTTACCTTATACCATCCGTGATCCTGACTTCCTTCAAGGGCGACTTTGGTATTAGTGGATAAAGCTTCAAGAATTTCGGCATCCACCGAGGCCTGCGACCTCAACTTTACCTGATCAGCGATAACATAGGCCACGGTTTCCTGCCTCTCCATAAGCACTTCTAAAAATTCCTTGCCTTCCTTGATCTCGATTTCTCTCACTGTAGGACTATAGCCATCCTTTTCAAAAGATAATTGAATCTTCCCGGGAGGGAGCTGATTTAATTCAAAGACCCCCCTGGGCGAAGTAGTAGTAAAAATATCCGAGCTGAATCTGACGGTAACGTTACCCAGAACCTCATTCGTCTCAGAGTCGTAAACAACACCAACAATACTCACGTAGGCTTGAGTTTTTCCCCCACAAGAACTTAAAAGAAAAGCCAGGACAAAAATTAGAATTAAGGCTAATAAAATTTTCAGCCTGTTAACTTTTAAGCCTTCAATTAAGGGCCGCACGCTTAACACTATCGACATGCTCCTTCTTTTTTTGTATTGTAGCATAGCAATCATTGTTTAAGGGCAAACAGAAAAATTTAATGTTAAAATACAGATATTCGTTAAAAAGGGGGTAAATGTGGTGCGTTGCAATAATTGCGGACAAGATAATCCGGAAGGAAGTCGTTACTGCAATTACTGTGGTGAACCGCTTTCCGCTTCTTTGTCCGAAAAATCATATACTGTGAAGGTTTCTAAAAGAAAAAGGAGGAGACAGACTCCTAAGCTTCCACTGGTATTCGTTGGCTTGCTCGTAGTACTGTGCATCCTGGTTTACCTGGTCTATCGAATTCTTGTTCCCGGAACTTCAGTCGCCAACCAGGAAATTGTCAGGATAAAAATTGATCCCACTTTTCAGCAACTTACCACTGATGCCTCAGTAAGCTTCTCACTTATCGGCATCCAAAAGGACGGGAAAGAAACCAAGCTTAAGGACAGCATTTCCTGGACCGTAACACCTTCCAGCGTGGGAGAAATCGCAGGGGATGGATTATTCAGACCTACTGCGCCTGGAGAAGCTGATATTGAAGCCAAATATAAGGATCTTACGGCCACCGCTCGAGTCAAGGTGATAGAGGCAGCTAATGTTGCTAAAATCACCATTCTTCCCTCAAACGTAACTCTGGCGGTAAATGAGGAACAACAATTTCGAGTAAAAGCTGAGGACAAGTCAGGAAATGAAGTGGATGTGCAGGCTAAATGGGATGTACTGGACAAGGATATCGGAACCATAGACCAGAACGGTTTGTTCAAAGCGCTTAAACCGGGGAATGCTACTGTTCTAGCTTCTTACAGCGCAAATAACGCTGAGCTCTCTGCCTCTGCTGTAGTGATAGTGAGAGAAGGGCCTCCATCTCCTGTAAGAAGGATCGAAATTAGTCCTTCCAGTATTGATTTGAAAAAAGGGGAGATTTACCAGTTTATCTGTAAGGGTTACGATCAAAACGACAATCCCACTACCGTTACCCCTACCTGGGAAGTAATAGGAAATGTAGGCACTATAGACGCAAATGGCAATTTCACTGCGATGGAGGAAGGGCAAGCTACTATCCAGGCTATTTATAATGGAATGACTGCCACAGCAGAGATAACGGTTTCTGCGGAGGGTTTGTCCTTCCAGCGTTATACATTTCCTGCGGTAAATTCCTCTTTTGATTACCCCTCAAACTGGTCTTTAATGGAAAGCGATAAATTCGTCAAGTTAACCTCGCCTACCCAAACAGATACTCTTTTCAGCTACACCTTTATTTTGGGATACGAGGAATTAACTGAAGGAAAAACTTTGAGCGACTACGTACAGGAAAACAAAGACTGGGCAAAGGGGAAATTTCCAGATGCCTCCTTTCAAGAGGAGGATAAAACCTTTGGCGAAGCACCGGGGAAAATCCTCGTTTTGACTGCAGCCAAATATAAGGCCTTAATTGGCTGCAGCGTTTCCAACAACTGGGGTTTCTACTTTTTTGGTTACGCTCCTTTGAACAATTTTGACCAATACGAGAGCATATTCCGGAGAACCCTTAACAGCTGGTATATCCCAGCATCTAAGACCACTACTACTACCACTACCACTGCCAGCACGTCTCAGACTTATACCAGCACAAACTATGGATTCTCCTTCACTTATCCGGAAAATTGGCAGTTAGGAAACTTGCCAGGGGTTGTAGTTTACCTTACTGGGGAAATGGTAGCTGATTACTTACCTAACATGACGGTCAAGGTGGAAGAGTTGACCACTTCCATGAGCGCCATGGATCTGGCACAAAAAATCGAAAAAGAAAGGCTTCAAAATTTCTACCAGGATTATCGCAGCATCTCCTTGGAGGAAGTCCCTGTGGGAAATCTCATAGGCGTCAAAAGGGTGTTTACTTTAACTTTCCAGGGACAGCCTTTAAAGGACATTCAATACTACGTGGTGCGCGGGAACTTGGGGTATTTGATAACTTTTGATGTGAGCGCAGATGGGTTTGATCAGGTGGTATCAATTTTTGATCAAATTGTTTCCAGTTTCTCTTTCCATTAATGAATAAGCTTTTTTGGGCTTTCCCCATTGCGCTCTTTGCCTCTTTGCTCTTTACTCCTCTGATGCGCAGGCTGGCAATCAGATTAAGTTTCTATTATCAACCCACCGCCACATCCGTCAACAAGCAGCCGGTCCCGCTTCTGGGAGGAGCTGCCATATATCTTTCCTTCTTGCTCGCCATGTTCTCATTAGACCAGCTTTCAGTAGTTGATCTAAGTATCATGGCCTCGGGTTCCCTGTTATTTTTGATCGGCTTGATTGATGATATTTTTAGGATTTCTCCTAAAGGACAACTTTTTGGAATTTTTCTCGCTTCCAGCATCGTGGTGGGGTATGGCGTACGCATACAATTTTTTACCAATCCTTTTGGTACCGAAGTACTCTGGCTAGAAGCCTTGAGCATTCCAGTCTCTATTCTCTGGATCGCGGCTATCACCGCCTCGGTTAAGGTTATGGATGGTCTAGATGGCTTAGCAGCAGGAATCTGTTCCATTTCGGCTTTAACCCTTTTTCTGGTGGCCTGGTCCAATAATTTTCTGACTTTCGGTTCCCCCACAACACTAATCGCTTTGCTCGCCTTAGCGGGCGCTTGCTTGGGCTTTTTACCCTACAACTTCCATCCTGCTCGGATTTTTATGGGAGAGGCTGGCGTGATGTTCATCGGATTTATTTTAGCCAGTATGTCTATTGAAGGGTTGGTAAAAAGGTCCTCCATTTTCTCTTTGAGCATTCCCATAGTGGCTTTAGGTATTCCTATCTTCAATATACTTTTCGCCATTATCCGCAGAGGATTGAAAAAAAAGGACATTCTTTCCGCCGACAGGGAACACATTCACGATGTGCTCTTGAAAAAGGGGATCTCCCACAGAAATGCAGTTCTTGTGCTTTACGCTTTGAGCGCCATTCTTGGCATTCTCTCTTTTTTTATGTCCAGAGTTTCAGCCTTGATGACCATAATTCTCTGGATTTGCCTTTTGGTAACCCTCTCCGTAGGAGCTTGGAAAATTGGACTTATTAATCCAAGAGATTAAAGAGGAAGTCAAATCAGGAAAAATTCAGCTGCCCAGACATATTGCCATCATGCTTGATGGCAACGGAAGATGGGCAAAGTTAAGGGGTTTACCCCGGAGAGAGGGGCACAGGGCGGGAGGAGAAAATGTTAAGAGGATTGTCCGCTTTTGCGGATCCATTGGCATAGAGGCTCTCACTCTTTTTGGCTTTTCCACGGAAAACTGGCAACGACCCTTAGAGGAAGTAAAAAACCTCTTGAACCTTCTTGAGGATTATTTAATTACGCAGCGCGAGGAACTTAGAAGTAACAATGTGCGCCTCTTGAGCTGCGGGCGGATTGAGGAAATGCCTGAAAGCATTCAAAAGGCACTTCAAGAAACAAAGAAAGCAACTGCTCATTGTACGGGACTAACCTTAAATTTGGCCATCAATTATGGAGGAAGAGCGGAAATAGTGGATTCTTTAAGAAGGCTTCAACAAAAATTAAAGGATGGGGAATTAGAAATAGTAAACCTGAGCGCAGAAAGCTTCAAAAGCTTTCTTTATTGTCCTTCTTTACCATTTCCGGAACTCTTGATCAGGACCTCGGGGGAGCTAAGGGTCAGCAATTTCCTTCTCTGGGAAATTGGGGGAACCTATTTCTGGACAACCCCTACACTCTGGCCTGATTTTTCACCCTCCGAGCTTCTCAAAGCTTTGCGAGAATACAGCTTTTCTCTCTTTGCCTGGTCCAAGGAGGAACGTTACAAGCAGTAAAAGAGGCGTGAGATAAAAGATAGCCTTAGTTAAAAAAATGGCCAGAACAAGAAAAAGTGTACTCTCTGGGTTCAAGAAATAAAAAACCTGAAAAGAGTTTTCTTGCCCCCAATTAAGGCTTTCTAATATATTCGGAACCCCCATGGGCTCAAAAGGAAGGTAAAAACCAAATTTCAGCAGAGATTGTCCCTTTTCCTGGGAAACAAAAATTCTTCCGTACTGGGAAGTCGTTTCTCTAGCTAAAACATCGTTGGAAACAAGCTTTTCTGGGTTCCCTAAATATAGATAAGCGCTGCTATGAGAGCCTAAAAAAGTGGGCAGAAGGACGAAGGTCAAAAAGAAGAGACAAAAAAGGATTAGCAGGAAGCGCCTTCTGGTTAGGCCATAAAAGCCCAGGGAGAAAAAGGCTAAAAATAGAGGTAAAAGGTACCAGCCCCAAAAGCTTAGCCTCATTTCCGATAGCCAAACCTGGAAAAGGAGCCCTTCCTCTTTTTCTGGAGGATTTGCTTCCTCTAAGATCATCAGGTAGTTTCCTTCCGGAAGGGAATAAGAGGAGCGGACTGATGTCAAGATCTCGATTTTGTCCAAAGGCTTAACAGGAGATAGAGCTGATAAAAAATTTTTGTCGGGAAAGACGTAGATTCTGGCTCCTTCTACTGAAAGGTAACTCTGGGACAAAGTGGAAGAAAGAGATGCTAGATCACCCGGGGAAACCCTTAGATAATATGCCTCCTGGTACTGAGGAAGTTGAGCTTCATTACCTGGAAGGACCGTTTTTGCTGGCAAAAGGCCCTCTTCTTGGGCTCTAAACATGGCAACATTAGGAGAGGGAGTGAGCGATGGAGAACGAGCTAAAAAGAGAAAAATTAAGGACAGGAAGCAAATTACCACCAAAGAAAAGGTATAGGCCAACTTCCATCTACTGAGATTTTTACGGATTTTCAGGTTCCATTTTTCATCCCATTTTCTCATTATCCGTTTTTTCTCTTCAGGAGAGACCTTAATCTCAGAAGCATTTCCCAATTCAGAAAGACCCTCATGAAGCCCATTGAGGAAATTCAATTTGGCCTGGCAAGAAGGACAGGCCTTCAGGTGCTCCTCAAAATCCCGTGATTTATTAGCATCCAGGGTCCCACTGTGGTAATCCCAGATTAAATAGCAGATTTTTCTCATATCTCACCCTTTTGACGCATAAGTATGGATTTGAGTTCCTCATCCTCCTGAATAATTTTAAGCGCTTCCTTCTTAGCCCGGTTGAGCATGGATTTAACCGTTCCTAAAGCGCAAGAAAATCTGGAAGCAATTTCCTCATAGGATAGTCCTTCCATTTCTCTTAAAACCAGTACCAAGCGGTATCTTGGTTTGAGCCGAGTCAGCAAAGTGATAAGAGCGCGGTTTCTTTCTTCAAAAATAAGGCGCGAAAGGGCTACCTCCTCTGCGCTTCGGGAGTCTTTGTCTGCTTGAGGATTGCTTTCTCCCCAAAACGTTAATGAGGTTTTTCTGCGTCTGAGGATATCCAGGCAAACATTTGTGGCAATTCGGTAAAGCCAGGTTTCGAGCTGGGACTCACCCTTAAAGGTGGGAAATTTACTCACGGCGCGATAAAGCGTTTCGGCAACAGCATCCTCAACATCCTCCCTGTTTAAAAGGATGCGATAGCAAACGCGGTAAAGAAAATCTATCTCTGAGGCGAGGATTTTTCCTATTTCCGCAAAGGGGGTTCCGCTTTCAGAACTGCTATTTGCTTTGTTTAATGGCTTCCCTCTCACCTTGACACTCTAAGAGCGGTTTGTATACTTATTTAAAGCCGAAGTGGCGGAACTGGCAGACGCACGGGTCTCAAAAACCCGCGAGGTTTAACCCTCATGTGGGTTCGACTCCCACCTTCGGCACTAATTTTTTAATCCCTTTCCGTGCAAACCTCTGAAGCCATAGAGAAAATCTCACATTAGATTCTTTTCTCGGTGATATTATGGTAAAAGGAAGGATCCATGAGCTTTAGAAGGACCTTTTCCGGATCGGGCTGAGCAAAGATTCCCGCTCCCAGCACAAGGATATCGGCACCCCATTTCGCTATCAAAGGAGCGTTACTCAAGTTGACCCCTCCATCAATTTCCAGTTCACATTTTAAATTGAGGTCAGAAATTATGCGTTTAGCTTCTTTAATTTTATTCTCCATTTGGGGAAGGAACTTCTGGCCGGCATATCCGGGATTCACGGTCATCAAGAGCAGGAAATCGAATTCACCCCAGAGATATTCTAACGAACTCAGGGGAGTTGCCGGATTCAGGACAATCCCCGCTTTAGTTTTCGTTCGAATTTGCGAGAGCAATCTCTGAGGATGTTTAGCTGCTTCCAAATGAAAACTTAAGTATTCCACGCCCAATTCCAAAAACTGAGGGCTGAAGAATTCGGGATTCTCCACCATAAGGTGAACGTCAAGCGGGATTCTAACGTTTCTTTTAAGCTGTTGTGCAAAATCGAGGCCAAAAGTGATGTTGGGAACGAAGTGCCCGTCCATTACATCCACGTGAATCATGGGCACTTTTGCCCTATTCAAGATTTCCAGGACTGAACCAATGTTACAGAGATCAGCAGCCAATATTGAAGGCGCAATTTTTACCATTGTGCTTTAATTATAGCAATGATCGCAGAGAATGGTAAAATCAAAAGGAGGTATTTATGAGTAAGATAAAAGAAATTTCAGCCAACGATTTTCAGAAAGAAGTTCTGGAGTCCAATATTCCCGTACTGGTGGATTTCTGGGCTCCCTGGTGCGCTCCTTGCCGGATGCAGACTCCCATTCTGGAAAAGCTGGCTACCGAGTTGGAGGGAAAGTTGAAAATTGTTAAGGTGAACACTGATGAGAATCCAGAATTGGCAGCTAATTACCAAATTATGAGCATTCCCAACCTGCTCTTCTTTAAATCTGGAAAACTGGAAGCCCAGTTCATCGGTTATCATTCAGAGAAAGAGCTAAAAGCAAAACTTGGAGTATAAATGGAAAAGAAAATTCTCCCTTTAATCGTAATAGGCGGGGGGCCGGCGGGATTATCAGCGAGCATTTATGCTTGCCGTTTCGGAATTCAGACCCTGTTAATCGCTCCTTTAGGAGGAGGTCTTGCTAGCTCAGCTGACTATGTGGAAAATTACCCTGGTTTCCCCCAGGGCGTGAGCGGGATGGAACTTGTAAACCTGATGAAAGAGCAAGCCTTGAAGTTCGGCTTAGAAATGGCTTACGCCCAGGCCCAAAAGGTGGAAAAAGAGGGAAATCTGTTCCGAACCCTTGCTGAAGAAACCTATCTCTCCCGAGCAGTAATTGTGGCTACCGGAGCTGAACCCAGTAAGTTGGGTGTACCCGGAGAAGACAAGCTTCGTGGTCGAGGAATATCTTACTGTGCTACTTGCGACGGCCCCTTCTTTAAAGATAAAACAGTTATAGTGGTAGGAGGAGGAGATTCAGCCTTACAGGAAGCTCTTTATCTTGCTCAATTAGCAAGACAGGTTTTCTTAGTTCACAGGAGAGATCAATTTCGCGGAGCAGCATATTTAGTGAGGAGAATTGAAGCCCAATCGAATATTTCTTTAAGGTTGAACACTGTGATCAATGAAATCGTGGGCGAGGAAAGGGTTCAGGGTGCCTACTTAAAAAACAGAATAACAGGAAAAGAAGAGTTCCTCCCTGCAGAGGGGATTTTCATTTACGTGGGGCTCAAACCAAATTCTGAGATTGTGAAAGAACTCGTTAAGTTAGATGAAAGCGGAGCAGTTATTACTGATGAAAAAATGAAAACTAGCCACGAGGGAATTTTTGCCTGCGGAGACGTTCGCGCTTCTCCTTTGAGGCAAATCATAACTGCTTGCGCTGATGGGGCTATAGCAGCTTTAAGCGCTTACCATTACTTGAACCAAGAGAAGTAAAATGGTGCCCGGAGGGGGATTCGAACCCCCATGGGTTGCCCCATACGCCCCTCAAACGTACGTGTCTACCAATTCCACCATCCGGGCTTATTCGGAATTTAGCGACCAAGCAGGAGAAGCAGCAGAGTGCTCAATGTAAATACCCCAGCGAGCACCAAACTAACGCTTCTCAGGAGTTTTTCCCTTTTCTTTTGGACTTTGAAGAGGGTGGCTGAACCTCCAATTGCTCCCAACCCTTCTCCTCTGGGAGACTGGAGCATAATGAAAATTATTAAAGCCGCAGCTATCACTGCTTGAATTACCCAAAGCGCACTCACATTAATTCACCTCTTTAATTTATTATATCAGGATTCCTAAAAAAGAGGAACACCAGTCATCTCTTCAGGTTGCGCAACCTGCATTATTTTGAGAATCGTAGGGGCGACATCAGCCAGAATGCCATCGTTTCTCATTTTTACACCCTTTCCCTCTTCTTGTAAAAGGATAAAAGGCACAGGGTTTGTAGTGTGAGCTGTGATAGGAGTGTGATCGATGGGGTTAATCATTTCCTCAGCATTGCCGTGGTCAGCCGTCACAACCAAAAAGTAGCCGTGATCTTGGCAGGAGTGCCAAATTTGCCCCAAGCATTGATCAACTGTTTCTGCGGCTTTGACAGCTGCTTCAAAAACGCCTGTATGGCCAACCATGTCCAGATTGGCAAAGTTCAGGACGATCAATTTATATTTTTCTTCTGAAATTCTTTTGATCACTTCAGCACAGATCTCAAAAGCGCTCATTTCTGGCTTGAGATCATAAGTGGGCACCTTGGGAGAAGGAATCAACACCCTATCCTCCAAAGGAAATGGATCCTCCCTTCCTCCCGAAAAAAAGTATGTAACGTGGGCGTACTTTTCTGTTTCCGCTATGCGCAATTGAGGCTGAAGGAGATTGCTTATTACTTCCCCCAGAGTATTCTTGAGAAGGTGTTGAGGAAAAGCTACGGGAAGATCAAGATTCTCATCGTACATAGTCATGCAAACATAGTGAACATGGGGCCAAACAGGACGCTGGAAACCATCAAAATCCTTTTGAGTTAAAGCCCAGGTCAACTCTCGTGCACGGTCTGCGCGAAAATTAAAGTGAATTACCACATCTCCATCCTTAATAGATACTGGATTCTGGCCATTTTTCGTAATTACAGTTGGGAGGACAAACTCATCGCTTAAACCATGATCATACGAGGAGTGGAGAGCATCAAAAACGTTATCCGCTTTTTCCCCTTCCCCTAAAACAAGAGCATCGTAAGCCTTTTTAAGCCTTTCCCATCTTTTATCTCGATCCATAGCATAATAACGGCCAGAAATAGTGGCAATTTCTCCTACTCCTAATTCTTCGATTTTTTCTGTGAGCGAATGCAGATAATTCTCTGCAACCTTTGGCGGTGTGTCGCGGCCGTCTAAGAAGGCATGAACGTAGACTTTGCTCAAACCATTTTGTTTGGCCATTTCCAGAAGGGCAAAGAGATGATTCAGATGGCTATGAACTCCACCGTCGGAAACCAAACCCATGAGGTGAAGAGATGAGCCCCTTTCCCTGGCAATTTTCATAGCCTCCAAGAAAACCGGATTCTGGAAAAACTCCCCCTTCCTGATGGCAATATTGATCCTGACCAGGTCCTGGTAGACTATCCTTCCTGCTCCCAAGTTAAGGTGCCCTACTTCCGAGTTTCCCATTTGTCCCTCAGGAAGGCCCACAGCTTCCCCGGAGCAAAATAACTTGGTATGAGGAAAGCGCTGGAGAAAAAAATCCATGTTCGGCGTGGAAGCTTTTAAAATGGCATTTCCAAAAGTATGGGGAGAAATACCCCATCCATCCAGGATACAGAGCAGTCCTTTAGGTTCCATTAATTTTTTAGCACTTCAATTCCGGGAAGCGCACGACCCTCAAGAAATTCTAAGGAGGCTCCCCCTCCAGTAGACACGTGAGATAGCTTTTCCGTCAGGCCAAATTTCTCCACAGCAGCCGCAGTGTCCCCACCGCCCACTATAGTCAAAGCGTCCGATTGGGCAAGGGAAAGCGCAATTTCTCTGGATCCTTGATCAAAAGGGGGAACTTCAAAAACTCCTACCGGACCGTTCCAAACAATGGTTTTGGCCTTTTTGATCTTCTCTTTAAAGAGCTCCCGGGTCTGAGGGCCTATATCTACACCACCGTAATCTTCAGGAATTTTATCCACAGTGACAATGAGGTAATCAGAGGGAGTATTTAAGTCTTTAGCTACGACCAAATCGAGGGGAAGCAAAAGCTCAACCTTTTTGTGGGAAGCTTCCTGCATGATCTCATTCGCTTTTTCCACAAGTTCATCTTCACACAAAGAAGTCCCAATTTGGAATCCTTTGGCCTTAAGAAAAGTATAGGCCATACCCCCACCGATCAGAAGAATGTCTACCCGAGATAAAAGGTTCAGCAATAACTTCAACTTATCGGAAACTTTCGCCCCTCCAGTTATGGCAAGCAGGGGCCTTTCTGGATCTTGAAGCACTTTGCTTAAATAATCGTACTCCTTTTGCATCAAAAAACCGGCACAGGAAGGCAGAAAATGAGCCACGCCTTCAGTGGAGGCATGAGCTCTATGCGCTGTGGCAAAAGCGTCGTTTACATAAATTTCCCCTAGTTGAGCCAATTTTTGTGCAAAGGATAAATCGTTTTTTTCTTCCTCAGGGTGGAAGCGAAGGTTTTCCAACATTAAAATTTGTCCGTCCTTCAGCTCCAAAGCCATTTTCTCCACCTCAGGCCCTATACAATCTGGAGCCATAAAAACCTCTTTCCCCATTAACTCTCCCAGCCTGTGGGCCACTTTAGCCATTCTCAAATTCTCCACCACTTTGCCTTCGGGTCTACCCAAGTGGGACATGATGATCACTCGAGAACTCTGGGAAACCAGGTAATTTAGAGTGGGAAGAGAAGCTCGTATTCTGGAATCATCAGTGATTTCGTTAGTTTTTTTATCGAGAGGGACATTGAAATCCACCCTTACCAGAACTCGTTTGGATTTGACATCAAAATCCTGAAGCCTCTTAAGCATGATTTAAATCCCCTTTTTAGCCAAAAAGTAAGCTAAATCGGCAACTCTGCAGGCATAACCCCATTCGTTATCGTACCAGGCATAGACCTTTACTAAATTTCCTATGCACATGGTAGAAGGACCATCCACTATCGAGGAGTAAGAAGAGCCCTTGAAATCGCTGGAAACAAGGGGCTCCTCTTCAAAAGAAAGTATGCCCTTAAGGTTTCCTTGGGCGGCCTTTTTGAAAGCTTCGTTTACCTCCTCTTTAGTCACCGGATGAGAAAGAAGAGCCACAAAATCAGTTAAAGAAACGGTGGAGGTGGGCACGCGAAGAGCAAAGCCATTAAGCTTGCCATTCAGCTCCGGGATTACTAAACCGATGGCTTTGGCTGCTCCAGTAGTGGTGGGGATAATGTTCATAGCAGCTGCTCTGGCACGCCTTAGATCCTTGTGCGGCAGGTCAAGCAACCTTTGATCATTAGTGTAAGCATGGACCGTGGTCATCAAGCCAGAGATAATGCCAAAATTTTCATGGAGCACTTTCACTACTGGCGCCAGGCTATTGGTGGTGCAAGAAGCATTGGAAATTATGAAGTGCTTAGCGGGATCGTATTTGTCCTCGTTCACCCCAAGAACTATGGTAATGTCCTCATTTTTAGCAGGGGCAGTTATGATCACACGTTTTGCCCCGGAGTCTATATGCTTTCTTGCTTTGAGAGCATCGGTAAAGACCCCTGAGGCTTCCAGCACCAGTTCTACCCCTAAATCTTTCCAGGGGATTAGGCCAGGATCTTTTTCCGCAAAAACTCTAATCTCTTTGCCATCAACTGTGATCGCATTCTCACCAACTTCAACTGGCCAAGGAAGTTTACCGTAGTTAGTGTCATACTTGAGAAGATGCCCCAGCGTCGCTGGGTCGGTGATATCATTTACAGCTACGACCTCCAATTCACTGCGGTAATTTTGATAAATAGCCCTAAAAGCTTGTCTGCCTACTCTTCCAAAACCATTAATTCCAATTCTCACCATCGTAATTTCACCTCATTCCTTTCTCTGAGATTTAGAAGGTATTCCAAGCTCCGTGCGATATTTGGCGACTGTCCGCCTAGCCAGAGCTATACCTCTTTCCTTTAGAAGAAGAGCGATCTCCTCATCGGAGAAGGGCTTTTCTTTATTTTCTGTCCTCAATATTCTTTTAATTTCTTCCTTTATTTCCGCCTCGGAAAACCTCTCTTCTCCGCCCAGATTGCCAGTTATAAAAAATTTTAAAGGATAGATTCCAAAAGGCGTTTGAATGTACTTGCCCCGAATCGCTCTAGAAATTGTCGATTCATGCATTCCCAAAGCTGTCCCAACTTCCCTCAGGGATAAAGGCCTCAAGTTCCTTTCTCCGTTCTTTAAAAAACCTTCTTGCTTTTTTACCAAAAAAGCTCCTACCTTTTCAAGGGTCTCTGATCTTTTCTCTAAACATCTGATTATCCATCTAGCTGAAGTCAACTTTTTGCGCAGAAACTTACCTGCTTCTGGGTTAGCCATTAGCTGGTTATATTGGGGGGAGATGGTCAGCTGGGGAAGATACTCCTTGTTAAGGTAAACCCGGTATTCTCCCCCTTCTTTCTTTACCAGTAAATCAGGGACAATGTAAGAGGGAGAAAATGAAGAAAAAAGACGACCAGGCTTGGGCTCTAACATCTTTATTTCCTGGAAAGCTTCCCTGAGTTCTTTCAGATTACAGTTTAATTCCTGAGCAATTTTCTTCCACTGAGTTCTTAAAGGAACCCACTCTAAATAATTCTCCACGATTTTTTGCGCTAAGGGCGATGAGCGCTCGCTTTCTTTCAGTTGAAGCAGGAGACATTCTTTTAAGTTCCGAGCCCCTACTCCGGTGGGCTCAAAAGTCTGGATTAAACGCAGAACACCTTCCACATCGCATAAAGAAACCCCAAGCCTTTGAGCAATTTCCTCTAAAGAAGCAACCAGGTATCCGTCTTCATTGATGTTATCAATTATTTCCTCCCCTATGATCAATTCCTGGTCGGAAGAGACGTGCAACCTTAGCTGGAAGAGGAGGTGAGAACGAAGACCTGGCTCTGGACTGGCGACTTCCCTTTCTGGAAGTTTTTCATAAAGTTCACCCTCAAAATCCTCTGTCTGGGGGACATTCTCTTGGGGTATTTGTTCCTCCAGCAAAGGGTTCTCTTCGAGCTCCTTGTTGACAAAATCACGGAGTTCCATGACTGGCATTTCCAGAATCATGATGGATTGTTGAAGCCTGGGGCTGAGGCGTAATTGTTGCTTGGGAAACAGGGAAAGATCAGGCCTGATGGGGACGTTCATCTATTCCTTTCTCCATCCTTTTCCGTTGGGCCAGAAAACGCCAGATCAAACTGGCTAATTTTTCAGGGTCATGGCGCAGAATTTCGTCTTTCTTAGTGAGATCTGCGAGAACAGGAATGACCCCCAAGGCTCTAATTGCTCCAGGATCAATCCTCACCGGCTCCGCCTGCTCCTCCTTGTAACGTGCAAGGGTTTCACGGGAAATGGGCGAAGTACTGATAATACAGTAATCGCAGACCTTTCCTCCTGCATGTTCAAAGAGAACTTTCAAATGGTCACTCACAGAAAAGCTGTCTGTCTCTCCGTGTTCGGTCATGATGTTAGCTATAAAGATTCGCGGACATCGGGCTTTCTTTACTGCTTCTGCTACCTCAGGTTGCAGAAATGGCGGAATGATGCTGGTAAAAAGACTTCCAGGGCCTATTAATATAGCGTCAGCAGAATTGATATAATCAACCAACCCTGGAAGCGGTTTAGTGTTTCGGGGTTTCAAGTAAAGGCGCTTGATTCTTTTGCCCGTATTCCTGATTTTAGTTTCACCTTCCTCCCGGCTTCCATCGACAAATTCCGCTTCTAAGGTAACATCGTCTAAGGTAAAGGGCAAGGCCTGTCCCTTTACCTTAAGCACGTCGGAGGCAGCAAGAACGGCTTTTCCAAAATCACCAGTAATTTGGGTTAAAGCGGCAATAAAGATATTTCCAAAGTTGTGCCCTCCCAGGGATTCACCTTTTTGAAAACGGTACTGAAAAAGGTCCTCCATCAAGGGCTCGGTATCCGATAAAGCTACCAAACAGTTGCGAATATCCCCTGGAGGTAGAATACCCAGCTCCTTTCTTAGCCTTCCCGAGCTTCCTCCATCATCGGCAACCGTTACCACGGCGAGCGGCTCACAGGGAAGAAGCTTAAGCCCCCTTAAAAGGGTGGAAAGGCCAGTCCCACCGCCAATGGCAATTACCTTAAAATCCCTCTTTCCTTTCCTCTTTTCATAAACGATTTCTGAGAGTTTTTCGGGATGTTCGGGCAGAATTACCACTACTAAAGACTCTATTAGCTTGGAAAGCCCAAAAATAATCATGAACACAGCAATCGCCAAAAGAAAAGTAGCTATTACCTCTCTCCAAGGCTCAGCCAATGGAGAAAAAGGCAATTGGGAAAAGAGGTAGGAAAGGGCCGTTTTTATTCTCAGGAGAACCATCCAGTCCAGGAAATAAAGGATCACCGCACAAATAAGAATTAAAAGGCCCAATCCCATAAGCAGGAGCCATCTTTTCACCTTCATCCCGGGATAAAGCCACCTTAGCGCTCTTTTTGTCCGATCCTTTATTCCGCTCATTTACCAAAAAGGCGAGAGAACATGGTGGAAAAAACAGAAAAAAGCAACATCCCTGCCAAAGCAGTCCAAAAACTGTCCACGTATACTCCAGGAACTATGGAAACTGCCAAATAAAAAAGCAAAGCGTTCAAAAAGAGGGAGGACAAGCCCAAGGTAAAAATGTTCAAAGGCAGGGTCACAAGGAGAAGAAAGGGTTTGATCCCTGAGTTTAAAAACCCGATCACCAGGGCCGCCAGAAGGGCCCACCAAAAATTGACCACGTGGAAACCCAAACCAAATTCCTGAAGGATATAAGAAGTGAAAAGAAAGGCCAGGGTATTGAGGATTAGCCTAACGAACATTATGCGCTCCTTTGATCAAGCTCTCCCAGAAAAGCAGTTTCCTTTTCCATTCCACTCCTTCCCTGAAACCTCCTAAGCTGCCATCGCTTTTCACCACTCGATGGCAGGGGACGATAATCAACAGCCTATTGCTGCCTAAAGCCTTCCCCACCGCACGATAGGAACGCTCTCTTCCCACAAGATGAGCAAGTTCCTGATAGGAAATGGTCTCTCCTAAAGGCACCTTCCTCAGCTGGGAAAAAACGGTCCGGGCAAAATCACTGTAGCCGGAGAAATCCAATTTTAGGGCGTCAAAACTAACCAGCTCTCCCTGGAAGTAAAGTCGAATCAACTCCAAAGCTAAAGCATCTCTTCCCATCTCTTCAGAGGGAAGCTTATCGAGTGGCAAAAGGAAAGAGTCAAGGGAGGGGAAAAGAGGAGTAGGAAGGGAAACTGAATAAATCCCTTCTTGCGTAAAAGAGACATTTACCCATCCCCAAGCTGTTTCCAAGCTCACCCTTTTCACGGTATTATCCCTTTTCATCCAACTTTTCATGTAAATAAGTATAAATTTTTTTAGCGGTCTTTTCCCCAATACCGGGAACAGTGGCTATTTCCAGAAAAGAAGCCCTTTCCAGCGCACCAAGAGAGCCGAAACTTTTGAGAAGGAGAGCCTTTTTTTCTGGGCCTATGCCGGGGATTTCTTCCAGCCTGGATTTCTTTATCTTCCGGGAACGGAGTTTCCTGTGATAGGTGTTGGCAAACCTGTGCGCCTCGTCCCTTACCCGCTGAAGAAGCTGAAGAGCAGGTGAGTTAGGCTGAAGGACAATTGGTTCGCTAAATTGGGGCGAGAAGATCTCCTCTTTCTCCTTTGCTAAAGAGATGACATCGGTTCCCTTGGCAAGGTTATCCAAAACCTCGAGGGCAGCGTTCAGGTGTCCCTTTCCCCCATCGATCAGGATGAGATCAGGCTTTTTCTCAGGAGAAGAAAATCTCCGGGTCAATACCTCCTTGATCATGCCGTAATCATCCTGGCCCTCCAGCTTAATCCTATAATGCCGATAACCTGAGGTATCCTTGCGGGCATTTATAAAAAGGACTTTAGCGCCTACAGCCTCTTTGGGGCCAAAATTGGAAATATCGTAGCCTTCTATAGAAAACGGCACTTTGGATAAACCTAAGGCCAGTTGAATTTCCTTCAGAGTGCCTTCGCTGCTAGCAGAAAAGGAGGAAGTTTTCAGATAAGTCTGCAGGTGCTCCCTGGCGTTATTCTGCGCTATCTCTAATTGTTTACGAGCTTGGCCCCTCGGTTGAGGAAGGGATACGCTTAGTCCCTTTACAATTTCAAGCCAACGCTTAAGGGATTCTTTTGCGTCTGGCTTGAGTTGCACAATAATCTCAGGAGGAATGCTTTGAGCTTTTTCATAGTATTGAGTCAGAGTAGACAGTTGAATCTCCACCTGCTCTTCTCCCTCAGTCTGCAACAGGATGAAATGCTCAGAACCGATCAATTTTCCTTCTCGCACATTTAAAATTGTCATGCAGCCCGTTCCTTCCTCAAAATACCAGGCCACGACGTCCCGATTGATGGGTACTTGCGAGAAAACTGTTTGCTCTTTCATTATCTTTTTCAAAGCGAATAATTGATCTCGTATTTTAGCTGCCGCCTCAAAGTTGAGGTTCCGGGATTCTTCTTTCATTTTGTTTTCCAGATAACCCTGGAGGGCAAGGGTTTTTCCCTCCAGAAACAACAACATTTCTCTCACGGCGTCCTGATAATCTTCCCGTGAAATTAATCCTGCGCAGGGTCCCAGGCAATGCTTTATTTGATATTCCAGGCAAGGGGCCCTAACCTTTTGGGAAGAAAAAGCCACACGGCAGCTGGGGATACCAAAAATCTCCTTAATCGTGCGCAAAGTTCGTCTCAGGGCCTTGGCTTCCGTAAAGGGACCAAAATAGCGATTCCCGTCCTTTTTAAAATACCGCACGATGGAAAGCCTGGGAAAGGGCTCACTTAAAGAGACTTTAAGGTAAGGGAAGCGCTTATCGTCCTTTAGCTTGACGTTAAGCATCGGCTGCAGATCTTTGACCAGAGTAGACTCCAAAATCAGGGCTTCAGGAATGTTGTTGGTTACAGTGAAAGAAACGTCCACTGCCTTTTCCTGGATAATTCTTTCCTTTTCTGACAGGCTTGAACTCCGATTTAAATAAGCTTTAATCCTCTGCCTGAGGGAGGCTGCTTTTCCCACATAGAGGCAATTGCCATCCTGATCAAAGAACTGATAAACCCCAGGAGAGTCTGGGAAAGAAAGGGCTTTTTTTAGCCAAGGAAGCTCTTTCTTAGACATGAACCTCCTCTTTCAGGAGAATTGGCCTCAAATACTGACCTGTATAACTTTCTGGGCAAGAGGCGATTTCTTCTGGGGTCCCAGTTGCGATGACCTGCCCTCCCTCTTCCCCTCCTTCCGGTCCTAAATCTATTATCCAATCAGCACATTTCACTACATCCAGGTTATGCTCGATGACGATTACCGTATTCTGGGCATCCACAAGACGATTGAGAACGTCTAAAAGTTTTTGCACATCGGCAAAGTGTAATCCGGTAGTGGGCTCATCAAGGATATAAAGGGTACGTCCCGTCTCCCTTTTTACCAGCTCAGCGGTAAGTTTGATTCTCTGGGCTTCCCCTCCTGAGAGAGTGGTCGCAGGTTGTCCTAATTTTATGTATCCCAACCCTACATCAAACAAAAGCTGTAATTTCCTTTTGATAGGGGGAATATTGTAGAAAAACTCCAAAGCCTCTTCTACGGTCATATCTAATACGTCAGCTATGCTCTTTCCTTTATATTTAACTTCCAAGGTTTCCCGGTTATACCTCCGGCCCTTGCAGACATCACAAGGGACGTAAACGTCGGGAAGAAAAACCATTTCTATACGAATGATGCCTTCTCCTCTGCAGGCCTCACAACGACCTCCGCGAACGTTGAAACTGAACCGTCCCTTTTCGTAACCTCTAACTCGAGCTTCGGGTAATTGAGCATAAAAATCCCTGATATGATCGAAAACGCCGATATAGGTCGCAGGATTAGAGCGAGGTGTGCGTCCAATAGGCGACTGGTCCACTATGATTACTTTATCCAGGTTCTCCACTCCTTCCAGAGCGCGAAACTTTCCCGGTCTATCTTTGGAGCGATAAAACTTCCTGGCTAAGGCTCGATAAAGGATATCGTTGACCAGGGTGCTCTTTCCCGATCCGGAAACCCCGGTAACGCAAATAAAGGTCCCCAAAGGAAAACCCACATCTATGTTTTTCAAGTTGTGTTCTTGAGCGCCCCTGATCCACAACCACTTTCCAGTTCCTTTGCGCCTTCTTTCGGGAACAGGGATGGTCAATTCCTTTTTAAGATACTTTCCCGTGAGAGAGTTTGGCTCTTCCATTATCTCCTTCAAACTTCCAGCACAGACCACATAACCCCCGTGAACCCCGGCGCCAGGTCCGATGTCAATGATGTAATCTGCGCTTCTGATGGTTTGCTCATCATGTTCCACAACCACCACCGTGTTGCCTAAATCCCTGAGCCTTTTTAGAGTGCTAATCAATTTGGAATTATCTCTGGCATGCAGACCAATCGAAGGCTCATCCAATACGTAGAGAACTCCCACCAATCCTGAGCCCACCTGAGTAGCTAACCTCAGCCTCTGGGCCTCACCTCCTGCCAGGGTTTCGGCTGCTCGGTCCAAAGTAAGATAGGAGAGCCCCACATCCAACAAAAATCTAAGGCGAGATCTGATTTCTTTCAGAATCTGATGAGCAATCAATCCCTCCTTAGGAGGAAGTTCCAATTTCTCAAAAAATTCAAAAGCCTCCTGGATGGTCAAGGCCGTCAAATCGGAGATATTTAGCCCTTTAATGTAGAAAGAGAGCGCTTCCTTCTTTAACCTTTTCCCTTTACACACAGGGCAAGGAATCGAAGTCATAAAGGACTCAATCTCCTCTTTTACCGTTTCGCTTTCTGTTTGTCGATACCTTCTCTCTAAATTGGGAATGATCCCTTCAAAAGGCATTCTGTAAACATGTTCCCTGCCCAGAGTATCGGAATATTTAAAAGCAACCTTCTTTTCCTTCGTCCCATAAAGGATCATCTCAACCACTGAAGGGTCCATCTTAGCCAGAGGAGTGTGGGTCGTGTATCCAAATTCCTCTACCAGGCTTTTCAACATCTGGTAGTAATGATCTGATTCCCAAACCTCAATTGCCCCTTCAGCCAAAGAAAGGTTCTTATCCACGATAACTTTGTCTGGGTCAATCACCATTTTCACGCCGAGGCCATCACAAGCAGGACAGGCGCCATAGGGAGAATTAAAGGAGAAAAGGCGGGGAGTAACTTCGGCAATAGAGGTACCGCATTCTGGACAGGAATATTTCTCCGATAAGATTTGCTCCTTTCCCTCAATGGAAACAAGGACAATACCCTGGGCAAGTTTTAAGGCAGCCTCAAGCGAGTCATTGAGTCGCATCTGAATCCCTTCCTTTAGAGTCAGTCGATCCACAAGCACTTCGATGGAGTGCTGCTCGTATCTGCCTAAAGGAATTTCCTCGGATAAGTCGTATATCCTTCCGTCAACTCTGGCTCTGATAAATCCTTGCCTCCTTAAGTCCTCAAGCAAAGAATGGTATTCTCCCTTTTTCCCCCTGACGATGGGAGCATATATTTCCAACTTTTCCCCCGGGAAGGTGGAAAGCAAATAATCCACCATCTGCTGGCTGGTCTGTTGCTGAATAATGTGCCCACAATTCGGGCAATAAGGAGTAGCTACCCGGGCGTAAAGTAAACGCAGATAATCATAAATCTCCGTGATCGTACCCACAGTAGAACGAGGATTATGGGAAGCGCTTTTTTGGTCAATGGCAATTGCGGGGGATAAACCTTCAATATAGTCCACATCAGGTTTTTCCATTAGACCCAGGAATTGTCTAGCGTAAGCAGATAAGGACTCTACATACCGCCTTTGACCCTCAGCATAAAGGGTATCGAAGGCTAAAGAAGATTTCCCCGATCCCGAAATGCCCGTGATAACCACCAGCTGATCCCTGGGGATAATGAGATCAATATTTTTCAGGTTGTGCTCCCGAGCCCCTTTGATAAAAATCCGTTTGTTCATCTTACCCCAATTTTCTTCTTCAGCTCAAAGATCCGATCACGAATCTCCGCCGCTCTTTCAAACTCCAGCGTTTCCGCGGCTATTCTCATCTCCTCTTCCAGGTGCATGATCATAAATTGAGCCTCTTCTTTAGAGAGAGGGCTAGTTTCCTTTAAAACCATCTCCCTGGCTTCCGGAATTTGACTGGGCAGCACCTCGAGAAGATCATGAATGGCTTTCCTGATTGATTCAGGTTTGATATTGTTTTTCTGGTTATATTCCATTTGCACCTGGCGCCGGCGGTTAGTTTCCTGGATTGCTTTTCTCATAGAATCCGTAACTACGTCTGCGTACATGAGGACCTTTCCCGAAACATTTCTTGCAGTCCGGCCGATCATCTGAATCAGGGATCTTTCAGAGCGCAAAAAACCCTCCCGATCGGCGTCCAATATAGCCATGAGCGACACTTCCGGTAAATCCAAGCCCTCCCTAAGCAAGTTTACCCCCACGAGACAGTCAAACTTTCCGCTTCTCAGATCCCTTAGAAGCACAACCCTGTTGATGGTATCAATCTCAGAATGGAGGTACTTCACTTTCAATCCCAGCTCCGTGAGGTAATCACTCAATTCCTCAGCCATCCTTTTAGTGAGAGTAGTGACCAGAACCCTTTCCCCTTTCTCCGATCTGAGCTTGATCTCCTCAATTAAATCATCAATTGCCCCCTCCATCGGTCTCACTTCTATTTCTGGATCCACTAAACCCGTAGGACGTATTAATTGTTCCACCACCTGTTCGGAATTTTTCAATTCAAAGGGCCCGGGGGTGGCGGAAACAAAGATCACCTGACCAAGCAAGTTCAGAACCTCCTCCCATTTTAAAGGCCGGTTATCAAGACAGGATGGAAGCCGGAAACCAAACTCCACCAGGGTCTCTTTCCTGGAGCGATCCCCCTCATACATCCCCACTAACTGCGGCACAGTTATATGGGACTCGTCAATGAAGGTGAGGAAATCCTTAGGAAAATAATCCAGGAGACAAGAGGGCCTTTCCCCAGGTTTTCTGCCAGAAAGGTGACGGGAATAGTTTTCGATTCCGGGGCAATAACCAAATTCTCGGAGCATTTCCAAGTCCATTTTTGTCCTTTGCTCCAACCGATAAGCTTCAAGCAACTTCCCCTGGGACTTAAGCTCTTTTAGCCTTTCTTCGAGTTCTTCCTCGATTGCCTGAAGCGCTCTGGCCCTCCTTTCAAAACCGGTCACAAAATGTTTAGCGGGATAAAAAAGGTAACTCTGAAGATTGCGCAGCTTTTTGCCCAGAAGGGGGTCGATTTCAGTGAGCCTCTCAATCTGATCCCCAAAAAATTCCACCCTGATCCCAAGTTGAGAATTGGAAGGAATCACTTCCACCACATCTCCTCTCACTCGGAATCTACCTCTCCTCAGATCCACATCGTTCCTTTCATACTGCATGGAAACCAAGCGCCTGAGAAAGGAGTCCCTGGAGAGAGGATCTCCTGTTTTTATAAGGAGGGCTTCATTAAGAAAGCTTTCTGGAGCATCGAGTCCATAAATGCAGGAAACAGATGCCACCACGATCACATCTCTTCTCTCAATGAGGGATTTAGCAGTAGAGAAACGAAGCCGGTCAAGCTCTTCGTTTATGGTGGCTTCCTTCTCTATATAGAGATCGCTTTGGGGAATGTAGGCCTCCGGTTGATAATAGTCGTAATAACTTACAAAATACTCCACCGCGTTCTCCGGAAAAAGGGCCCGAAACTCGGCATAAAGCTGTGCTGCCAGGGTCTTATTGTGTGCTAAAACTAAAGTGGGGCGATTCAAACGCGCAATGACGTTGGCCATAGTGTAAGTTTTACCGCTTCCAGTAACACCTAAAAGCGTTTGAAAACGGTATCCTTTCCGCAAGCCATAGGAAAGAGCCTCAATTGCTTGCGGCTGGTCCCCCTTCGGTTGATAGTCAGAAACAAGCTTAAATTCCATAGAGATTAACATTTAATTATATCTCATAAAGAAATTGAGAGCCAGGTTTGGGATGGAAAGCGATTCCTTTAGGCCAGACGCTTCCTGAACCTGAGCGAACTGAAAAGAAGCATGAAAGCTGAAAATACAAAAAGCCAGATTACATCCGGAAAGAGGTAAGCAATGCCCACTCCTTTGAGAATTAATCCTCTGAGAATCGGAAGAAAGTGAGTTAGAGGCAAAAGCCATGAGACCCACTGTATGACTTGAGGCATGGCCTCCACTGGAAAAATAAATCCAGAAAGGATTAGAGCGGGAAGAAGGACAAAACTGGAAATTTGCATGGCCTGAAATTGATTTTGAGCTATGGTGGAAATCAAAAGACCAATCCCTAAGCAGGAAAAGAGAAATAAAAAGGAGAGGAGGAAATAAAGCAGGATGCTCCCGTTAAAAGGGACATGAAACCAGAAAACAGCCACAGCTAAAACCAGGGTGGAAATCCCAAAAGCCAGAATGATGTAGGGAATAATTTTACCCAGCATGAGTTCCAGGGGCTTCAGGGGAGTAACGATCAAAGTCTCAATGGTTCCTCTTTCCTTTTCTTTGACAATGGCGAAAGCCGTGAGGTTAATGCTCATGGTCTGCAGAATCACGCCCACTAAGCCTGGTATGTTAAAATTCAGGCTCTCCAGGCTAGGGTTGTACCAGACCCGGGATTGGAGATCCACAGGAACGAACTTTAACTCATTCCCCGAGCGACTGGCCATTTTAACAGAAAGTTGGAGATTAAAATCTTGGACCACAGCTTGAGCTGAAAAAAGCGCTGTTTGAGCTACAGTGGGGTTAGAACCGTCAATTAAAAATTGCACTTCCGCCTTTTCCCCCCTCAAGAGGTAATAAGAAAACTTGTTGGGAATCACCAAACCGCACTTGGCTTTTCCAGAATCGATTAGCTGACTCAACTCTTCAAAACTGGACACCTTGTAAACCAGATCGAAATAGCCGGATTGGAAAAAATGCTGGCTCAGGTGGAAGCTATCACTGGATTCATCGAGATCCAATAGAACAGTGGAGATATGCTTTACATCCGAGGAAACCGCGTATCCAAAAAGGAACAAGAGGAACACGGGAAGGAGAATAATGATGGAAAGAGATACAGGATCACGAAGAACATGCAGAATCTCTTTTTTCATGATAGCGATTATGCGTTTCTTCATAGAGCGCCCCTTTCTTGAAGAATAAGCCTCACGTAGCAATCCTCAAGCGAAAATTCCGTTTCTTGAAGAGAAGCATTCCGCTCTTGGGCTATTTTCCTCAGCTCTTCGGTTTTATCCTCTTCGCCCAGGATCACCCTCAAGGTATTCCCGAAGAGATAAGCATCTTGCACAAAAGGGAGAGGAGCTATTTCTTTTAAAAGGGAAACCGGATCAGGGGCTTCCAGGCTGAAAATCCTCTCTTTGGGTATCCCTTTAATCTGAGAAGGAGACCCTACAGCTAAAATCCTCCCCAGGTGCATAAAAGCAATCATCTGGCACCTTTCTGCCTCGTCCAAAAGATGCGTGGAAATTAGAACCGTACATTCATTCTTTAGTGAGGAAAGCTCGTCCCAAAATTCCTGGCGGCTCTTTGGGTCCATTCCACTTGTGGGCTCATCCAAAAACAGAATCCGGGGTTCGTGCAAGAGGGCGCAGGCTAAAGCAGTCCATTGTTTTTTGCCTGGGGGCAATTCCCTGATCAAGCGCTTCCTAAATTGAAAAAGCTTAAAGCGTTGAAGGATTTCAGATATCCTCTCTGAAGACCTCATTCCGTAAATTTGTGCATAAAAGACCAGATTTTCCTCCACTGTAAGGTCCCCATAAAGGGAGCAATATTGAGAGGTGTAGCCAATAAGCTTTCTGATCTTTTCCGCTTGCTGAAAACTGTCCAATCCCATAATCAGCGCCTGACCAGAGGTAGGAGGGAGAATCCCGCACAGGATGCGGATAGTTGTAGTTTTGCCGCTTCCGTTAGGTCCCAAAAGTCCAAAAATAACCCCTTCCGGAATGGAAAGGGAAAGGTGGTCCACGGCGGTTAAGTCTGCGAATTTCTTTGTCAAATTCTGAATTTCAACAATTCCCACTTTTCTCCTCAAGCAGATCAAGGAAATAATCATTAAGGCTGGGCTCTCCCATTTTTAACGCGGAGAAGGGAACCCCCTTTTGCCTTAATCTCTTTTCGATAGTCTCTCTCATCTGGAGAATATCTTCCGAGATAAGGTGCAATTCGTTTCCATAATTGAAGATTTTAAGATCAGGCTTAGCGGAAAGCAGCGCCTCTTTAACCTGAGAAGCGTGATTGGACTCTATGGTCATTACCTTGCCCTTTAAGGTAGCTTTTAACTTTTCTGGAGAATCGCAGGCAATGATTTTGCCCCCAAGCATAAAGGCTACGCGGTTCGATCTCTCTGCTTCTTCCAAGTAGGGAGTGGCGATGAAAATGGTCGTCCCTTGGGCCTTTAAATTAAATAGAAGTTGCCAAAACTCACGCCGGGATAAAGGGTCAACCCCTGTAGTAGGTTCATCCAAAAAGAGGATGCGGGGGGAATGCATCAGATTACAGGCAAGGGATAGTTTCTGCTTCATCCCCCCAGAAAGAGCAAAAGCCCTTTTTCCCCGAAAGGGGGCAAGGCGAGAGAACTTTAACACTTCCTCTTCCTTTATTCTGGCTTCCTCCGGGGAAATGGAAAAAATTTGGGCGTAAAAATTTAAGTTCTCCCTTACAGTCAAGTCCTCATAGAGGGAGGACTTTTGGGGCATATAGCCTACGAGGGAACGAATTTTCTCGGGCTGAGTGCGCACATCAAACCCTAAGACTTTAGCGTTTCCTGAATCGGGAGTGAGGATAGTGGAAAGCATGCGAATTAAAGTGCTCTTTCCCCCACCATCTGGGCCCACAAGGGCGAAAATTTCTCCCTGGTTCACATGGAGGCTTACGCCGTCCACCGCCAAAATTCCCCAGAATTCTTTCCGGAGATTCTGCGCCTCAATCACTGTTTGGCAGAAAGACATCAGCAGGAATTCCTATCTTGAGAAGGTGTTCCGGATCGCTGATTTGCACTTTTACCGCAAAGGTCAAAAAAGTCCTCTGCTCAACGGTTTGCACGTTTTTGGGAGTAAATTGAGCCTTGGGACTAATGTAAACAACCTTTCCCTTAAATTCCCTGCCCGGATAAGCATCTACCTTAACCTTTACTTCCTGGTTGAGGTGCACTTTTCCTACCTCCTTTTCGTCCAGGTAGATATTCACGTATAAGTCATCCAGGTTAGCCAGGGAAAAAAGGGCGCTCCCGGAGTTCACTGTGTCTCCCAGGTTCACGTATTTTTCCAGGATGACACCGGAAATCGGAGACTTGACCGTGCATTTCTGAACAAGCTCTTGAGCTAAATTGAAGGCAGCCTCTGTTTGAGCTACTGCCGATTTCAGGGCTTCTATCTCCTCAGGTGTAGCTCCTTTCTTCACTTTCTCCAGATTTTCTTGAGCCTGCTTCAGCTGGGCTTGAAGTGCATCTCGATCCGCTTTTGCTTTGTCCAGTTGAGACCTTTCTTCTGCTTTGAAATCCACAACCTGTTTCGTGTCTTCCAGAACCTTCTGGGCGGTTTCCATGTTTTCCTTAGCCGTTAGATAAGCCAGCTCTAAGGGATCAGCCTGATTTAAAGCAAGGGTGTAATTGGCTTGAGCGAGGCTTAGAGCTTTGGATGCTGCCTGGTAAGCCTGTTGGGCTTCCTGAATATGAAAATCAAAGCCTTTAGCTGATAAAGCATCATAATTAGCCTGAGCTTGTTCTAAGGCAGCACAGGCAGCTTGGTACTCAGCTCGAGCCTTATCCAGAAAGAAATCGCTCCCTTCCGCTTGAGCCATTTCCAATTTTCTCTGGGCTTCCTTCAGCTGAATTTGGGCCAGCTGCACTTCATAGTCTGCTTGGTCAATCTGCGCTGCATTGCCGGCCCTCTGAGCATAGTCCCTCATGGATTGCGCTTCCTCCAATTTTATCTTTGCTGCATCGTAAGCGGCTTGTGCTTCCAGAATATCTGGGTTTCCTCCAGAGGCCTCTGCTGCCTGTAACTGGGCCTCAGCAGCAATTTTCTTAGCTTTGGCTTCTTCCAGCGCAGCCTTAGCCGCAATTAATTCAGGTGATGTGGGAGTAGCAGTCGCTGCTTTATAAGCCTGCTCAGCCTTCAAGAAATTTAACCTGGCTTGTTCCAAATCGGCCTCGGCCTGAATAAGCAGCAAGGGTTTTCCAATTTTTTTCTCGCTCTCTAGTTTCTTCTGAGCATCGTTAAAATTGAGCACTGCAAGGTCATACTGGTTTTGAGCCTGAGCCAATTTCATCTCCCTGGGAGCCTGAAAATCATAGATTTCCTGAGCTAAAGAGTAAGCTTGCTCCGCTCCATTCAGAAGAGCCTGAACGTATTCTAAATTGGCTTCAGCCAAGCCGATCTCCTCTGGAGTAGCTCCATTCTCCGCTTTCTTCAATTGAGCCTGCGCTTGATCCATAGCCGCCTTAGCTTCTTCCATTTTCCATACTAAGTTATCATCTTCGATAGAGCAGAGAGCCTGGTCGACAGTCACTTGATCTCCCTCTTCCACATTTAAAGAGGTAATGCGGCCTGTTCCTTCAGAGACAACCTTGACCTCCTCCGCTTCAATCGTTCCCCAGAAGTGGAGCTCCTGGGAACTGGAACAGGAGGATAGAGAGAAAGCAAGGAGGATTAGGACCAAGAGCGGAATTAAAATGGCAAAAGACCTAATCTTCAATTTAAACCACCCCCAGAAGAGCGTTGTAATTCCACTGAACCTCTTTCATAGTCTCTCTCTTTTGGATTTCCAGATCGCCGTTCAGGAAACCTAAGGCCAAAGAAAGCAGAAAATAAAAGATAATCTGGGAAGAGATTTCTGCAGAGCGCAAATCTTTTCCCTTTCCTATTTTTTGAATATCCGAGGATAAAGCTTTCAACATTTTTCCCTTCCATTCTTCAAAGATCCTTTTAGATTCAGGATCTGCCAAAAAGAAATTCTGAAAAATTAATTGAAAGAATTCCTTCCTTTCCCTGAGGATCTGGAACAGAATAATAGGTATATTCCCTAAGCGGGTTCTCGGGTCTCCCTCTCTCTTATTCACCATAGCGATTCTTTCCTCAATCAAGCGCAGGGCTTGAGAAAATAGCGAGGAGAAAAGCTCCCTTTTGGTGCGAAAATAGATATAAATCGTCCCCTTGGCTACAGAAGCCTTTTCAGCTATTTCCTCCATCTTTGTAAGATGAAAACCTTTCTGGGAAAAAACGCCAATCGCTGTTTGAATGATCCTTTCTTTAGTTTCATTTTTTCTCGTGACTAACCGGTCAGTCATATTTTTATTATATTTCCTCTGTCAAGGTATAATTAATTCAAATGAAGAATCAGGAAATTGCTCTTTTGCTGAATAAAATTTCAGCGCTTCTGGAATTAAAAGGGGAAAACCGCTTCAAGGTCATCGCTTACGCTGAGGCTGCCAGAAGAATTGAAAACTTGCCCACTCCCATTGAAAACCTTTATCGGGAAGGAAGGCTCAACGAGATTCCCGGAGTGGGTCAAAGCATTGCGGAAAAGATCAAGGAATACCTGGAGAAAGGTAAATCCTCTTACCTGGAGGAGCTTACTAAAGAGGTTCCCGAGGAGCTGATCGAGTTGGAAGAGGTCCCGGGAGTGGGACCAAAGGTGGCCCTTCTCCTTTACAAGGAACTGGGTGTAAAAACTTTGGATGATTTGGAAAGAGCCATTTCCGAGCACAAGGTAAGAAATTTACCCCGTCTGGGGCCCAAATCCGAAGAGAATATAAAAAGGGGTTTAGAAACCATCAAAAGGAGGACTTCCAGGATTCCTTTAGGCTTGGCCCTTCCTGTGGCTGAGGAACTGCTCCGTTACCTTGAACAGTTTCCTTTTATTCAGAGGGTGGACGCTTGCGGAAGCTTAAGGAGGATGAAGGAAACCATCGGTGATTTGGACATTCTCGTTTGCTCAAATGAGGAAGATAGGGTAATGAGTGCCTTTACAAAATGGCCGGAGGTTCAGGAAGTTTTAGCTTTGGGCTCAACTAAATCCTCAATTCTCACGAAAAGTGCTCTGCAAATTGACCTGAGGGCAGTGAAACCGGAATCTTACGGAGCTGCTCTTCAGTACTTCACGGGCTCTCAAGCCCACAACATTAAACTCCGGGAACTCGCTATCCGAAAGGGTTTGAAGTTAAACGAATACGGTGTATTTAGGATTGAGGACGAGAAAAAAATTGCCGGAGCGACTGAGGATGAGGTCTATGCCGCTTTAGACCTACCATGGATTCCTCCGGAGCTAAGGGAGGATCAAGGGGAGGTGGAGATGGCCAGATTAGGTAAATTGCCACATCTGGTGGAGCTCAAAGACATCAAAGGAGACCTTCACGTGCACACCAACTGGAGCGATGGGGCTTCCACAATTGAGGAAATGGTGCAGGGAGCAAAAAAGAGAGGCTATGAATACTTGGCGATCTGCGACCATGCCCAGTCTCTGGGAGTAGCAGGAGGATTGAGCTGGGAGAGATTCAAGGAACAGAAGCAGAAAATTGAAGAGGTCTCCCGAAAAGAGAACTTCCCTGTGCTTTGGGGCTTAGAAGCTAACATCCTCTCCGAAGGCAACCTGGATTTTCCTGAGGAGATTTTGGGGGAGTTTCAGATCGTAGTAGCGGGAGTCCATTCCGCCTTCCGGCAAACCAAAGAGAAAATGACCGAGCGCATAGTGCATTCCCTAAAGTCAGGAGCCGTGCATATTCTCAGCCATCCCACGGGCAGACTGATCGGGAAGCGTGACCCTTATGAAGTAGATGTAGAAAAAATCTTGGAAGCCGCTAAAGAAAGCCATACGGCTATGGAAATCAATTCTTCTCCGGAAAGACTGGACTTGAAAGATAGAGACTGCCGCAAAGCCAAGGAGGAATATGGCCTGAAGATGGCCATCAATACCGACGCCCATTCTGAAGAAAATCTTGATTTAATGAGATACGGTGTTTCCGTAGCCCGTAGAGGATGGCTGGAACCCGAAGACGTTTTAAACACATATTCTTTTCCCAAACTGTTAGAATGGCTGAAGGGAAAAAGGAAAAAATTTTCTTAAGAGGGTCTCTCTAACTGAGAGATTATCTCTAGGATTTCCTCCTCCTTAAAGGAATATTCGGATTTACAAAAATCGCAACGAACGCTGACTTCCTTTTCCTTCCTTAAAAGCTCGGAGAGGCCCTCTTTCCCTAAGAGGGCCAAGGCCCTTCTGGCCCTAAAACGAGAACAGTGACAGTAAAACTTCAGCCCGTTTTCCTGATGAATCCGGGAAGGAAACTCCCCGGCAATGGCGTAGAATATTTCCTCCGGGGTCTTTCCTTGCAGAACCAAAAAGGAAGGAGGATGCATATTTTCTACCTGATCCTGAATTTTTCCCAGGAGTTCCTCAGGAGCACCGGGGAGAGCCTGGATGATATACCCTCCAGCAGCGCCAACCCTGCCCTCTTTATTCAAAAACACTCCACAGCCCACAATGGAAGGTATTTGCTCGCTCTGAAGGAAATAGAAAGCCAAGTCCGAGGCTAACCCTCCGGTTTTAATGTCTACGGCACCAACATAGGGCTCTTTAAGGCCTAAATCCTTCACTACATAAAGGAAACCTCGGCCAATAGCCCTGGGAACGTCCAACTTCCCTTCGGAGGTCAGCCAAGTTTCTAACTGGGTCTCTCGAATGTAGCCTCTCACCCTGCCTAACCAGTCACTCTGAGCGAACACACCCCTAGCTGGGCCATCGGAAACCACCTGAAGGCTAACGCTTTGGTTCTCTTTTAAAAGTCCACCCATCAAAGCGGATAAGGTGAGCAGCCTTCCCAGCACGCAAGCGGAAAGGGGAGAAAGCTCCTGTTTTTTGCGCACAGTTTCAACTAGGTCTGTAGTCTGACACACTAAGACCGAAATGAAATTTTGAATTAGACCTTTGATTAGATAATCCATGTGGCTCGGCCTTTAACTTGCAAAAAGAAGCACCTTTTCCAGCCCCACTAGAGGGCCAAACCAGTCAATGAGCTCCTTATTTTCAGGAACATGGGCGTTTTCCGTTACAAAATAGGTGAACAAGCCCAATTTTTTGGCCACCATGTCATCGGAAAGGGAATTACCGACCATGATCGCCTGCCAGGGCTTTATTCCCAGAAAAGATAAAATCTCCTCATAATAATCCAGACAGGGTTTTCCAGAGTGCATATTTTCATAGGTTGTGACATACCTAAAAGGCAGATCATCGACTCCCGCCCATTGTAACCTTTTTCTGATGGCTATTTCCGGAAAAATGGGGCTAGTGGCCACAACCAGAGTAAAACCCTTCTCGAGGAGGCGGATCAGTAAGTCCCTGGCTCCAGGAACTGGCTTGGTTATATTCCGAAGCTGAGAATATTCCTTTTGATAAAATTCCCGGACCTGGGGCTCCAACTCCTCGTATTTCAAGCCAGTCAATCTGAGGAACTCCCTCCAGAAGACCTGCTCGTTTGTCAGAGAAGGGTGTGAGGTAGAAATCATGGCGGTGCTGGCCTTCATCAGACAATCAACGAACCGGGAGGGCTCAATGGTGGAAGCAAACCTTTGGCTCAAAAGGGAGAAATACTGGGACATAAAGAGAGAAGCGTCGTTATCTAAGAGGGTACCATCAAGGTCAAAAAGAACATTTTTCATCCTGACTCTCCTTTTTTCTCCGGGGGCAATTCAAGGTTAAACCAGGAAGGTTTGGGCAGGTCTCCAGGCTTCAGGTCCTTTTCTAAAACCTCGTCTTTCAGCCCTTCCTGCCCCGAAGGTGGAGCCTGGGAAGGGAACTGTCCAGGGGGGAACTGGGCCATAAAAGCGGAAGCTTTCTCGTAAAGCTGCTTGGTCTCTTCAGGAGTGAGCAAGCGATCTACGTCTTGAGGCAAAATACCCAACTCCTTGGCAGCCTTGGCCAGGAGAAACTGCCAGAGGTCACCGTAAATATGGGCCTTTTCCTGAAATTCCTCCATAAACTTGGAGAACTCAGCAAAAAATTGTGAGAAAAACTCTTTGAATTCTTCTGAATCAAACATTATTTTTATTTTACCTCAAAATGGAAGGGTGAAAGAACCCCAGAGTGTTTACAAAAAGCTAAAGGGATGGCATGATTAAAGAGCGGGTAAAAGGGCCCGCAGGAATTCTTCCAGGAAAGGAGGGCAGTATTTACCTAGCGCCAGAGCCTGACTTACAGGCTGACGAGGAAGAGGTTTATCGAAGCTTTCGGCGGATACCTCTAGGGTCTTCTGCTCCGACCCTGAAGGCATGAGGACAAAAACCTGAAGTAATTCAGGAAACAAATCCTCGCCCAGGAGAATGAAAAACTGCATAAAGAAGGAGGCCATAGTCTTGTGTGGCATAGTTGGGTATGTTGGCGCAAGGCCCGTGGTTTCGGTTTTGCTGGACGGCCTTAAAAAACTGGAATACAGGGGCTACGACTCTGCAGGAATTGTCATTTTGGGCAAGGACCTGAACCTTTTCAAAAGACAGGGAAAAATCTCTTTGCTGGAATCCCAGGTCTCAGAATTTAAAGTCCAGGGTCAGACCGGAATCGGTCACACCAGGTGGGCTACTCATGGAATACCTAATGATGTCAATGCACATCCTCATCTGGATTGCTCGGGCAACCTCGCAGTGGTGCATAATGGAATCATTGAGAACTATATTGAGCTTAAAAACGCCCTGATCCAGAAAGGACATGTGTTTAAGTCCGACACGGATACCGAGGTCATCCCTCATTTAATAGAGGAGGAGCTTTTAAGCCAGGGGGATCTTTTTAAAGCGGTACTCAGTTCGTTGCATTGGCTCCGGGGCTCCTTTGCCATCGCCGTAATTCACAGGGATTTCCCGGAAAAAATTGTCTGCGCAAGAAGGGAAAGCCCTCTGGTCATCGGCTTGGGGGAAGGGGAAAACTTTCTGGCTTCGGATATTCCCGCCCTTCTTCCCTACACTAAAAAAATCATCGTCTTAAATAACGATGAAGTAGCCTTGATTGAAAAAAATTCTGTCTCCGTATATGACGCTCAAGGAAATAAGATTTCAAGGCCTTCGCAGGAAGTGGACTGGGATGCGCACATGATTGAAAAAAGCGGATTCGAGCATTTCATGCTCAAGGAAATCCACGAGCAACCCAATGTTTTCAAAGAGACAATGGAAGGGCACTTGGACCTGACATATAGCAAGGTTCTGCTTCCAGAAGGACCGGAGGAGGACCTGCTTCGACATTTGGAGGCAATCTACATCACGGCCTGTGGCACCGCTTACCATGCGGGCTTATACGGCAAAAATCTAATTGAGGCTTTAACCGGCGTTCCCACCGAGGTGGAAATTGGCTCGGAATTCCGCTATAGGGAAAGAGCCTTCCAAAGAAATTCTCTGGGCATCGTCATCAGCCAGTCTGGAGAAACGGCGGATACGTTAGCTGCCATGCGCAGGATGAAATCAGAAGGCATTCCTGTCTTCTCCATTACCAATGTGATTTCCTCCTCGGTAGCCAGGGAGTCCGATTGGGTATTTCATACTAAGGCTGGTCCGGAGGTGGCCGTAGCTTCCACCAAAGCTTATACCGCTCAACTCCTTTCCCTGGCAATTTTCGCTCTTTATTTGAGGGAAAAGAGGGGAGACCCCCAGGTGGAGGAAACCAGGGTTCTTCTCCGGGAATTGCAAAAGCTTCCTGTTTTAGCTGAAATGACTTTCAATTTAGAAAGCAAAGTCCAAGCTTATGCCAATCGCTTAAGGTACTTAAACGACTATTTCATGCTGGGGAGGGGCTTGGATTTAGTCACTGCCATGGAAGGAGCTTTAAAACTCAAAGAGATTTCCTATGTGCATTGCGAGGCCTATCCTGCAGGGGAACTGAAACACGGTCCACTGGCTTTAATCACCTCAGGAAAACAAGTCTGCCTTCTTGCAACCCAGAGAAGGTTGATTTCCAAAATTCACTCTAATTTGAAGGAAGTAAAAGCAAGGGGGGCAGAAGTCCTGGTCTTAAAGTTTCCCGATACGGAGGAAATGGAAGCCGATGAAACGTTCGTCCTCCCTCAAACTGCTGATTACTTCAGCCCCCTATTGGCTATTATTCCCTTGCAACTTTTTGCGTATTATATGGCTAAGGAAAAAGGTTGCGATATTGATCAACCTCGAAATCTGGCAAAGTCAGTCACGGTAGAGTAAGCGGAAAGGGGGTAAAGATGAAAGCCTACGTTTTCATTAAAACTGAACTGGGGCAAGCCATGTCCGTAGTGGAAGAGCTGCGCCAAATTGGTAGCATAAAGGAGGCCCATGGAATTACTGGGCCTTATGACGCTATTGCGGTTGTAGAAGCCCCAAATCCCACAGAAATTGCCACCATGGTGATGTCCCGCATCCAAAAAATCAAAGGTGTCAAAGACACCATGACCTGTTTTGCCTTAGGAGATTAAAAAGAGAAAGCCTGAAAGGAAAAGGGGAACAAGAAGATTATCTGATTCCCAAGGGCTTAGGGCTTCTACCAAAGCACAAATTGCTCCTCCGGCCAAAGAGAGACAAACGGGAAGTGTGTAACTCGTAACCCAGAACCCAAGCAATATGCCTATAGTAGACCCTAAAAAGCAGGCGGAGCTTCCCTCCAAGGTTTTTTTCCTGTTCCAGGAAAGGGGCAGGGAAATTTTTCCCCAGCGATAGCCCACAGTTTCAGCCAGACCGTCCCCCCAGGCCAGGGAAAAGATAACCGCTGTGCCTAGATTTTTTTCCTCCCAAAGGAACAGGGTAACGAGGAAAAGGGAAAAGGCAAAAAACAACACGCCCCATTGACCTTGATAATCGCAAGAAAAGGGCTGGGCTAACAGCTGGAAAAAAGGAACTTTTTTGACAAAAAGGACACAGGCTAAAGTCAAAATAGCAAGCAGGGTAAAGAGAACTGCTATCCATTGAGTCTGGAATAAAAGCCAAAGCAAACCCCAGAGGCCGGCTATAAAGTGCAGGAAGTTACGCGTCAGGCGAGAGCGAATTCCCAGCCTTTTGAAAAAAAGTGCTATGCTCCAGGCCAGTAAGACCAGGGCTATTGTGACTAAAATTGCAATCAGATCCTGGCAACCCTGCATTAAGAAAAGTGTATAATCTTAGCGAAAGGAAGAAAAGAATGGAAAGACTTTGGGCACCATGGAGAATGGACTATATTTCCAAAGGAAACTCTAATGGCTGTTTTCTCTGTGAGAAGTGTGAAAGCCAGAACGAGGAGGAGGATTTCGTCCTTTTCAAGAGCGAGCGAGTCCTAGTTTTGCTTAACCTTTACCCTTATAACAACGGGCATCTGCTCATTGCTCCTTGCCGTCACGTTTCTGGACCAGAGGAATTTTCTCCAGAAGAAGCCTTGGAATTCTGGCAGGCTCTAAACAAATCCCTGTCAGCGCTAAAATCAGCTCTACATCCTGAGGGCTTTAACATCGGAGCGAACTTAGGAAAAGTTGCGGGTGCCGGTTTAGATTCGCACTTTCATTTGCATGTTGTCCCTCGGTGGCTCGGAGATACAAATTTCATGCCAATTTTGGCCGAAGTGAAGATCATGCCCGAACACCTTTCCCTCACTTATCGCAAGCTGAAAGAGCACTTCCTTAAGTTTTAAAAATTGTTTTTGAAATAGCGCCAGCCAGTTTTGGCGAATTGAAGGCGGCTGGGGTCTGCTTTCAGCCATTTTTTTGCTTTCAAAAATCCTTCCCTGGGATTATCCTTCTTGGGGTCAAAAAAACCATCGAAGTCAAACTTCTCTTTCAAATATTCTTTAAGGGTGTTTTCCAGTAAATCCTGAAGCGGTTGCTTAATTTCAGTAACAAGAACTTCGTAGCCATTTTTCCTTAAAAGCTCTTTAGTTTTGCTGTGAATATGCCCGCTGCAGATATAAATAATGGTGTTCTCCGGATCAGCGCCCATTTCTTTTAGAATTTCCAGCGTAATCCTGGCAGCCTCTTCCAGGTATTTCTTTTCTTCAAAAAGAGGGGATTGGAAAAACCTCAAGTCAATTTCTTTCCATATAAATTTATTCTGCCCATAGTGGAACCCCCCGATTAATACCCCACCAATGGGACAACCAGTCCCTGCATCATCGATATCCACTCTTTCTCCCTTTGAAGACGCTATTCCCTGCCCGTTCAGGAGACGAAAAAGGGTATGTTCATCGTTGGATACAGCTTTAAATTGCCCCTTGCTGTTTTGATAGATCACTACGTTAAACTTGGGGGAAAGGGGAAACCTCCCTTTCCCTTTAAAGTAGATCCAAGGATCTTTCACCTTTTCCTCCTCCAGGTATTCGCGGAGGATGGAGACAAAGCGCTCTGCAGTTTCCTTATCTGGGATCTCCATCAGTTCTTCTTCAGCTTAAGGCCAAATGTGAAACAGCTTCCCTTCCCGGGAGCGCTTTCTACTTGAATTTTAGAGCCATGGGCCTCGATGATCTCTTTGGCGATAGCTAAACCTAAACCAGCTCCTAATTTTTCTCCCTGAGGGATCTTGGTGGAGCGATAAAAGCGGTCGAAAATTCGGGGCAATTCTTCAGGAGAAATGCCAATCCCGTTATCCTTCACGCTGACCAAGGCCTCATCTCCTCTCTTGAAACAGCTTAAAAGGACGGTCCCTCCCCTTTCCGTATAGCGCAGAGAGTTATCCAGGAAGATTTCCAGCACTTCCCCAATGCGATCCGCATCCCCCATCACCACCATTTCTCCCTCCTCCAGCTGAAGTTCCAAATTGACTCCTTTGCGCTGGAAAGGAAGTTCCAGTTTGTCCCTGATGCGCTTAGCAAGGCTTTTTAGATCAAAGGGGCGAAATTCCATCTTGATTGCTCCCGCTTCCAAGCGCGAAAGTTCCAGGATAGAATTCACTAAACCTTCGGTCTTTTTCACTTCTTCCAGAATAAGCTTCAGGCTCTCCTCCCTTTTCTCCTCAGGGAGCACACCGTCCATCAAGGCCTCAATATATCCCTGGACGGTAGCTAAAGGGGTCCTGAGCTCATGGGAAATGTTCGCCAGGAGCTCTTTTCTGATCTTCTCGGTTTCCTCCAGCTTTTGAGCCATTTCGTTCAGGACATGTGCCAGTTCCCCTAACTCGTCCTTAGAAGAGATACGGACTCTTGCAGCAAAGTCTCCATGGGAGAACCTTAAGGCCATTTGCTTCATCTCACTGATGGGCAATGTAACCTGCCTGGAAACGAAGTACACCAAAAATAAGGAAAGGAAGGCCGCTATCACTCCCCCAATTAAAAGGGGGCTGGTCAAAGGAAAAGCGAATACCCCGCTTAAGCTTGCGCTCTCTTGAATGATTTGGAGGGTTCCTACTAGCCTGTTCTTAATATAGACAGGTGAAGTTATCACATCCGCTTTCTGTCCATCGGAAAGCACGATTTCGCTGGAGGCTATTTCTCCCTGGAGGGCCTTGTCGATATCGGCTTGCACGGGCTGCATTTCCTCAGGAAACCTGGATTGCACTTGAAGATCGCCATTGGCATCTGTGAGAAAGATTTTTACCTTGTAGAGACTGGAAAGCTGATCCAGTAAGGGCCTGAGTTCAATCCAGCTCCTGGCCCTTTGCAGGTTTTGAGCAACGATGGAAGCCAGTTCCGGCCCTCTGCGTTCCAGCGAATAAACTGCCAGGAATTCGGTCCACTGCGGCTCAATTACCATCCTTTGAATCAAAAGGGTCAAAATGATGGTGAGCAAAATAATCGCTAAGAAACTCAAAGTAAGCTTAGTGCGATAGGACATTTATTTCAAACTTTCAAATTTATATCCCACATCCCTCACGGTCTTGATGAGCTGGGGAGAGGAAGGGTCCTTTTCCACTTTTTTTCTGATGTTTCCTATGTGAACATCCACGACCCTGGGGTCACCCACGTAATTTACCCCCCAGACAAGGTCCAAAAGCTGTTCTCTGGTAAAGACCCTCCCCGGAGAGGACATCAGAGTGGAAAGGAGATCAAACTCCAAAGCAGTGAGCTTGATCTCCTGGCCATGGCACCAGACCTGTCTGGATCCAGTGTTTATCTTCAAGCGTTCGTCACCGAGAATCTCTTCCTTTTTGAGATGCCAATATTTGCTCCTCCTTAGGTGCGCCTTAACTCTGGCCACTAATTCCTTGGGGCTAAAAGGCTTAGTTATATAATCATCCGCCCCAATGGAAAGCCCGATTATTTTGTCCGTTTCTTCATCCTTTGCTGTCAGGATCAGGATAGGAACGGTGGATATCTGGCGAATAAGCCGACAAACTTCCAGACCATCGAGGCCAGGGAGCATCAAGTCTAAGATGACTAAGTCAGGTTGATGCTCCTTGAAGGAATCTAAGGCAAGACCGCCGTCTGAAACTATGAAGACTGAGTAGCCTTCTCGCTCCAGATAAATCTTGATTAAATCAGCGATTTTAGCCTCATCCTCTATCACGAGGACCGTCGCTTTTTCCATAGCCCATATTATAGATAAGATTTGAAAAATTAAAACGAGGGGCGATCGCCCCTCGTTTTACAGGCCCAGAAAAATTTTTTTATTTCTTCTTAGAGGACTTGGCGGTCTTGTCCCCGGATTTCTTTCCACCGCACTTGGGCATGGCTGACCCTCCCTTTTTTAAGATAACTTATTAATAACTTATTATTTTCAAAGGGCTGAGTCAAAGTTTTTCAGCTTTTACCACATGGAAGGAATAAAGCCTTTTATTTTCGCTTTTAATAAAACGAAATTGGAGGGGAAAAGCGAAAGCGGGGGAAAGTATCCCCTGGCTAATAGCTTTTTGAGCCTGAAAATCGTAATAAATGGCAGGATTTACCACCACCGTCAATCTAAAAGGGGAATTAACGAACTCCACGCGGGCCAAGCCCTCTATCTGGAACAGCTCTTTCTTCAGCTCTTCCTCTTCTTCAGGAAAAAGCGGGGGAAGGACGTTGACCAGCGCAATGTTTTCGCTCAGGGGCCCGATAATTTTCACGTTGGCCAAATCCACCTCCTTTCCCCTCTCTTTGAGGAACTTGAGCAGAAGTTCGTTGGTTTCTGCTGCCACCCTTCCATGGAAGTTAGGAGAAATTAGAGGTTTCAGTAAATGCTTGGCCTTGCAGCCTTCCCTGATTTTGCTTTCCCCTACTGGCTCGATACCTAAAGGGAGCGCGCGTACAATCTGATGTATTTCCTCTTTGGTCAGGTAAAAGAGGGGAGCAAAAATATTGTTCAAAAAAGGTTCACCTCTTGAGCCCCAAGAGTCACTTTGATTGGCCCCCGTGAGGATCGGGTATTCCGGAAACTTTTTCCGGATTAGGCCCAACTTGGCTATTCTGGTACATCGATTGCAAGCGGGCCCGTTTCTCAAAACCCTTTCCAATATTGATTGCCCGGAAATAACAATGGGCTCAAGCCCCAGCTTCTGGCAGATATAGCCCACATTCTTGGGAATTACCTGATAAGTGTAGATCCCCCAATCCACATGAACCGGAAGGACCTTTTCCCTTCCGCAAGCCTGAACAGCTAAAAAAAGGACCAAAGAACTATCTATTCCCCCGCTGAGGGCCACAACAACATTTCTACCAGCAGAAACTTGAGCAATTGAGGAAAGTAAAGAGGGCAGAGAAGTCAAAATGTTTTTTAAAGGACTTTTCGCCGGTTAAGTACCTTTTCTATTGTTTCCTGGAGCTGCTTTAAAGTAAAGGGTTTGGTGAGATAGTCTGGAGTAGCGTGAACAGCGGCGTAAATTTGATCCACGTAGGAATCGCGGACTGTGATCATGATGGTGGGAATGGTAAGAAGCTGAGGATCATGACGAAGCTCATCCAAAAAGGCATAGCCATCCATTTCCGGCATGATATAATCCAAAAGGATCAAATCAGGCCTATCCTGGCGAGCTTTTTCTAACCCTTCTCTCCCATTATAAGCAGCGCTGACGCGGTACCCTAAACCGGTCAAAAAATCGCTCAAGAGCTTGACGATGTCAGGCTCATCATCCACTATTAATATTTTTTCCTTAACTTTTTCCTCCACGGCTTCTCCTGTCTTTTGTATTTTATCATACATCATTAAGTTTTTTTGTAAAATAGCCCAAGGAATTTTTACGCAGAGTAGGCATTGATCTGAAATAATGATAATCTTAGACCTTTTTTCTCAAAACCCTCTGCCGGTTGCTTGACAGGGCGAGCCAAAGCTGCTTAACTTTGACCAGGAAAGTTAAGGGAAGAGCGGTGAAAATCCGCCGCGGTCCCGCCACTGTGAGGGATGAGCTCGAAACAGCCACTGGTTTAAGCTGGGAAGGCTAAAAGAGCGATGACCCCGAGCCAGGAGACCTGCTTTCCGCCGCGCAAGCGGAAATCTGAATCCTTCGCGAGAAAGGAGTAAGAAAGATGAAGAGTTCTTTTAGGAAGTTTTTGGCTCTCTTTTTTGTTTTGGTCCTTCTTCTGACCGGATGTCGAGAAACAGGAACCTCTACCTCCTCCACTCCCTCACCCTCTTTAAGCCCCACCTCTACGGCTACGCCCTCTTTAAATCTACCGCTTTTTAGCGCCGTAGACTTTTGGGGAAACACGATCCAGCTTCCTCAGAAACCCCAGAGGATAGTTTCCCTTGGTCCTTCAGCTACAGAAATCGTCGCTGCCCTAGGAGCAATGGACAGATTGGTAGGCGTAACTACGGCAGACGATTACCCTCCAGAGGTATCCCAGTTGGAAAAGGTGGGAGGAATGGACAATCCTTCCTTAGAAAAGATACTTTCACTGAAACCGGATCTTGTCCTGGCGGTTTTTGGAAACCCCATGTCTCTGATTGAAAACCTGAGGTCGCAGAAAATTCCCGTCTTTGGCCTTAACCCTCAGACAGTGGAGGACGTCCTTCAGGATATAAACAAGGTAGGAAACCTGATTGGAGAAAAGGAAAAGGCCCAGCAGGTCGTTTCTGACATTCAAAAAACTATTGATTTTCTGCGTGCCCGGAAGAGCGAAACCACTACCATTCCTAAAGTCTACATCGAAACTTGGCCTCAGGAACCTTACTACACTTTTGGATCTGGAACTTTTGGGGATGATCTCATCACCCTTGCAGGTGGGGAAAATATCGCTTCTTCTATTGATGAGCCTTATCCCGCACTTTCCAACGATTATATCCTCTTTGAAAATCCAGACTGCATTGTGCTGGCATATATGGTTCCATCAGGGGATGCTCAGAAAAGCCTGGAATCTCGCAAGGGATGGCAGAACATCAATGCTGTCCTCAACAATCGAATTCTTGTTCCCAAAGATCCTAACGTTTATTTACGTCCCGGGCCCAGGATCAAGCAAGCTTTGATGGAGCTGGCACAATTCCTTCACCCAGAATGGTTCCTTGTTTCTCCCTAAAAGATTTAAGAATTGAGCTGGAAATATATTCTCCTCGTTTCTATTTTTCTGAGCTTTCTTTTTTGGGGGCTTTTTGCTGGGGGAGCTCCTCTTCCCTTTCGGGTAGTCCTGGAGACTCTCGCCGCTCCCTTCGGAATGACATCCGTTCCCCCTGTTTATCAGAGCATCATCTGGGAATTCCGTATACCTCGGATGCTCACCGCTTTTCTCACCGGATCCGCCTTGGCCTTAGCTGGTTGTATCAGCCAGGCCCTTTTCCGTAATCCGCTTGCTGATCCCTTCATTGTAGGGACAAGCGCTGGAGCAAATTTTGGAGTAACAATGGCCATGGTGCTTAACGTAGTTTATTTAAGACCGGGAGTGTTAGCTTTGCCCTGGTTTGCCTTCCTGGGTGCCGTCCTGGTGACTCTCTCCGTTCTTCTTTTGGGGAGAAGAGGTGGAGCGTTGCCAGTCAATACCTTGCTTCTGGCAGGAATAGCCGCAAATTATTTTTTTGTTTCTTTGAGTTCCCTTCTGGCCTCTTTAGGAAGAAATGTCCTTCATCGCACAGTGCTCTGGTCGCTTGAGGGCTTTGCGGGAGCCAACTGGGATACTTTCTTAGCCGTTCTGCCCCTGGTTTTTATAGCATTGGTGGCCCTCCTTTTTTGGGCTAAGCCTTTAGATTTAATATTGCTGGGAGATGAAAGCGCTTTAGGATTGGGACTTAACGTGGGAAGATCCAAACTTATATTTACCCTGATTATCGGGCTTTTGACAGGAGCAGCTGTCTCAGTAAGCGGCTTAATAGGTTTCGTGGGCCTTGTCGTTCCCCATATTGCCCGTATGCTCGTGGGGGCGAAACACAGCAGGCTTTTGCCCTTCGCTTTTCTTTCCGGAGGAGCCCTCCTCCTGGGAGCAGACAACTTAGCACGTTCCATTATCCCTGGTTTTGAAATTCCTGTAGCTGTGATCACAGCCCTATTGGGTGTTCCCTTTTTCATCTACCTTCTGAGAAAAGGATGAAAGAGAAGATCTTAGAAATTCAAAATCTCACAGCGGGATATGAGCGAGGGCCAGTGATCAAGAACGTCTCTTTGAGCCTTGAACCCGGAGAATTTGTAGTCCTCGTGGGTCCCAATGCCTCCGGGAAAAGCACACTCCTTAAGGCCATCCTGCGCTTAAACAGGATCTTTCAGGGAAACGTGTTTTTCAAAGGACAGGATATATCTTCCATTTCCAGAAGAAAACTGGCCCAAAGCATCGCCTACCTTCCCCAGGAAAATGGACAGGAATTCTCCTTCAGCCTGGAAGAAGTGGTGATGATGGGGAGATTCCCTCACAATCCCCTCTTTTACGATACCGCTTTAGACAAAGAGAAAACCGAAGAGGCCCTGAGAATCGTAGGCCTCTGGGAGAAGAGAAAGGAAAGGTTTTCTATTTTAAGCGGAGGCGAAAAAAGAAGGGCAGTGATCGCTAGAGCTATTGCTCAAGAAAGTGAGCTTTTACTTTTGGACGAACCAACCCTGCACTTAGACCTGAACTACCAGCTGGAGATCTCGGCTCTTCTCAAAAAGCTCTCTGAGTTGGGCAAAAGTATCCTCGCTGTCTATCATGACCTCTGGTTAGCATGCCTCTTCGCCCACAGGATTTTAGCCCTGAAATCCGGCTCCCTCTTTTCGCAGAAACCTGACCTGGTGGTAACCTCCAATTTCATATCCCAACTTTACGACCTAAACTTAGATCTGCTTCCCCCAGACTATCTTAATTACAAGAATAGATTTTTATGGTAAACTTTTTCTAAACCTCTTCTTATAAGGAAAGGAGCCTCAAGGTGAGAGGAGAATCTTTTTACGCTAAGCGCATGCAAGTTTGTGGAACAGAAACTGCATTTGAGGTTTTAGCCAGAGCTAAAGCCCTGGAAGCCAAAGGGAAAAAGGTCATTCACCTGGAGATTGGGGAGCCGGATTTTGACACTCCCAAGAACATCAAAGAAGCTGCTATTCGTGCCATGAACGAGGGCTACACCCACTATACTCCCGCTCAAGGAATCGCTCAGGTCAGAGAAGCAATCGCTAATTATGTCTCCCGAACCCGGAACATTACGGTTGATCCTGATGAGGTGGTCATTACTCCCGGTGGCAAGCCAATAATGTCTTTCCTGATGCTAGCCCTGATCGATGAAGGGGATGAGGTCGTTTATCCCAATCCATCCTATCCCATTTACGAGTCTATGATCCATTTTACTGGTGGCAAGCCAGTCCCTATTCCCTTGAGGGAAGAGCTGGATTTTCGGCTGGATGTAGAGGAGCTCAAAAGGCTTGTTACTCCACGAACCAAGTTAATCGTGCTCAATTCTCCCCATAACCCAACAGGGGGGGTCCTCTCCCCAAGGGATCTGGAAAAGATTGCTGAAATCATTGAAGGTCGCGACATTTACGTTCTATCCGATGAAATTTATAGTCGAATCATTTACGATGGAACTCACTACTCGCTTGCCTCTTTACCTGGAATGAAAGACCAGGTTGTCATCCTTGATGGCTTCTCCAAGACCTATGCCATGACAGGGTGGAGACTGGGCTATGGTGTCATGAATAAGGAATTGGCGTCCAAAATAACCCGCTTGATGGTGAACTTCGTTTCCTGCAGCACTGCTTTCGTGCAGATGGCCGGAATTGAAGCCTTAACCGGACCTCAGGATGAATCAGAAAAGATGGTTCGGGAATTCAGAAGAAGAAGGGACATCATCGTCAAAGGTTTGAACGAAATCCCTGGCGTTTCCTGCAAACTTCCCCTGGGTGCGTTCTATGCCTATCCAAACGTAAAATCCTTCGGCAAGCCTTCCAAGGAAATTGCTGACTACCTCTTGAATGAAGCTGGAGTGGCAGTTCTTTCCGGTACGTCTTTTGGCCAATATGGGGAAGGATACCTGCGGCTCTCTTATGCCAATTCCGTGGAAAACATCCAGGAAGCTTTAAGATTAATGAAGGAAGCCTTAGCTAGAATCTCTTGAATTGAGTGCCTTCAATTGATAGGATAAATCTGATCAGGGCGGATGGCTCAGCGGCTAGAGCACTTGCTTCACACGCAAGGGGTCACAGGTTCGAAGGGAGTTGGCTTTGGATGCGGTCTGCAGGTGCAAAAAGGATAGCCGTAAATGAGACGGCAGTTGGCTCTTTAATTTCCCTCTATTTAAGGCAATGTGAACTTAGGGGTCTTTCCCCCCGGACAGTAAAAATCTACCGGGAAAAATTAGAAAAATTCCTGGACTTCCTCAAAGGCCAAAGTCTGGAAAGAGCGGACATTTTCTCTTTCTTGTATTTCCTAAAAGAATCAGGAAATGGGCCCGGAAGCCAAAGCATCTACTTGAGAAGTTTAAAGACATTTTACCGCTGGGCCTACAATCAAGGCTTAATTAAATCCAACCCCCTGGATGGCTTCCCAGGGGTAAAAATTCCCAAAAGGCTCTTCCCTACTCTAACTCCTACCCAGTTGCAAGAGCTCGTGAACCTCTCTAGGAAATTGGAGAGAAATTCCCAGAGGAACCAGGCCATACTGCTCTTGCTCATTGATTGTGCTCTGAGACCGGGAGAGCTCTTGAGCTTGACTTTAAGCGATTTCCAAGGAGACTACATCAAGGTGCGGGGCAAGACCGGGGAAAGACTTCTTCCCCTTTCCCCTGTGACCAAAAGGGCGATTCAGGCCTATCTGAAAAAAAGGAAAGCCCCATCCATGGAGGATGCGCTCTTCACTACTTCGGACGGAAGGGCTTTAACATATTATGCCTTGCGCTCCATCATGAGGTTCCTCAAGCGGAGAAGCCAAGTGGGCAGGCTTTACCCCTACCTTTTCCGCCACACCTCCGCCACTTCCTACCTCCAGAACGGAGCCGATTTAGAGACCGTAAGGCGCCTTTTAGGACACACTTCCTACGCCGTCACCCAGAGGTACTTAAGCCTGACCCAGAACGACCTAGCGAGAGCACAGAGGAAGGCCAGCCCTGTGAACAGGCTCAGGTAGGAAGTAAAGCCCAAAGAAGAGGACCCTCAGAAGCAAGTAGCGGCCCCTGCGCTCTCTTCCTTCGGCTCCAGCCACGCCAGCCAGCCGAAGGTTGAGAGCGCACCCTCGGGGTTCGGGCGCCTGTTCAGATAGGTCACTAAAGCCAGGAAGCACTGCCCCATCAGACAAAGAGGACAACAGACCAGGAAGCCCCTGTCCACCTGTACCCCTAAGCAGGACTTCTTCACAATAGCCTTTCTATCTAAAGAGCTTTCCTATCCAGCCCAAACTCTCAGGCGCCCTTCCCCTCGGGAAGAGCGCTGCGCGCTCTGGGGCCGCAAGGAAGAGGAAGGCGGAAAAGGGCCTCCGGCCGCCTCCCGGCCACCCCACCAACCCCAGAGACCCTTTTCCG
>Ga0078972_1000845_pt1 | contig 125242 bp, 113 predicted proteins | sample YelNatPaOPGAMG01_FD_67568 | JGI IMG/M metagenome (GOLD analysis project Ga0078972, IMG submission 67568) | Hot spring thermophilic microbial communities from Obsidian Pool, Yellowstone National Park, USA - OP-RAMG-01 (SPADES assembly) (version 2) | ecosystem: Environmental > Aquatic > Thermal...
GCTGAAGACCGCATAGTAGTAAGTAGTGCGATTAGTGAGGCCGGTATCAATATAGCTTACCGAAGCCCCTGGTTCGGGAATCATAGTTTGATAAACCTGAGTTGCGGTTGCGTCGTTGTGCGCGGTGGGGTAGGAACCTACTTTGCGCAGAATGACCACTTCTCTTAAATCAGAATCGGCTGGGTTAGTCCAGGTTAAAGTAGATTGCCCATCTTCCCCATCTGAAGCTTGGAAATTATTAACGGAGGTGGGAGCTTGGGCATCAGAACCAGGAGTAATTACGGTGAAATTGTTGTTGGGGTTGGTGTGAGAAGCATCATCATAAGTTCCACCCGGACAGGTGATGGTAATTTCATAAGTTCCCGGAGCAACTCCTGCAGGAATATCGGCCTGCACCATAGTGGGAGAGTCCTGATGCACATTAAGTAGAGGAGTTGTACCAATAGTAGCAGTCATATCGTTATAGAGGTTTTCACCAATAATCACAATGTGATTGACACGGTCGTTAGGACCTCTTTGAGGATAAACCTTGGTAATTACCGGCGCGGCTACAAAGTTTTTAACGATGGTGGCGGCGCAATTGCCTAAGGGTCCCACATTGGGAACTTCATCTTGAGCTTTGATAGAAATCCAGATTTGTTCACCGGGGGTAAGGCCAGTTAAGGTGTAGGATTCTGGTTGACCAGCAGCTTTTGGTGCCCAGCTTTGGGAATAGGTAGTAGCGGCATTGAATTGGGCTTCGGTGGTGATAGGCCCGGTGTAAGAGTATTTTACAATGTAAGAAGAAGCAGTTCCGCTGTTGCCATCGTCGCCTACGGCGGTCCAATCAAGGCGAACTTCCCCAGCATTGGTTCCTACCGCTGCCCTTAAGTTGGTGATGGCGGCGGGTGGGGTGGTGTCGGAGGGAGTGGTTCTCACATAAAAGTCGTAAGATCCGCCAAGAGCAACCTCATCGTCATAAGCGGAGTAGAATTCCGTACTAAATCCAAAAGTATCTTCAACCTGGGCGATCCATTGATAATCGCCGTCGGCAAGGCCTTCTATGGTGAAGACCGCGGTAGACCCACTGGGAATTACTTCTCCCGTAATTACTCGATAGGGATTTAAAATTGTTTCTATGCCAGTCCCATACTTTATCCTGGGGATAACATGATCTCCGTCGGGGTCAAAAACATCAAAGGTAAGGGTAATTCGATTTTCGTTGGTTGTTCCACCTTTGGGAATTTCGGTTCCGTCAGATTTATATTGGTGAAAGTTAGAAGCATAATGTGGCCGGTGATTGAGTGCTCCTATCAACCATATGAATTTAACATTTCCGTTAACACTATAAGTTAACGCAGAGTTGCTCTTCTCCTGGTTTATTACCAGGCCATCGATTGGCTGGTAGATTTCCGAAGTAAGCTCCGTTGCGCGGGAATCCATGCTAATGCTTGCCACATCGATCTTATATAGCCCGTTTTGGGTCTCAGAAGCATTTTTGGCTTTTTTAAAGAGAAGGAGATTACCATCGGAAGAAACATCAAAAGCTGTCCAGCCGTAAGAGCCAGAAACGCCTGACTTTACATTACCTATGAGGGAATTGTCGGCAGTATTATAAACCTTAATATCTACCCCGTCGGTTCCATTTACCGCTACAAACAGCTTGCTGCTTAAGGCATCGCCCACAACTTCTAGATAGAGGGGATAAGTAAGCCCGGTTATAGTTGCTTCGTAGCTAATGGTGCCATCGAGATAGTTGAAGACATAGATTTTTCCACTTTCAACTTTTTGCGAGACATAGATTTTATAAGAAACAGAAAATCTTGGCGGCCACCCTCCCCGAGGAATGATAAGCGGTGGGGTGACGGCAACATCAAAAAGATTTGATTGGCCGGCCAAGTGATCGGTAATGTCGGCTTCGAAGCTGTTGGTTGTGGTATTGAAAACACGAATTCTCCCTATACCTTTGTCGGCCACATAGAGTTTTCCGGGAGCGAACGCCAGGCCAGCCGGGGAGGAAGAAGATGACCAGTAAGCTCCCGTCATATCAAAAGAGGAATAAGGAAGGCCGTCACTTAGGTTATATACTCGAATTTTTGAAGAAGCCCCCTGATTTATACTGGCATAGAGTTTAGTTCCGTCAGAAGAAACAGCTAAGCCATAGCACTTAGAGCCGGAAGGCAAAGCTTGAAAACTGCTGGTTTGCGCTTCCCAGGTGGGAAAACCTCCACCAAAAATAGTGGAAGAGAAAACCTTTATTTGCGGGGTTGAGTTATCGACAAGGTAAAGGGTTTGGGTTACGGGATTAAGGATGGGCTTAGCGGGAGTGACATCGGAAATGGCTGAGACAGGAGTTAGACCAAAGACCGAAGACCAAAGACCAAAGACCAAAAAAATACCAATTATTGTTCGAAAACTTGCGAATAAACCCCGCCCTTTTGAGAAAGGACTGGCCGTTTTCCTTTGATTTTGAACTTTGACTTTTGGATTTTGGATTTTCATATGATTTTAGACCTCCTTAGTGAGCTCTAGCTTTAACCAGAAGAGAAGTTTGATAATGAGCATTTTGATCTGCTTGTCGTGCGTCGACGATGAGATTAAGTTTAACTTTTAGATATAGTTCTCCGCTTTCATTGTATGCTTGAGGAATATCGATGCGATAGGGAGAAGCAACCGTAGGTAAAGGTACCGCTTCTTCTGGGTTGGTATAAAGTTCCTCGGGGGTAGTGAGCACTTGATGAGTGGTTTCTCCTATTTTTTCAAACTCTCCCCCAACATAGCGATATCCTTCGATGGTGATGGTGCCGAGATAAACTTTCAAGCGATTATCTTCGCTTGTGGGGCAAACGGCAAAACTTTCATAGCCCGCTTCAGGACAACCAACTTCACCACGGGCTAGATCTTCTTCGCTGAGTTGGTTAGTGTTGATTAATCCCGGAAAATAGTTATCAGGAACCCCATTTCCATCTTCGTCGATAATGGGCATTCCAGTTACCTTAGTAGAATCAGTTCCGATTTCTAGGTAAAGAGACAAATCTTGGAGCCCCGCTCCTGTAAGGTAGGGGGTTTCAAGTAAAACGGGGGATTCCTGGAAGAACCTTCCTTCACCAGTAATTTCAAACCAAACATCATCGGGCAAAATTATTCCTCCTGCGTCGTCAGTAGGAAGAATAGTTCCTCCGTCTACTCTTGCTGCTCCGCTGTCAAAACGGTTTTCGGGGTCAACCTCTCCGGCATCAGGAGGATATAAGCTTATCCCAGCATCTGGGTCTTGCAGCTGTTGACAGGTTGGCCCGCAGGTAACATCTTCGGCACAGCCCGATAGTGGAGAAGCGAATAAAAGGCCTTGGAAAAAGGCGCTTATTTTTTCCCAGGTTGATGGTTCTGCTGGTTCTGCTTGATTTTGATTTGGAGAAGGAACATTGACCGCGGCAGGCACGCAGACCCCGCCACCGTTTTTAAAAGCAACATAACTGCCAAGGTGTTGACCATTGTTATAAACTCGTGTAACTTCACTCATTTTGTTTTTCCTCCTTATGTTGGCTTGCCTTCTTACATATTATCGTTAGGTTTTTTTAAGAATTTCAGTTTTTTCGTTAAGAGACGCAACCTGAATTTTTAAATTATCGATCATTTCCTGAATTTTATCTCTTAAGGTTCTGATTTGACGGCGGATATTATCGATTTCCCCTTCGGCTTCTAGTTCTTGTTTGGTTAAGTCCACGAGCGCAAGTTTTAATTCGTCAATTGCTTTCTCGCGTTCTTCTATCATTTTCTTTCTCTCGGCCAGGGCTAATTCCGCAGTCATTCTTGCTTCAATTTCTTTAACTTTTGCACTGTGCTTTTTTCGAAGCGGTTCAAGGGCAGCCCTTAAAGTTTCTTGGGCAATAGCTAGTTTACCCTCTGCCCCTTTAACCTGCTTTAAAGTTTCAACATAATTAATTAGTCCCTTTATTTCTGGAGTAAGGGCGGCCTGATACTCTTCTTCTACTTTTTTCATTTCTTCCAGGTAGGGTTGTTTCTGCTGTTCGATTATTTTCTTAAGAGTAGCTAAAAGCCTTTCTTGATCGGCCAACCCTCCTTCATAATCTTTTCTCTGGTCCTCCAAAACTTTTAGTTTTGAGGCTAGGTTATTATATTGTTTTAAAAGTTCTTTAACTTCTTTTTCAATGTATGCATTTAATCCCTTAAAGGGATCACCCATCATTTCTCGCAAAGCACTATCTTCTCGTTTTAATATTTCTACTGAGGTTTTTAGATCTTTAATCAACTTTTCAAGTTCATCAATTTTATTATTTTTCTCAGCGACTATACCTTCAAGTTCATCAATCTTGCGATTTTTCCCAGCAATAATATCGGCTGCGCGTTTTATAACTTGTTGTAATTCGGCGTTTTGATCAATAAGCTTAATCGCTTCTGGTGTGAGTTCCATAATTTTAGTAGCTTCATTTTTAAATTCTGGGGTCCAAACTACAGTTGGAGCTTCTTCTGGAGGAGCGGTTTCGACTTTTGCGGTAGTTTTTTCTTGTTTATAAACCGCAATGGTAACATTATCCCTTGGTTCTTTGATAGCTTCTTTTAAAGCTTTGGCAATTTCAACAGCGGTAAGGTTGGGGAAGTTATTTATCTTCTTAGCAACTTCTTGGAATTCTTGCCAGGAAAGATAATCATGCATACCGTCGCTTGAGAGAATTAGAATATCGCCTTCTTCTAAAGTAATTTTAGTTTCATAGGGAGGAATAGGGCTTTTTAAATCTTCCTTTTCAGTTTTTGGTTCCCTTCCCAAAACCCGCCAAAGGTTTCTTAGCGCCGCGCTAGTAATTATTGAGTTGATATAATATTTTTCGGTTTCTTCTGGGGAAAGAGGGAAATTAAAATCTTTGTAGTTGAAGGAATGAAAATAACTATCATCCGGAGTAAGCTGTAAGAGCCTTCCTTTTCTAAGTAAATAAGCCCGAGAATCGCCAACGTTAGCAATAGTAACATTTCCTGTCTTGGGCTCGATAAGTGCCGAAACCGCCGTGGTTCCTGCTAAAAGGTCAATTTTCCCTTTATTTTTTTCCTCAAGGAGAGCTTGGTGGGCAATCTGGTAAAGTTCTTTCAGAGTAAATTCAGCGGGTGCATTTAGGGTACTAATATACTCGTGAATCTTTTCTACAACTAATGCCGAAGCTTTTTCTCCATCGGCATGTCCTCCCATACCGTCGGCTACCACCATTAATGTTTTTCCATCTTTATAAATAAGTAAAGCATCTTCGTTATTGGGGCGTTTCTCTGTTGCTTTAAAGCAAATCCCAGCTAAATTTGAAGCACGCTCAACTTCACCTTCAAGGCCGCCAGCAATCACCTCAGAAAGGATTTGCCAAGGTTCTATAGCTTCGACTTTTTCTTCATTCCTTGAGGGGCTTACTGTTTCTTCTTGTACTCTGGTCGGTTCACCTTCCCGGCCAAAGTCAGCAGCCTTTTCAGGGATAATGACGGGTTTTCCCTCGTGCTCTTTTAGTTGTCCCTTTTTGGGTGTACTTTCTGAAGATAGCTTGATCACTGCTTCTTTTGCCAAGCTGCCAAGGTTTGGATCGTTTTCTAGTTTTTTTAAGGTTTCTACAACTTCTTGGCGAGAAATAAATTGGAAAGTTACCTTATTATTAACAATACCCTCTAAGATGGTTTTTTTGGCAGAAACACGCCCATTTGGGTCAAGGAGCAGTGAAAGCTGTTGTTTTTCGATGTTAGGAGTAATACCCCCTCCCCAAACCCCGATTATTTTGCCCTTTCCAAACCAGTTTCGAGTTACACCTAAGCGGGCTGGTCCCTCAACGCTATTGCGATAATAACGAATTGTAAACAGTAGTTTTCCAATATTTCCAGTTTTCATTTTTAACTCCTCGGCTTGATTAGATCTATAACGTCCCAGATTTTGCCTTTTATTTCCTCATCGGATGCATACTTTCCTAATAGCTGGACCAATGTTTCCATTATTTTCTGTGGATCTTCAACCCTTTCATTGCCTAGTAAGATATTATCAAGGTCTTGTAAGATTTTTTCTCTACTTCCGGCAAAGAGCGTAGAGGTGGTTTCTTCCACACTTATCGGGATAAGATCTTGACTTCCCAGTTCCTGAGCGGTCGTTTTTCCAAAAGCTTCGCTTGCTTCTGGTTCCTTTCCTTTTAAGAAATTTTCTAAATCTTCTTTAAACTTTGAAGCTGATTGGTACCTTTCGCGTGGGTCATAAAAAATAGCTTTTTGGATAATATCGAATAGGCCTTCGGGAACACCTTCGGGTTTTTTCAATTGAAAACGAGAGTCCTTTTTTATTCGCTCTGCCTCTATTTTAAACAAAGCTTCGATTGCCTCATTGAGGGTTTGATAGCCCTTCTTGGGCTTAACTGATTTTATCTGTTTTACCCTGCCTGCAAGATCCGTTTCTACTTCGATGTCAAGCGTTTTGGAAGGATCTATAGAATAAGCCATGAGATCCTCAAATTTTGAGACATCAAAAGGTTTGGTGTTGGTAAGCAATTCATAAAGTATTTTTCCTATGGCGTATAAGTCAGTTCTTACAAACCATTGGCGTTTTTCTTCATCAGTTAATTTTCCTGCAGCATTGAGAATAGAAAGGAGATATGATTCTGGGCTAATATAGTTGAAGGTCCCCATGACTGCCGGTACGTGTGTGAGACCCGCTAAACTTTCGCTGAATTCATCGGAAATTACTTTAGCCAAACCAAAATCCGAGATAACTATTAACTCTTCTTTGACGCCGCGGGTTGTTTTCTCTTCTAAAAAGAGGTTGGCTGGTTTTAAATCCCGATGGATAATGCCGAGTTTATGTGCGGCTTCTATGCCTTCTAAAACTTGAATAATCCAATTTGCTGCCTTTTTGGATTCAAATTTTACACTTTTTTCTTTATTCTTTTGGATAACCTGGTCCAGAGTTGGGCCGCTGAGGTATTCCATAGCAATAAAAATAAGATTATTCATTTCACCATGAGCATAAACCTCCACGACATGCTTGCTTTCAATTTGCTCTCCCACGACCGCTTCAATTCTTGAGCGAGAACCAGGTTTTAAGACAGAGGTTCCTTGTGATTTTGACAGATCTACGACTTTGACTGCCACAGGTGTGCCAGTTTTTACCTCTTTTCCTTTGTAGACCTCGGCCATTCCCCCTCGACCAATTAATTCCCCATTTGGAATTAGCTGTTTAGAAGAAGGGTTTTGGGATTGGACAATAACAAACGCTTGCGTTTCTCCCTTTGAATTTTTTCCTTCAAAGTACAATCCTAAACTTTTTGCTTCTTCAATTTCCTCGGGGGTAACCGGCAGTTGCGGCTTTACTATCACTTGGGTCGGCGTTTCGGGAGTGGGTTCTTTCTCTTGGAGTTTAGGTCGTGAGGGTGAAGGTTTTTGGGCTGGGGTAAGCTCGTTGATTTTACTTTCCATGCGATCTTTGAGGTCAGCTTGATTAATTTTATCTAAAATTTCCTTAAGAAACTTAGAGGCCTCTTCCTTTTTTTCTTGGGGAATGGGGAGTGCTAAAAGTTCATAGAGAAGGTGTTTGTCTTTTTCGCCTAGGGGTTCGCTTTGAATTGAACGAGCAAGATCAAATAAATCTTTGCATCCTACTTTTTTCTCAAACTCTTTTATTAGTTTGCGGAGAGAACCCGGGAGTTTTGAATTCGTCGCTTTTTCTATTTGGACAAGCACCCAAGCAAATTTATGAGGTTCCTTCGATTCTAAGATTTGGGTTCGGATAGAATCTCTCTTGATGGCTCTTGCCCCTAAATGGAAAAGTGAACCAACTATGAGACCAGCTAAGACATTAGGAAGGAGAACTGTGGGAAGAAGGCCGCTTCCTAAGCCGTAGAAGAGCATAGGGGAAATAGCTATTGCGCTTAGTTGAAAAGGAAAGAAAAAGGCCAAAGCCCCAGAAATTGCCGCAGGAATCCCATAATAGGCGAGTTTTTCTTTCCAGCTCACTTTTGGCTTTTGAAAAGATTTAATAGCTTCTTCTTCTTTTACTGTAGTAAAAAGTTCTAACTTGGGCTTGGAGTTAGAAGGGGGAGTGCTTGGGGGGGTGGGGTTTCCATTTGGTCCCAAGGTAGTCATAAAAAGATTAGGATTTACAACTTTTATTCCATTTGGGCCTAGGGGAATCATTTGCCCATAGGTCAACCTTTCCCCAAAGTTTTGCATGGGCTGAAGGATTTTTCGATTAACAATTTTTTCAACCTCTTTTCGCAGTTCAGTTCCTACTAAAATATGATAGAACTGTCTGAGAGATGGAGAATTTCTAATTCTTTCGGTTACCGCCATAATTACTTACCTCCTGATGTATATCGCAATCCTTTTTTAAAAATTTCACTTTATTTTCTTGGATATTCACCCCAGACAGACACAGGAACATAAGTTGCATTATTTTGTCCGCTGCTGTCAGTAATTACAAGGTAAGCATTATAAGTGGCACTTCCGCCTGCGGTGGGGTTGGGATAGTTGTGATAAAAGATTCCAGAGGAATTACTTTCTGAAGAACCATCGCCAAAGGTAATCTGGAAATTATTGACGGTGACGCCTGCGGTGGGAGAGTAGCTTCTAGAAGCATCGAAAATAATGCGATAACCGCAAACTCCATCTCCGTCAAGGTCACAAGAAGAATCGTGATTGGCAACCAAAACCGGTATAGGAACAGGGGTATTACCGATAGTGATGTTATGGGTAATGGTGTTTGAAACTCCTCCTAGCTCTCCGGTTAACCTTACTTGGTATTCGCCGATGGCGCTATAGGTGTGAAAAGTTGAAGGGCCGGAGGCACTTTCTCCATCGCCAAAATCCCAGTAGTAAGTGGCTGAAGGAGTGGGGTTGGGAACCATAAAGGTAACGGGAGTTCCTACTTCGGCAAAGAAGGGCGCTTGAATGGCTACTCTAGGAACTTCCACTTCAGTTGGCACAATAGAAATATTTTGGTTAATGGAATTTTTTATGCTTGGATCATCCTTCCTAGAAGCGGTGGCTTTGATCATGTAAGTTCCGGTGGCAGAGTAAGTGTGGGAGAAGGTGGGGCCACCGGAAGATTCTGTTCCATCTCCCCAGCTGAGGGTGTAATCAAAATCATCGAGGTTAGGGGCAATAATGGAAACAAGTACCGTTTCGTTTACTTCAGCAGAATAAGGAGCGCTGATAGAAATGGTTGGGATTTCAACTTCGGGCGGATAAACATCGATGCTGTGGAGGGCTACTCTTTGAGAAATGCCGTCGCTAGCGGTAACGGTTAAACGCACATCGTAGCGGCCTACTTGATCAACTAACAAAGAAATTTCTTTTCCCTCGAACGATTGTATTGGTCCGGTGGGTGGAGTTATCGTCCAGCGGTAGGCGGCCTCAGGATCATCGGAATTGCCGGTCAAGGAAACGGTGTCACCCTGGTGAGCGGCGTAGGGGCCAGAAATTGCTGCTGAAGGTAAGTTAGAAGAAGAAGTATCGTGAACCCAGAACTCAATGCTTGTATATTGAGCTACGCCATTGGGATGAGAGGTATCTACAACTTTTAAAAAAACTTTTTGGTTGCCGGAATGGGCAAAGGGATAGGTAGTGGAGTAGGTTTCGGGATTACCTGTACCTGCTGGAAGGTAATTACTTTCAATGATAAAGCCGACTTTTAGGGAATTATGCTCCCGGTCTCCAGTTATCCCATCGCACTGGGCGATTTGGCTCTTAGGGATCCAAAATGTTATGGTATCTCCCACATAGACCTCAGTGGGATTCATCTGGATGGTGCCGTGAATGGAGGGTGAGGGGTTGTAATCGCAGGCAGAAGGGATTTGGGGCTCGGGGGTTTTATAATAAGGAGGATAGATATCCACTCTTTTTTCTTTGCCATTTTTACCTTTGATGATAACCGGAAAAGGACCTTGGAGTTCTGAATTAAAGCGATGTGAGATACGGGCAGTTAAAGTACCATTTTCGGCTTCAATTAACTCTACCTTTCCTTCTCCTTCGTCCCCAAAGCTAACGCTTACCGAAATACCTTCGATAGAGCCATCGCAATTAGCAATATCAAATATTTCCCAAGTTACTTCGGGGCGGCTGGGATCAGAAATATCGTAAAGACCTTCGAAGTTTCTTCGGCTGGCTCCCACTTGCGGCAATCCCCCGGTAGCAGTACAAGTTTCTTCAGGGGTGCTGACGCAGCTCACGATGGGAGAAGCAAAGAGAAAGTCAGACACCCTACGGTAAAAATTTTCAACCCCGCTAATAAAATCGCTCATTTTACTTTCCTCCCTATGAAAAATCAAATATCATATCAGGAAACCCGTATGGTCTTTCCTATTTATTTATCGATGTAATTTTTTTTAAATTTCACTTAGAACTGAAAACCAATTCCCAAATTGAAGTTAGCAATGGGATATTCTGGATTCCATTGATAGGCACAACCGAGATTAAAATTAACCCGACCTAATGGCAGGATTAGACCACCCCCAAATTCTCCTCCCCACATTTGTTTCCAATAGTTGGATTCTTGGGTCCAAGAAGAAACTGCTGCCGCCCGCAGTTGAATTTTTAACCATTCCGCAACGGGAATTTCCCACTTGAGCCCAAAATCTAATTGATGTCTTTCTTGGAAATCCCCCAAATAGGTAAAATTAAAATTATTGTAGTTGGTAACAAAATTTAGGTCGCGCACAAAAGAAGAGGAATTAGCAAAGGGACGGAAGGCTAAACCAGTGTAGTAAGCATTTAATCTTTCATCTTGGTTAAGGGCAACCGAGCCGTGGAAATTAAAATATTTCCACCAGCCAGAGGCATTAAGTTTAAGGTAAGGTTGTCTTAAGAAAGTTAGGTTTTCTCCGCCTCCTGCGGCAGCTAGGTTTCCTTCAAGACCAAAGGTAAGGGGACCGAGATAAATTTTTGCTCCTAAATAAGTTGAATAACGTTGAACATTTTCGCTAAAGTCCATTTGTTCTGAAAGCGTCAAATGCAGCCAGGAGAGGTAAGGGATAAAATCCAAAGGAATTTCCGCTCCTAGAGTTTCTTGGTATTCGCTTCGTCCGTCATTTCCCCGGATAATAGTAGTTTGGCTGTTGACCGAAGGCAAGGTTCGTTGCCGAAGGCGATAAAGACGATTTACCTCGGTGGCTAAAGTGGAAGGAGGATTTTCCATCCGGTCATAACTAGCATAACCAAGATTAAAGTAAGTGGCCGCCTGCTCGGCATGGCCCCAAGTTTCTTCTAGGCCCGCTAGGCCAAGATAAATGCGAGCCAGCAGCAGTTTTGTTTCTTCAGATCTTTCTGGGAGAGTCAAGGCAAGATTTTCGGCTTTTAAGTAATTGCTTCGAGAAGTGTTATAGTTTTGCTGACTGCCGTAGCGGTAAATTTCTCCCAGGCCAAAATAAGCCCAAGCGCGGATAAATTTGGCTTCTTTGGAAGAAACGGTAACATCTAGATTGGCGGCCTCGGTGAATGCCTCCTCCGCCTCAGAAAAATTTCTTTGATTTAAATTAATTTGCCCGCGAAGAAGAGATACTTGGGCTTTTATAACTTTCATTAAATTCGTCAGAGCCGGATGGCTTTCTAACTTTTCTGCCTCTTGATAAATAAGCTCTAATTGATGGAGTGCTTCTTCATACCTTTTACTCCAGCTCAAGGCCTCCGCCATCCTTCGCCAGAGAGTGAATCGGAATTTATTAAAACTCAGCTCCCTGCCTTTGAATAATTCATGGATGTGGTTGAGCTTGGGGGTTTGGAAGGGAGGGGTCGGGCTTATATATTTTCCAACTAGCTCTATGATCTTTTGGTAATTTTCTTTATTCTGGCTTTGGTCTCCGGTATCGTAAGAATAACCTTCTATTTGGTCAAGGATTAATCGGGTGATGAGATCGGGGTCTTTACTATTAGATACCGTCTGTTCCAGATCTGCTCTTTCTATATAGGAAATATCTCTTTTGCTTCTCATCTTGACTTCAGCTAATAGCAGTTGATAGTAAGCATTAAGTTCAGGATCATCTTGGACTTGGTTTGAAGGTATTTTGGTGTTTAAAATTTCTAGGGCTTTGTCAAAATTTTCTGTAAGGGAGTAAGCTTCGGCAAGCTTTAGATAAAGTTTGGTTTGAAATCGGGGCGTGAATCTTTCGCGGTTTTGAATCCCTTCTATTAAAGTGATGCTTTTTCCCCGGAAGTTTTCGTTGGCGCCGTAGGCCTCGATTAAATCCTCGAGAGCACGCTGGATGAGGAAAGAGCCGGGGGTTTCTTCGACAAAGATTTTCTCAAAGACTAATCTTTCAAGGGTCTCGATGCTTTCCAGCGGGTAAGCTTCATCCTTGCGCATCCCTATTTCGGCCAGCCCCAGCTCGGCATATCGATAAGCAGGATGATCCTCATTCACTTTTTTATACTCAGTTTGGGCAGCATCGTATTCACCGCGCCAGTTAAGGATATCACCAAGCGAAGCCCGGGCGAAGTAGTTTTTCTCGAAGAGCTTTTTGATATTTTCATTGGCAAAGAGGCTCTGAAGGATAGGGTTATCCTGAGCTTCACCCAATGCTTGTCGATATCTCTTCTCGGCTTCGACAAAATCTTTTTGGGCGGAAAGGATGTCCCCATAGGTTTGGAAAGCGGAAGAAAGAATGACCCCTTTTAAGTAGTATTGTTTTTGGTCGCTTTCTTTGTGACTTTGGCTTTGCTCATCCCATACTAAAACAGGGGTTTGGGCAAGAGCCATTTCTATGTTATTCTTGGCTCCTTCGAGAAGTTCCTTTTCCCTGGCTTTGGTTTCGGCTCTTCCTGCTTCCACTAAAAGAATTTTGGCCATCCAGAGACGGGCTTCGGCTTTGACTTCGGGACGGCCGGTAGCAATTGCCTGCAAAAGAAGGGCTTTGGCTTCGTCAAACAGTGATTGATAATTTGGTAGCGATGGATCGTTTGTTCGCCCTAAATCCATGGCAATAAATCCCTGGCGGGCAAGGTTTTCGGCGAGGAGCCGATTAACTGATCCTTCCGTTTCATGGTCAAGAACTTCGATTGATTTTTCTATAATGCTACGAAGATTTGCTTCTACTTGTTTCAGGGCCTGCAGTTGCTGCGGTTTGTATTCCCTGGGAGTTCCTTCTTGAATTTCCCCAGCTTCTACCATGTGCATGTTCGCCAGCCAGATTTGAGCAAAAGTTGCCATTTGTTTGAGCCAGAGGAGACGTTTGGTTTCATCGGTAACCATTTCATTATAGGTCCTTATCCAGCTGAGAATGCTTTCATTGGGAATTTCGTATTCTTGCCCATCGCCAATAAGCACTTTAGCTGCCCTAAAGAAGGTTTGGTAGATTTTAGGGCTTTGGTTTCCAAAGGTCTTTTTTTCCCAGTTTTGAAGTTCTTGGATCATGCGGTTTAGGTTTTGGGATTCATTGGACTCGAGCCCGGGAATGGTTTCTAGGTCTTTAAAAAGAAAGGCTATTCGGATCAAACATTCAGCAGCTAAAATTTTTATTTGCAGGTATTGTAAGCCAGCCAGATGGAGTTTGGAAGCTGCTTCGATGAGTGAATCATAAGCTTGTAAAAGTTTTTGGAAGGATTCGAGAGGGCTATTTTTTCTTCCGGCTTCAAACAAAAGAGCTTGGGCCTTTAAGGTTTGTGCCTCTCCGAGCGAGAAGTTGAGCTCCTCATTTCTGCCCCTTTGAGTTGAATCGGACATGCGTTTGTTGATAACTCGGCGCATAGTTTGTTCATCGGTAGCTTCACGGAGATGATCCAGTGCTTTCCTAAGAAAATCGGCTTTTTCTTTTTCTTCTTCAGAATAGAGGGCGATGTGAAGTTCGATTTCCCCCATAATTAAAGGATCGAGGCTTTCGTATATTTTTTGTGGGATTTTCTTTAAGCGAGATTGATACTCTTCATACGCTTCTTTCAACAGTGCTAAGCGTTGGTTTCTTGAAATATTGGGACTAGTCAAGTTTTGGGCTAGGCCAAGCTGGTGGAGAAAATTAAGTTGGGTTTCGTTAATATCGCTGGTGGCAATGATTAAAGCGGCTTTGGTTTGCCAGTATGGGGATTCAAGATTTTTTCCATGAAAGATGCGATAATTAAGGGCTCTAATTAAAAGATCGTCGTTAGGCGTACCATTTTCACGATTTAATATCCATTGCACAATGTATTCTCGAAAAACAGCCCTCACTTCAGAATAAACACTACCATATTCATGATGCTTTTCTGCGGCTTTGATGAGCGGTAGGTATCTTTGGCTTATTCTTTCTTCCGAGGCACGGAGTTTGTCAAGAATGCCTAGAATTTGGGGTCCCGCTCCGATCCTGAGTTGGGAAGGAGAAAGAGAAATAAGGTCAAAGTTTTTGGGCATGGAAGAATAGTCAAGCGAGCTTGGTTGGGGAGCGGAAGTTTGAAGAGCAGGAGTAGTTGGGAGGGAAGCAGAAGTTTGGACGCTCGAACTAAAAAGTACCTGATGCCTAAGTATTACTTCACGATAGGCCTGTTTTTCTTCTGTGGTTGAAATTGCCCATTTTTTTTCTTTATCTTTGTTAAAGTAGACAAAGGCACGGATGTGGTTCGAAGGATCCGCCACGAAATCTATAAAGTTACTTAGACAAGCAGGATTATCGTTGGCGCAGGCAAATTCACCGATCATAATGGGCTTGCCCAGGGTTTTTAGATATTCCAAGGAACTAGAGAATATTTGTGGGATGGGAATGGTTCCACTCCAGTTATAGCCGTCAACAGCCACCCAATCGACATAATCGTTTCCCGGGTAATAAGAAGCGGCAGGGTTATTAGGGTCATTAATGTTTGGGTTCCAGACCCAGGTAATATTACAAGCAATTTGGCTGATTACTTCGTGAACATGTCGGTAGGCCTGAATGTATAACTCGGGATTTCCGGCCCAAGGGTACCAATTGCCATTCATTTCGTGACCGAAGGAAACAAAAATTGGCTTACCAAAGTTTTTGGCCCCTTCAGCAAAGCGTTTGAGCAAGTGGTCGTATTTGCCTGCAATTATATCATCGAGCTTAAAAGATTGATCACCGCGGCCACGATAACTCCAGGGTTCGAGTTTTATAAAAATGGTTCCGCCCTGGTTAGCAATAGCTTGAGCTTCGGTGGCAGGAAAATTAAGTCCCGTGGAAAAGGACAGAAATTTAAGAGCAAGGTCTACGGGGGTGCCGGCCATTTGGGAGAAGTTATTAATGTTTGCTTCACTAATGTTATCTCCCAAAAAGGCCCCTTGGTAAATGCCGTTGTTTGGAGCCGGAATAATTTTCTGGCAAGTTAAACCACTTTCGCTCATGCCATATCTCCTATAAATATATCGTTAAATATTGGAGAATATTTCACAAAAAGAGGAATTAACGTCCAATTATTCTGGAGGCCTGCATTAATTCAGGTGGGGGATCATAACAACTAGGACAGGTATCATTTTTTTCGGCGGGTTTATCCTCGGTCAAACGGAAAAGGAAATATGGCCGGGAGGTTCGATCATATTCGGCTGTAGATTGCATTGATTCAAGGTAGGCACTTTGGGTGTATTGGACTTTCATATTTTTGTTGCCATGGGATAAGGTATAAACGGAAGCTAGATTGTAATAAAGTTCAGCAAATAAGGAATGCATGTCCCAAGTCAGAATATTGCCGTAGTAGCTCCAAAAACGGTCAGAGGTTTGGTTTTGAGAAGAAAGCTCTTTTAACAGATGGTCAAAAATACTTCGAGCCTTAGCTAGGTCTTGTTTTTCTACATTTTTACTTAAATCAGATAGGTTTTCCTTTATCTTTTCATAAAGATTGGGATCTCGTTCTTGCACATACTCACCAACAATTTTTACTATGAGCTTAACATGGTTTATTTGCTGGCTACTTAATCTTTCCTTTTTCAGCAGTTTGCCAAGGGTAACTTTAAAATTATACCAGAGGAAGGAAGGGAAGATGGGAGCGATGCTATTTTCAAGATCTTTTAAGAGTAGGCGAGCATAATCCAGAGGGGACATTTCTTGCCCAGTTTTTTCCTTGATTCTTTGGTTCATTAGGTGTTTTTGCTCATCGTTGAGCTTGCCTAATTGGAAGAATTGTATCATGGTCGTAGCTTCTTGCAGGATAAGGTAAGTTTTAAAATATATCCTCAAGGTTTCGGGCAGGGACGATACATCTTTTTCCATTTTTTGAATTAGAAGCAAGGCCTTTTCCGGGTAAAATATTTTAGGGTAAGTTTTATTTTTATAATCCCAGAAATAATTTCGCGCCTCACCTGCTAAAAACAAAATAATTTTCAAGTAGTCAAATTCGATAGCAAGGTATTCTTTGGTTTGTTCTCCTTCCCCAAGAATTCTGAGCGGTTCTTTATATTGCTCAATGAGGCTTAATCCTTCTTTGGCATCTAAGATTGATCCTTGGTTTAAGTGTTTGACATATTTTCCCAACCGAACGGCAATTTCTATTTTCTTAACTACTTCCCATGCGAGAAGGTAGGGGAATTTTTCGGGGATATCTATAAAATATTTTTTTTCTGCCAACTCAATTAACTCTTTTCCTAGCTGGAATGTTAACTCTGCCTTTGGTTCGAGTGGACCGCCCACTTGCGGTGAAATAACAGATGATATTTCAGGGATGCTTTTTGCGCGTTCAACATCTTCGGAAGCTAGGCCTTGGAGGACAATGTGGGAAGACAGAGCAAGTAAAAGCTCACCCTTACCAAGCCTGGCCAACTGATAGAAAAATTCGTTACGCTCAGAACTTTTTTGGTTTTTTTCTTCATCGATTTTTATTTCTGCTATTCCTTGGTTGATTTTCTCAAAAGCCCCCATAATTTCTGATGGGGTCTTAACTTGGTAGGGTTGGGAAACAAAAAGAAGCGCTTCTTTGATTAGGGCAATTCCTCTTAGGTAGTGAAAGATTCCACTTTGAGCGATTTCTACATCTTTTTCCCGAATGTAACCTTGTGCCTGGTTAAAGTTTAAGGCCTGATTTATTTCTTCTGCAGAAACCATAAGCGTAGTAGAGGGTAAACCCGGTTCGCAGGTCGGATTATAAATTCTTAGGTCAACGGGTGCAAGGTCGGCGAGCTGGGGATCGGCAAATAACCGGTAAAGATCAAGGCCTAAATTTCCCGTTTCGGAAAGCGAAGCGATGCTCTGGTAAAGTTGCTGGGCGGCTTCGAAGTATTTGTTTTCGTAGGTAAGAAGGGCAAGTTTTTGATAAAGGTCGCCTAAAATTAAAATGGTTTTTACTGTCCCAAAGTAGTCGGGTTGGGAGGGATAATACTTTTCCTGGGGAGGGTTGAGAAAAGTAGCTAAAGCGGCCAGGGCATTTTCGATTCCCAACTGATAGAAACCAACATCTTGTTTTTTGATGAGCGAGGTTATTTCGGCCTCGACCAAATCCAATAGAGCCATTTTGTAAGAGCTGGGAATGTAGCGATGAGGATCGGTTATTTGGGGTGAGGCAATTTGAGAAATATATTGGCGAATTTTGGTGAGAAATTCGAGCGCCTTTTCCATTTTATCTTCTTTAAATTCTTCAGAACATTTTTGCACATAGGCCGCTAAAAGCGTTACCGCATTGTCCCAATAAGAGCGCGGGTCAAGAAAGAAGGGGAAAAGCTTATAAGCGTAATTTTGATCGATTTTTCGTATTTCATCGAACACCTTGAAGCGATCTTCGTTCCCGCTCAAAGGAAGATAGGGATTACTAACAAGAGCTTCAAGGGTTTCTTCAAGCTGTACTAGCGTTAAGCGATCTACCAATTCTACCCCCCAAAGCTCAGCTCTTCCGTCGAGATAAGTTCTTCCGAGCTCAGGGTTGGGGATAAAAGAAAGAAGTGGGAGGGGTTCAGCAAAAGAACTTTGGCGAACTTGAGGGGGAGTAGGGCCTGGAGTTGGTGCCTGAGCTGCTTCTAGGGTTGAATATTTTATCCAGTCGTACTGGGCTTGAATAGGGCGATTAGGATAAGAAAAACGCCCGAGCCAACCTTCAACGGAAGAAGTTCCTGGCCAAAGGTTAACCATAATTTTACCCGGACGATAAGGGATTTCGTGTTCAGGGGTGTTAAAATTTTCTACCACTCGGTGAACCTCTTGGCCATCGACATACCAAATAAGGGCCTCATTCGTCCACATAAAGCCATAGTTATGAAATTCCTGGCAAGCATTAAAAGGAAGGTGGACAACTTTTTCATGGTTGCCTCTCCCTTCTACATAATAATTTAACTGCAAGGTTTGGCAATTTGGGTCTTTCCCTAAGAACTCGATATCGATTTCATCATGAGAGGATTGGCCGTAGACCCCGCGATAGGTGAAGAAGGAACCAGCCATAAGGCCACTTCCTTGGGCGGGCTTCATGCGCACTTCGTAATAGCCGTAACCGTAATTTTCGCTTTGGGTTCGATATTCACCAGAAGCGTAGGGCTTGCCGTCGCAAGTTTGGGGGCACCCTTGATTATCGAGAGTTATAGTCATAATTCCATTATTAAAGGTTATATTGTCGGTTTGCCAGGTGTTAGCAAAGGGGTCACCGTTAGACCAACTGGCCATTTCCCAGTTGACATTGTCGTGGCGGTCCATGTTTTGAACCAAAGTTGGGGTCCAAGTTATTAAACTATTTCTAATGGGATTTACTTCACTCATGAGTTATACTCCTCAGCAGATAAAGTTTCTGCTCGGTAGCTTCTTTTAGCATTTTAAAATGTGGAGGCAGCTTTTGGCTCTCGGTTTCTGCTTGGCTGATGATTTGCAAGGCCCTTTCGTAGAATTTGGCAGCTTCTTGATAGTGAGTTCTTGTCCACTCTAAGTTTCCAAGAAGAAGCAAAGATTTTAAGTAAATAATATCTAGTGGTTCGGTTTTCCTCATGTTCTCGATTTCTCGAGCATATTTTTCAATGTCTTCTAGGTTGACAGCTTGAGGATTGTTTTGGTAGAGGTGCCAAAGGGTTTCGGCATAGGCAATGAGCACCTCGTAATAAGTTTCTTTTTCCTCGTACATGATAGTAAAAAACTTGAGGGGATCTCTTTGCATAATACCTCGGACGATGTTTAGGGCATTTTCCAGATTGGCTCGAGCTTGATTTAGGTGTTCGATTTTGTCTTCTAGAGTTTTGTCTGCCAGCTGAAGTTCGATTTCCGCATATCCCAGCAGAGTGCGCGCGCGCAAAAACCCAAAAAGTTTTTGGTTAAATTGGTCATTATTAAAAGGCCAGAAATCCCCTCGGGCAGTTTTCATCAACTCGCATCTTATAGCATAGGAAAGAGGGGCATATTGGCCAAAGAGGCGATCTTGGGGTTTAAGGTAGGGCGAAAGTTGAGAACTATTGTTAAAAGCGTTGGCACAGTCATCGATGAGATCGAGAAGAAAGAGTGCTTGGGATAATTCTTTTTTTGCCTCATCTGATTTTTGAGCCAAAGAGAGGTGCTTGGCGGATTCGAGAAAAGTTCTTATGGCTAAGAAGTTATCAAAGTAAGTAGGAGTATAGGGGATGAGAACGCCAGCACGATACTCTTGAAGCTTTGCTTCTTGGCATTGGGAAAAATTAATTCTTGGGAAGAAAAGCTCACCCATAACGCAGCTTTTAAGTAATTCGTAGTTATATCTGGCGAGATATCCTATTTCCTCGCTTGATAACTTTTGCCTTTCTTGAAAAAGAAGATTGAGAGAATTTTGGAGAAGATCTGGCTGCCATTTTTTCATGGTTAAAATTCGCCAGGCCTCAGTTTGTAGAAAAACGGCATCATGATACTTGATAGGGGTTTTAACTGTGACGCTGTTTGGATATTGGATAATTTCATTGGTAAGAAGAATGGTCCTGGAGTAGTCCTTGGCCGCATAGTAGAGGTTGGCAAGTTCAAATGTTTTTTCTAGGTTTGGATCTTTAAATCTAAAATTGCCCATTTCTTCTTCAAACTTTTTAATGGCAGATTGGGTGAGTTCTTCAGACGAGGGCATAACCCCTGAGGTCCAAAGGTTGCTAAAAAATTCAGCGAATTTTTGTTTTTGTGTTTGTTCAGGAAGATAGGAAAGAGAAAAAACCCTAACCGAAGCAAAAGGAAGCCAGTCTAGCCAACTCGGCACATATCGGCTAACGATTAAGAGCTTACCTTCATCTATTTTTAGGTTATTTTGGAACAAGCTTTGGTCCTTTACTGCTTCATTTAAGTTTTGAATTGCTTTTTGGACTTCGGCTGGGTTTGGAAATTCCAAAAGATAACTAGTTTTACAAGCGCTTTTGCAAACCCTAACCATTAATGAATTTTCTTGGTTATAGAAGGAGATATCTTTGCTATTAGTATAAAGGGCTTCTTTACTATCAAGATAAGCATAAATGCCAGCAGCAATAAGAGTCGGGCCTAAAACCCAGGGGAACAAATCTTTCCCCAGTTTAAAGTATTTGCCAGGCCAAAAGTTGGGGTTAAAGTTTTCGGAGAGAAAGAAACCAACAAAAGGGTAGAGAGGAAGAGTGGCCAGGGCGCCTAAAATAAAGGCAATTTTTGCTCCCGGTTGATTGATGCCAAATAAACGGGGAAGGAATCCAGCTTTTTGCGAAGTAAATTCTTGAAAGAGGTTTTTAATTTCTTCTGGCAACTTTTCTAAGGTTTCCGAGGAAATTCTTCCTGAAAGCATGTGGGGCTCGATGTTTTTGATATCTATTTTTTGAGTTTGATAACGCCACTTAATTATTCCTGCCTTGGTTAAAATAGGGATCAAATCCTTGGGGGGTTCCCTTAAGGATTTTATGGTTTGGGTTAGCTTTTCTCGATTGACAAACCCCAACCAAGAGTAGAATTTAGTAAGTCGTGGTGAGATATGCTTTTCAACGATTTTCATCTTACTTCCTCATATATATATCGTGAATTTCTGTTGATTATTTCAAAAGATCTCCAAAAAAGTTTCTTATCCTTCCCCAAAGGCCAGGGCCAAAAGTTAGGCGGTGTTGGCGACAAATTCTTATGGCCCGCTCGATTAGGAAAGGCTCTAGAGATTCAGTAAAAATGGTTGACAAAGCTCTTCTGGCGTCTGGGTGATTGGGGTTATGGATTAAATCTTTTTCAGCCATTGTAAGGAGGAAGGTATCGATTTTGGCGTAAAGCTCAAGAATTTCAAAAGAAACCATTCGCCAGGGGTGTTCTTCCCCTTGGGTGATTTTTCCAGAGTGATCCATGATGTTAATTTCTGTAAGAAGTTGTTTCAGACGCTCTCGACTATTAAAAAGATTCTGATAGTTGAGTGGAGCGGGGTTTTGGAGAGTGGCTACAACCTGTTGAAGGGTGCTTTGTTGGGTGGGGGAAAGGTTAGTTGCGGTATTTTGGGGTGTGGGGTTGGTACGATTTCTTATTTCTCTTTTCATAAAAGAGCGAGCGTTTAGAAGAAGTCCCAGACCATAAGCCCCAAAGACCAAGTTGGCGATTACGGCTAAGCTTAGGGTATTTGAGAAAAGAACGGGGGTTCCTAGAACAATTAAAGAGAGTGAGCCGAGGGCCGTGGTTATTGAGCCAATAATTTTAGGTATTTTCTTGTACCATTTTGGTTCCAGCAAACCATTTTTGAGTAAGGAAAGGCCCAGTGGCAAAGAAACTAACCCTAAGGGAAGGATTAGCCAAGAAGCGAGTCCTGCGGCTAAGAGGGCAGCGGTGCCCACTCCTAATCCGGCGGTGGTAGCTAAGGCATAGGCGTTAACCAAGCGTCGATTTTCTTTAGGGATAATTTCTCCCGCTCCGCTTCTGGTGGCTACAAAAGTTCCATATTGGTTGCGATAGAGAAACTGCTGCATGGCACCTTTTACATAACCGGCTAGCATACTTAGCTCTAAGGCGGGATTTCTCCAAAATCCAGTTACAAAGCCGTAACCCAAAGAGAGGAGATGACGGGTGTAATTTAAGGAAGAAGCGATAGTGCGGAAGAGCCAGGAACCGACAAAATAGTAAAGGTCTACAGGGTAGAATAGGACATGACCAAGGGACAGTAGATAAACAGGAACAGCAGAAAATTCAACCAGTTTGGCCAGCCCAACTTTATACCAAGTCCTTCCTGCTAAGATTTCAGATATTTCCGAAAGTTTCATGAGCACCGGTCTAGTACCCAAGAACCTTCCTTTACAAATGTCTACCATGGAGAGAAGATTAGCTAAGTTGAAGAGAACTTCACTATAGATGTAGCGCTGAGTATTTTGTTTGTTATACAGCCCCCATTCTTTTTCGGTATTCATGATGGCGCTCATTTCTTTGGTAACCCACATTTTTATGCCTTTAAGCCAATAAGCGATTTCCATTTGGGTGTCTTCAGAAACTCCGGGTCCCCAAATTTCTTGGGCGAAGTTAGAAAGTTTTCGATAATATTCGTTATTGGTTTCCATAAGGTCGGCAAACTCGTTAAAGAGAAGTTTGACCGGCATTACATGGGTTCTTCCACTTTGAATTCCTCTATAGGCGCGTACTGACTTTCCCCGATTGATGGCAAAGTTTTCTCCCCATTTTTCAATAGAGCGAGCAAGCGCAAAAAGGGCTAAGCCATAGAAATAAGGATCTCTGGGATATTGGGAAGAAATGTTATTGGATTCACCTAAACGCACTTGGGGGCCGATGGCGGATTGGACTTGGCCTTCTTCAACTTGGGAAAGCTCTTGGTCAATCATGTCTTTTGCTTTTTCTAGGGGCTCGGAAAGAGCTAAGGGAATTTCTCGGGTGATGTGATTACCTTTTTCATCAGTACCTTCAACGGTTACTATGAGTTCTCTTGAAGCAGGGAAAATTTTAACGGTTTCGCCTTGGTTAATCTTAAAATTATCTAGTTCTATTTCATACCTTCTAACCTTATGAACAACCAAGCGCAAGCGGCCGTTATAAAGATCAATCCGGGGAGCAAACCTTTCCGTTTCCGGAGTGTAAAAATCACTTTGATAAAGATCATCTTCTTTAGACATGTTGGCTTTGGGGTTGGAGAGTAAAATCTTTCCATCGTTATCTGTAAAACAGGAAGCGGGAAGAGATAGAGATTTATGTTGCCCTAAAGCATCAGGGGTTTCATAGTGAATGGTTACGGTATTCTTTTTTATTCTTATTTCCCTTATCCAAGAAAGATCGGGAATAGCATTTTGAATTTGTTGAATACCTCCATCCGAGATGTTATAGATATATTTAGAACGATCTTCTGATAATCCCTGGGTTTCTAACCTTCTTTCGACAACTTGTAGTTTTTTGTTGCCTTTTGGGGAAGAGGCAATTTCGATTACGGCCTCAAGATGCCCGGGGCGGTTTTGATTAAGGTAATTGGGGAGGTTGACTTGAATGGGAGTTCCGATTGGATTTCCATTTGCATTGTATCTGTAAACCCTTCCAACCATCTGTCCATCTCCCTTAAAATCAACCTTAGTAACTCTCATGCCTTGTTTTAAATCTCTATCCCATCCTCTAGGTATGAAAATAGTTGTTCCGCGTGGGATGCAAATATTGTAAATTCTTATCCTATTGTTAGCTTGTGATACTTGATAATACCCTCTTCCTGCCTTGTTAAATAAGGTTGGCCTTTTTCCGTCGGGACACCGGACAAAGCCGATGGTTCCATCAGAATATTGGATTTTTAACCAAGCCATTTGTCCTTCGCGTTCGGGCAACTGAGTAAAGTTGTTAATCTCTATGGGGTGAGTTCCATCTATTAATTGTCCATGATCAAACAACCATCTTAGGTATTGAGGCCAATCGCGAGGGGGCATATCAACTCTTGTGTTTCCATAGAAAAGAGAAAAGCGTACGACTCGGTTGTTTCTTACTTCTGCCTCTGCTTGGTGTAAAGATTGCCACCTGACTCTATCATTTACTCCTACGTGTGCGGCTTCACGAGCTACTTGGTAAGGAATAATCCTTTCACCCAGTTTGAGCTCAAGGTTAGCATCAATTATTTCTATTCCTCTTTCGGTGTTTATTCTTTTCCCAGGATAAGGATCGTTGACTTCTAGTTCCGACATTTGGGGATTGGGATACCTTAGCATCAGGCGTACAAAGAAGTTTCTTCTTTCTCTTTCAAGCAGAGCGGGAAGAGTTAGGTAGGTGTGGAGCTGGATGTCGTTTTTGTCGATCATAAGGGTATAGTCGAAGGCGGGTGGGAATAGGACGGTGGGGGCGATATCTGGGTGAATGGTAGCAATTTGATAATTGGCAGGGAGATCGGGAATACTGGCTAAGTTGTTAGGAGAAAGTGCTTGGCCGTTTCTAGCAATTACTTCTCGGATCGGAGGCACGGCATGGTGATTGTTTCTCGTATAATAGTAATCCCTTATGGTTAAGGTTCTCCCGTTTATTCTAACGGTAATAGGTTGGCTTCCTTGAGCAAATTCCGCGCCTACTTGTGGTTCATTGTTGACTGAAGCAATCCAGTTTGAAGTAGAAAGATATGCTGAGTTATTTGCTTGAAGGGCAGTTAAGACTTCTTCTCTTCTTACCCACAGGAACTTTGATCCCTCAAGGGAACCGCTTTGGGCATCATATCTAAACCTGGGATTTGGCACTCGAGTCCAAGTTCCACTGATCCATTCTTCTGAAGGCAAAGGATCGTTTGGGCTTTCAGTAAACCACCCCTTGTAAACGGTGAGGCCCCTCATAATTAAGCCCGTGGCGACATTTTCTACTTTTCTAATCATGCGGTCGTCCCCGGCGATGTTTTTGCGAGCCATGGGATAAAGGCCAATATAATCAGGGTCGAAGAGCTTTAGGAGGTTTTCCCATTCTTTGCGAAGGTGATCCTGAGAAATAAAGCCCTTTTTTGCCATTTCTTCTAAAACTCTTGCTTTTTTTCTAAATTCTTCTGCTCGAAGGTAAAGGTTTTCGAAAGCGGCTCTTCGATATTCGGCTAAACTGGCTAAGGGATCAAACCAATCGGGATGGGAAATGACAAGATTTTCGATTCTTCTGGGAAGATCGCTCTCATAAAAATTGGCAGCTTCTTCTAAATTAGTAGCTAAAGCTTGGTAACCCTGAGAAAGGTTTGAAGAATTAATAGCAAATCCGTTGTTGAGGATGTTAAAAATATGAGATTGGAGAGCCCTTACTTCTTGGAGGAAAGCCATCTCATTTCGATAGTTGTTAAGGTTTTGCCTTTGAGCTAGGACAAGATCATACATACACACATAAGAAACTCCTGGTTTGCGGGCTAAGAGGATATTAAAGAGAACTCCGTAGGAGTGTTCTCTTAAACCGGTGTTAGGATTGATGCCTAAGATAGTTAGCTCTTTAGTTGATTTTTCCTTCTCTTTTTCTCCGATAAGATCTCGGCTCGAAGTTTTTAAGGAGGCGATAAAACCAAAGTTGGTATTTAGGGAATGGAAAATCCCGTGGAGTTCGGTTAAAAAGAGAGTAAGGAAAGAACCCCAGAAGGTGGTGTAGCCCAAGAAAGGAATCCAGGAATTTTCAAAAAGAGATATTAATCCCGAGACCCCAAGACCTGCTGCCAGTCCTAGGTAAGGAGTATACATTTTAAAAAAGTCCCACCCTTTGGCTGTTTTTTCGTTAGAATATTCAAAGTGATTTTTGTTTCTCAGCCACCAGGTAAGGCCAATTCCCCCCAGAGGAAGAAGCGCAGGTAAAAAGGAAAGGCCAAGATTGCCCGCAATGTAAAAGGTTGCGGCTCCTAAAAGAAGACTTCTGGTTCCCAGGTAATGGATTTCGGCTATTGAAGAATAGGAAGCGGAAGACATGAGTTTTTTCATATGTTTTTTCTGCCCGGGGTCAAGTTGGCTGCCGTAGGAGCGCTCAAAATCCGAAACATTTTTTCGAGTCCAGTATCTAATAGCCAAATAGATACCGGATAATATACCTATGGTAGCTTCGGGCCCTAAAGTGTGAAAGATGTTAGCGATGTTCAGGTTGCTCTCGTAAATGAGGTGTCCCAGGTAAAATCCGTCAGTAAGATAGAAAAGGACAGCAAGTTTGCGAGAAACAAAACGTAAAACATCTCCCACGGGCCTTAATGGGCCGGCCGTCGGGAATTTGTCACTGTACTTAGCGGCCAGAACACTTAGTAAAGTGGCTATTCCCAAGCCAAGGCCAGGAGTAAAAGATGGCAGGCCTAAAAACCAGTAGGCGCTTCCCGCAGCTAGAATCAAGCCAGCGGTCTTTGTTCCTTTAAGAAAGGCCTGAGAAAGGGTGGGGTGGTTTTCGGAAAAGTGAATGGCGCTGTAATAAGCAGAAGAGATGCCGTTGACCAATTTATGGGCTAGAGTGGAAGCAGATGTGTAAAAGGAGATATCGACTGAGTTAATTCCAGAAATTTCCAGGTCTTGGTTAAGGGCGTTGAGTTTGCTTTCGGTTATTTTACCCTTGAGCATGAAAGGTTGGAGATCGTTGAGGGAAGAAATTTCTTTTTGGAATCTACTTTTTAAAACTCCATGAGCGGCTAAGCTTTCAATTACTAATTGAGGATTGGGAGTTTGAAGGTTTTGAAGATTCTGAACGAGCCGACTTCGATTGGCAAAGCCCAGCTGGGCATAAAGACTTGTTGCTCGAGGAGATATTTTCTCCCGAATGAAATTTTTTATTCTGCTGGTCGAGCCAGTCAAGTTTTGGTTTGGAGCCATTGATGCTTTCCTCTCTTTCTCTATTTATTTATCGACAACTTTTTAGTGAAATTGCAGAAAAAATAGGATTTTACTAGAAAGTTCTACGGACATGGTGACCCCCCTCAGTTTGTTAAAATAGGATATATCAGCGAAAATTACGCTAGAAAGATCAAGCAAATCCTAAGATGTCGTGCCATCACGCACAACAGAAAGGGGGCCACCGGTGGTAAGTGTATCATATTATGAGGTTTTAAGGGATAGTCCCAATCCATACCATTTTCGGGTCAAATTGGTCGAATATGCAGTTAAATATGGGATTAAGGCGGCGATGAGGCAATTTAGCTGTTCCTGGAACACGGTTCGCAAGTGGCTGAGGCGCTGGCAAGCCGAAGGACCAAAAGGGTTGAGGAACAGATCGCGGCGACCCAAGAATTCGCCTAATAAAAAGGGATGACCTTGCCGCCGATTATACTTGACGATAACTCCCATATATATTTTAATACTATCAACAACGAGGATTTACTTAAAGAGGGTCACCATGTCCCTCGATTGCCCAAAAGATTAACGACATAATTATTGTAAATCCAAGGAAGTATGCCCAAATCCACTAAGGGTTTTCCATCAGGAAAAACACAACGTTCAAAAATTTCATCCATCGCTTTTTCTGAGGCGATCAATTCTTCAAATTTTACCCTCCTCAAAGCATTTGGCCAAGGCAAAGTCAATGGAATTAATTCCCCAGGTTCCACAATGTAATTCTTTTTTATGTGCGTTGAAAGCTTTTCTAATAGCTTTACAAAGCCCTCATATTGGCTTTCCCTTAAATTCCTAAGAATAAAGATATTAGTCCCGAAAAGGGCTGCTTTAAAACCATAACTGTTGAAAAGCCTCTGCAAATCTCTCCGATGAGGAATCCTATTCTTCACAAAACAAGCCGTATTATCAATCTTGTTCATAAATTTTCCTCCAAAACTAACCTTGCGGCATAACTACGTCAAGTATATTTCTTATCCTTCCTAAGGAAATTTCACTTTTTTTTAAAAAAGAAGGTTTAATAATCCCTTACCATAGAAGAAAGGCTTAAAAACTGGGAAGAGCAACACGAAAGGTGCTTCCTTTGCCCAACTCGCTTTCCACTTGAATTTTCCCCCCATGCTCCCTTACCACTCTGAAAACAATTGACAACCCTAAACCCCTCCCCTTAGTAACATGGGTACTAAAAAAGGGTTCAAAAATTTTTTCCAAATTCTCTTTAGGAATCCCTACCCCAGTATCCTTTACCTCCAAAATTACATAAGTTTTGTCTTGCTCTTGTTCGGTATAGCTTTTAAGCCTCAACTCCCCGCCTTGCGGCATAGCTTCCACCGCATTTTTGATTAAATTAACTAAAACCATCTTTAGATCATCCGAATCTCCTTTTATAGTAGGAAGAGGGCTCAGCTCCTTTATTACCTCTACCCCTGATGGCGGAAATAGTTTTAAAGATTCCTCTATTACTTCGTTTAGATTCACATCTTCGATCTTTCTCTTTCCCACGTCGCTCAACCTTAAGGTGCTTTCTACAATATCCTTAATTCTTTCAATCGCTTTTATTGCTTTTTCCCTAAAATTTTCCAAAGAAGGATCGTCTGGCAATAAAGCTAATTCATTTCTCAAAATCGCTAAGGGAGTTTTAATCTCATGATTGTACTCTCTAATCAAATTTGCCAGCGAAGCAATACGCTCTGACCGCGCTAAAAGTCTCTCCGTTTCTAATAACTTTTCCCGACTCGCTTCATAATCTTGCTTTATTTCTTCATAAGTCCGAGTATGATCCAATGCTACTGCAGTTTGGTTTGCTAAAACTTGCAGAAGCCTCAAATCTTCATCTGTATAAGCATCTTCCGAAAGCTTTTTTCCCAAAACTATTATGGCGATCAAGCGATCTTCCAAGCGACAAGGGATAACTAAATCTTCCCCCCGGAAGGACATTTCTTTTACCTCCATCAATTCCCTGACTTCTGGTCGATCGAAATCTTCCCAAAGGTATATTCGAGGATTGGAAACTTCTATTACCTCATAAAAAGCTCTTTGCAAGGTACTTAAAATGTTCTCTAGAGAAAGTGTCCGTGTGACCCGAGAAGATATTTCAGACAATTCCTTATAATAATCGTATTTCCCTTTTAAAAACACCTTGTCCGAGGTAGTTTGAATGAAAAGACGAACGCTTTGATGGGTTTGCCCTACTAAAATACCATAAGCTACGGTCCAAACTAAAAAGGGAAAATCAATTTTAGCTGAAATGTAATTCACGTAAAACCAAACTAATATCAAATAAATCGTCCCATGAAAAAAGACAGCAAGCACCTCAGCCAAAGCACGACTGATAATCACAGAAATATCTAGTAGCCGATGTTTGGTGATCGCATAAGAGATAAATCCAACCATGATCAGCATAAAAGAGGGGCCAAAAGAAGTTAATTCAAAATACGCAAACGTAGGTAAAATCACATTAGTAATAATGGATAAAAAAGTACTTATAAAAAAGCCAAGAAAAACATAACCAAGCTGGGTTCTAACTAGACCAATAGATTTTCTATACTTATCCCATAAGTGAAACAGTGAAAAACCTACGCATCCTAAAAGATAGGCAGAATGCGCGAAAAATAAAGGCCCAAAATTAATTTCCGTACGAGAGCCAACAAAAACCACCTCTTTAACCAAAAGCTTGGAAAACATAGACAAGATTCCAATACCTATTCCCGTCCCTACTAGCCACAGAGTTGCCTTCCGATCAAGAAAGATTTTCTGTCGTGGAAAATAAATACTAAAAAAAACTGAAGCCGTAGCAATAAAAGAAGAAACAAAATAAATAGCCCGATTCCAAAAAATTGCCTGCCAAAGTATCTGGGTATGGTCAGAGAAATAATTGGCCACGGTCCAAAGGGCAATCAATAGGACTAACACACTAAAAGAACGATTGACCGGGCTCCGCGGGTTTCGCCAAAAAATTGTAACCCCTAAGATCAAATTAACTAGTGTGGTAATAAGCCACATCTTTGTTTGTCCCTTGAAGCAGAAAATCTTCGACTTTATCTAATTCTTCTTTGGTGTTAATCCCTAAAATTTCCGTGGAATTCTCCGTACGGTAAGCAAAGACCGGGAAACCTTTAACCTTCAAAATCTCCACCGTATCCGTAAGGTAATACTCTCCTTGGGCATTTTCTGCCCGAACTTCTTTTAAAGCAGCAAAGAGGGCTTCCTTGTCAAAGCAAAAAGTGCCCGTATTAATTTCTTTAATTTTCAGTTCTTCAGGCGAAGCATCCTTTTTTTCCACAATCTTAATAATTTCCCCGTTTTCTTTGCGAACCACCCTCCCATAGCTCCCAGGCTCCTCCAATTCTGCCGTTAAATCCGTAACGGCCGCATGATTTCTTTGATGAAATTCAATCAGCTCTCTCAGGGTTCGCTCAGAAATGAGCGGTACATCCCCGGCTAAAACCAAAATTGTTCCAGAAAAGTCGCGCAAATAAGGTTCTACCTGCAAAACCGCATGTCCGGTTCCCAGCTGTTTCTCTTGAATGACAAAATTTACCGGCCAATCCTTGTAGTAATCCATAATTAACTCCCGCTGATGCCCCACGACCACAAAGGTTCGTGCAGGAGAAAGTTTGCTAACAGTTTTTAAAACATAACTAAGCATGGGCACCCCTAAAATTTTATGAAAAACCTTAGGGAGGTCAGAATTCATCCTCACCCCTTTGCCTGCAGCCAAAATAATCACTGCCAAATCGCGCATAGGTTTTATTCTAACAACAAAAAAAGCCCTTGACAAGTTAAGGTCATATCTGCTATCATTAGCCATAAGTTTGTGAGGTTGTTTTTTGGTTTTCGTTCCAGCAATAAAAATAAATACCTAAACAATTACTTTCATAACCAAGAGCTCGCCGCTCGAGTGTCTTGGTTATTTTTTTGAGGTTACGAACTTTTAAAAATAAAAGGAGGTGAAAAGTGGTTAAAACCTTATACGTAGGGAATCTACCGTGGAGTTGCACCGAGCAGGAACTAACCTCTGCTTTTGAGGCCCATGCTCCGGTTATTTCCGCGCGCATTGTTACCGAGCGAGAAACTGGTCGGTCTCGGGGCTTTGGCTTTGTCGAAGTCGAAGATAATGATGCCCCCAAGGTAATTAAAGAAATGAATGGTTTCCAGTTAGGGGGGAGGACCTTAATTGTCAACGAAGCCCGTCCCAAAACCAAAGGTACTCGCTAGAGACCAGCTTTTAAAAAAACTTAAGCTTGATTCCGAAAGACTGAAGCATAGCTTGAGGGTTGAAAAAGTAGCGCTGAAACTTGGGCAAAAGTGGCGAGTGAGTAAGAAAAAAATCATTCCTGCCGCCCTGCTGCATGATTGTGCTCGCAGGTATAATGCCCGGCAGTTGCTAAGGGTAGCGCGCAAACTGGGACTAAAAATTGATCCGGTTAGAAAATATCAACCCAAGCTTTTTCACGCGGAAATCGGGGCTTACTTGGCTGAAAAAGAATTTGGAATAAAATCCAAAGAAATCTTGAGGGCGATTCGCTTTCATACTACCGGAGCTCCCAAGATGACCAAGCTAGAAAAAATCATTTACTTGGCTGATCATATTGAAGAAGGAAGAAATTTTTCTGGGGTAGAAAAGATGAGAAAATTAGCTTTTAAGAATTTAGATCTAGCGGTTTTAGAATCAACTAACCAAATGCTAAAATTTCTTTTAAAAGAAAATTTGCCCATTTATTTTCAAACGATTGAGACGCGCAATTATTATTTAAATAAATTTTTAAGGGGCTTATGAAAAAATTTTTATCAACTACTTTTATCATTATCGTGGCAACGGCCATACTTACCGGTTTCTTGGTCGGTTTAATCACTCGCTTTGCTCTTTTAGAACTTTTTTTCGCTTTAACTCCGGTTTCTCCTCTAATTTCAGAAACTAATATTTTAGTTTTAGGCCTTGATGATGCCTTTGGTCATCGCTCTGATACCATCATGCTGTTACACGTCGATCCAAATAGCAAGCAGGCCTCGGTTATTTCGGTCCCTCGTGATACTCTAGCTGTTATCCCTGGCCGAGGACTAGATAAAATTAATCACGCTTTTGCTTACGGTGGGGTAGAGCTCTCGCGCAAAACCCTAGAAGAATTTTTCCACCTTAATATTCCCTACTATGTAACGGTTGACCTTTCGGGAATCGAGGCTCTGATTGATAAAATTGGGGGGGTAGAAATAGAAGTAGAAAAAAGAATGTACTATGTCGATTATGCCGGAGGACTTTTCATTGATCTTTACCCAGGAAAGCAACGCCTTAATGGAAAACAAGCTATGGGTTATCTAAGGTTTAGGCATACAGACAATGATTTTGCTCGCATTGCACGACAACAAAAATTTTTACAAGCCCTGGGGAAAGAGATTATGAAAAAAGAAAATCTCTTGCAATCCCCGGCTCTTTTCCTTTCTCTTCTTTCCTGTGTAGATACCAACTTAAATTCTAGACAAGTTTTGGCCTTAAGTTTAATTTTAAGAAATGCGCTGGAAGAAGGACGCATTACTATGACCACGGTTCCCGGATCAGATTTCCTAGTAGACGGCATTTATTACTGGAAACCAGATCTTGCTGCGGTGCAAAAGATTGTGGACCAACTTGTTCCTAATAAAAAATCTTCTTAAGGAGGAAAAAAATAAATAAAAATCCTCAAAAAGTTATGAGAATTGTTACTGCGGCTTGCGAAAGCAAAAAAGCCATTGATTTGAGGGTTTTAGATGTTAGAAAAACTTCAAGTATCGTTGATTATTTAGTTATTTGCAGCGGGGAGTCCACTCCCCAGATTAGAGCTATAGAAAAGGAGATTGACCGTAGCTTGAGAAAAAATAAAATTAAAGGATTTAGGTGGGAGGGAGAAGCTAAATCAGGCTGGGTAGTTTTAGACCTAGGAGAAGTGGTAGTACATGTCATGGGAGAAGCAGAAAGGGCTTATTATCAATTAGAAGAACTCTGGGGAAAGGAGGCAATCATTTATCACTATTAGAAAACCAGAATTAGAAAACCAGAATACCAGAATATCAGAACGAGAAGATCAGATAATCAGATAATCTGATAATCTGATAATCTGACCCTGGGGCCGTAGTTCAGTTGGGAGAACGCTTGACTGGCAGTCAAGAGGTCAGGGGTTCAAATCCCCTCGGCTCCACAAAAAAAATCTAAAACAAACAAAGAAAGGAGCAGGAAAATGGCAAAAGGGAAAAAATACGTTTATTACTTTGGAGATGGAAAGGCAGAAGGAAAAGGCACCATGAAAGATCTTTTGGGGGGAAAAGGAGCAGGTCTGGCAGAAATGACTAATACCGGGGTCCTCGTCCCTCCCGGTTTCACGATCACCACGGAGGTTTGCAACTTATTTTATAAAAACAATCAGAAAGTACCCAAAGAAGTAGATGAACAAATGTGGTCAGCACTAAAGCGCATTGAAAAATCTACCGGGAAAAAGTTTGGAGACCCCACTAATCCTTTGCTCGTCTCGGTGCGTTCGGGAGCAAAATTCTCCATGCCCGGGATGATGGATACCATTCTTAACCTGGGCCTCAATGATGAAACCGTTCAGGGATTGGCCATTAAAACCAAGAACGAAAGATTCGCTTACGATAGCTACCGGCGTTTCATTCAAATGTTTGGCAATGTGGTCTTGGAAATGGACAAAAGTGAGTTTGAACATCTTATTGAACGAAAAAAAGAGGAAAAAGCAATTAAGCTGGATACCGAGCTAACCGCCGATGACCTCAAAGACTTAGTGAAGCAATTTAAAAATCTCGTTAAAGAGAAAACGGGGATAGATTTTCCCCAAGACCCAAAACGCCAACTGGAAATGGCTCGCAACGCCGTTTTTAAATCCTGGAATAATCCTCGGGCCATTACCTACCGCAAACTCAACGACATTCCTGACTACTTAGGAACCGCGGTTAATGTTCAAACTATGGTTTTTGGCAACATGGGCGACGATTCTGCCACCGGGGTGGGTTTTACCCGCAATCCTTCTACGGGCGAAAAAGAATTTTATGGCGAATACCTAACCAATGCCCAGGGAGAAGATGTGGTGGCTGGAATTCGCACCCCTCACCCGATCGCTGATCTCAAGAAAGAAATGCCTGGGGTCTATCAACAGCTTCGCGAAATCACCAGCAAATTGGAGAAACATTATCGCGATGTTCAGGATTTTGAATTCACGGTCGAAAAAGGAAAACTCTACATGCTCCAAACTCGAACGGGAAAAAGAACCGCCTTTGCTGCGGTAAAGATTGCGGTAGACATGGTAAAAGAAAAACTAATCACTAAAGAAGAAGCCCTTTTGCGCCTTGATCCTCAACAAATTGATCAACTTCTGCACCCCATTATCGACCCCAAGGCCAAAGTAAAAGTCATTGCCAAGGGACTGCCTGCTTCTCCGGGAGCGGCTACCGGCAAAGCGGTATTTACCGCTGACGAAGCAGCCAAGCTGGGGGAGAAAGAAAAAGTAATTCTGGTAAGAATGGAAACCTGTCCTGATGATATTCACGGCATGGATGCTGCCCAAGGCATTTTAACGGCGCGAGGAGGAATGACTTCCCATGCGGCGGTGGTAGCACGAGGCATGGGAAAACCTTGCGTGGCAGGATGTGAAGAAATTAAAGTCGATGAAAAAGGAAAAAAGTTTACCGTAGGGGACCTCACCATCAAAGAAGGCGATTGGATTACCATCGATGGAGGAACAGGAAGAGTAATTTTGGGACAAGTACCTACGGTAGAACCAGAACTTACCGGGGCCTTTGGAGAGCTTATGTCCTGGGCCGATAAAATTCGCAGGTTAGGGGTGCGTGCTAATGCTGATATTCCCCACGATGCCCAAGTAGCGCGCGACTTCGGCGCTGAAGGCATTGGTCTTTGTCGTACCGAGCACATGTTTTTTGCCGAAGACCGTCTGCCCCATATGGTAGAAATGATCTTAGCCGAAACAGAAGAAGATCGCAGAAAAGCGCTAGACAAATTACTCCCGATGCAGAAAAGCGATTTCAGGGGCCTTTTCAAAGTTATGAAAGGCTACCCCGTAACCATCCGGCTTTTAGATCCTCCCTTGCATGAATTTTTGCCCAAGCGAGAAAATCTCATGGTAGAAGTAGCTACTTTAAAAGCCACCGGAGGAGATCCCAATCTTATTGCGGAGAAAGAGAAACTCTTGGCCCGAGTCGAAGCTCTTCATGAATTTAACCCCATGTTGGGGCTTCGGGGCTGTCGATTAGGTATCACCTTGCCCGAGATTACCGAAATGCAGGCCCGAGCTATCTTTGAAGCCGCGTGTGAGCTTTATAAAGAAGAAAAAATCAAAGTGGTTCCTGAAGTTATGATTCCCTTGGTGGGTCATATCAATGAACTCAAATCCCAAAAAGCGATCATCACTCGCATTGCCGAAGAAACCATGAAAAAATACGGGGTAAAGCTTAATTATTTAGTAGGAACCATGATTGAACTTCCTCGAGCCGCGGTCACCGCAGATGAAATTGCTTCAGAAGCAGAATTTTTCTCCTTTGGAACCAACGACCTAACCCAAACTACCTTCGGCTTTAGTAGAGATGATGCGGTGAAATTTTTAAATTTCTATGTTGACAAGGGCATCCTTCCTAAAGATCCCTTCGTTACTTTAGACCAAGAAGGAGTAGGAAAATTAGTAGAGATGGGAGTCACCAAGGGTCGCAAAACCCGCAAGAACCTAAAAGTGGGGATTTGTGGGGAGCATGGAGGGGATCCGGCTTCGGTAGAATTCTGTCATAAGGTAGGTTTAAACTACGTAAGCTGTTCGCCTTACCGCGTTCCTATTGCTCGCCTAGCCGCAGCCCAAGCCGTAATTAAGGCTAAAAAGAAAATCGGATACACAACAAAATAATGCTGATCAGAAAAGAAATTGAAGAACGGGAAAGAAAATTTCTTTCCCCCTACGCCACTTTGTCTTGCAAAACTAAAGGGCGAAAACATCCAGAAAAAGAATGCAATTTCCGGACCGCCTTCCAAAGAGACCGGGATCGAATTCTTCATAGCAAGGCCTTTCGTCGCCTAAAGCACAAGACCCAGGTTTTTATCTCGCCGGTGGAAGACCATTATCGCACTCGCCTAACTCATACTTTGGAAGTGGCTCAAATCGCTCGCACTATTGCACGAGCTCTTAAGCTTAATGAAGATTTAGCCGAAGCCATTGCTTTAGGGCATGATTTAGGGCATACTCCTTTTGGTCATGCCGGGGAATATGTTTTAGATGATATTTTGAAAACAAACTTTGGGCAACGCTTCTTTCATAATGAACAAAGTATCCGCATTGTCGAAGTGCTAGAAAGGGAGGGCAAAGGATTAAACCTTTGCTATGAGGTTTTAGATGGCATTCGTCACCACACCCCCGACGATCCTTTGCCCATCACTTTAGAAGGACAAATTGTACGCCTGGCCGATCGCATTGCTTATTTAAGACATGACATTGAAGACGCGATCCGAGCTCGAGTACTTAAAGAGTCAGATCTCCCGGCAAAACCCATGAAAATTTTGGGAAGGCACATCCTAGATCGAATTGTTACCAGCATCATTAAACATAGCTACGATCGGCCGGAAATAAAAATGGAAAAAGAGGTCCAGTTTGCTATGGACGAGCTTTATAACTTTATGTACCAAAAAGTTTATACTAATCCTTTAGCTAAGAAGGAAGAAGCAAAGGTCCCCGAACTTTTACGGCAACTATTCCGTTATTATCATTATAATTTAGAATTTCAACGCGGAATCAAGGAGAAAGACCAATTACAGCATACCGTCGATTTTATTGCCGGTATGACCGATCGTTACGCAATCAACAAGTTCAAAGAACTTTTTATCCCGGATGAATGGAGAGCTAAAGGGTGAATAACCAATCACCAAGAAACAATAACCAAATAATAACCAAAGATTAATTAAACAATGTCACAAATCCCAATTAAACAATTTTTGGGATTTGTTTAATTGTTTAATTGGGACATTTATTTTGGTTATTGGTAATTTAACACAGCGCCCGCAGGGGCTTATGTCCAATAGGAATTTTTACATTTTTAAGTATGTATTTTTGATTTTTGGTTTACGAGGGTTTTAGCAAGATGATTCCAGCAGAAACCATTGAAAAAATAAGAGACAAAACGGACATTGTATCGGTCGTGTCAGAGTACGTAAAACTTAGGAAAACAGGAAAAAACTATGTAGGACTTTGTCCTTTTCACTCGGAAAAAACTCCCTCTTTCACCGTTTCTCAAGAAAAACAACTTTTTCATTGTTTCGGCTGTGGTGAGGGGGGAAATGTATTTTCTTTCCTTATGAAAATCGAAAACCTAAGCTTTGCCGAAGCCGTTAAAGAATTAGGAGCAAAAGCAGGCATTAAGGTTGAGGAAAGCTACGCAAGTAGCACTTCCAGAACTAAAAAAGAAAAGCTCTACGAGGTTCTAGCTTTAGCCGCAAAGTATTTCCGAGATTGCTTGGAAGAAGAAAAAGGAATAAAAGCCCGCAATTATTTGACACAAAGAGGAATTTCTGAACAAACAGCAAAGATTTTTAACCTAGGTTTTGCCCCGGAAGGTTGGGACAACCTGTTTCGTTACCTTATTTCTCGAGGGGCAACACCAGAACTAATCGAGCAAGCCGGCCTTACCCTGCCTCGCCAAGATAAAAATGATAGCTATTACGACCGCTTCCGCTCTCGACTAATGTTTCCGATATACGATCTCCGGGGAAGAGTTATTGCTTTTTCTGGACGAACTTTAACCCAAGAAGAACCCAAATACCTCAATTCTCCAGAAACCCCTCTCTATCACAAGGGAGAAACGATTTATGGAATTAATTTGGCTAAAGAGGAAATAAAAAAAGCAAACTTTGTAATTTTAGTTGAAGGGAATCTAGATTTACTTAATCTCTACCAAGCCGGTTTTCGCAACACGGCCGCTCCTTTAGGAACCGCGTTAACTCCTTACCAATGCAAGCTTTTAGCTCGCTTTACCGAAAATATAATGCTTGCCTTCGATGCTGATACGGCAGGGGGAGCTGCCATGGAACGCTCCGCCGAGCTGCTGCAGGCTGAAGGGTTAAAGGTTAAAATTGTAGAGCTTGAGGGCGTTAAAGACCCCGATGAATTAGTTCGCAAAACAGGAGCCAAAGGTTTTCAAGAAGCCCTAAGCAAAGCTTTGCCTTTTCTAAGCTTTAAAATTAAACGTGCTTTGGCCAAACATAATTTAAGCGAAATTGAAGCCCGGGCAAAAGCCCTAAAAGAAGTAGCTGGAATTTTAAGCTTGGAAAAAGATACTTTTATCCAAAAAGAATATACCAAAATGGTCTCTCAACAACTAAGCATAGAAGAAGAAACCCTATTGTCCGAAATCAAAAGACAGAGATTCTATCGGCGCGAATTAGAAAAGGATCTCCGCCGAATAGTAGAAAAACCACCGTCCAAACTAGTAGAAGCGGAAAAAAATCTTATAGCCCTGGCCTTACAAGATCCTCAGGCCTTGGCAGAAATTAAAGAAAAATTAACCGTAGAGGATTTCAGTTTTCCAGAAACCAAGATGGTAGCCCAATTTCTTTTTGCGGTAGATTTAGGAAATACCAAAGATCCCATTCACTTCGTTTTAGAAAATTTGCCGGAGGAATCAGCAAAAAAAATGCTTACTAAAATTTTAGTACCAGAGCTTCCAGCAAATAAGGACAAAATCCTGGCCGATTGCCTCCAAGTGATCGAAAGAGAAAAGCTTAGCAAGCAAATTAATCTTTTAAAGACAGAATTGAAAAAAGCAGAACAGGCAGGGGAAACACAAAAAGTAGTCGAATTGCTCCATCTTTTGAGGGAGCAAGCTACCAGTTTATAATTGAAATTTTTTGCCATTCCTTACGATAAGCAATTACGGAGGTTTTGGACATGATTGGGAAAAAAGAAGATTTTGACCTTTTGCGGGCAGCTGCTTCCCGCAAGGGCTACCTTACACCTGAGGAAATTCTTTCTGTTTATCCTGAACCAGAAAAGAACCTGGACGAAATCGAACATTTACTAAATCTGGGGATTGAGCTTTCAGATAAAAAAGAGAAAGAAGAAGTTACTCCTTTAAAACCCGAAGAACTTCAAGAGCTTTCAGAGCTTAAAGGAATCGGGATTGATGATACCGTCCGCATGTATTTGCGAGAAATTGGTAAATATCCCCTCCTGACCCCAGAAGAAGAAATTGTGCTTGCCAAAAGGTTTAAGGCCGGAGATTTACGCGCTAAGCATAAATTAGTCAATTCTAACCTAAGATTAGTTGTCTCCATTGCCAAAAAGTATACGGGCCGGGGTATGCTCTTTTTAGATCTGGTTCAAGAAGGAAATTTAGGTTTAATTCGCGCGGTAGAAAAGTTTGACTATCGCAAAGGTTACAAATTTTCTACTTATGCCACTTGGTGGATCAGACAAGCTATCACCCGTGCCATTGCCGATCAGGCACGAACCATTCGCATTCCGGTACATATGATTGAAACCATCAATCGTCTGCGCAAAACCTCTAGAATTCTTCTGCAGCAACTGGGACATAAACCTACCGAAAAAGAAATTGCCCAAAAAGCGAGAATGTCGGTAGACAAGGTGCGAGAAATTATAAAGATTTCCCAGGTACCTCTTTCCTTAGAAACGCCTATCGGAGATGACGAAAGCTCACGTTTAGGAGATTTTGTAGAAGATCAAGCTACCCAAGCCCCAGATGAAGCGGTGCTCCAAAGCCTTTTGCGAGAAGATCTGGAACAGGTAATGAGCACCCTATCAGAAAGGGAACGACTGGTGCTTAAATTACGTTTTGGTTTAGATGATGGCCATCCTCGAACTTTGGAAGAAGTAGGAAGGGTTTTTAATGTTACTCGAGAGCGGATCCGTCAGATCGAAGGAAAGGCCTTGCGCAAGCTGAAACATCCCACCCGAGCTAAACGACTAAGATCTTATTTGAAGGAAGAATAACTATTCTTTTGGCCATTTAGAAATATCTGGTCCGTATTTCTCTTTATTTTCGATCAACTTCTGCTTAAGCGCCGCCACATTACTTGCCAATCCTTGAATCGTTTTTTCAAATTCCTCGATTTGTTTTAAAAGCTCATCGACATTTTTAACCACTTGCTCTTCTGTCATTTTTAACCTCCTGCGGTATTAAATTACCTGGGCGAGACAGGATTCGAACCTGTGACCTCCTCGGTGTAAGCGAGGCGTTCTAACCAACTGAACTACCCGCCCATGGTGGAGCGATCTAACACTCCACAAAAAACTATCACCTTAATTATACCCAACACCATACACGGTTGCAAGAGAAAGAATATCGGGCGCCTTTAAATAGTTGCACGCTCCGCGCTCCGGCGGCGGCAGGCACGCACGTCAGGGCAAGCAAGCTCGCCCATACAGCTTGACATCCTACATTTAAAAGTGCTATACTAGCTTTTGGGTCTTTTGGGGATTAAATAATTATGGAGATTACACCACGACAAAAAGAATTTTTAAGCAAAGTAATTGATTTATATCAACTAGCAGGTAAACCCATTCATTACACTACTATTGCCGAAAAGCTCGGGATCAGTAAATGGTCCGCTTATGACATGATGAAATTACTGGAAGAAAAAGGCCTGGTAAGATCTGATTACCATGTGCCGGGCGCAGGCAAAGGTGTGGGACGCTCATCAATTGTCTTTTACCCAACCCCAAAAGGCGAAGCCTTAATCAAAGATCTGGCCGGGCAAGTTCCCGAAGAAAAAGAGTGGCAAAGGATTAAAGAAAATATTCTGGCAAATTTGTCCAAAATAAAGGGAACGGAATATGAAAAACTCTTAAATGAACTTCTTAAAAGAGTTGATACTCAAGAAAAACCACTCTTATATTGTACAGATATGACCACGGCACTACTCTTAGTAATTAGAGGCTTTAAAGATAAATTAAAAAGCGGTATTCCTATAAGAACTATTCTCGAAGAAACACCCAGAATGAGCACAAGATTAATTGCCTTAGCCGGCATAACCATGGGGCTGTCTCTAACTGGGTTAGCCGCCAAGTTTAAAATCGCGAAGATACTTAGACAAACCAAAAAATATGAAACTTATTTGCAGGATATGGATTCCAAAAGATTGAAGATGCTGGCAGAGTTTCTGGACGAAGCTAGCAGGATTCTTTTGGATTAATATTTTTTGTTTATTTTTTGGGTCTTTTGGGGAATGATTGAGCGGTAATGCTTGTAGTAGGCAGGCTTGCGGAACTAAAAGGAGGCAATTGCATTGAATAAAATCAGTAAACCCAGCACCATGATGGTGCTGGGTAAATTTGTTACCGACCATCCATTCGGGGTAATAATTCCAATAATTTTAATTACTATTGTCTTTGCTCTGGCATGTACGCACATAAGCCTGGAAACCGACCTCAAAAAACTTTTGCCCAGGAGTTATCCATCGGTAAAGGCTTTCGATGAAATTGATGAAAAATTTGGCGGTTCAGATTTTATTCTTATTGCGGTTAAAGACGATGAAATATTTGACTATGGGACTTTGTCTAAAATAGATCGGATAACCTCTGCCTTGAAAGATATAGCGGGAGTAGGCAGGGTCTTCAGCATCACTCAGATGGACGAAATAAAAGCGGTGGAGGGTGGCATAGAAGTTGCTCCTATTATTGACCATGTTCCTAAAGAGCCAAATGAAATACAAAAGTTTAAGAATAAACTTTTAAGCGATGACAAATATGTAAATGTCTTTGTTTCTAAAGATTCAAAAGCCGCCCTAATCATGGCCAAGCTCCTCCCGGTAAGGAATCAGCCCCAGCTGATAAAAGAAGTAGAAGCTTTATGTAAAGAAGCAGAAGGCCCAGAAAAGATTTATCTTTCAGGAACGCCAGCCATTATAGAAATTGTCCAGGATTGCATAAGAAAAGATTTGGTACGGCTTTTGCCTCTGGTAGTTCTCCTTGTAACCCTGGTTTTGTTTATAAGCTTTAGAACCTGGTATGGCGTTATCTTCCCTCTTTTAAGCGTGGTTATCTCAGTTATCTGGTCCGTGGGATTGATGGTCATCCTAAACCAGCCGTTAACTATTATTACCAGTGTTATGCCTATTCTTCTGGTAAGCGTTGGAAGCGCTTACGGGATTCATATAATAGCCAGGTTCCAAGAAGAAAGTAAGGACCCAAAGATAAGCAAAAAAGAACCTTTGCAGAAAATCATAACTACTACCGGAGTAGGTATTTTTGTCGCAGCTATAACTACAGTGGCCGGCTTTGCTTCCAATTCTTTTTCCAGTATTTGGGCAATCAGGGTCTTTGGCTTAATGACTGCATTCGGCGTCATGGTTGCCTTTCTAATCTCCATAACTCTTATCCCTGCTCTACTGCTATTTATAAAACCAAAAATATCTCAAAGAGAGAAAACTTTAGAACAAAAAGAAGATATTCTGGGAAGATTCTTAAATTTTCTAAATTACATTATTACGGAAAGGAAATTTCTCGCTTCGACGGTTGCTCTCCTCATGTTTATCTTGGCCGCTATTGCTTACCCTCGCCTTACTACTGAATCAGACATAATTAAATATTTCAGCGAAAAAAGCGAGGTAGTAAAAGCCTACAATCTTATAAGAGATAGATTCGGTGGCGTGGCAACTATTGAAATATTGATAAATGGAGACTTAAAAGACCCTGCCCTTCTAAAAAAGATGGAGAAATTACAGGCGGAAATGAAAAAAATCGAATATATTAATAACCCAACTTCAATAGTTGATGCCCTGAAAGAAACAAATCGGCTCATGAATGGCGATAAAAAAGAATTTGAGAAACTGCCGGAAACAAGAAGCGAAGTGGCGCAATATTTGCTTCTTCTTTCTATGACCGGCAGCGAGTTTCTTGAAAATATGATTACCTCTGATTATAAAGACGCCAAGATTTCGGCCCGGGTTAACACTTCGGTAACGGCAAAAGTGGACGAATTGGTAGGCAAAGTTGAAAAACAGGCCCGGAGTATTTTGGGAGATACCGCCAGCATAAAAATAACCGGAATGACAGCTATCATACGGGATGTGCGGGGAATGCTCATTCAGAGCCAGGTGCAGAGTTTAGCTATTTCTTTAATTGCCGTATTCTTGATGGTTTTTCTGGTTTATCGAACTTTGCTTGGTTCTATATTTTGTATGGTACCCATTGTTTTCACTATCCTGTACAACTTTGGCGTGATGGGCTGGCTGGGCATTCCGCTTGATGTCGTTACAGTTATGATCGGCAGCATTGCGGTAGGAATTGGCATTGATTACACTTCGCATTTCTTTAATCGCTACAAAGAAGAGCGAAAACGAGGGCTGGAGCGTGACGAAGGAATAAGGGTAACGATAAAAACGGTCGGCCGAGCAATAATCTACAATGCGGCGTCAGTAGCCATGGGTTTCTTGGTTCTCCTCTTTTCAGAATTTGAAATCTTAAAAAACTTTGGCACCTTGACGGCTTTAACTATGCTCTTTTCATCTTTTGGCGCTTTAACCGTGTTGCCGGATTTAATTATGCTTAAGTTCAGGCTGGTTAAATTCAATCACGCGAGGAAATCAAGGAGGTGAACAATTATGAGCCATTAACTAAACTTAGAGCTCGCCAGTGTAAGGAAGAAAGCGAAGAAGTTTTAGCAGGAAAAGGAGGAAAATAAGAAATGAAAAGGATAATTATACTTTATTTAGCGCTGTTTATGATAATTGCAGCAAGTGCGGCCACTCTGTCTAAAGATAAGGGAAAGGAGTTAACCGGAAATGAGATCTTAGCAAAAGTTGAGGCCCTAAACGACGCCGAGGATCAAACCTCTACCATGAAAATGGTTCTTATAGATAAAAAAGGCAAGGAAAATGTAAGAGAAGTAAAGCTCTGGACAAAAGGGGAGCGCAAAAGATTGATTAAGTTTTTGTCTCCCGCAGATGTCAAGGGAGTTGGCTTTTTAGTGCTGGATGCCGATCTGGATTCTGAAAAGATGTACCTTTATCTTCCCGCTTTCAAGAAGATCAGAAGAATCGCCGGGTCTGCCAAAGGGGAAAGTTTTATGGGATCAGATTTCTCATACAGTGACATCGGCTCCAGCAACTATTCCCAGGATTATGGGGTAAAAAGGCTTCCGGATGAGGATAGCCAGTATGTCTTAGAACTTGAAAGAAAACCAGGCAGCGATAAAGATTACGCCAAGCTTGTGATGTGGGTCTCTCCGGAGGTTTTTGTCCCTACAAAGATAGAATTCTATGAAATTAAGAAGGCGATGGGAAAAGAAGCTCTTGATCTTCGAAAAAAAATGACTACCAACAAAATTGAAAAAGTTGGCAAATACTGGATCCCAGAGAAAATCGTCATGGAAGACCTAAAGAAGGACCATAGAACAATTTTGGAGTTAAGTGACATTAAATTTGATACCGGGCTTTCAGATGAATTGTTTACCGAAAGATATTTGCAAAGATAAAAAGGGGGTAAATCAAATGAGGAATTGGATCTTAGTATTTACCTGGGTTTTCTTGTTTGGCTTTGCATTTTCTGCTTTGGCTGAAGTTAATTTGAACGGCTATGTAGAATTAGATGAGCGTGTCGCCCTCGAAGATTCTGGGAACATCAGTTGGAACCGGGCAACTCTCGGGTTAAAAACAAAAGCCGAGCTTGCAGAGCAAATTGCCGGGTACGGGGAGTTGAAATTGCGAACTTTAGATTCTCCTATCATAACGCAAGGCAGCGATTTGCCAGAGAGAGATAAAGTTTCTCCCCTTGAGATAGAGCTCCGTGAAGCCTATCTGGATGTTTATACTTTCCCCTTAAAAAATACGGATCTTCGGGTCGGAAAGCAGAGGATTGCCTGGGGAACTGCAGACAAGCTTAATCCAACTGACAATTTAAACCCTTATGATTTTACTGACCTCTTAAAATTTGGAGAAAAAATCCCAACCAATGCTTTGAAGTTAACTACTTATTTAGGAGACACTACTCTAACTTCAGTTGTTGTTCCAGTATTTACTCCCTCGGTCACGCCGGTCACTTATAATACATCTTTGGCTGGTTATTTAACTAAACTGGTCCCCGCGGGATTAACACTTACCATGGTAGAAAGCGGCGTTGTCCTGCCAGAAAGCAAAGTCAGTAATTCAATGTATGCGCTAAAGCTCGCAAGGAATATCCTGGGCTATGACATGTCACTTTCATATTTCAATGGTTATGACAGCGTTCCCAATGTTGCCAATATGACCCTGACCATGGTAAGCACCACTCAGGTCACCGGTTTGATCATCCAGAATTATCCAAAGATTCAAGTTATTGGGTACGACTTAGCAGGTAGCTTTCGCGGCATCGGCCTATGGGCGGAATTTGCATTTTTTAAGCCGGATAATGTCATTTCCGAAATAGTTACACCGCAAGGAACACTGACTTCCGAAGTTGGCAATTACACAAAATATACACTGGGTTTTGATTATACTTTTGATAATGGCCTTTATATCAATTCTCAATTTATGCATGGCTTTTTTGACGAAAGGGGAGAGAATTTGACCAATCTTTTAATGGCTGGGATTGAGAAAAAGATTATGGATGATAAGGTAAAGCTTGCTTTAATGTGGGCTGGAGAATTGGAACTTAAACAAACCAAGAAGCTGATTGGCAATCTTTTTGGGCCGCAAATCGTGTTTTACCCGGCTGATGCCACAGAAATTGAACTGGGCGCCTTTTCAATTGATGGGGAGGCTGGCTCAAAGCTCGAAACGCTGGAAACCCTGGATCAAGTTTACTTAAAATTTAAGTATAGTTTCTAATGGCATGAGTTAGAATAATCGATTTGGTTAAAAAGAAAAAATGAATAAAAAAGAGATAATTTACAAGCTGCTTCTAATTATTTGTTTTGCTATTGCCATGGGCTATCTTGAAGCAACAGTGGTGGTTTATCTGCGAGCGATAATGCAAAAACTGCCTTATATTAAAGAGCCCATCCAGCAAGTAGCCCAAAAGCTTGCACAGGAACCTCTCTATTTAGTCGAGCAATTTCGAGAAGCAGCTACGATTATAATGTTAGCTACTTTTGCTATCTTGACTGGTAAAAACTTATGGGAAAGATTTGCTAATTTTCTGATTACCTTTGGAGTCTGGGATATTGTTTATTATATTTCTTTGTATATTATCCTTCGTTGGCCACCCTCTCTTTTTACTGAAGATGTTCTGTTTTTGATCCCGGTTCCCTGGAAGGGACCGGTCATTGCTCCGGTTCTGGTGTCAATTTTAATGATAATCTCAGCTTTTATTATCTTAAAAAGAAAAGTATGGGAGAAGGAGGTTTAGTATGTGGATATCCTGGGTTTACGCGGCCTGTTCCGCTTGGTTGATTGTTTCATCCTTTACTATCGCATACTGGGGAGGGGACTTTAATTTATGGAACAATCTAATTGTGGGAATCATAATTGGCCTAACCACTGTCATATTATGGACAAAAAGGGATTAAAATGAGCTTCGTTTTAACATTGATTGTCATCTGGCTGGATTTAATCCACGCCCCCAACCTCTGGGAGAAAACCGAGAGATTTGCTTCTAATGAGTAGGCTAAAATTAACTTTAATGTTATTATTTTGCGTAATTATCGTTACGCTGGCGATATTTTATAGAAGCAGTTTTCCGACAAAAGCTAACAAATACGAACTCATTGGTTATTATCCGCATGAGAATGGAATTGCTTTTGAGGGTAAAGATGTAAAAAGTGAAGGATCGAAAATCGGTTTTGTGGGTCGGGTTGCTCCAACTCCTGAAGGGTCTTTTCTATATTTTTATATAGATCGCAAGATATTGATTCCTAAGGGCTCCCGTTTCCATGAAGCGTCAGACTATAAAGGGCGGCAATATATTAATATCAAAAGGGAAAGGTCTAGAGAAAACTATCAACCAGGCGACAGGGTTGAATATATTGATATAACAAAACAAATAATTAATGAGCGAAAGGAAATGGAAGAAAGGCAAAAGAAGCAAATTTCAGAACAATGGCAGTGGGCACGAGATTTTGTAAAAAGCTTGAAAAAATGGCAAAAATAGGTTTGGCTTTAGGTACTGGCGCAGCCCGCGGCTTGGCCCATATCGGCGTGATCAAAACGTTGGAAGAGGCGGGGATAAAAATAGATTTTATTGCCGGGGTGAGTATGGGAGCGATGATTGGGGGCGGGTATGCGGTAACTATGGATATTAAAAAGATAGAATCTATTGCCCTGAAAACCGATTGGCGGAAACTTATTTCTTTAATCGATTTGAGGATTCCCATCGGCGGAATAATTGATGGTCAAAAGATCGAAGAATTTATCAAATCCGCTATTGGAGACGCAAAATTTTCGGACGCCAAAATCCCGCTGGCGATTGTGGCGGCGGATGTGAAAAACGGAGAAAGAGTGGTTTTAACAGAAGGGAGCATTGCCCAAGCAGTTAGAGGCAGCATTTCCATTCCCATTCTTTTTAAGCCCTATAATTATAAAGGACGATTTCTGATTGACGGAGGGGTTGTAGACCCGGTTCCGGTAAAGCTGGCAAGAGAAATGGGCGCCGATTATGTTATTGCGGTGAATTTATTCTCGGATCTGAGAAAATATTTCTCGCCGGGAAAAATGGAAGACCCCGAAACCAAGAAGCCCTCTAGACTCCATAAACTAAAAGAAATAATTCCACCCGGTCCGATCAGGGCCAAAGCAGATGAGATCATCTTCAGCCGCATAGATAGATTGCTGAAGACCCCTGGCATAGTTGAAACCGGAATGCAGGCTATTGCTATTATGGAAAGACATTTGGCTATACCTCAATTACTGGAGGCGGACGTGGTGATCACTCCGGAAGTAGGAGATATCGGCTCCGTTGAATATTTCCGGGCAAGAGAATGTATCGCCCGGGGGGAAAAAGCCGCCAGGGAAATCCTGGAAAGGATATCAAAATGAAGAACTTTTTTGTCCGGATTTTATTTTATACTTTAGGCGCTGATTAGTTCGCGCTTTCTGCCTTGCTCCAGCAGGGTGCTTCCTCCGCCGATTTTTGCGCGCCGACGGTTCGGTTAGAAAAAATGGTGGGCAGTGCTGGGATTGAACCAGCGACCTCCTCTGTGTGAGAGAGGCGTTCTACCACTGAACTAACTGCCCACAATATACGAGTACAAACATCTTAACATGTCTTGACAATCATCGCAAGTTTGAGATAAAATTTCCTGCAAAGGGCCCATAGCTCAACGGCAGAGCAGTCGGCTCAAGGTAAGTTGCGGATGGTGGAGCTCAGCATGGCAGTTGTGGCAGAGGAGAAGGCACTTGCGGCGCTCAGAAAGCACAGATCCTAAAGTACGGTTAGATAAAGAACGCATATCTAGTTTGAATTTTTTCCTTTTAGGGTCTGGATGGTGAAAGATAAGGGCGGACAGATTTTTCGAATAACCACAGATGGAACACTTTCCGCCCGCTTCTTTTACCAATTTTAGTTTTCTTGCAAGTCCACGTTCCTTCTGCTTGCTATAACACTGAAGATCCTTGTTCTTGCAAGAAGAGGAACAAAATTTCTTTTGCCGACCCTGTAACGGAGCGCCACAAATAACACATGCTTTGTGCTGTTTCATAGAAATATTTTAACATACCACCCCGTAACTACAAAGGGCCATACCTGTCAAATTCGGGGAAACCTTCCCCTTTAGAGAAATTAAAGGAATGGCAACCCCGAGCCAAGCCCAGTGTATTCCTACTTTAAAACAGGAAGCGTTGGGAAGGTGTAGAGACTAGACGGCAGGTCCCTGTTTTATTTCAGGGCAAGGTATAGTCCAGCCCACAAAATCTCAATTAATGGGACGGCAGCGAAAGCTGTAGTGGGATGCATAACCGATTGGTTGTAGGTTCGAATCCTACTGGGCCCAAATTTCCCCTCTTACCCTCTCTAACATCCTCTGGTAAAAACGAAGATTGTGAATCGTCAAAAGATGCATGGCCGTGATTTCTCGAGCCCAGAAAAGATGGCGAAGGTATGCTTTAGTGAAATTTTTACAAGTGTAACAATCACACTTAGGATCAATAGGGGTAAAATCCCTTTCAAATTTCGCCAAGCGAATATTTACTTTCCCTTCCCAACTTAGAAACGAACCATGACGGGCTAAACGCGTGGGAATAACACAATCGAACAAATCCACCCCCCGCTCCACCGCCCCTAAGATGTCAGAAGGAAACCCAACCCCCATCAAATGTCGGGGCTTATCTTCAGGAAGGATTTCCCCTACCGCTTCAAGCATTTCAAACATTAACTCCTGCGGCTCACCCACCGAAAGGCCTCCAATGGCATAACCCGGAAAATCAAGTGCCACAATTTCCTCCGCCGACCGCTTACGGAGATCTTTATAAGTCGATCCTTGAACAATCCCAAATACGATGGACGATGGACGAGGAATGATGAACGACTTAGACTGCCTTGCCCAAGCCGTAGTTCTTTCGACCGCCTTTTCAACCGCAGACTTCTCGCAAGGATATGGTGTGCATTCATCCAGCGGCATCATGATGTCGGAGCCAAAAGCGGTTTGAATTTCGAGAACTTTTTCCGGCGTTAGAAAGTGCTTGCTCCCATCAACGTGCGAAATAAACTCCACACCTTCATCGGTAACCTTTCGCATATGAGCCAGAGAGAAGACCTGAAACCCGCCAGAATCAGTAAGAATTGGTTTATCCCAACTCATAAACTTATGCAGACCGCCGGCTTCTTTGATTAATTCGTATCCAGGACGAAGGTAAAGATGATAGGTATTGCAAAGAATGATCTCTGTACCAATTTCATCTAACTCCCGCGGGGACATGGTTTTGACCGTTCCCTGGGTGCCAACCGGAAGAAAGGCTGGGGTATTCACAATTCCATGTGGCGTATAAAGTTTACCGACACGAGCTTTAGTTTTAGTACTTTTTTTGAGAATTTCAAACTTGAAGGTCATTCTTTAGTTTCAGCCAAATTTCATAAACCCCAATTTTGAGAGCCCCTTTATCAATATATTGAAAATCTAAAATGGATCCGGAGGTTTTTAATATTCCTTTTACATCATCAATATGTTTCTGAGATTCTCCCATTTTAAACCATTCCAGTTTCTTCAAGATAACATCCTCTGGGGTCGAAAAAAACGCCTGTCTTTCTTCATCAAACGCCTCTAGGTGTCTTCTCGAAAATTGCTCCTGACTAAAGCTGTCCTCTCCCACAAGATAGAAATCTACTTTGACTCCTTTTTCTGACTGGATAATGTTAAAATGACCCCGATTTTTTATTGCCTCGAGAATGCTATTCAAATTAACGTAGTACTCTTGCCCGAAGGAGCTTGCAAATTGTCTGGCTTGGTTTGCATCCATGTCGACCACAACATCCATATCCAAAGTAAGTCTCGGTTCGCCATAAACGATGGCCGCCACAGAACCCCCAATCATATATGGAATCTTCAGCCTCTCCAAAACACTTATGACATGGCCAAAAACATCGTGTTCCATCATTTGCTGCTGAATTTTTCTTTTAACAGCCCGTTAAGTTCGGGCTCTTTTATGTGCGGATTTTGGCGGCGGATTTCCGAGGCAACTCTGGCGCGAGCGAACTCATACAATTCAAAAGCGGATTCCAACTTTTTATTTGATGGGATTTTTTTTAAAATCTCAAAATATTTCTCCTCGTCCTTAAGCGACATAACAGTAATATTATATCACACAATCAGCATCGCATCACCGAAAGAGAAAAAGCGATATTTCCGATTAATCGCTTCCCGGTAGGCTTTCATTATAAAGTCCCGCCCCGCAAAAGCCGAAACCAACATAATCAGCGTCGACCTTGGCCAGTGAAAATTGGTAATCAGAGCATCAACTCTTTTAAATTTGTAACCAGGATAAATAAACAGATCAGTCTCTCCATAGAGTTTTGGGGGAGAAGAACTAAAAGCAGTTTCCAGGGCTCTCACCACCGTGGTCCCCACCGCAATCACTTTCTTAGCTTTTTCTACAGCTTCGAAAGTCTCTTTAGAAATCTCAAAGTATTCGGAATGCATTTTGTGTTTTTCAACTTCTTCTTCATAAACCGGCTTAAAAGTCGCTAGGCCCGTATGTAAAGTCACATAGGTGATTTTAACCCCCTTACTTTTAATCTTTTCCAGAAGTTCATGGGTAAAATGAAGCCCAGCCGTCGGCGACGCTGAAGCTCCATCTTTCCGACCATAAACGGTCTGATACCGTTTAGATAGTTCGGACTTTAAACTTTTAATTTGTTTAGAATTTCGTGCTTCGAATTTAGGATTTATGTAAGGAGGCAAAGGAATTTCCCCTAAGCGGTAAATTATCTGCCGAAATGGTTCAAAAGTTCGAGAATTTTCGAACTTTTGAAATTCTTCTTTCTGAATCTCAAACCCAATCACTTGCTCCCCCGTCTCAAGCTTCTCTTTGACCACCCCCACTAACTCCCCACTTCCAAAGATGATGCGTGAACCAACTTTCAAGCGTTTTCCCGGTTTAACTAAACACAGCCAAACTTGCTCTGGGCTTTTATCCTCATATTTCTTCACCAGCAAAACCTCAATTTTCGCTCCTCCGTTTTCTTTTATTCCACAAAGATTAGCCGGTATTACTTTTGTGTCATTTAAAACCAAAAGATCACCCGGCTGTAAATAGTTAATGATTTCATAGAAATACTTATGTTCCATAGATTGTGTTTGACGGTTAAGGACCATAAGTCGGGAATGATCTCTCTTTTCTGCAGGCTCTTGGGCAATTAGTTCTTTAGGAAATTCGAAATCAAAATCTGAGGTTTTCATAAACTAAAAAATCGGGGCGACCCGATTCGAACGGGCGACCTCTTGCACCCCAAGCAAGTGCGCTAACCAAACTGCGCCACGCCCCGACTTACCTTCGCCAAACGATATTCAACAAAATGGTTAGAATCAAGCTTAGCAAAATCATGGTCGCAAGGGGGATATAAATAACTAACCCCTCACGACGGTAAACAACATCCCCTGGCAATCTCCCAAACCAGGGAACCTTAGCCACCACTAAGAAAAAAGCACCAATTAAAACTAGAACCACACCAATATAAATCAACAGCCGACCTAAAGGTTCCAGGGCCATTCTATTTTACCTCAAACCTTACCGGAATCTCATACCAACTAGCTACCGCTACTCCCCCCTGTTTTGCCGGTGAAAACCGCCACTGAGAAACAGAGGCAACTGCCGCTTGATCCAGCTCTGGTACCCCCGAAGAAATTTTAGTTTCAATCTTTTCGGGCTGACCAGTTTGTCCTACATAAACAGCTAAAATCACAATCCCCCCCAATTCTTTCTCTAGAGCAGTCAAAGGATAACTAGGAAGAACCTTAAAAGTTACCGCAGGGGGAATTAAAGGTAAAGGAGCTTCCACTTTGGGCCCCGGAAGCGGAAGCTTTTCTACTTCAGCAGCCCTTTCTCCCATTCCTACTTTTTCTGCCCTAACTGTCCTTTCTGCCTTTGCAGCCCTAACTTTTGTAACTACTCTCACTTTCTCTCTCACTAAGACTTCTTCTCCTACAAAAACGGGAACCCCTTTAGTTAACACCTTAGGCCGGGCCATAAAGTAACCAACCGAAAACGCAGAAGCTATCAACAAGAAAATTACTATATTCTTAAGTGACACTTCTTTTGCCTTAATCATGCCTCGCCTCCTTCACGCTAATAATTATAGCACACCTATATTTTCCATTGCATCCCTAAGGTATACCTCCGGCCGGGCATGGGGTATTTCAGAGCCGTTGTTGTTCCGGGAATCTTTGACGCTGCTTCAAAATAGATTTCATCAAAAAGATTATTCACCGCAAAGTCAACACGCCAGTTCCCCATCTTCTTGCCCAAGGTTAAATCAACTACAGTATAACCGGGCAGTTTTAATGTGTTCTGAAGGTCAACAAATCGCTCTCCCACGCTCCGAACAAGTAAACTACCATTTTCAAGGATAACTCCTACGTTCAGTTTGCTCTGCGGGGTGAAAGGTGTAATTTTGTCGACCACGGTCCCCCCCACCATCGACGGATCAACTCCCTCCTTTATCAGTGCTTTTTGATATGTGAAGTTGATAAATCCTTTCCCATTTTCACCAAGTCTACGAACCAATTCAAATTCAACTCCCTCATTGCGGACTACACCCATATTTACCGCCCGATATTCGTAGGTGGCAACCTGCGGCCAGAGGATTAAATCATTTGTAGTTGACAGAAAATAATTCACTCTCGCCCATGAGTTTTCAGAAAAACTTCGCTCCAACCCAATATCATAGGATACAGCTCTTTCTGGTTTCAGGCTTGGATTCCCAAACATCACGCCATCATTCCAGTAAAGATCATTCAACCCTGGGGCACGGAAAGAACTCCCGGCTGAAGCTCTTATTATTAAATTTCCTTGTGGTTGATAAACTATTCCCACCCTTGGATTAAACGATGTTCCCGCCGTTGAATGTTTATCCCCTCGAATACTTGCAACTAAAGAACACTGTTTTCCGAGCTGGGCCTCGTCCTGTACAAAAGCCGCGTAATTCCGAATAATTTGTTCGCTGTATCCCGATGTCTTGCCCCTATCCTCGCGAGCTTCCAACCCGTACAAAAACTTGCCGATCACTAGGTCAAAATTCTGCTGCCATTCGATTCCTGTTCGATAAGCTTGATTGGTGCTTGTCCCGGTAGTACCAAAAAACTCCCAGTTGTACTTTTGATCATAAATACTCTGGTAAGCTCTCAAATTATAGGCATTGCCCTTCAAACCGATTCCCAGCATTGAATTCTTATCGAACTGTCGATCGTTTGGAGTGCTCGCAGAAGCCGGGTCCGCCTCGGAAGTGGGTAGCCCCGGCACACCCTTTATTGCGTCATAATAACTGCCATCTACGAGCAGTTGGCCAAAAGAGGACGGGAATATTAACTTGCAAAAGACATCCTTCGCAAGATAATCACTGTTCGTTCTAAAACCGTCGGACTTTAAATAGTCAGCCACAATAAGGTAATTTTCACTGCCAATAAACACCTTATACTGTTGAGTTCCGAAAGAACCGGCAGAAACGGAAAAGGACCTTTCGGTTTCTTTCGGGGACTTAGTAATAATGTTAATAACCCCAGAAACAGCATCGGATCCGTAAATGGCTGAAAGCGGCGCGCGGACAACTTCAATTTTCTCGACATCGTCAGTTAAAAGGTCCCCCATATCAAACATACCAAGAGTAGGGGAGTTTATTCGCCGACCGTCGACTAAGATTAAAACTTGCGATGCATTAGCTCCACGCAGGCGAATAGAATTGGTAGACCCTAAATATCCATAAGCAATCGAATCCACCCCAGCTACTATGCGTAAGGCTTCGCCCACGGTTCTAAAGTTTTTCAATTCCTGAGTGGTAATAACCGTGGTGTCCCAGGGAGATTTACTGGCTAATTGAGGCAACCGCGAAGTTGTCACCACCACTTCCTCCCCATAAAAGCGTGGAACTTCTTGAGCAAGTAACGACGGACGATGGACGAGGGACGAAAAGACGAAAAATAAAGTGAGAAATCTGATAATCTGGTACCCTGATACTCTGATTTTCTGAAACATAACTCTATACCTCCTTAACTTAAAGTCTTAAGAAGCATAGAGTTCTCGGGACAACCCTATCTAAATTAAACAATGTCACCATTAAACAAATCCCAATAATCTAACGTAAATCACTCGTTTTCGTTATAGGTATCGGTATCGTGTTTTGTCGCGTTATCGGTTTCGGTTTCGTTTTCGGACGACAAAAACTCCAACCATAACGAAAACGTGACGTTACCGATACCGATGCCAGCACCTATAACTCATCGCTCATCTGATCATCTGATAATCTGATCTTCTCGTTCTGATTATCTGATACTCTGATAATCTGACATTGGGATTTTGGACATTGTTTATCCTATTCTGCCAAGGTGGGACTAGAACCCACTAACTCACTACCACTCTCCCGCTGAGTTTCTCGGCAGAAAGCCTATATTTTTCCCTTTCCTTCACCCCCTTTCAAAACTCCCCCCTGAACAATAACGGTGGATCCCATCCTCCCCCTCTCTTTTTAAGAGAGGGGGATAAGAGGGGGTGAGTTATTTAGAAATTATACTCCGCCAAAGCTACTACACCCAAAGCTGTGCTGTAGCCAACCTTACCTACTAGCTTTCCAAAATCTCTCCCCAAAGCCACTCCCACCCCAAAAGACCCTCCTTTTTCAGCATCCGCTCTTCCTAAGATCCCGGTCACCTTGGTTGAGTAATTTACATATTCTAAAGAGCCTTCAATGAACATCGGCTCCGTCAAATTAAAAACTCCAATTCCTTTCACCAACATTACATTGTAATTATTTCCTAAGCCATAACCGGCTTTAACCTTTAGCCCTACATCTTTTCGAGGAGAAAAAGGTAAAAGCGCGTTAATGCCCACAACCCCTGCTCCCCCTTCTAGCCCCGCTTCCGCCGAAAATTTTACTCCCTTCTTTGCTTCCTGAGCATAAATTTGAGAGGCCGCTACTAGCACTAAAATCAAAACCAAACCTAATACTTTTCTCATCTTTCACTCCTCCTTTCATTTATCCAACTCTTACCCTTCAAATCTTTCTCTTCTCACCTCCTTTTCGCTCGATAATTAGCATACCAATCCTGAGCATGGAGCTTAGAAATCTGTTCTAAATAAGTTTTACCAACCAAAATAATAATTCCCACCAAAACCCCTAGAATCCAAACTAAAATCTTGTAGATATTTCCAAGAACTAAATCATACATGGTGTTACTCTTTTAAGCCCTAGGAAACAAAGGACGAAACATCAAATAAATTAACCAGGAAGCCACTAAGATTCCAAAAAGTGCCAAAAGAATCTGAGAGTAAAGGCTTAAATTTTCCATAGTACTTATTCCCCTCCTATCACTAATACAAATTCCCCTTTTAAACTTCGATCTTCAATTTTTTTTATCACTTCTTCTACTTTTCCTCTAATTACTTCCTCAAACTTTTTGGTCAACTCTCGACAAACTGCCACTTCTCGATTCCCCATGACTTCTAAAATTTCCCGAAGAGTTTTAACCACCCGATAGGGCGACTCGTAAATTATAATGGTTCTCTTTTCACTTTTCAACTCTTTTAGCTTTTTAATTTTTTTGCCTGGTTTCTTGGGCAAAAACCCCACAAAGGAAAACTCTTCAGTAGAAAGACCAGAAACAGCCAGAGCCGTAACGACCGCAGAAGGCCCGGGAACAGGAACAACAGTTATGCCCTGTATGATCGCTTCTTTAATCAGCTCGTATCCCGGATCAGAAATTCCAGGCATACCCGAATCCGAAACTAAAGCAATTTTTTGCCCCTGCTTCAAAAGATTAACTAAATAAGGAGTTTTTCTCTTGATGCTAAACTTATGATAAGAAGTGGTGGGAGTATTTATAGAGTATCTTTGCAAAAGGATGTGAGTTTGGCGAGTATCTTCTGCCGCAATTAAATCTACCTCAGAAAGAATCCTAATGGCTCGAAAAGTAATGTCTTCTAGGTTCCCAATGGGGGTTGCAACTACAAAAAGTGTGCCGGCCATTAAACTTCAGGAAAAATGGTTGCCTGAGAAGCTTCAGAAGAAGGTTCTTCTTTAACCTCTACCTGTTCCTCTGCTAAAACTGCTGGTTCAACCCTAACTTTTCCTCGATAAGAAGACCCTTCATCAATTACAATCTTTCCTCCCGTAATGTCCCCATGCACTTGTCCCTCTCTCGTAATCTCTAAAATCCCCGAGGCCGTGATATTACCGTCAACTTTCCCCGAGATAGAAACACTGCCAGCATGAATTTCTCCTACTACTTTCCCTTTAGGAGCTACAATTACTTCCCCTTCCGCTCTTATTCGCCCATCAAACTCACCATTAATATTGACCGACCCACTGGTAACCAATTCCCCTTTAAATTTAGCATGTTCGCCAATAACTGAATCCACCCCAGAAATCCCCGGAAAGTTCTTCCCCGAAAGCAAATTATCCAAAATCCCCATGAAACCTCCTCCTTATTTGGTAAAGAGACGGCTAGCAGCTAGAACATTTAAGTTAAGGTAAGCTACGGGATTAACAGCTGTGCCAAAACGGCGCACCTCATAATGAAGATGAGAGCCAGTAGTCCAACCAGTAAGTCCTACATAAGCAACAATTTGTCCCTTCTTTACTTTTTGCCCTGCTGCTACGGCATAACCAGAAAGATGCCCATAAAGAGTGGAAACGCCAAAGCCGTGAGAAATTTCCAGGGTCTTTCCGTAACCGCGCATCCATCCCCGATAGGAAACAACCCCTGATGCTGCCGCTCGGATAGGCGTGCCATAAGGAGCTCGGATATCTACCCCTCGGTGAAAACCTCGCCAAGGATAAGCACGATAACCAAACCCAGAACTAATCTGCCCATAAACCGGCCAAAGGGAAGGAGTAGAAGCAAAACGAGAACGGACCGTTTCTACCCATCTCCTTAACTCTTCCAAGCTTTTTCTTCTTTCGGCCAGCAAACTTTCGGTTTGATCTAGTTGCAAAGAAATCTTGTTAATTCTTGCTTCCCTGGAAGGCTCTCCCCCAAAAAGGTTAATCTTGCTTTTCCACCCCCTCAATCCTAACATTTTTCTCAATTCATTATCTTTTTCCACCAATTCATTAATAGCTTTGGTAACCTTATTCGTCTTAATGGCAAAAGAGTTAATTATCTCCTGCTGTTTTTGGTTTTTATTAAGGGTCTCGGTATAATGAATAAGCCTGCGAGAAAGAAGGGTGGAATAAACAAACGAAGAGAAAGCCAAAAGCAAAGAAAAAGCCAGCAAGGAAATAGTTAGATAAACCCAGCTTGCTGGAATTTTCAAGCTGATAGGGCGACCCCGCGCATCATGCGGGACAATCATCAGGGTGTAATACCTTTGCTTTTTCTGGCTTTGCATAGTTTACTCAAGTATACCCTGGATAAATTAAAAAGTCAACCAACTTTATTTTAAAAAAGAGGTTTAAAAAGCCGCGTAGCTAGCTATGATTCCAAAGATTAAGGGGATTCCTATTAAAAGGATAACATCCTTCCAAGGCAAGCCAATTTGGAAAAGGGTATAAGTAAAGAAAAATAAAGCTCCCCCCACAGCCAATAACCACATACCCCCCAAAAGAAACTGCCAAAATCCCCTCGAAACCTCCCTGCTTTTCTTTTCCGAAGAATTAAATACTTTTCGTACCTCCGGTTGAGGTTTTTCTGAGGGTTGAATTATTCTTACTACTACTTCACGCTCGTTTTTCATTTTGTCTCTCTTATTTATCGAAAACGATAGGTAAAAATTTCAATTATTTTTGTTTTTCGTAGATTTTTGCCGTTAAGCCCAAAGAACTGAAGCGGCGTTCCGAATACTCACGAATCAAACCTGCCCCCAACCACGCTTTTAGAACCTCATTCCAGCGAAAAGAAGAACTATCTAAAATCTCTTGCTGATAAGGGCTTTGAGGATCAATTTCCACCGAAAAGAAATATCTAGTGGTTTTAAGTATCTCCCCTTCCCCTACTAAAAGATCAATTAAAACCGGCGCATTCCAATCCCAAAAATGAAAACTAATCCCCTCGGGGTTTAAATGCTGCAAGTTAACCACCATAGCAACCGGAAAGCGAGGCGAAACCGCTTGGTGAAAATAATCTAACACTTGAACCATCCTTTCCTTTGGGGGACTAACAAAATAAAGTTCTTTAAGCGTTTTCCAGGAAAACAATGAGGGTAAAAGAATTAAAAGCAAAATTAAAGCTTTTGCCCGGGGTTTAACGAAAAAGAACTCATTTTTTTCTATAAAATAAACCAAAGTGGCAGAGAAAATTATAAAGAGAAAGGGGGCAATGAGAAAAATAAACTGCGGTGCTTTTGTAGGGATCGTTAAAGTCGAAAGAATTAAGACCGTCCAAACAAAAGTGTAAAGTTTTCCTAAACGCCAATAATGTAGAGCAATAAAAGGCAAAAACAAAGAAATCAAAATCAAAATTCCTAACCAAGGAGAAAAAGTATAATAACGAATAATGGCCCAGGGGTAATAAAACAAGCTTTGCCCAAAATTGGCGATTCGAATTCCTTCTAAATTCCTGAAGACCGCTTGAGTAAAAATTAAGATTTTCCTAGAAAAGGCCGCAGAAAAAAACCAACTAGCCGCTAGAAGAAGTAAAACCGTCAAAACTACCATTTTACGATAAGCCCACCACAAAAAGGGCAGAGCTGCATTCTCCCCTTGGCGCTTAAGGCGAAATGACACTCGGGTAATCGGCCCCAACTTAGCCAAAGTGGCCACCAAAAATGCAGGCAACATCAAGTAAGCATAAAGATAATTGTAAAAAAAAGAAAGCCCCAGCAAAAAAGCTAGCGGAATATAATACAAAAGCACTTTTCTCTCTTGACAAACAACATAAAGGTAAAAACTAATCAAAAAAAGCAGTGCCCCCCCCACCTCCAGCGTATTCTCACAAGCATAGCGAACAGCTATAGGAGAAGTTAATACTAGTAAAACCGAACCTATTCCTATTTTCCAGCCATCCTTTTCAGAAATTTTCGCAGAAATTAGGTACATTAAAATTAAGAGTGCTACAAAAGCAGCAAAACTCAATAGACGAGCAGATAAATAACTTACCCCAAAGAGCAAAAAGAAGAAAGCTTGAAACCAAGAGTGTAAAAAGGGCCAGAACATTTGGCGCTGAGTGTCATACCAAAAACCGGCCCAATCGAGATTTTTTAAGTCCTTATAAATCCATAAACCGTAAAGGGCATGTTGGGCTTCTTCTTTGCTGAAACTATCTGCTGGCCACAAACGAGTAACAAAAAGAGCTCCTCCTGCAAGAATTATCACAAGTAAGACGAAGATTAGACCTTTTTGAAAAGCGGAGCGCACCATGTGTGATATAATAACACTATGTTCCAGGTAAAGCAAGGAGCATTAGAAGTCATAAAAAAACTAAAAAGTAAGGGCTTTCAAGCCTATCTTGTAGGGGGTTGTATACGAGACCTTCTTCTAGGAATAACCCCGGAAGAATGGGATATTACCACTGATGCTTCCCCCCAGCAAGTCAGTGAACTTTTTGAAAGGGTCATTCCCACGGGCATCGAATTTGGCACGGTCATGGTCTTACTAACGGATGGAACCTATGAGGTTACTACCTTTCGCTCGGATGAAAAATACCTCGATGGGCGCCATCCGGCTAAGGTAACTTTTACCAACAACCTCCACCAAGATCTTTCTCGGCGCGATTTTACCATCAATGCCTTTGCCTACGATCCAGAAACCCAAGAGCTAATTGACGATTTTCACGGGCAAGAGGATTTAAAAAACAAACTTATCCGAGCCATAGGAAATCCCATCGCCCGCTTTTCTGAAGACGGATTAAGGCCCATTCGTGCTTGCCGCTTTGCCGCTAAGCTAGAATTTGATATTGAGTCAGAAACTTTTCGGGCAATCCCTAAAACGCTTGAAATTGTCAAAAAAGTGGCTCCTGAGCGAATACATGACGAGATTATAAAGTTGCTTAAAGCACCTAAGCCTTCAATTGGTTTTGAGTTAATGAGAAAATCGGGCTTGCTTAGACTTCTTATTCCTGAGCTTGAAAATTGTTACGGAGTTGAACAGCCGCCCAAGTATCACAAATACGATGTTTATTGGCACAGCCTCTATTCTTGCGACGCGGCTCCGTCGGAATCATACCAAATTCGCCTGGCTGCTTTGCTTCATGACATTGGCAAACCCTCTTGTAAAGTGGGCTATACTTTTTATAATCACGATCAGCTAGGTGCCAAAATGGTAGAAGAAATTTTAAAAAGATTAAAATTTAGCAATAGCGACATCAAAACCATTAGCAACCTTATTAAAAACCACATGTTCGAGTATTCCTCTGCCTGGGGCGACGCGGCGGTGCGGCGCTTCATCCGAAGAGTAGGAGGAATCGAAGAAGTTAAGAATTTATTTCTCCTAAGAAAAGCCGACGCTAAAGGAATGGAACGGGAAATTGAAGCCGAGTATCTAAATGAACTCCAAACACGCATCGATAAGATTATTGCCGAAGAAAACGCCCTACATATTTCTGATCTTAAGGTAGACGGAAATGACGTTATGAGAATTTTGAAAATTCCTCCCGGCCCTAAGGTTGGCCAAGTACTAAACTTTTTATTGGAAAAAGTTTTAGACCGTCCCGAATTAAACCAACGAGAAACATTGCTGGAACTTATTCATGCATATAAGTAGAATAGCCAAGGACCGAGATACAAAATTCAAACCCGACAAAATGTCGGGGGGACATGGTTTAATTAGCTTTTTAGTCATTACTTGGTCACTAGCGGTTGGCTTCTGGTTATTATTCGCCCAAAGTTCACTGGCCGAAACTGTTTATCTTACGCAAATCGAACAAACCAAGGACCGGGGTTATGACTACCTTGACGTCTATACCACCGGGTGGACAGAAGCCAAAGGTCTTCTTTTAGAAAATAAGCTTTACATTGATTTCCCTAATGCTAAGCTAGATCCCAAGCTTGAAATCTTAAGAAGAAAATCAAAGAGAATTAAAGATATCAAGGCAGAACAGAAGGATCAAAGCACCGCCCGTCTCATCATTACCCTAAACCGTGAGATTGATTACGATATTGTCAATGTCTTTGGGAGAAATAAATCGGTAATTGAAATCGGCGATCGCCTGGAAAACATTTATGCCTATCAGTTCGCCTGGGAAAAGCAAGAAGTTAAGAAAAAAGCCCCGCCTCTTAGGCCTTACAAATTAGAACCTTTAGTTTCCGAAAAGCCCCTACCCCTTAAGGGACAAGTAATCATCCTTGATCCCGGGCATGGAGGAGACGATCCTGGAGCATTTACTTTAGACGGAATTCCTGAAAAAACTTTAACCCTCCAAACTGCCCAAAAAGTCGCACCCCTGCTGCGTTCCCTAGGAGCCACCGTTTATCTTACCCGCAATGAAGATCGAAGAAACAATTTAAAGGAAATCGCGGCTTTCGCCCAAGAGGTTAAAGCCGACCTTCTAATATCTCTTCATTACAATGCCACAGATAACCCCCAAATTTCGGGCACTGAAACCTACTATTACAACCCTTGCAGTCAAAAGTTTGCAGAAGTTATGCACGAAGCTTTAATCCGGGGAATAAAAAGAAAGGACAGGGGTTTGCGGCGGATACCTTTTTACGTCGTCAAAAATACCGAGGCCCCTTCGGTTTTGCTAGAACCAGTTTATCTCACTCATCCTGAAGAAAGCAACTTAATAAAATCCTCTTCCTTTCAAGAGGAAATTGCTAGAGATATTGTCCAAGGAATAAAGACCTATGTCCGAAGTAAGCATCGTTACTAAGGTGGCAGCAGAAAGGATCACTCCTAAAGTCGGAGAGAAAAGAGAAGAAAAAAAGATTACTCCTTCTTCTCCCATCGGAATTTTTGATTCAGGAGTGGGAGGACTAACTGTTTTAAAGGAAGTTATGCGTCAGCTCCCTCATGAAGATGTAGTATACCTAGCTGATAATGCTCGAGTACCTTACGGCGGCCGCCCACCTGAAGAAATCATTAAATTTAACGAAGAAATTATCACTTTCCTTATCAATTACGGCGTAAAACTAATCATTATGGCTTGCGGAACTTCTTCTTCCATTGCTTATCCCGTTTTAAAAGACCGTTACCCTATTTACATCATCAGTTTAGTAGAACCCGGAGCCAAAGCCGCTGCCAAAGCTACCCGTTCTGGAACAATCGGCATCATAGCCACGGTAGGAACGGTAAATTCGCAGGCCTTTCAAAACGCCCTGTTAGCCCTTAATCAAAATTATAAGGTTTTAGCTCAGGCCTGTCCCCTTTTCGTTCCCTTAATCGAAGGGGGTTTTATAGAAGCCGAAGAAACCAAAAGGGTAGTAAAAGAATATCTAAAACCCTTGCTTAAAGAAAAGATCGACACTTTAATTTTAGGATGCACGCATTATCCCCATCTTTCAAAAATCATTAAAGAAAAAGCTGGCCCGGAAGTGGTACTTATTGATCCGGCCGAAGAAGCCGTCGCCGAAACTAAAAAACTACTAGAAAAAGCTGGCACCCTTAAAAGCAAATTAGCCCCAGCAAAGTACGAATACTTAGTCACCGGCTCCCCAACCCAATTCCAAGAACTTGGCTCTCGTCTTCTAGGAAAGGTAATTCCCCATGCCAAATTCGTAAAATTGGTGTAAAATAAAGTTATGATCGAACTTATGGTAGAAGAGACCTTTGATGCCGCTCACGCCCTAAGGGGCTATGAAGGCCCCTGCGAAAATCTCCACGGCCACACTTGGAAGGTGCAGGTCTTTTTGCGGGGAAACAAACTCAATCGCCTTGGTCTGCTTGAGGATTTTAAAATCATCCGTCAAAATTTGCGCTCGGTCTTAAAAGAATTTGATCACAAGCTTCTTAATGATCTTAAACCCTTTACCCAGGAAAACCCAACTTCAGAAAATCTGGCCCGCATCATCTTTAAAAAGCTAAGGCAAAAACAAAAAAACTTAGTAAAAGTAATTGTCTGGGAGTCACCTACTACCTATGCTGCATTTTTTTAAATATCAAGGCCTAGGGAATGATTTCGTTTTAATTGACGGTCGCAAAGAAAAACTAGAGGGAATTGACCTAAAAGATTTAGCAATTAGAATTTGCGACCGCCACTTTGGCGTGGGAGCTGATGGTTTGCTCATCGTCTGGCCTTCAAAACGAGCCCACTACCGCATGCAGATTTTTAACCCCGATGGCTCGGAAGCAGAAATGTGCGGAAATGGCATCCGTTGTTTTGCCAAACATGTTTATGAGGCCGATCAACTCAAAGAAGAAATCATCTCCGTTGAAACCTTAGCGGGGGTTATTTTGCCTGCAGTTATAGTCGAAAACGGAAAAGTGATGGGAGTCGAAGTAGATATGGGAGAACCTAAAGAAGAAGGGGAAGTAACCTTAGAAGGTTTTAATTTTAAGAAAATTTCTATGGGCAATCCTCATGCGGTAGCTTTGGTAGAAAATTTAGCTTCCATAAATCTCGGAGAAATTGGTCCCAAAATTGAGAACCACCCCCATTTTCCAAATCGCACCAATGTGGAATTTGTGAAAGTAATAGGAAGCAAGGAAATCGAAGTCGTAGTTTGGGAAAGAGGAGCAGGAGTAACTTTGGCTTGCGGCACCGGTGCCTGCGCTGCTGTAGCCGCGGCAAACCTTTCCGGGAAAACTGAGCGTCAGGTTTTGGTCCATCTCCCTGGTGGAAACCTAGATATCGAATGGGCTGAGGACAATCACCTTCTTATGCGTGGTCCGGCGGAAAAGGTTTTCGAGGGAGAGTATGACATAGGACCTTGACTAAATTGTACAGAATATTGTACAATTTGTTAGAAGGAGGTTACCCATGAAAACCATCTTAAAAGGAAATACGGTTCCCATCTCAGAAGCACGGGCGGAATTGCCCGAAATTGTTGAACGTGTTAGAAAATTACACAACAAATATTTCATTACTAAACGAGGAAAAGTAGAAGCAGTGATAATGAGCGCGGAAGAGCTGGAAAGCTGGGGAGAAACATTGGATATTCTTTCCAATAAGGCTGAAATAAAAGCTTTAAAAAGAGCCGAAAGGCAAATGAAGAAAGGCAAAGGTAAAACTTTTGAAGAAGTTTTTGGGGAACCACTATAGCTTTAATGTGGCAGGTAATCTTAACCCCGGAAGCAGAAAAAAACCTTAAGAAACTTCCCTATAACATTCAAGAAAGAGTTAAGACCGCTCTTAAAGAATTGAGAAATAATCCCTTTTATGGTAAACCTCTAAGAGGAAATTTGGCCGGAAGATTCTCCGCCCGGGTAGGAGATTATCGCATTGTTTACCGGCAGAAATCAGAGCAGCATGAGATCTGGATTCTTTACATAAGACACAGAAGAGAAGCTTACTGAAATGAAAAAGGCCCAACGTCTAAATAAAATACCCCCTTATCTTTTTGTCAAGATCGAAGAGAAAAAAGAGGAGCTACAAAAGAAAGGAGTAGACATCATCGACTTTGGCATTGGCGACCCCGACCTCCCTACCCCACCACACATTATCAACAAAATGAAGGAAGTCCTGGCCAGCAAGGAGGCCGCTAATTATCCAACTTCAAAAGGCGAGCTTTCTTTTCGTAAAGCGGTTGCTGACTGGTATAAAAAGCGCTTTGGTGTTAATCTTGATCCTGAAAGCGAAGTCTGTTGTCTAATCGGCTCTAAAGAAGGTTTGGCTCATTTACCTCTGTGTTTTATCGATGAGGGAGATATCTCCCTTATTCCCGATCCCTCCTATCCCGTTTACAAGATTTGCACCTTACTGGCAGGAGGAGAACCATACCTTCTCCCTCTATCTAAAGAAAACCACTTCCTCCCGGAACTGGATAAAGTTCCTCAAGCCGTAGTAAAAAAGGCTAAGCTCCTTTTTATTAACTACCCCAATAACCCAACGGGAGCAGTAGCTGACAAGGACTTTTTTAAAAGAGCGGTAGAATTTGCGCGAAAGAATGAGCTGCTTTTAGTTTCTGACCTAGCTTATTCGGAAATGGCTTTCGACCATTTTACACCCAGCAGTGTTTTAGAAATTCCTGGGGCCAAGGAGGTAACCATTGAATTTCATTCCCTTTCTAAAACTTTTAACATGACGGGCTGGCGCATAGGTATGGCAGTAGGAAACAAAGAAGCCGTCCAAACCCTGGCTACCCTTAAGTCCAATCTCGACAGCGGAGTCTTCAAAGCCATTCAGTTTGCTGCCATCGAAGCCCTAACCGGACCTCAAGATTGCGTGGTTGAAAACAATAAAATCTTTGAAGAAAGAAGAAATATCCTCTATGAAGGGTTGGTTTCCTTAGGCTGGAGGTTTGAAAAGCCTAAGGCTACTTTTTATTTCTGGGTCCCGGTACCAAAAGGAGAAACTTCAGCCTCTTTTACAGAAAAGCTTTTAGACAGATGCGGAATTCTGGTGGTACCCGGCTCGGGCTACGGTCCCGCTGGGGAAGGTTATGTGCGGATGGCCATTACCATCCCCAAAGAAAAAATTAAGCAAGCTATTGAACGGTTAAAGAAAGAAAAGATTGAATTTTCCTAAAACTAAAAACTGGAAACCATTTCCAGCCTTGAAAAATCTATTCGTCTTTGCGCAGCACGCACCGCTCAACTTTTAAATCTATCCGATCTAGCAAGGATAGCGACACATCCCATTAAAATAAAACTCTCCTCTCGCATAACCCCAGAAGACATGATGGGACCAAACAAAAAACCGGAGAACAGGCGCTCCGGTTTTTGTTCGACAATTTAGGTGAAAAGGTATGGTTTCCTCTTCCTAAATATTTATCGGCAGGTTTTTTAAAAAATTTCACTTTTTGGGTAAAATTAAAAAGAACGGAAACCTACTAAAAATGATATAATCAATTTTAATGAGGAAAGGGGAAATTAAAAAATTCTATTTCATCTCTCTCGGCTGTCCCAAAAATTTAACCGACACCGAAGTCCTTATGGGAAAGCTCGCTTCTTTAGGACACACTATCGTAGCTAAACCCTCCCAGGCAGATATGATTATTATTAACACTTGTGCCTTTATCAAGGCGGCACGCAAGGAAGCTGTGCAAACCATTAAAAAGATGAAAAAGTACCGTAAGAAAATTTACCTTGCAGGGTGCCTCCCAAAAACCCAAGATCTCCAGCTTGTAGCTCAAGATATTGATGGGATCATTAATAGCATGTGCCTTCCCAAGAACTGCACTCCCCGCATCCGAGCCACCCCACCCTGGTACGCCTACGTTAAAATTGCCGAAGGGTGTAACAATCGCTGTTCCTACTGCTTAATTCCTAAAATCCGGGGAAAGCTTCGCTTAAGAAAAACCTCAGACATTGTCCAAGAAGTAAAAATGCTAGTCCAAAAAGGGGTAAAAGAAGTCATTTTTATTGCTCAGGATACAACCCTCCATCCTCATTTAGCAGAAATCTTAAAGAAATCGGCGCAAATTCCTGGCCTTTGCTGGATCCGACTGATGTACGCTCACCCCGCTCACTTAACCGATGAGGTCATAAAAGTCATCGCCCAAGAAAAGAAAATTGTCAAATATTTGGACTTGCCAATTCAACATGCCTGTGATAAAATACTAAAAAGAATGGGTCGGCGCTATGAGCGCCTAGAGCTTGAAAATTTAATTGCCAAAATCAAAAGGAGGTTGCCAGAAGCTGCACTTCGGACCTCGGTGATCGTCGGTTTTCCCGGTGAAGGCGAAGCTGAGTTCCAAAAGCTGCTAGATTTTATCAAAAAAGTTAAGTTCCGACATGTAGGAGCTTTTACCTATAGCAAAGAAGAAGGAACACCTGCAGCAAAAATGAGGGGGCAGGTTCCTGCTGAGGTTAAAAGAAAAAGATTAAAAAGATTGATGCAAGCTCAAGCTTGCGTCGCCAGGGAGCTGAATCAAAAAATGATTGGTAGAACCCTAGAAGTTATCATTGAAAAAGTAAAAAAAGAAGGAAGCATAGGAAGATCTTGTTTTGATGCTCCCGAAATTGACGGATTGGTTTTTATTCCCCATAAATCCTTAACACCGGGAGAGATGGTAAAGGTCCGTATCACCGGTGCCGGCACTTACGATCTCACGGGCGTTCTTACTTGACCTTAGCTAATCGGGTAACTTTACTACGCTTAGTACTTATCCCCCTCTGTTTAATCCTTTTGCTCTTAGGTTTTTATGGCCTTTCAGCAGCCATCTTCCTTCTTCTTTCCTTTTCTGATGCCTTGGATGGATATTTGGCAAGAAAATACCATGAGGTCTCGGAACTAGGTAAGATGCTTGATCCTTTAGTAGACAAAATTTTAGTAATTACGGTCTTAATAGGACTAGTGGGCTTAGGTAAAGCTAACGTGGTAGCGGTTATGCTTATTTGTACTCGCGAATTCTTAGTAGCCAGTTTTCGCAGTAAAAAAAACTTTGCGGCCAGTCCTATTGCCAAATGGAAAACCTTTGTCCAAATAGTTGCGGTAATAATGTTAATGCTTAATCTTAATTTTGCCAATCAAGTTTTGTGGTTGGCGGTAATACTCTCTTTGATTTCTGGAGGTGTATATCTTTGGCAGAGCCCGTTCCTCAAGCAGTTGAAGTTAAGTTAGAAGATTTTTTTACCAAGGTCTTGTCGGTGATTGGCAAAACCACCGAGAAGCAAATCGCTGACCTTTTAAAAAAGAATAAGCTAACCATTTCGGTAGCAGAATCCTTAACCGGGGGAATGATTTGCAGTCGCTTAACCACTATTCCCGGAAGTTCTGATTTTTTTATTGGAGGAATTGTTTGCTATTCCCCACGCATAAAAGTAACCCAGGTTGGCATTTCCGCCAGCTTAATCAGTCAATATGGGGTAGTAAGTAAAGAAGTGGCCATTGCTTTGGCGGAGGAAATTAGAAAAAGGTTTAGAACCGACCTGGGCCTTTCGGCTACTGGGGTTGCTGGACCCAGTCCCCTTCCTCCGGCTCCGGTGGGAAGAGTTTACCTAGCACTGGCTTCTAATCAAGGAACAGAATGGAAAGAACTCAATCTTCAAGGAACAAGGAACGAAATTAGAGAAAAAGCCGCCCAAGCGGCTTTGGGTTTGCTTTGGCTGCATTTGGGAGGAGAGGAAGTATTGTCATGAGAACCTTTGTTGCCATAGAACTTCCTGACGAAGTAAAAAAAAACATTATCGAATTAATCAATGAGTTAAAGAAAGTAAAATCAGAAGTAAAGTGGGTAGAAGAAAAAAATCTTCATCTTACCTTAAAGTTTCTGGGTTGGGTAGAAGATCAAAAAATTGAAGAAGTTATCCGGCTGACCCAGGAAGCAGTTAAAGAAAAAGGGAAATTCAAAATAAAATTAGAAGACTTGGGTACTTTTCCTTCGGGCAAATCCCCTCGAGTAATATGGGTGGGAGTGACTGAAGGTAAGGAAAAGCTGGTAAATCTAGCCGAATCCCTGGAAAAAATATTTGCCCAAGCTGGTTTTCGTTCGGAAGAAAGAGAATTTAGTGCCCATGTCACTATTGGCCGCATCAAAGAAAAGAAAGGAGTTGATAAACTAAAAGAAAAGATTGAAGGCTATCAAAAACCTTTCTTTGGGGAAGCAGTAGTTGACCATATTCAAGTTGTAAAAAGCACACTTACCCCGAAAGGTCCGATTTATGAAACAATAAAGGAGGTAAAGCTATGAGTGACGGGAAAGAAAAAGCGCTTAGTTTGGCTATTTCTCAAATTGAAAAAAACTTTGGAAAAGGTTCGATTATGAAAATGGGGGAAGCAACCAAACTCCAGGTTGAAACCATCCCTACAGGAGTACTCGCTTTAGATATGGCTTTAGGAGTAGGAGGCCTTCCTCGAGGAAGAATCATTGAGATCTTTGGCCCCGAAGGCGGGGGGAAAACCACCGTTTCTTTACATGCTGTAGCCGAAGCCCAAAAAAGAGGAGGAGTAGCAGCTTTTATTGACGCCGAGCATGCTATGGATCCCAACTACGCCAAAAAACTAGGCGTAAACATAAATAACCTTTTAATTTCTCAGCCCGATTATGGGGAACAAGGCCTTGAAATTGCTGAAACCTTAATTCGCTCTGGGGCCATCGATATCATTGTGGTGGATTCCGTAGCCGCTTTAGTTCCCAAATCTGAGGTCGAAGGAGAAATGGGTGAAGCGCAAGTGGGCTTGCAAGCACGTCTTATGTCGCAGGCCTTAAGGAAACTCACGGCCGTTATTTCCAAATCCAAGACGGTCATGATTTTTATCAACCAGCTGCGAGAAAAAATTGGAGTAATGTTTGGCAATCCGGAAACTACTCCTGGGGGACGAGCCCTTAAATTTTACGCTTCGGTTCGCTTAGATGTTCGTGCCGCTGAAAAAATTAAAGAGGGGGATAAAATTATCGGTACCCGTGTAAAAGTAAAAGTAGTCAAAAATAAAGTTGCTCCCCCCTTCCGGGAAGCAAGCTTTATCTTAATCCATGGAGAAGGAGTTTTGCGGGAAGCAGATATTATCGATCAAGGGGTTTCCTTAGGAGTTATCAAGAAAAGCGGTGCCTGGTTTACTTATGGAGAAGAAAAATTGGGCCAGGGCTTTGAAGCAGCCATCAAATATCTAAAGGAAAATGGAAAATTAGCCAATAAAATTGAAGGAGAAATTAGAAAGGCCATAGTTTAGTAAACCCTAAACCCCTCTCCCTATAATCCCCTTCTTTCTTAACAAAGGGAAGGGGAAAAGGAAAAGGGGGTTAAGAAAGGAGGGCATACAAGATGGATTTAAACACTTTGATTTACCTTATCATCGCTGCCATCGTGATCTTTGGACTTGCGGTAGCCTACCTTACTATTAGGCGACAGCTTGCCGAACAAAAGGTGCGCATCGCTGAAGAAAGCGCCAAACGCATTCTTGAAGAAGCCAAAAAGGAATCAGAACGTATCAGAAAAGAGGCTTTGCTTGAAGCCAAAGACGAAGCTCTTCGGCAGCGGGCAGAAATAGAGCGGGAAACCAAAGAGAGAAAGCAAGAACTAGCTGCTTTCGAAAGAAGGTTGCAATCCCGCGAAGACCATCTGGAAGCCAAGGAAAAATCTCTTGAAGGAAGAGAGAAAGCTATAAAAAAAGCCGAAGAAGAATTGCTTAAATTAAAAGATACCTTGCAAAAAGTAAGGGATCAATTAGTAGTAGAACTGGAAAAAGCCGCCGCCCTTTCCAGAGAAGAAGCTAAAAAAGAACTTTTAGCTAGATTAGATAAAGAATTAGAGGAGGAGGCCGCCAAAAAAATCAAAGCCAAAGAAGAGGAAATTAAAAAAGAAGCAGAAAAACGCGCCCGCGAAATCCTAGCCACAGCTATCCAGCGTTGCGCCGTAGATCATGTAGTTGAAACTACCACTTCGGTGGTAGAACTGCCCAGTGACGAGATGAAGGGACGCATCATCGGCCGCGAAGGGAGAAACATTCGTGCTTTTGAAACCTTAACCGGGGTAGATCTTATTGTCGATGATACTCCCGAAGCGGTAATTCTTTCTAGTTTTGATCCTCTACGACGAGAAATCGCTCGCCTTACCTTACAAAAATTGATTGCCGATGGAAGAATTCACCCCGCGCGGGTGGAAGAAATGTACAACAAAGCCAAAGAGGAACTCAAAGTAGCCATGTGGGAACATGGGGAAAGAGCCGCCATGGAAGTTGGAGTCCATGGGCTTCCCCCCGTTTTAATTCAACTTTTAGGTCGACTTCACTATCGAACCTCTTATGGGCAAAATGTTCTTCAGCACTCTGTGGAAATGGCACATCTGGCAGGAATGCTGGCCTCAGAGCTAGGGGCTAATGTTAATTTAGCCAAGCGTGCCGCTTTGCTTCATGACATCGGCAAAGCCATTGACCAAGAAGTAGAAGGAACCCACACCCGCTTAGGAGTCATGTTTGCCCAAAAAGCGGGAGAACATCCCGAAGTTTTGCACGCCATAGAAGCCCATCACGGCGATGTTGAACCGCGCACCATCGAAGCCGTAATTGTCCAAGTTTGTGATGCTATTTCTTCTGCTCGACCAGGGGCTCGCCGCGATACTTTAGAAGCTTATGTCAAACGTTTGGAAAAATTGGAATCTGTAGCCAAGTCATTTGAAGGGGTAGAAAAAGTTTACGCCATTTCTGCAGGGCGAGAAGTAAGGGTGATAGTTCAACCAGAAAAAATTGATGATCTTGCCGCAGCTAAACTAGCTTATGATATTGCCAAGAAAATTGAAGCAGAACTTGAGTATCCCGGAGAGGTTAAAGTAACGGTTATCCGGGAAACACGCGCTACTGAGGTAGCAAAATAATCATGAACATTTTATTTATTGGAGACATGGTGGGTGCCTACGGAAGAGCTATTGTCAAAAAGCTCCTTCCAGAAATAAAAGAAAAATATGCCATTGAGCTTACCGTTGCCAATGCAGAAAATTCTGCTCATGGCTACAGCATCACCGAAAAAATTTACCATGAGCTTCTGGCCGCGGGCATTGATGCTTTTACTATGGGTAATCACATGTGGGAGAAAAAAGAAATTATTCCTAAAATCAACCTCTTGGAAAAAATGGTTCGCCCCGCCAATTATCCCCCAGGAGTTCCCGGGAAAGATCATCTAGTTTTAGAAGTAAAAAACACCAAAGTGGGAATTATCAATCTGCTCGGGCGGGTTTTTATGCCCTGCATTGATTGTCCTTTTCAGGCAGCAGAAAGGGTTCTTTCCAAGTTAAAGAATGAATGTTCTATTATTTTAGTTGACTTCCATGGGGAAGCTACTTCCGAAAAGTGCGCCATGGCTTATTTCCTTGACGGAAAAGTAAGCGCGGTTTTGGGCACCCACTCCCATGTCATGACTGCCGACGAAAGAATTTTCGAAGGGGGAACGGCTTTTATCACTGATGTAGGCATGGTAGGAGCACAAGATTCCATTATTGGAATGAACAAAACCCAGATTCTCAAAAGATTTTTAACCCAAATGCCGGAAAAGTTTGAACCCACTGAAAGCGGGCCTGGCCTATTCAATGCCGTCATTCTAAATATCGATCCCCAAAGCGGAAAAGCTTTAGAGATAAAGCGCCTCTACCAAATTACCGAGCCCCTAAAAATACAAAAAGAAGAAGCACAAAAGAAATAACTTAATTGAAGCTCGAGAAACTTTTTTGTTTGTAAAGTCCTTTCAAAATCTTTTCTTCAATTGGATTTCTCGGCTTCCGCCTGCTTAGATCCTTTCCTATAAATGAACGATCTACAATTTTACAAAGTTTTTCGAAAAGAACCCTATATTTTTTTTCATACTCGTCAAAGTCAATTATTTTTTTTATTTTATACCTCATAGACCCTCCTCAATTTAATTTTACCACTTGGTTTTATCCTAAAATAAATAAAACTTTAACTAAGCTAACTCTCTTAATCTTTCTGAAATATTTTTTTTCTTTTCTTCTAGTTCCTTCCTTCTTAACTTTTGTTTCTCAATTGCCTCTGGAGATGCCTTGGAAACAAAATTTTCATCCGCCATTAATCGGCAAATTTGATCTAGCTCCGTGGTAATTTTAAGTTCTTCCCTCTTAAAGCGCTCGACCTCCTTTTCGATATCGATCAAACCTTTGAGAGGCACAAAACCTCGAGTAGAGAAAGCACCTATAGCCGCAGATTGTTTTGGGGGCTTTTCAGAATCGCTCACCACCACTTTACTAGCTCTTGCAAGAAACTTAATGTAATGCTCACTTTCTTTTATTATTCTTTTCTCATCTTCGTTACCGGGAATTAAATAAACTTCAACCTCTTTAGTTTGAAGCCCATAATTTGCCCTCACCCCCCGTATAGAAATAACTATTGCCTTTAGATATTCAAAATCTTGAAGCACGGACAAAGCAATCAATTTATCATCCGGGATCGGCCATCTAGATAAAGAAACACTGCGTATTTTTTCTATTTCTTTAGTTTCGACTCTTTCTTTCAGTTTCTGCCAAATCTCTTCGGTTATAAAAGGCATGAAAGGATGCAAAAGCCTCAGGGTATTTTCCAATACGTAAAATAATACCTTTAACACCCTTTCTTTTTTTTCATGGTCACTAGAATATAGATCAATTTTAGATATTTCAATATACCAGTCACAAAATTCAGACCAAATAAATTCATAAAGCTGCCTTGCTGCCTGACCAAATTCATAAGCCTCAATACTAGCAGTTACATCTTGAATTGTACGGTTCAACCGACTGATTATCCATCTACCAGCAACATCAAGATTTTCCGGAACTTTAAAGTTAACTTCCAAGTTATTCACATTCATCAATACGAAGCGGCTGGCATTCCAAATCTTGTTGGCAAAGTTCCGAGCTTCGACAATTTTTTCTTCTGAAAGCTTAATATCTTGCCCCTGACCGGTAATTAAAGAAATCAAAGCAAAACGCAGAGCATCGGCTCCCACACGGTTGATTACTTCTAAGGGATCGATCACATTGCCTAAAGATTTACTCATTTTCTTCCCCGTGATATCTCGAACCAGTCCATGAACATAAACGGTATGAAAAGGAATCTCTTTCATGAAATGCAATCCCGCCATAATCATCCGCGAAACCCAAAAAGTAATAATATCGTAGCCAGTAACTAAGACATCCGTGGGATAATAGGTCTTTAAGTCCTCTGTTTCCTCGGGCCAACCTAAAACAGAAAAGGGCCAAAGCGCCGAAGAAAACCAGGTATCAAAGACATCCGGATCCTGTTCCAAATCTGTTCCTCCACATTTGGGACATTTATCGGGTTTTTTTTCAGAAACAATTATTTCCCCACATGGCTTGGAATTTGTAATTTGAGATTTACAGTAATATGCTGGTATCTGGTGCCCCCACCAAAGCTGTCGAGAGATACACCAATCCTTTAAATTAGTCATCCATTGCAAGTAAACTTTGGTCCAACGCTCTGGCACAAACTTGATTTTGCCTTCTTCCACAGCCGCAATAGCTTTTTCGGCTAAGGGCTTAACTTTTACAAACCACTGATCTGATAGATACGGTTCAATAACTGTTTTACAACGATAACAATGACCGACTGAGGTTTCGTAATCCTCGACCTTAACTAAATACCCCTGCTCTTTGAGCATCGCCAACAATTTTTCTCGGGCTGTAAACCGATCCAACCCCTCCAGCTCTTTAACTTTTTCTTTCTCTTTCTCCTCAAATTCAGCAAAAGTTATCCGAGCTTCGGGAGTAAAAATATTAAGAAAAGGAAGATTATGGCGCATGGCAATTTCATAATCGTTGGGATCATGCGCAGGAGTAACTTTAACTGCTCCAGTCCCAAAAGCAGGATCAACATAATCGTCTTTAACTATGGGAATACGCCGGCCCACTAAAGGCAGTTCCACGGTCTTTCCCCAAAGATGCTTATATCGCTCATCCTTAGGATTAACGGCCACCGCCGTATCCCCTAACATCGTTTCCGGGCGAGTAGTCGCCACCACTATCCAACCCTCACCCCCTTTCATTCCCCCTCTCCCTGAGGGAGAGGGGGATAGGGGGTGAGGGCCTATTCGATACTTAATATGCCAAAGCGAACCCTTAACCGTTTCGTGCTCAACCTCAATATCAGAAAGAGCGGTTTTGCATCGCGGACACCAGTTAATAATTCTTTTTCCGCGATAAATCAAACCTTCTTGATATAATTGGATAAAATGGCGTTTCACTGCTCGGGATAACCCCTCATCCATGGTAAAGCGTTCTCGAGACCAATCACAAGAAGCGCCTAATCTTCGCAGTTGCTGAGTTATTTGGCCTCCATACACTTTTTTCCACTCCCACACCCTTTCTAAAAACTTTTCTCGCCCCAAATCTTCTTTTCTTTTCTTCTCTTTTTTTAAATCCCGCTCCACCACATTTTGAGTAGCAATCCCAGCATGGTCTGTCCCGGGAACCCAAAGGGTTTTAAACCCACACATTCGCTTGTAGCGGATAAGCACATCTTGAATAGTATTATTTAAAGCATGTCCCATGTGAAGAGAACCCGTGATGTTTGGTGGGGGAATAACCATGGTAAAGGCCTCCTGGGCCTGGGGGTCAGGCTTAAAGAAACCATTTTCCTCCCAAAATTTGTACCACTTCTTTTCTACGGTTGAGGGATCATAAACTTTAGGTAATTCTTCATTCATAGATAACGATCAAGTATTTTCGCTTCTGAAAAATTTTTAAGTTTTAGATAAGCACCCATACCTTCAAAAACTGCCGAAGTCGGAATCAATCCAACAATTTCTGAATCTATAATTTCAACTTGATATTCCTTTGCCCACTTTTTAACTTCATCAAATACTTTCTTTAAAGAGGTTTCCCGATGATCAAGAATATTAATCGTAACTTGGGTTATCCCTCGGCTAGGAAGCTCTACCCCCAAAGCTCTTACTCCTCGCAAACCCCCATCTTTTTCCCTAATATTCTTAGCGATTGATTTGGCAATGTCTCGATCAGTAGTATTGAGATTAACATTAAAAGCAATTAGGTAATCGCGCGCCCCTACCGCCACCGCCCCGGCCGTAAGATGAAGACCATGGCCTAAATCGGGTTTTCGCTTTGGTTGATCAATTTCCTTTTTCAAAAGAGCATAGCCCCCTTTTCTCACATAGGAAAGTTCTTTTCTTTCCGGAACCTTGGCGGACCTTCCATAGAAGTAAACCGGAAGTTTCAATTGTTGCCACAGTTCCTCACCCAACTTCCAGGAAAGTTCAATTACCTCTTGCATCTCACAATCCCTCAAAGGAACAAAAGGGATAACATCTACTACTCCGATAAAAGGATGTACTCCATTATGTTCCCGAATATCCAAAAGCTGCATTGCCCGCTCAGTTAAATCAAAAGCTGCTTGTTTTACCTCTTCCGGTTCTCCCACCATAGTAACCACGGAACGATTGTGATCAGAATCAGAGTGAAGGTCTAAAACTTTAGCCGATTTAATGGCAGAAACAATATCTTCCACCAAAGTGAGGTCGCTTCCTTCCGAAAAGTTAGGTACACACTCTACTAACTTAGGCATGGGAGGGCAAAACCTTTAGTCCTTTCATAACTTCCTCTAGGTCGCTATTTTCTAAAGATTCTTTTTCAATTAAAACTTTAGCCATTTCTACTAATTTATCTTTGTTTTCTTCCAAAAGCTTCTGAGCTCGCTCGTAACAACTTTTAATAATTTTTTCAATCTCCCGGTCGATGGCATCCGCGGTTTGTTCGCTGTAATCTTTCATTTCCGCAATGTCTCGCCCCAGAAAAATCTGATGATCTTTTCGACCAAAAGTGCGGGGGCCTAGGTCAGACATACCAAACTCCGTTACCATTCTCTTCGCCAGTTCGGTAGCTCGTTCTAAATCGTTATGAGCCCCAGAGGTCATCACCCCAAAAATCATCTCTTCTGCTACTCTTCCTCCCATCATCACCGTAATTTGATCTAAAGCTTGTTCTTTGGTGATTAGGTATTTGTCTTCTAAGGGAAGTTGAAGGGTGTAACCTAAAGCCATACCCCGGGGCAAAACCGAAATCTTGTGAACTTTATCCGCGTTGGGCAAAATTTGCGAAAGAATGGCATGGCCTACTTCATGATGAGCCACAATTTGTTTTTCTCGCTCAGAAATCACGCGGCTTTTTTTCTCCGGTCCTGCAATAACCCGGTCAGCCGCCTCCTCTACTTCTTCCATGGTTATCTCTTTTTTACCCGCCCGAGCAGCTAAAATGGCGGCTTCGTTCAAAACATTCTCTAGGTCTGCCCCCGTAAAACCCGGCGTGCGGCGGGCAATAACTTTTAAATCTACATCACTAGCTAAGGGCTTACCCCGAGCATGGATCTTTAGAATTTCTTCTCGTCCCTTCAAGTCGGGTTTATCTAGTACAATTTGACGATCAAAACGGCCGGGACGCAAAAGGGCGGGATCTAAAATATCAGGTCGGTTAGTAGCCGCAATCACCACAATATTGGTCTTAGGGTCAAAACCATCCATTTCCACCAAAAGCTGATTTAAAGTTTGTTCTCTCTCATCATGACCCCCGCCTAACCCCGCTCCCCGATGACGACCAACGGCGTCCACTTCATCCATAAAAATAATTGAAGGAGCTTGCTTTTTTGCTTGCTCAAAAACGGATCTAACCCGTGCCGCCCCCACCCCCACAAACATCTCGACAAAGTCAGAACCAGAAATGGAAAAGAAGGGAACCTTTGCTTCCCCAGCAATGGCCCGGGCGAGAAGGGTTTTTCCAGTGCCCGGAGCCCCCATAAGAAGTAACCCCTTAGGAACTTTTGCCCCTAAGGCCTGGAATTTCTCAGGGTTTCTAAGAAATTCAACAATTTCTTTCAATTCCTCTTTGGCTTCATCTACCCCAGCCACATCCGCAAAGGTGACACTTACATTTCCCGAAAGAGGTCGAAAATTTCCCCGCCCGATGGCTAAGGCCTTAGAACTTACTCCTTCGGCTTGACGCATCATCATCCACCAAAGAAGTCCAAAGAAAGCTAAGGGAGCTACTAGTTGGGAAACTAAATTCCAAAACCAATTGGCTTCTACCGGGGACTCAACTTTGATTACCACTTTTTTTTCACGAAGCAGGGGAACCAAATTTAAGTATCCTACAATGTGAGTACGAAAACGAGTTTTATCCTTGAGCACTCCCGAAACTGCTTCTCCGGCAATGGTTACTTCTTTAACTGCCCCTTTGTCTACCAGGTCTAAGAAGCTTGAAAAAGCAATTTCCTTGCTTTTGCTTTCTGGAGAAAAGAGAGGCCCAAGCAATGCCAAGCCCAAAATCAACAGCAATAAGTAGGTAAAAACACTTCCCCAGTTTATCTTAATTTCCTTCTTCATTTCTCATTATAATTATAGCAGATTTTCGACGGAACTTCTACTTTTCCGCAGCTTTGGCCATATTCCAGAGGGTATCCATCTCAGCAAGGGTTAATTTCTTTTCTAGAAGAGCTTTCTCAATGCGGGCAAAGCGACGCATAAACTTGTCATTGGCCCCTTGCAGTGCTTCCTCAGCATTAATTCCTAACTTCCTTGCTACATTAACAATGGCAAAAAGCAAATCGCCTATTTCTTCCTTTAATTTAATTTTACCTGCCTTTTTCATTTTTAATTTTTCATTTTGCATGATAGCGTGGGTCTCGTCGAGTTCTTCATGCACCTTCTCCCACGCCCCCGCCACCTGATCCCAATCAAATCCCACCCGGGCTGCTCTTTTTTGAACTTTGTCTGCCCGATACAATGCAGGCAAAGACCTAGGAATAGATTCTAAGATTCCTTTGTGTTTTTCTCCTTTGAGCTTAGCCTCTTTTCCTTTGATTTCCTCCCATTTTCTCCAAACTTCTTCTTTGGTTTTAGCTTTCCCTTTTCCAAAAACATGCGGGTGTCTGCGAATCATTTTGGCAGAAATGAATCTAATCACATCTTGGATGTTAAACTTTTTCTTTTCTTGGGCAAAGACCGAAAGCATCACCACATGCAAGAGCATATCCCCCAGCTCTTCGCATAATTTCTTATAATTTTTATCGTCGATGGCCTGAAGAGCTTCGTAAACCTCTTCTACCAGGTATGGTTTTAAGGATTCAAAGGTCTGCTCTCGATCCCAGGGGCACTCCTTGCGAAGGCGAGAGACAATAGAAATTAAACGATCAAAGGACTTCATCCCTATAATTATAGCACGTCCCGCACGCCGAAGCCCGTAGGGCGAAGGCGTGCAAGTTTTTCGCTTCAAAACCCGATAATATTAGTGAAATGGCTGTTGGAGCAGTATCAGGAAATTCGCAGGGACCAAACTTCCAAGCCCTGGGACTTAAGTCCCCGATGGAAGTTATTGATATCCTAGCATCCTTAAAAATTGACGGTGAGCCAGTAATAAAGGATGACAAAGCTTTTCTTGATCCCAATCAAAAAGCTCAGTCAGTTTTAGAATTTTTTAATAAAAATTTAGGGATAGCCCCTAATGAGCTACCCCATTTAGCAGCAGTAATTAAACACGATTTAAAACACGGGAAAATAAACTGGGAAGGATAAAATGGCAAGAATAGATCTTTCTTCTGAACAGCTACAAGGGTACCTTCAAAGGGTAAGAAACCTAAAAACTCCACCCGAGTTGCGGGTGGAAAGAAGGCCCGCATCTAAACTGTCGAGAGATATAGCTACCATTTCTAACACTCTTCCCAAACCCCAAGAGTTAAAACTCCATCCCGAGGCCCCCAGTATCGAGCAAGTGTCAGTTTCCATTGAACAGCAAGCTTCCAGCCTAGCGGTACTATACGATCTTTTTCCACAAGCAAGAGGACTTATTAAACAAGCATTAAAAGAACAGAATCTTTTAGGAGCAATGGCATGAACCAGGAAAAAAGTGCGCTTGAAAAATTAGAGGACTTACTTAAAGATTTCTGGCGGGAACACGGCAATCCCCACATTATTGCCGCAAAACATACAGAATTTGTGGTGGAACCAAAAGTGTTTATCGGAGATAAACTAAATCCAGAAATTCTAAAACTTTTAGTGCTTAACTATTTAGCCCAAGCTACCAAGCAAGATTCTGGAATTGGGCAAAATATCGAAGTCACTCCGGAAAAACTAGTTATCAAAAGTCCCAAGGGAAAGCCGCTGGTTGTCGTTAGAGATAAAAAAATTATCCAGCTATACCTTGCCGCGCAAGCTTAAATTTATCCTGCTTTCCTACCTCAATTACTTTAACTTTTCTCGACCACCATTCAATTCTTAATTTTCCTCTTTCCTCTCTAATACTTTTAACTCCGGCCTGAAGAGCCGCTACTCTAAGTTGAAGAATCTTTAGTAAATTTTCTAAAAGGGAAGGAATCTTGCCAAAGCGATCTTCAAGTTCTTTCCTTAAATCCTCAATTTCTTCAGGCTTAGTAATTAAGTTCATCCTGCGATAAAGGGCAATGCGCTGGCGATCGTCGGCCACATAATCAGAAGGAATGGAGGCCTCAACTTTTAAATCAATTTCTACTTCTCGCGGAGGAAGAACTTTTTCTCCCTTAATCTCTCGCACCGCCTCCTCCAGCAGTTCACAATAAAGATCAAAACCTACCTCATAAATATGTCCTGACTGTTCCGGACCCAGCAAGTTCCCCGCTCCCCTGATTTCTAAGTCCCTCATCGCCAAACGATAACCCGAGCCCAAAGCCGTAAATTCTTGCATCGCTTTTAGGCGCTCCACCGCTTCGTCGGTCATGCGGCGAGCAGGATGATAAAACAGATAAGCATAAGCCCTCACCGCCGACCGCCCCACCCTTCCCCGCATCTGATAAAGCTGAGAAAGCCCAAAACGATCTGCCCGATCAATCAAAATAGTATTAACATTAGGAATATCTAGCCCTGACTCAATGATTGCGGTGCAAACCAGAATGTCAAACTTACGCCCCAAAAAATCTAACATGGTTTTTTCCAACTTTCTTTCTTCCATTTGTCCATGAGCTACCGCAACCTTCCCTTCAGGAACAAGTTTTCTAATTTTAACTGCCATTCCCTCAATGGTTTCTACATAATTGTGAACAAAATAAACCTGCCCGCCCCGATCTAATTCCCGCAGAATTGCTTCTCGAATTACTTTTTCCGAAAAAGGTAAAACATAAGTGCGAATGGGAGAGCGATCTACTGGGGGAGTAGCAATCAAACTCATTTCCCGCACTCCGGAAAGGGAAAAATAAAGGGTTCGGGGAATAGGCGTAGCGGTTAAAGTTAAAACATCAATATTTTTTTTGAGTTGTTTTAATTTTTCCTTGTGCCTTACTCCAAATTTTTGCTCTTCGTCAATAATAAGCAAACCCAAATCTTTAAATTTGACATCCTTAGATAAAAGCCGATGCGTGCCAATTACTAAATCTACGCCACCACTTTCCAGAAGTTTAAGCACCTTTCTCTGCTCTTTTTTAGAACGAAAACGGGAAAGCATTTCAATGACAAAAGGAAAATTTTGAAACCTCTGCTTAAAAGTACTGTAGTGCTGTTCAACTAAAATAGTAGTAGGAGCTAAGAAGGCCACTTGTTTTCCAGAAGAAATAGCTTTTGCCGCCGCCCTTATCGCCACTTCCGTCTTGCCGTAGCCCACATCTCCGCAAATCAAACGATCCATGGGGCGAGGGGACTCCATATCTTTCTTCACTTCAAAAATTGCTTTAGCTTGGTCGGGGGTTTCTTCGTAAGGGAAAGTTGCCTCTAATTCTTTTTGCCAAAGATCGTCCGGAGGGAAAGCAAAACCTTCGACTTTTTGACGAAAGGCATAAAGCCCTAAAAGTTCTTTAGTAAGTTCTTGGACTGATTCTTTCACCCGTTGACGAGTGTGCAGCCACTGCTTGGTGCCTAAGCGACTCAAACGAGGTTTAGCTTTTCCTACTGCCTGGTATTTTTCTACCAAACCTACCATGTGGGGAGGAACATAAAGCTTATCCCCTTCGGCATATTCAATCAGCAAATACTCTTGCTTAATCCCTTCGATTTCTAGCTCCTTCATGCCCCGATAAATGCCAATGCCGTAATTTTCATGTACCACATAGTCGCCTTCTTTTAAATCTACCAGTAATTTTTCGGAAACTCCTTCTGGAACCAAAACCGGCTTCTTTCTAAGAACCACTTCTTCCCCAAAAAGCTCGTAATCGGTAAGAACTTCAATCCCAGCAAAGACAAACCCTTTAGCTAAACTTCCTTCTTTTACTTTTAGCTCGGGGAATTCTTCTTTTAACCTTGCTGCATGGCGGCTTATTATCAAAGCCGAAGATGGAATTTTCTCTAATTTTTCCAGGTAAGAAGAGGGAGCGGAAAAAAATACTTCTTCTTCTGGCAAAAGAAAAGAAGAAAGTTTAACTTGAGCCCTATTTTCTACCTTATCAAACCCTAAATAATTTTTCGATTCCTCTTGCAAACTTTCTGCCTGTCGAATGAGCTCCAAAGGTTCAACTAAAATTACCAAAGTTTTAAAAGGGAGCAAATCAAAAACCGGTACTTCCTCTTTTTCCAATACGGGCAAAATTAGAATTTCGGTTATTTTTTCAGTAGATCGTTGGGAATAAGGATCAAATAATCTCAAAGAAGTAATTTGGTCACCAACAAATTCAATGCGCACGGGAAAATCTTGATGCGAAGGAAAAACATCAATCACTGCCCCTCGCACACTAAACTCCCCCCTTTCCCCTACCAATTCAAAGCGCTTGTAACCAAAAGCGACCAGCCTGCTAATAAAAACCTCTCGGTCAATCTGGTGATGCAAGGTTAAATTGATTTTTTCGCATCTCTGACTTGTTCTTTGCATTACCGCCCGAAGAGGGGCAATGGTAATCGTTTTTGACTCAACCTGCCAGCTGTTTTTTACTTTTAGTCTTTGACCAATCAATTCTCGACTAGGCTGGGCTTCTTCATGAGGAAGAGCATCTAGAGGGGGAAAAATTTGAGCCGGCCTTTGAGAAAAAATTTTTATTTCTTCCTGCACCCTTTCGGCCTCTTTTAAACTACTAGTAACCACCAATAGATGAGGAAAATCTTCCGCTAAAGCAGAGAGAATTAAAGAAGAAGACGAGCCCACCAAACCTAAGAAAGAAGTCTTATTAACGTTTTTAAGCTCGGAAAGTTTTCGAGAAAAATAAGAGGTAGCTCTAAGTACTCCTACCAGGTTTAGATTGTCCATTCAATCAAGACACTTTTGCCCCCAAGCTTATGTCTTTCTCTACTGTGGTACAAACCACCGTGCTTCGGTCTTCAGGATGGGCACAAAGAATCATTCCTCGACTTTCGATGCCCCGAATAACTTTGGGCTCTAAATTCGTCAACACCAAAACCTTCTTCCCTAAAAGTTCTTCCTTCGGATAATAGCTTTTGATCCCGGCAACTAACTGGCGAACTTCTGTTCCCAAATCAACCATAAGTTTATATAACTTATCTGCTCCCGGAATATCCTCTACCGCTTTTATCTGCCCCACCCTAATATCCAACTTTTGAAAATCAGCCAAACTTATATTTTCCATTTTCTACCTCCTGAAAAATTCTATCACGGAGTACAAAAAGAGTAAACCTCATTTTAGGCCTCAACTATCTTGTCTTTTCTCCTTGCAAACTTATCTATTCGATGTTAAAATTATCCCTGTGGAGGTGAGAGAGTGAATCCCAAAACCTTAATTAATGAAATCGTTGAAGATATTAAGAACCTGCCATCTAAAGACCTCTTAACTATTGCTGAATTTATTGACTTTATAAAGGAAAAAGAACTGGAAGAAGAAATACTCACTTCAAAAAAGCTAATTAAAGCTATTAAAGCGTCAAAAAAGGCCTGGAAAGAAAAAAAACTTGCAGAATTTATTAGTTGGGAAGATTTAAAGAAAAAATATCATCTTTAATGTTCCGAATTATCTTCCATAAATCAGCTGACAAAAAGCTTTCTAAACTTTCCCAAAGTGACCGCGTAAGAATTTCAAAAGTTATTGAGAGTTTGGCCATAAACCCTTATTTTGGGAAAAAGCTCCATGGAGAATTGGAAGGAAGTAGAAGAATTAGGGTCGGCGATTTTAGAATAATTTACGATATTTTAGAGAGCGAAAAGATTGTTTTGATTCATGCTATTGGCAGTCGAGGTGATATTTACAAGTCATGAATAACCAAAAACCCCCCATCCTAGCGGTTGACGACGAAGCAGACATGCTGGAAACCTTCCGCTCCATCCTGGCCAAAAAATATGAGCTTATCACTGTCACCTCCGGAAAAGAGGCCTTAAAACTTTTAAAAGAAAAGGACTTCTCTTTGGTCCTCCTTGATATCCGCATGCCCGAAATAGATGGGCTAGCCGTACTTAGAGAAATAAAGGAAGAAGAGCCCCAATTAGAAGTAATCATGGTCACTGCGTCTAAGGATGTAGCTTCGGCGGTCGAAGCAATGAAACTGGGGGCCCTGGATTACATTACCAAGCCCTTTGAAGTTAAGGAACTTCAAGCGATAATCGAGAAGGCACTGGAAAAAAGAAATTTAGTTAGAGAAAATCTTTACCTTAAGGAAACTTTAAAGCAAGCCACAAGTTTTTGTGATCTTATCGGCCAAACCCCCGTCATGAAGAAACTTTTTGAAACTATCGAAAAGGTTGCTCCTACTGATAGTACTGTCCTGATCCAAGGGGAATCGGGAACCGGAAAAGAAATCGCCGCTCGCGCTATTCACAAAAAAAGCAAACGGGCTCATAAGCCCTTTATTGCGGTAAACTGTGCGGCTATTCCCGAAAATCTCTTAGAATCGGAACTCTTTGGGTATGAACGAGGAGCCTTTACTGGGGCCTTGGAAAGAAAATTAGGGAAATTTGAACTTGCTGAAGGGGGAACCCTTTTCCTAGACGAAATTGGCTGCATGCCCCTGGCAATGCAAGCTAAGCTTCTAAGAGTTATTGAAGATCGCGTGGTCGAGCGCTTAGGAGGGGAAAAAGGAATTCCAGTAGATGTTCGGATTATCTCTGCCACTAACATTGACTTTAAAAATGAAATCGAAAAAGGAACTTTCCGCCATGATCTCTATTACCGGCTAAATGTTATTCCTATTCGTCTTTTGCCTTTGCGAGAACGAAAAGAAGATATTCCGCTCTTTGTCCAATATTTTCTAAATAAATTCAATCAAGAACTAAATAAAAAGGTAAAGGGGTTTACTCCTGATGCCCTAGCAATTTTAACCAACTACGATTGGCCGGGAAACGTCCGAGAATTACAAAATTTTATCGAACGGTTAGTGGTCCTGGCACAAGGTTCGATTATTACCAAAGAAGATCTGCAACTGCACTCGGCTTCCGAGCTCAGCGAAACCAAGGGTCAAACCCTTAAGGATGCTCTGGCTTACTATGAAAAACAGTTAATCAAAAAAGCATTAATAGAAAGTGGAAATAATCGATCCTTAGCCGCCAAGGCCTTAGGGATTCCTCGCTCAACCCTTAATTCTAGGATCGAAGCCTTAGGGATCGCTTAATTTTGTTTAGTGCCCGATGAGCAGCCCCTTCCCCCGCCATAATTAACTTTTTTGCTTTTTGTAAATCAAGGTGCCAGATATCCTCTTCCACCGAAAGTTCTAATAAAACATCTGCCTGTTTTGCCTCTTCTCGACTCAATTTTTTAAGGATCAAATCCACGGATCTTCCTAAAACCTGAAGTGGATCCCGAGGAAGATGAAACAATTTGCTTGGAATGACATCGGAAGCAATAACAAAGTCTGCCCCCATTTTCTTAGCTACTTCTACCGGCACATTTTGCGCCAGTCCCCCATCAACTAGCAATCTTCCTTCCCTTTCTTCTGGGGCAAAAACACCCGGAAAAGCACAACTTGCAGCAACTGCGCTGGCCACCTTTCCTTCCGAAATCGTTACCGCTTCCCCCGTAAAAAGATCAGTAGCTACCACGGCAAAAGGAATTTTTAAATCAGAAAATCTCTTTTCCCCAAGGTAACGAACTACAAAATCTTCAATCGCTTTAGGAGAAATAAATCCTGGCCGAAAGAAGGTAATCCTAATCAGATCCGCCCAACGAATGCGCAAGGATATCTCTTCAATTAAGGAAAGTTCCATCCCCGCAGCATAAGCTGCCCCCACCAAGCTTCCCGAAGATACCCCTACTATGAGGTCCATCGGCACCTTGTGGGCCTCAAGCACTTTTAGGACCCCAATATGGGCTATATCCCTCGCCACTCCCCCGCTTAGCACCAAACCTACTTTTTTCCTCTCCCAAAACTTCCAAAACATGCTAAAATAGTATAGCATAATAAAAAGAAAGGAGAAAAACCAATGGTAGAACTAAAGGGTAAATATTTTTTCATCGAAAAAGTTAATTTGGAAGCGCAAATTGAAAAGGTTCATGCTCGGCAGATTCTCGACTCCCGTGGCAACCCCACGGTGGAAGTGGATGTAGTGTTAAAGAATGGAATTTTAGGAAGGGCGGCGGTTCCTTCTGGAGCTTCAACTGGAGAAAATGAGGCCTTAGAATTGCGCGACAAAGAAGACAGACGCTTCCAAGGCAAAGGAGTTTACACCGCCATTAAAAATGTCAACGAAATTATCGGGCCCAAAGTTAAAGGAATGCCCGTTCATGAACAATTAAAAATTGATAACCTAATGATAGAACTTGATGGGACAAAATTTAAAACTAAGCTGGGGGCTAATGCTATCTTGGGGGTATCCTTAGCTGTAGCCCGTGCTGCGGCCAACGCCTATGGGCTTCCTCTTTATAAGTACCTAGGTGGAGAAGAAGCTAACATTCTTCCCGTACCCAACATGAATGTCTTAAATGGTGGAGCTCATGCTGGGTGGAACATTGAACTTCAAGAGTTTATGCTTTCCCCCGCCGGCGCTCCCAGCTTCTCTGAGGCCTTAAGAATCGGAGCAGAAGTTTATCAATCCTTAAAAAAAGTGCTTAAAGAGCGAGGCCTTTCTACGGGAGTGGGAGATGAAGGGGGCTTTGCTCCAAAACTATCAAAAAATGAAGAAGCCATTCAAGTAATTTTAGAAGCCATAGAAAAGGCCGGGTACACACCGGGAAAAGAAGTTTTTCTAGCACTAGATCCTGCCGCAAGCGGATTTTATAAAGACGGGAAATACCATCTTAGAAGCGAAAACCGTGTACTTTCTGCCGAGGAAATGGTAATGATGTATGAAGAATGGGTAAAAAAGTACCCTATCCTTTCCCTAGAAGATGGCTTAGCAGAAGATGATTGGGCGGGGTGGAAAATTTTAACCGAAAGGTTAGGGAAGAAAATCCAATTAGTTGGAGATGACATTTTTGTTACTAACCCGGATTTTCTCAAAAAAGGAATAGCGGAAAAAGTTGCCAACTCCATTCTCATTAAGCTCAATCAAATCGGAACGCTTTCCGAAACACTTTACACCATAGAAGTTGCTCAAGCAGCCGGCTATACCTATATGATTTCTCATCGCAGTGGGGAAACCGAAGATACTACCATTGCGGACTTAGCGGTAGCAACCAGTTCTGGCCAGATCAAAACCGGAGCCCCTTGCCGATCGGAGCGAGTTTGCAAGTATAATCAGCTTCTGAGAATTGAGGAAGAATTGGGTAGCAAAGCAAGGTATCTTGGCCGAGCGGGACTTAACCCTAAATCTTAAGGGTGGACTCTAAAAGTTTTCGAGTGTAGGTTTCCCTGGGATTGCCCAAAATTTCTTCACGGGTACCTACCTCAATTATTTTCCCTTCTTTCATTACCGCGATACGATCACTCATGTACCCTATCACCGAAAGATCATGAGCGATGAAAAGATAGGTAAGTCCTAGTTTTGCTTTCACCTCTTTTAATAACTTAAGAATCTCAAGTTGAATCGACACATCTAAGGAAGAAACCGGCTCATCTAAAACCAAAAACTTTGGCTCCGAAGCCAGAGCACGGGCGATTCCCACCCTTTGCCTTTCTCCCCCAGAAAGTTCGTGGGGATAGCGCTTAACATAATCTCGGGAAAGTTTGACCAACTCGAGGAGTTCAAAAACTTTATCTGGTATCTCATGCTTCGGCAATAGTTTGTGAATTAAGATCGGCTCCCCGATGGCCTCACCAATTCGGATTCGAGGATTTAGAGAAGTCTGTGGATCCTGAAAAACAATCTGGCAGTCCTTACGAATATTGCTTACATTATTATATATGATCTCCCCGCTATCGGGTTTAATCAGTTTTAAGATCAACCGCGCCAGGGTTGACTTGCCCGATCCGGATTCGCCAACCAACCCCAGGGTTTCACCGTTTTCTATGCCCATGGTTATGCCGTCAACCGCACGGACGCGGCCAAAATATTTTGTAAGATTATTTATTTGAATTAACAATCACAAATACCCCCAATTTAACCACAAAGACGCAAAGAGCGCAAAGGACGCAAAGAAAAAACTTTTTGCGATCTCGGCTTATTTTCTCAACTCTTTCAGACAATTTATTAGCTTTTTTGTATAGTCTTCTCTTGGATTTTCCAGCACTTGATAAGTCTTCCCTCCTTCCACAACTTTCCCCTGATACATTACCACCACCCGATTGCAAATTTCTTTTATGATCCCAAAGTTGTGAGTAATATAAATGATCGAAAGGTTAAGTTTCTCCTGCAGTTCTTTCAGCAACTTCAAAATCTCAGCTTGAATGGTAACATCTAAAGCGGTAGTTGGTTCATCGGCAATAAGAATCTCCGGCTGGCAAGCCAGGGCCATGGCAATCATAACCCTTTGTCGCATTCCGCCAGAAAATTGATGGGGATAGTCTTTTACTCTTATTTCTGGATCTTTAATCTGAACTAAATTCAACATTTCAATTGCCTTTTGCCAGGCCTCCCTCCGAGACAACCCCTGGTGAAGTTGGATGGCTTCGGCAATCTGATCACCCACCGAAAAAACGGGATTCAGGGAGCTAAAAGGGTCCTGAAAAATCATCGAAATTTTCGCCCCCCGGATTTTAATCATCTCCTCCTCAGAGAGTTCAAGCAAATCCTGCCCATTGAAAATCACTTCACCAGAAACAATTTTACCTGGAGGACTAACAAGGCGCATAATCGAGAGGGCTAAAGTAGATTTTCCCGAGCCAGATTCACCAACAACCCCAAGGATTTCGCCCTTGTCCACAAACAAACTAACCCCATCCACTGCCTTAAGAACCTTCTTTTCGAGGTAAAAGTAGGTAGAAAGATTTTTTACGTTCAGCACAGAAAGAGGATAAAAACTAAGAAGATGGCTTTTGCACTGAACGCTGAGAAATAAGCAAATAAATCAGAAATAAGAGTGAAATTATCGCCCCCACCCAAAAAAAGATTCCTATTTCAGACATTCATTAATCCTCCTTTCCATCTAACAAGTAAGCACAAGCAAAAGTTAATCCTGCAAAAAACACTCCACCCAAAAAAGTAATAAAGTCAAAACGTTCTTTAGATAAATAATTTCCAAGAACAGCCAAAGAGAAAACTATCTTGCTGACATCGTAAAAATATTTTGCTAGGTTTTCTCTCTGTTTCTTTTTCATTCGCAAAGATTGTATAACTACTTACTACTAAAAGTCAAGCTGTTCTCTTGGATTCAATCCCTCCCGCAACCCCTCCCCCACAAAATAAAGAGAAAGTACCGTAATTAAGATTAGCATACCTGGAATAATTGCCATCCAGGGAGCATCAAAAAGGTAAGCTTGAGCATCCATGAGCATATTACCCCAAGAAGGCATAGGTGGTTGAACCCCCATCCCCAAAAAGGATAAAGCTGATTCCGTCAGGATAGCCCCGGCCATACCCAAGGTCGCCGCCACTATAATTGGGGCTAAGGCATTAGGAAGAATATGCCGGAAAATAATCCTAAAATCCGAACACCCAATAGCTTTTGCCGCTTCCACGTAAGAAAGCTCTCTAATTTTAAGATATTCTCCCCTCACTAAACGCGCCACCCCCATCCAAGATGTGAAACCAATCACTACCATTACATTGTAAATGTTAGGCGTAAGCATAGCTTGAATGGCTAAGATGAGAAAAATGGAAGGAAAAGAAAGCATAATATCGGTAAAGCGCATGATAAAAGAATCGACCAAACCACCATAATAGCCAGCAATGGCTCCCAGTAGGGTCCCGATAAAAACCGAAATAGTAACCGCTACCAATCCAACCGAAAGGGAAATTCTTGCCCCATAAAGAGCTCGACTAAAAAGGTCTCGCCCCAAATCATCTGTCCCAAACCAATGTTGCCGAGAAGGAGGAAGGGTCTCAGATTCCACTATTTCGTCTGGGCGGTAAGGAGCAAGAAATGGAGCAAAAATTGCCACCAATACGAAAAAAGTGAGCACCGAAAGCCCAAAGATTGCTAACTTATTCATTCTCATACCTAATTCTGGGGTCTACTAATGCGTATCCCACATCTGCCAGCAGATTCCCAATAACAATTAACAATGCCGAAAACACGACTATCCCCATAATCACCGGATAATTTCTTTGAAAAACCGCCTGCACCCCCAATCGACCCATTCCAGGCCAGGCAAAAATGGTTTCAATGATGAAAGCCCCACCAAACAAGTCAGGAAGAGACAGACCCAAAATTGTTACAATAGGAATTAAGGCGTTACGTAAAGCATGTTTGAAAATAACTACTCGCTCGGGCAAACCCTTCGCTCGAGCGGTACGAATAAAATCTTGATTTAACACCTCGAGCATGGCTGCTCTTTGATAGCGGGTTAAGCCCGCTAAATTTCCAACAGTCATGGTGATAAGTGGAAGTACAATATTCCCTACCGCAGGGAACCAGTGAAGCTTAACGGAAAAAATCAACATAAGCATAAGTCCTAACCAAAAAGTTGGAATGGCCATGCCCGCGAAAGAAAAAATAGTAAATAGGTTGTCAAACCAAGAATCTTTTTTTACGGCTGAAATAACCCCGATTGGAATACAAATAAGCAAAGTCAAAAGATAAGAAGGAATCATAAGCGCCAAAGTTGCCGGTAATCTTTCCATAATTTCAATCATGACCGGCTGCCCGGTGGTATAACTTCGACCAAAATCTAAGCAAAGCGCGTTTTTCAACCAAAGAAGATACTGAACAAAGATGGGCTTATCTAATCCCCAGTTGGCCCTAACTCGTGCCAACTCCTCGGGTTTAACATTAGGATCAACAAATAAAGCCGTCGGGTCTCCCGGAGCAAGGTGCATGACCAAGAAAGAGAGTAAAGAAATCCCCATTAAAAGTGGAATTAGTTGTAACAATCTGCGAGCAAAATACTTTTTCATAAACTCTGTCCTTTGCCTTCTCTTTACCCTTATTGCCCTAGTGTTTATTTCTTTACATAAACCTTCTCGATATTCAAAAACAACCCCGCTGGCCCCGGCTTGGAGAGGCCGCCAATGCGATCATTAACTCCTTCTACCGCCTTGGGATACCAAAGGAAAATGTAGGGCTGATCCGCAGCAATAAGCTTCCAAAGCTTGGCATAAATCTTTTTTCGTTTAGCTTTCTCCATGGTCGTCCTCCCCAACTCTAGTAGTTTGTCCACTTCCGGATTTCGGTATTTAATAAAATTAAAACCCTTGGGATATTGACTGGAATGCCAAATGGAATAAGCGTCCGGGTCAAGACCCAGAGCCCAACCAATGATTATCGCCTCAAAATCTTTGGGATCCTTGGGAGCATTAATAATCTTAAGGAGAGCCGACCATTCTATGACTCGAACATTAACTTTTACTCCTACTTTTTTGTACTGCTGCTGCAAAATAACTGCTGCTTTTTCCCGCTCTTTGTTACCCTGATTTACCAAAATGGTAAATTCTAAATTTTTGACCCCGGCTTCTCTTAGCAGTTGCTTAGCTTTTTCTGGATCATAAGGATACTTAGGAACATCTTCAGAGTAAGCCCAAGAAACTGGAGCCGAAGGGGCATAAGCAGGAGTTGCCAACCCTCTAAAGATCAAGTTCACCAGCTGGTTCTTGTCGGTGGCATAGGCTAGTGCCTGCCGTACCCGGCGATCAGCAAATTTAGGATTAGCAAGGTTAAAACCCAGGTAGGTATAAACTAAAGCATCGTATTCAAAAACCTTTATCCCCTTTGCTGTTTTCATGCGCCTATAATCCTTAGGGGGAATTCCTGTGGCATCAATTTCTCCCGCTTCTAAAGCCACTAAGCGAGCGTTCTCGTCAGGGATAATTTTGTAAACGATTTCTTTTAAAAGCGGACTTCCTAAGTAATAATGGGGATTGCGCACTACCTTTATATGATCTCCCGCTTGCCACTCTTTGAAAATAAAAGGTCCCGTACCAATTGGCCTTCGGTTAAATTCTGCGGTGTTTATATCCTTGCCTTGTAACAGGTGCTTAGGGATAATACCCATTCCCATCTGGACCAAAAAGGGAGCAAAGGGCTTAGGAAGGATCGCTTGAATGGTGTACTTATCAATTACTTTAAATTCAATCGGTTTCCCCTCAATGATAAAATCCCCGCGGCGAACCGAATTAACTTTTGGATTTAGAATAGAGTCAAAGGTAAACTTCACATCCTCAGCTGTAAAAGGATGCCCATCGTGCCATTTAACATTTTTACGAAGATGAAAAGTCCAAATTCTGCCATCTTTCGATACTTCCCAACTTTTTGCCAAATCCGGAACAACTTCTAGATTTTCATTAATTTTTATTAACCCGTTAAAAATTACTGCTTCTACTGCAGAAGAAGCAGTATCGGTAGAAAGAATAGGATTGAGAAGAGAAACTTCCCCCCCTAAACTAAAACGAAGAACTCCTTCAGGATCATAAGTTAGAAGAGGGAAGATTTGACCGGAAAAAGCAAAGACAAAAAAAATAACATATAAGACCTTTTGGAAGCAGCTACTCTTTTCTTTTATCATACCCTTTTTGCTCTACCTACCTTCTCCATCTTATCTGCCTTTTCTGCCCTTTTTTACTTAGCCTCCCACTGTTTACTGGTTACTAAAAGCTTTCCCTTTTCTGCCTTATTCTTTAAAAAGATTTCCATCACATGTTAGTAAGCACCTGTAGCTTAGTGACGCCATTCCGTTTGTACCCCGTTAAAGTATAACCACCAGTTGTGCTATCATAATTATAAATAATTTTCCCGGCGACATCGGCATCGGTATACTCTTTTCCCGTAAAGGGATTTTTAGGAATTGCTGCCAAGTAGCCGCCACCTAACAAATAATCTCGGCACAGTGACGCAAGTGGGACATTTGTTCCCATAGGGTAAACTTCGTTTTCCATCTGATAAGCTTCAACTGCCAGCTGAACGGTGTGCATCACTCCCTTAACCGCCGCTTCCTTTGCCCGATCTCGTGCGCCAAGCAAGTTTGGCACCAAAAACACCGATAACAAACCAATAATCCCGATCACCACTAAAATTTCAACCAAAGTAAAACCTCTTCGATTTTCCATTTTTCTCACCTCGCTTTCTATTATAGCATTTGCCCTGAACTTGTCGAAGAGCATTATTGGAGCCGGGAAATCATGTTGACCATAGGTAAAAACATAGCCAGAACTATAAAGCCCACCACCACCCCAACCACCAAGGTCATGGCCGGCTCAAGTAAAGTAGCAAAACGTTTCAAATTGCTTTCTCTTTCCTTGGCCAAGAAATTTGCGATATCCAAAAGCATCTGGCCTAATCGTCCTGAGTTTTCTCCTACTTTGAGCATTTGCATTGTCTCTTCAGGAAAAAAAGAAAATTTTCCCAACTCTTCACTAAGCTTTTCTCCACTTTCAACTCCTTTCCGAGCCTTCCAGATAATTTTCTTAAAAATCACGCTTCGGGAAGTATCCGCAGCAATAGCTAAGGCCTCAAGCACCGGTGTTCCCCCATTAAGGAGGGTTCCTAAAGTTCCAAAACCATGAATGATTACTTCTTGACGAATTAACTTTCCAAAAAAGGGTATGCGTAAGATAATTTGCTCCATTTTCTCTGAATCATTTTGCCTGAGCAGTAGCCATCCTCCTACTCCAACCAATCCAGCAAGAAAAAAATACCGCCCGGAAAGATAATCGCCCAAACTTAAGATCGTATTAGTAATTAATGGTAGCTCCCCACCTAAGTCAGCAAACAACCCTTTCATAGTCGGCAAAACAAAAAAGATTAAGGCAAAGACTATCAAAAATGACAATCCCAGCACAAAAGTTGGATAAATAAGAGCTCCTGTTACCTTTTCTTCGAAGTCCGCTTGGTTTTCAAAATATTTAGAAAGGTTTTCTAAAGTTTCTTCCAAGTTACCTGCTCTTTCTGCCGCTCGCAGTGATCCAACAGCAAGGGGTGGGAGAAAGCCAAGCGCTGATTCGCTTAACGAGTAACCTTCTGTAACCTTATCAATTAGCATTCCGATTTGGTTAAAATACTTTTTACTGGTTGATGACCCTTGAATGACCATCAAGGCTTCTAATAAAGGGATGCCAGATGCCAACATCATCTTAAGCTGGGAACAGAAATGTGAAGATTCTCTTTTGCCCAAAATACCCTTCATTTTCAAAATCCTTAATTTCATCCCAAATCATTCATCACTAATGATCACGTAGGTTAATCCCAAAATTTCTCCCGAATTAAACAAATTTATCCGAATTATTTCATTTACTCATTTATAACCCCTAAGTATACGTTTAAACTTTAGCCCCTCACTGGCAAAAGTTGCTAAAATGCCGAGTTCTAAACCGCTTTTTTTCAGATAACCCAATACCTGCCTGATATCTCGCCTCGAAAAATTAGTGGAAACTTTGATCTCTAAAACCACCTTGTAATCAATCACAAAATCAATATAATACCTACCGATAAATTTGCCCTTAAAATCCAGGTCTGCCCTAACTTGCTCGAGAAAGGGAATCCTTTCCCTTTGCAAAGCCATTCTTATAGCATTCTGATAATATTTTTCTTGATATCCCGGGCCAAGATTATTGTAAACTTCGTAAAGTATTCCTACTATCTTGTAGCTTAAATCTTTATGAATTATCTCAACCATTCTCCCACACCCTTCGTGATTAATCCGTAAGATACGTGACAATATTTGTGATTACTATTCGTGAGCATCAATAGCAATTTTATTGCCAGCTGATGTGGCTCTTATGAGAGATACCTGCTGAATTACATTTTTGTTGATTTCACCAGTAAAAATGGTGACTCGTAACTTTTAAATTTTGAACTTAACGAGTAGAAATTGACGAGATTTCGTCAGCTACTTTACTATTCGGGGAAAAAGAATCTCACCCTTAGCAACCCTTCCTTCCTCAAGGTTGAGTTGAGCGAGGATCCTCCCAGAGGTTTGAGGCATGAACGGGGCTATTTGATCGGCAACCACTTTTAGAATTTTAACTAAAGTAGAAAGAACGATTGCAAGTTTATCTTTTTGCTCTTTTTTAGCCAAGGCCCAAGGAGCTTGCTTTTCAATGTAAACATTCGCTTGACTAATTAGCTTCCAAATTGCCGCAAGCGCTTCTGAAAAAGCCAGTTCTTCCATGGCTTTGTCAACCATTTTGGGGGTTTCCTCCATTAAGCTTGTCAGTTCATTTTCTTCTTGACCCTTGACCCTTGGTACTTGACCCTCAAAGTATTTCTCAATCATGGTCAATGTTCTACTCAAAAGATTCCCCAAATCATTTGCCAGATCCGCATTATAGCGAGCAACAAAGGACTTCATAGAAAAATCTCCATCCGACCCAAAAGGAACTTCGCGCAAGATAAAATAGCGCACCGCATCCACTCCATACTCTTTCGCCAGGGCTATAGGGTCAACCACATTACCTTTAGACTTACTCATTTTTTCTCCTTCCACTGTCCACCACCCATGCCCAAAAATTTTCTTAGGCAGGGGAAGCCCCAAAGCCATCAACATACAAGGCCAAGTAACCGCATGAAAACGAACAATTTCTTTCCCCATAAGATGCATATCTGCCGGCCACCATTTATCAAACTCTTTATCCTCCCGCAAGTAGCCAACGGCCGAAATATAATTAATCAAGGCATCAAACCACACATAAACCACATGCTTAGGGTCAACAGGCACCGCCACTCCCCAAGGAAAAGCTGTGCGAGTCACAGAAAGATCACGCAGTCCCTGTTTAATAAACTTAAGAACTTCATGCCGACGATAAGAAGGTTGAATAAAATCAGGGTGACTCTCAATGTACTTGAGAAGTGCCTCTTGATATTTGGATTGGCGAAAGTAGTAAGTTTCTTCTCTAAGGATATCCGTAGGACGACCACAATCGGGGCAAAGCTTTCTTCCTTCCATATCTTCAGTAGTCTCAGCTTCTGCCCAATAACTTTCGCAATATACACAATACCACCCTTCATACTCCCCCTTATAAATATCCCCTTGTTCTAAAAGCTTACTAAAAATTTTTTGCACTACCTCTTCATGACGCTCTTCGGTGGTGCGGATAAAATCATCATAACTTATATTTAGTGCTTCCCAGGCAGATTGGAAGCGCTTGACTATTTCATCGACAAACTGCTTCGGCTTTTTTCCTTGGTCCTGTGCCGCCTTCCAAACTTTTTGTCCGTGCTCGTCGGTCCCGGTTAAAAAATGTACTTCATAGCCCATCATCCTTTTATAACGTGCCAAAACATCAGCCGCAATGGTGGTATAAGCATGACCGATATGAGGAATATCGTTGACATAATATAAAGGAGTAGTTAGGTAAAATTTGCCAGGCATAACCTAGCTAAATTATAGCATGAAATTTTTCTTATTTCATTTCGATAAAGCTATAAAATATGCTAGGTAAAATTTTAAATCGTAGCCTGAAAATTTGTGGAGGAAGAATTTCTCCCACAATTTTCTTTTCCCGTAGGCATAGGGTCGCAGCTTTTACCCATCAGGGCTATAGGGAAGAAAACCAAGATGGCTTATTATTTTTTCCCCAAAAGCAAAGGGTAACTCTAGCAGTTGCGGATGGTCTTGGTGGAGCACCGGCAGGAGAAATAGCCAGCCAAATAGCCCTTGAAACCATTGAGGCCTCGCTTAATGAAAATTATTCCCTGGCTGACGCTTTTGATTGGGCAAATTCAAAAATTAGAGGCCTATCTTTAATGAATCCATACTGCCGAGGAATGGGAACCACTATCGTTGCTGCAGAAATAAAGGAAAAATCTGCCAAAATTTACAATTGCGGGGATTCTCGTGCTTTTTTGATTGATGCTCGCAGTAGAATATCTCTTTTAACTCCTGATGACTCCACTGCCTTCGTATGTTTTCAACGGAAAAATTTCCCAGTTTCTTTCCCCCACTTTGAACCAGAAGAATACTATGAATACTCTAGAGCTTTTAAAGGGGTAGATTTTCTCACAAATTATCTTGGGAACCTAGAAGCCCCCATCCATACTCTTGACCTTCCTCTAATTGAGGGAGATCGGATTTTACTATGTTCTGATGGCTTGTACAAGGCTATCTCCTACCAAGATTTTGCTGGAACTTTAAGACAAAGAAAAAGCTTGCCCCAGATAGTAAAAGAACTCTTTGAAAGGGCTTATCGCACTATGCAAGAAAATGAAGCTGGGGACAATCTTACCATCATGCTCCATGAGCACCAAAGCTAGTCAATTTATAATTTATCACTTTGGAAAAAGGAATCGAAGGTGTGATATTTTTAATAGAGCAGAATTGGCCCAGCTAGGTAAACTACCACTTAAATAATATTCATCAAACTCCCAAACAGGCACTAGCTGCCAAGTATTGCTTCCTTCCATTTTAACTTCAACTAAAAACCGGTCCAGCAACTTTTCTTCCCAATTTTCAATCTCAAGATCCTTATTCCCATAGGAAGGTTTAATAAAATACTTAAAAAGCGGTGCTTGCCCTTCTAAAAAAGATTCCGCGGTTGAAGTTGGCGCAACCACTAAGTATTGAGCAGCGGTTTTCACATACCCCAAATCAGACCCGTGTCTAGAAGGTACAATTTGAAAACCTCCGATCCTTCCTAAACGAGAGGTTGAAACATCGATCACCCCCGCATGATTAGCCCGAATCCTTCCCACTGAGGCATACTTAGACCCATCAAATCTTCCTATGCCGGCAACCGGTTGCAAAACTATACCGATAACTTCTTCTCTTCCCCCAAAATAGTGAATAGTCACTTTTCCCCCCAGACGATTCTCAAAAACAATTTCCTTAGGGTAATCTACAGGCCGAGAAACCATAATGTAAATCTTGTCCCCTATTGCTGGGATGTACCATTTACCCAAAGGATAAAGTGGATATTCCCCCCGAGCTATGAAAACTTCATTGCCAACATAGGGGGCGTAACCACCCCCAAAAATCCCCTCTCCGGCAGGAATATCGGTGTAAAGGGAAGAATCAGGACTAAGGTAGGATTTATAAACACGCGGAGGTTTTAGAAACTCTTTAGGAAGGATGCTAAAAATAACCCCGCTCCCATCTGCTTCAGTTGAGGTTTTGATATGAATAGCATTTACCGAAGTAGCGGCAACCTTTCCTTCTTCTGCCCAGCGCGAAGCGGCAAAACCTTGTCCAAGCTTCTGGGTGGGATAAACAACTTTACCCAGCGGCTTCCAAGTTTTTCCTTTATCCAAACTTACCTCCACTGTCCCGCCCGGAAGATTCCAAATCTTTATACGGTAGATTTCTTCGAATTTGGGGTTATTTTCGTAATCTGCAGGTGAGGCAGCAAAAGCTGATAATGGAAGTAAAAGTAACAGAAAGAACCTAAGAATAAATTCTCGGTTCCTTCTGTTTTTTAGATTTTGCAGAATTAATTCTGCAAAATCTTTCCATGAAACCGCGAATTCATTCGCAGGTTTCATAAACAATCAAGACCTCAAAAACTCAATCAGGCTCCTTACCGGCACTCCCGTCGCCCCTTCAGAAAGATAGCCCTGCCCTTTATCCAAAAAAGCGGTGCCTGCAATATCCAGGTGAACCCAAGGGGTATCTTCTACAAAAAGCTGAAGAAAAATTCCCCCCACGGAAGGGGAGGCCTTACCATTATCGGTGCAATTCTTAATATCTGCTATTCCGCTCTTAAGATATTCTTTATACTCTTTATAAAGAGGAAGCCGCCACATTTTTTCTCCGGTTTTCTTTGAGGCCTCCAAGATTTTATTAATTAACTTTTCATCATTTCCCATAATTCCCGAAGCTACATCTCCCAAAGCCACCACACACCCCCCAGTTAAGGTAGCTACATCTATAATTTGAGTCGCTCCCATTCTTTTAGCATAGGTAATAGCATCTGCTAAGATCATTCTTCCCTCAGCATCCGTAGAAATGATTTCAATCGTTTTGCCCGAAAGAGAACCTACTACATCTCCCGGCCGCGTTGCCCCTCCATCGGGCATGTTTTCACAAAGTGGAATAACAGCGATAAGACGTTGGTTTCTGGTCTCTAGTTTCTGGTTCCTTAGCAAAGACATCGCTCGCATTACCTCAAGCATCGCTGCCGCTCCTGCCATATCAATCTTCATCTCCCAAAGTTTCTTCGAGGGCTTAAGCGAAATCCCGCCAGCATCAAAAGTTATCCCCTTACCTATTAACGCAACCAGGTCTTTATTCTTCGGTTTTTGGTCTTTAGTCTGGAGAACGACAACCTTCGGTTCCTCCTTACTCCCCTTAGCCACCGCCCACATGGCTTCCATTTTTGCTTCTTTGGGATTAAGAATTTCGCATTTTAATCCCGCTTCCTTCGCTACTTCCTTCGCATAATCTGCAAGATAAGTGGGAGTAATTTTATTTGCCGGAGCATTAACTAAATCTCGAGCTCGATTCTCTGCGCTCGCAGTAATTTCCCCAATTCTTGCTCCTTTTTCCATAACTTTTACTGTTTTCTCATCTCTCTCAACAATTATTAACTCCTCAATTTTGAATTTTGGATTTTGGATTTTGGATTTTTCAGAAACGTACCCTTCAAACTCATACCCTCCCAGAACAGAACCTTCGACCGTTGCCTGAGCTGCTTCCTCAGCATCTAACCCTCCAATGCCTGCCCCGTGAACAATGGTAGCTACTTTTTTGGCCTTAACCTCTTTCGCCAGAGAAATAGCACAAGAAGCCGCAACTCTCACCTCATCCAACCCAAATTCCTCTCTCTTCCCCAAACCAACTACGGCTACCCTTTCCGCTGGAATTTTTCCTTGAGTATGAATTAGAGTAACTTTTCCTAACTTCCCATCTATCTCCCCTTCCCGAGAAAGCTTACTGATTATTCCTCCTAAAGCTTTATCAACCGCACCCGTAGCCCCTCCCGGAGTTTTCACTCCTTCAAATTCATTAACTACTAGAAGATCACACTTAAATTCCGTTATTGAAGCTGTTTCTACTTTGACACGCATGTAATAATTGGCTTGATAAATCAAGCCCCCTCCTTTTAAAATTTTACCTTGGGTGCTTCCTTGGCTCCTTCGGGAGCAGCAAAAAACGCCTTTTCTCGATCAAATCCAAAAAGACTCACAAAGAAAACCGTAGGAATACGTTTAGCTGCAGTGTTATATTCTTGAACCGCATCGTTATAGCGCATTCTTGCTACCGCAATTCTGTTTTCGGTTCCTGCTAGTTCATCCTGAAGCGCACGGAAATTTTCTGAAGCTCTAAGCGCAGGATAATTTTCTGATACCGCAATCAATCTCCCTAAAAACCCTTCTAGCTGATTAGCGGCAGCAATTTTTTCTGAGGTCTCCCTTGCCCCCGCCCAAGCCGAGCGTGCCTTGGTCACATTTTCAAATAATTCCTTCTCATGTTTAGCATAGCCTTTTACCGTCTCTACCAAATTAGGAATTAAATCGTAACGGCGCTGCAGCTGATTCTCTACTTGTGCCCAACTCTGCTTCACGAGCTGATCTCTGCCCACCAAACCATTGTAAATCCCCACAAGCCAGAAACCAAGCACCAAAACAACAATTAAAATTCCAGCTAACCATCGCCACATATAGCTCCCTCCTTTAGGGGCCTTGATAAATCAAGGCCCGACAATGTACCGATTTGATTTATCAAATCTATTGATTTATCAAATCGCTTATCGCTTGATTTACCAGCTTCTCCCAGCCCCTCCTCCTCCACTACTTCCTCCTCCAAAACCAAAACCCCCGCCCCCACCAAAATCTCCACTCCACCCACCTCCATACCAACCAAAGCCCCCTGGAGTTCCTGGCAACCTATTAAATGATAACATAAAACCGACAATTGCGCCAATAATCGCACCAATAATTCCTCCAGCAATAATGTACCCAAAAATCGCGCCAAAAACCGCGCCAAAAACTCCTGGAACTAACCCAGAAGCAAAAATAGAAAGAAAAATAAGAAAAATCACAGATATCACCACAAAGTAGGTGAGTTCTTCTGGCCATCCCTTTTCCGTTTCTGCTTCCCTTTTTACATATTCTTCTCCTAACTCTTCCCCTTGATTTTTAACAATTAACTGAGCTAGGGCTAAAGCTCCCTGGTATAAACCTTCACCAAATCCTCCCTTACGCAAGTAAGGGATAACCTCCTTATCAAGAATTTCCCCGGCTCGGGCATCGGTGATAACTCCTTCCAACCCATAACCAACTTCAATTTCCACCCGGTGCTCTTCCATGGCTAAAAGAATTAAGACCCCGTTATCTTTTCCTTTTTTCCCAATTTTCCACTTCTCAAAAAGTTTAACTGCATAGGTTTTGGAATCAAGCGGTGCCGTTGATTTCACCACGGCAATGGCTAACTCGGCTGAGGTCTTTTTCTCAAGAATTCGACAGAGTTTTTCGATCTTTTCTTTTGCCGTTAAGTCAAGTACTCCCGCAAAGTCATTGACAAAGCCCGTGTAGTTGGGCAGAACCACCTCTTTTGCAAAAGAAGTCTGACCAATAACCAATAACCAAGATACAATGACCAAACAAATTCCAATCTTCAATAACCAATTACCAAAAACCCTCACCCTAGACAAGATAATAGCCACTGCCCCCTCTCCCATTGGGAGAGGGGAAAAGGGGGTGAGGGTATTTGCTGAGATTATTTGGTTATTGGATCTTGTATCTTGGTTATTCATTTTTTTCTACTCTAATTCTCCTAATCACCTTTCTCCCTTTCCTTAACCTTCCGTAGTTCAAAAAGAATCCCAACCCACACCCCAAAGCCATCCCCCAAATGCCAAAGAAGAGGAATCCAAAAATTCCTCCGGCAATCATCTCAAATGCCATAAGAAAATCACCTCGGAAGAGGTAAGTCACAATGGTGGTCGCCAAAACTAAAGCTAACCAAGAAAGGCCTATCCATCGCCAATCGACAAAGGGTTTAACTTTTTTCGTTTCCCATTCCATAATTAACAAGCGTGCAACCGAACGAGCTCCTATTTCCACCCCCTCCGAAAATTTTCCTTCCGCCAAGGCCGCTAAAATGTCCCACTCAAACCTCTCTCGAATAGGACGAGTTATAATATGACTTACTCCTTTACCGGTGATAATCTTTGCCCTTCGATCAATGCAGGAAATAAGGATCAGTACCCCATGATCTAGCCCCGCTTTCTTTTGTCCGACATCCCACTGCTCATAAACATCCTGCCCAAAGACTTCTGCCGTAGAAGGAGGCAAAGAGCAAACTACTAGAACTTTTAAGTTAACCGAAGTAATCATCTTTAGCTCTTCCGCTAAAACATCTACTTCTTTTTTGGTATTAGGACTTATCAAACCAAGGCCGGAATAATCGGAAACGGTGTTTTGAGGAGAAGGGATTTTTTCTTCTTGGCCGAAAACAAAGCTCGACCAAGCTACCAAAAAGCAAAAAACGATAAAAATCGCTCGCTTAAGCATCAAAAAAAATCTTCAATTCTCTTTGGGCTGACTCTGGACTGTCTGAGCCGTGAACTAAGTTCTTTATAATACCCTCTGGAGTTCGCACTTCTTCTTCTTTTAAATCACCACGAATGGTGCCTGCTTTAGCTTCTCTTGGATCTGTGGTCCCCATAAGATTACGCAAGCGAGAAATAGCATTTTCCCCTGAAACCACACTGACCACTACTGGGCCAGAAGTTATAAATTTTATCAAACCCTCATAAAAAGATTTCCCCAAATGAGGCTGGTAAAGCTCGGCCGCCTGTTCCGGGGTCAAAAGAATCTGTTTTCGAACCTCAATTTTTAAGCCCGACTCTTCCACCCTTTTAAAGATTTCTTCTACTAACCCGCGCGCCACTCCATCAGGCTTCACCATGAAGAAGGATCTTTCGTGCACGCTTAATGGCCTCCTTAACCCGATTTGGAGCAGTACCCCCAGGCAGGTCTCGAGCTGCCACACTACTTTCCGCAGAAAGATAACGCGTCACATCATAGCCAAAAACTTCGGAAAACTGCTTTAATTGCGACAAAGAAAGATATTCCAGTTGCATATTCGACTCTTCGCAATAAGCTACAATTTTACCCACGATTTGGTGGGCCTCACGAAAAGGAATGCCTTTACGCACCAGGTAGTAAGCCAAATCCGTGGCGGTTAAAAATCCTTTGCGCACGGCAGAGTTCATTACTTCGCTCTTAACTTTGATACTAGCAAGCATCTCAGCGAAAATAGACAGAACGGCCTTAACGGTGTCTAAGGCGTCAAACAAGGCCTCCTTATCCTCCTGAAGGTCACGATTATAAGCATGAGGCAATCCTTTCATTACGCTAAGCAAAGCTAAAAGATGGCCATAAACTCTCCCTGTTTTTCCTCGACAAAGTTCTGCGATGTCCGGATTCTTTTTTTGAGGCATAATAGAAGACCCAGTGGTGTAGCGGTCTGAAATTTCAATAAAATTAAATTCATAAGTAGACCAAAGAATCAGTTCTTCAGAAAGACGAGAAAGATGCATCATAAGCATGGCACAAGCGTGAATAAAATCTATAACAAAGTCCCGGTCAGAAACCGCATCAATGCTATTAGTCGAAATTTTAGAAAATCCCAACTCCTTCGCCAAGGCTTCACGATCAATTTTAAAACCCGCCCCCGCCAAAGCCCCCGACCCCAAGGGCATAACATCCGCTTCTTTTGTTGAAAATCTAAACCTTTCTTTATCCCGCTCGAACATCTCAAAATAAGCCATCAAATGATGAGAGAAAAGGACTGGTTGAGCTCGCTGCAGGTGGGTGTAGCCGGGCATAATTACCTTAAGGTTTCTCTCGGCCAAATCTACTAACACCTCTTGTAATTTTTTTATCATCAAAATAATCTCGGTTGCTTCATATTTAGCATACATTCTAAGATCCGTAACCACTTGGTCATTACGGCTCCGCCCAGCATGTAATTTCTTACCCAATTCTCCTATTTTTTCAATCAGCAAGGCTTCAATGTTCATATGAACATCTTCTAGCTCCGGCTTTAATTTAATTTTTCCAGCTTCAAACTCTTTTAAAATTTCCTCTAGGGCTGCAACTACCTTTTTACATTCCACCCCGGTTAAAACCTGCGCCTTATTTAAAGCTCGAGCATAAGCGATGGACTGAACAATATCTTGTTTAAAGAGCCGCACATCAAAATGAACTGAGCTGGTAAATTCCTCGGCTGATTTTGCCAGCGGCTCGCGGAAACGACCCGACCAGGGTTTTGTCTTCCTCGCCATCTTTATTTCCTCCCTCTTAACATCGCCTCAACCTTTATTGGTAATCCAAAAAGATTAATAAATCCCTCGGCATCTTTTTGATTGTAAACTTCTTCCTTTTCAAAGGTAGCAAGCTCCGGACGGTAAAGGGACTTAGGCGATTTCCTTCCTACTACCCAACAATTACCCTTATAAAGCTTTAAACGCACAACCCCCGAAACATTTTCTTGCGTTTTGTTAACAAAGGCATCCAATGCTTCCTTTAACGGAGTAAACCACTGACCATAATAAACTAATTCTGCATAACGCTGGGCTACTAGCTGCTTATAATGTAAAGTATCTCGATCAAGCGTTATCGTCTCCAAGGCTTGATGAGCTGCATAAAGAATTGTTCCGCCGGGAGTTTCGTAAACACCGCGGGATTTTATTCCCACTAAACGATTCTCCACTATGTCCACCCGACCAATCCCATGCTTACCACCGATCTTGTTTAGAAACTGTATTAGTCTAACCGGGTTATTGCTTACTGCATACTGCCTGCTCCTTACTCTAACCGGAACCCCCTTCTCAAACTCTATTTCCAGATACTCGGGCTTGTTTGGTGCTTTCTCTAAAGAAGTAGTTAAAATAAACATATCTTCATGGGGTTCAAACCAAGGATCTTCTAACACCCCTCCTTCATAGCTAATATGCCAAAGGTTGCGATCAGAAGAATAAGGTTTTTCTTTGGTCACAGGAACAGGAATGCCGTGTCTTTTTGCATATTCTATTTCCTCTTTTCTTCCCTTCAACTCCCACTCCCTCCAAGGAGCGATAATTTTCAGCTCCGGAGCCAACGCCTTGTAAGTTAACTCAAAACGAACCTGATCATTGCCTTTTCCTGTTGCCCCATGAGCCACCGCATCTGCTTTTTCCTTCAAAGCGATTTCTACTTGTTTTTTAGCAATTAGTGGACGCGCAACTGAAGTCCCAAGCAAGTACTGTCCTTCATAAACCGCCTCCGCCTTAAGCATAGGGAAAACAAAATCCTTAATGAACTCTTCTTTGAGGTCTTCAATGTAAACCTTCGAAGCACCGGTCTTTAATGCTCTAGCTTTCAAACCCTCTAATTCCTCACCTTGTCCAACATCTGCCACAAAAGCTATGACTTCGCACCCGTAATTATCTTTCAGCCACTTGATCATAACTGAAGTATCAAGACCACCGGAATAAGCCAAAACGACCTTTTTTGCCTTAGCCATTTTCTCCTCCCAACAATTTTACCAATATCGCCTTCTGCACATGCAACCGGTTCTCCGCCTGATCGAAAACCACCGAATTTGCACTATCAATAACTTCATCCGTAACTTCTTCCCCCCGATGTGCAGGAAGGCAATGCATAAAAATAAAGTCAGGTTTGGCTAATTTAACCAATTCTATGTTAATTTGATAACCTTTAAACTTTTTAATTCTTTCACCTTTTTCCCTTTCTTGCCCCATAGAAGCCCACACGTCAGTGTAAATAATATCTGCATCCTTAACCGCTATCACTGGATCATTAATAATCGTGATCTCCGCCCCATATTTTTGAGCATCTGCAAAGGCAAGTTTAACGATTTCATCCTTCGGCTCATAACCTACGGGAGTAGCTATTACTAAGTTCATTCCCAGCTTAGCCGCCGCAAACATCAATGAATGACAAACATTATTCCCATCGCCAATGTACGCTACTTTTATTCCATGTAGTCCGCTCGAACGGGCAGGGATAAATCCTGCCCCCACATTTTTTTTCTCCATTATCGTAAAGACATCCGCCAGCGCCTGGCAGGGATGGAGCAAATCCGAGAGTCCATTAATTACCGGAATGGTAGCATATTTAGCTAACTCCAAAACTTTTTCGTGGGCAAAAGTGCGGATCAGAATGGCATCGGCATAGCGAGAAAGAGTTCTAGCTACATCGCCAATCGACTCCCGTGTTCCCAAGCCAATTGCTTCCTGATCAAGATTAATGGCCAGCCCCCCCAACTGCCACATGCCGACCTCAAAAGAAACCCGGGTGCGCGTCGAGGGCTTTTCAAAAATCATAGCCAGCGACTTACCCCAGAGATACTCGTGTTTTTCCTTTCGCTTTTGTTTCGCTTTGAGATCCGCCGCCAGCGAAAGAATCTCTTTAATTTCCTCAGGAGAATAATCGTGGATAGAAATAAAATCCTTCAAACGAAGTTCTCCTAATTCTAAGCGTGCTTAGCTCGGGGATGGGAACGCTTTTGGTATTCGGAAAATAAAACAACCAACAACATAACTAGAGCAAAAGTACCAGCAACAGCATAAGCGGTATAAAGGGTAAGGGTAATAGCATCCATCTCAATTAACCTCCTTTATGGTAAGAGAAATAACTAAAGCTGCAAAGGCACAAAGGGCTGAAACCAAACTACCCGAAACAATAAGACTAAGATCATATTTATGAGTCACAAATGGAGTAACCACAAAAGCTACAAATATTATTTGGGAAACCCTAACTAAAATATCAATTCCTGTTTCTTTAAACTTACGGGTAACTTCCATTTGCTATCTAAAGTTTACTTTAAAAAAGGAGGTCCTGTCAAGCAGCTAAAACTTCCTTTTGGGGCGGCCGTCGGGGCCAATCTCTGCCACAGCCGTAGGTTCGTAGGCTAAAACCCGAGTGGGGTCTAAATTTTTTAAGTCCGTAATAATCTCTTCCCAAGATTGATACCTCTGATTTTGATCCTTGGCCAGCATTTTTTTTAACACTCTCCATACCTCATCTGAAACATTTACTTTATTTCGAATATCTGGCACAGGAACATTTCGGTCGAAGACCTTCATCCCATAAGCCATCGGATCTCCTTCTCCTAGATAACCATAAGGTGGTTCTCCCGCTAGTAATTCGTACAAAATTACCCCTAGAGCATACTGGTCTGTTTTCCAATCGATTTTATTTGGGACCCCGGACCACTGCTCTGGCGACATGTATTCCGGGGTACCAAAAACTGAACCCGCTTGAGTTAAACGAGAACTAGCGCTTAAATTACTTCGTGCTAGCCCAAAATCAGCAATCTTTACCGTTTCTTTCCCTGGGTGGTTTTCATCCGGAACTACAAAAATATTATCCGGCTTTAAGTCGCGGTGAACAATATTTTTCTTGTGAACATAACGCAAAGTCTCTGCCGCCGCAATCCCAATTTCTAACACCCATTCTAATGAAAAACCAGTGTAGCCCTGAGCTCTCAACTGTTCTATTCGCTTTTGTAAAGTGGGGTACTTCACATATTCCATTTCAATGCACGGAATCTTTTGGGGAATATTTGTTTTTTGGGCAAGAGAAATTCCGGTGAGTGATTGGTACAAATTATGATCTATCTCCAAAAGACTAAAAAAGCGGACTACCCCGGAATGGTTTAGTTCCACCATCGCTTTTGCCTCTGCCCCTTTAAAGCGACTCAAAGCTTCAGAATTCTCTAAAAGGGAAGGAAGAGGAATTTTAAGAACTTTAAAAATTCTTAACATAGTGTCAAAAACCTGCAGGGCTGTGGCCATGCCTCCCTGCCCCAACTCTCCAATTAGTACATGCCGGCCATCAAAAGATACACTATCAGAAAACGCTTGAACTTTCCCAGCGCCCTCCCTAAGTCCTTTCAATTCGTTCTTAACTTCTTCTAATTCGCTTTCGGCCTCTTCCTTTTCTCTCTTAAGCCCTGCAATCTTAAAGCTCTTCGCTATTCCCCGCGAAGCCCAAGTTCCTACTGCCCCTCCCAACAAGGCGTAAAAAATCAACCCCCCTAAGGTCGCCGCTCCAGGGCCGGTAAGGTAAAGGGCGGCAAGAAGACCAGAAGTAATGAGAGGAGAAACATACTTTAGGGTTTTCCCTAGCGTTCTCAAGCTCGGCTTTTGGGCGGCCTTAGCTTCTAATCTTCCTACAATGCCTCTAACTGGTGAAATCTGTCCCATTAGAAACCTCCGAAACGTACGGGCTGTGGTAAAGGAGCATTTCCGCGCAAACCAAAAGTTATGCCCAAGAGTAAGTTCCCTCCATTTTGATCAGGATTATAATTTCCTCCTAAACCAGCACCAACGGTAAGATAACTATTTCCCAACTTTACCGGTGTTTTCCAATAAAACTCTACTGATCCTCCTATTTGGTTGCTTTCAAGGTAACTATAAAGAACTTCTGCCGAAATACCTAATCCTTTTTCCCACTCATAAGAAGACCTCACCCCCCCATACCCCCCAAATTCCGTTCCAAAAATCCCTCCGGCAAAAGGATAGAGCAAACCATTAAAGAGAGAGACCCCAACTCCTGCCGCTCCCACATGCTCATCAGAATTTTCTAAATAATTGTTCAGCCAAAGGTAGGAAAGCTGTCCCAGAATTTCAACCTCTGAAACTTTTCCTCCAACGGTCAGTGCTGCAAAATCCTGTCCCCCCCGAGTATAAGAAAAATCATTGGCCACATTCTTAAAGGGAAAATAATCCAATTTAAGCCAAAACTTTTGGAAATCTATCCCAAGCCCTATTCGCCCATGAAGAGAAGGCCCGGCCTCAAACGACTTCGCCTCTTGCCCCAAAGAAATACCCCAAACGGGACTCAGCTCCAGTTGATAAAAAAAGTTTAAGGGAGCTTGTGGCTCAACAGTAGAAGGTGGCGGTGGCGGGGGCGGGGGCTGAATAGGTGGGGGAACAATAGGAGTATAGACTCCCGCTTGACAACGACCAACAATCTCTTGACTTATATCGTTTTCATTAAGCTGGCTAGGGTTGAGGTTCAAATCTGAAGCCATCTGTTCAATTAAGATTTTAACTGCTGCCAAAGTTTTCTTTGCCCCCACTTCTGTCTGTTGGGACTCAATTTCTAATAAACGAGCAAGCGTCGGTTGGGAAAGTTTAATTTCAGAAAGTTTACTCTCGGCCACCCGCAAAAAATTTAGGCGAGCGGTACCCCGTGCTCGATCAACTCTAGGCAAATTAGAACATTGTTCGTTTTCACAAATAGAAACCAAAGCTTGTAGGTAGCGATCAAAACCCGTCTGGCCTTCTACAGAATTAAGCGCTTGACTAAGCTTAATCGCCGTTGGGTTTGAAAAGCGTTCAACCCCACTAAGGTTTGTATCCAATTCTTCTAAGATACTCTTTATCTTAAGCAATCCGCTCAAATCGTTAAGAATTTGAATTTCATTTTGTTGGGAAGTAGATATTTCTTCCGGACGATTAATATTTACCCCCCGCGCCGAACAAATGGATGATAGGTCAAAACTTACTGTTGAAATAGGCATCAAAATCCTCCTCCTTATAAATTTCTAAGGTAATCATCCAATTTTCTTTTGGCACTAGCACGTTGAGCGTTAAGCTGCTGCAAAGCATCACGTAAAGCATCAACCGTAGCTTGATTATTTTCCAAAACTCTTTGCGCTTCGTTTCGTTTCTGTTTTAAGTTGTTAGCAATATTCTTCATTTGCTGGTTGCCAGTAGCTTCCAGATCGTGAATTACGTTATCCGCGCGAGCAATAGCTTGGCGTAATTCATCTCGGACCCTTCTAAGTTCATTTGCTGGCGCCGTACCTGCTCCGGTTTGAGGAGAAGACAAAACTTGAGGTTGTGGTTGCGGCTGCGGTTGCGGCTGGGGTTGGGGCTGGGGTTGAGTTGGGGGCTGAGGTTGAATCTGAGCCTGAGGTTGGGGTTGGGGTTGAGTTTGGAGTTGGGGTTGAGGAGTTGCATTTGCCGGCGTGGGACAAATATCATAAGGAACAAAAATTTCAACCTTAGAATAAAAGAACCAAAATAGCTGATACCCTAAGCGATGATCTACCCCTTCTGGGGCACCCGCATCATAAGCAAAGGCTCCTTCCTGTTCCAAATGGGCCACATTCGCTTGTTGAAGCTTTTGTCCCGTTTGCTGAACTTGATTCTCAGCCGGACTGTCGATTCTGCAGTATTCTTTCAACACTTGCCGCGCAGCAGAATTCCAGCTTGCAGCTGATCCTTCAGTTAAATAAAAATGCACTCCTGACACTTCTGGCATAGCTATTACCTCTTACCTTTATCGGAAAGCGCCCTGAAAAATTTCAATCTTTTTATAAAATAACCCCCTCTTATTCACCGCAAAAACCAAATCTCCCCCTTAGTAAGGGGAAGATGAAGGACTTAACCTATGGCTAAGAGGGGTTAGAGGGTTAAACTAGCGATTAAATTTATTCATAGCAGAGGAAAGTCCTGAAGAAATTATTTCTTGGACCGCATCTGCCGCCTTGAAAATGGCTTCGTCTAAGATTCCTTTTTGAGAAGGAGGAATTTTTTGAAGAACATAGTCGGTAACATCTGCCGTTGGGTTTTCCCTTCCGATGCCAATGCGCACCCGAGGAAATTCAGAAGTACCCATGCTATTAATTACTGACTCCACCCCATGATGCCCTGCCGCCCCACCCTTTTCTCGAATCCGAATTTGCCCTACCTCTAAATCCACATCATCATAAACCAAAATTAAATTTTGTGGTTTCAACTTGTACCACTGAAGTAAGCCTCGGACCGCTAACCCGGAATTATTCATAAAAGTTTGAGGTTGAGCTAAAATCACCCGATGTTCCCCAATTTCCCCTTCCCCCATAAAGGAATGATGCTTCTCTACCAGTTCCTTAATTCCTAGGCGTAAGGCCAGTTCATCAATTACTTTAAACCCTAAATTGTGTCGAGTATCTTCGTATTCAGGACCAGGATTTCCAAGTCCTACTACTAGATACATAATTATCTCCCGTAAGAAAAATCTATCCCAAAACGCACATCCGAAGAAACAATTTTATTGGCATCGCTTGGTTTATCCTTAAGATAAGAAACTCCTAAAACCTCAGCAAACATCTTAAATTTCTTGAGAATAGAGTCCGAACTGTGAGATTCTCGCCAGGGCTCAAATCTGATCCCCACTCCGTAATCCAAGTTATTAAGAAAATAATAATCGGGCCCGCTTTTTCCCGAAGCCACTAAATCAGAACGTAAGTAAACCTCAACCCCCTTTCCCAAATGTCGACCTATTTTGGGCTGAAAGTAAATAACATAACTTTTAAATCCCTCCGGCTCCCAACCGAAATTTGTAGTCCGGTAAGACAAATTAGCCCAAAGCTCTCCCCAAGGAAGATTCTCATCTGGGTGATCTAGATTCCACTCGTACCACAAATCTAAGCCATAGCGGGTGTCGGTTTTCCATAAGTTACTTGCTTCCGCCGAAGCGGCTCCTTTTAAATAACTCGAAGTAAGCTTTTCTGCAAAAACCTTAAGCGCTCTAATCCATTCATTTGCCCAACTTGTTCCCTGAAAATTTTCAAAAGGATAAAAACGAATTCCAACCCCATAAAATAGGCTGTTATCCCAGTAATCTTCGCTTTGCGAAGCCATCCCATAATAAGCCCCATAAAGCTGAAGAGGCAGGTTAAAAAGATTAACGCCTAATTTACCCTCAAAGCGGCCTAAAAGCGAAGAAAAATTTTTACGCTCTAAGTTTGTCTCGTAGTAGGCAGCATTGTTCCAGAGTTCGGCAAAGGTGAGAGGCCGGGGTGGTGTTTGAGCAAAAGAAAAAGAAAAGGCAGAAAGAGCATAAAAGAAAAATAAGGCAGGAAAGATCTTAAAAGGAGAAAAGATAAAAGGGGGCAAAAGTTCCCTTTGCTTTTTTTCGTTCTTCATTTCTTTTCTCCCCTTGATCCTTTCACCCCACCAACCCTTTTACCTTCTTAATCCCCTTGCCCTTTCAGCCTTTTCTCGCTTTTTACTTTCCTTCTACCGTGAGCATCACATTGTCCACATTATAGTTGACTTTTCCTTTGTCAGTGCTTGCGAGACAAATAAACTGCATCTGAAGCAAACCACCTGAACCTCCCAACTGATAAGGGTTCCAAATGTCATCCCCAATTAAAGGATTTTCATCGGAAAAATCAGCAATAGGAATCAACACTCTTTTCCAGCCCGTCCAATCAACTTTTACTTCGTAAACAAACTTGTCATCATAAACTGGAGCATAATTTTTGGCTGGGTCCTGTTCCACTTGCCAATTATTATTATCATCATCAAGAAGTTCAATTTTTAAAGTTCCAGAACCCGGGCCGTTCCCATAGATGTCTAAGCTAAGATAGTTATATTTTGACAAATCTTGTTTTTCTTTAGCTAAATAGGTCCCGCATCCTCCGGCATACCAGTTTTTCGCCATTCCCGAAAGAAGCAGAGAATAGTTTCCCACTTGAGAGGCAACTTTTTCATCTCCCGCCTTTAGCTCTTTATTGGAAGCAATTTGCGCTTTTTCAATATCAAAAGTCCACCATTCCCTAGGTGATTTAAGACTGCCCGACTCAAAGTTGTCGATCAAAAATACCTTTTCTGCCAGAACCACTGGGGGTTTAGCTTCCTCTGGCTTTTTAGGTGCCGGCCCCCCCATAGCCCCCACCGATTCAATAACCAATAACCAAGAAACAAGAACCAAAAAAATCCCAAATCCCAATCTCCAATTTCTAAACATTTGCATTACCTCCTTTTTGCTTTTTTGCCCTGAGGGCCAGCGTCGTCTCGGGGTGAGTTAGCTTAACGTAATTCCAACACTCCCCAAACACTGGGATCCCGATAGAAGTAATAATCGCCATTCCAGATGAACTGCCGCTCTCGCTCCCCGGTATAATCCGCATCATCAAAAGCCAAGTCAAAACCAATTTTAGTTCCTTCGCTAGGAGTAGAAGTTCTAAAGAATTCCCAGGGAATCTTTGCTTCTAAAATGTAGCCCAAAGGCTTAGAAACCTTCCTAACTGAGATTTCACTTCCCTGGGGCACACGGCGTCTTTGCCAATTCCAAATGGTTGGTTTGTAGTTTTTCCCATCCCCCGTTCCAAAACCAATTTGGTAATCTCCACTTTCAAAAGTATCGCGTTTGGGATCGGCATTAGGGTCTAATCCTAAAACCATCTCCAGCGCATCCCCATTCCAAATATCTTGCCTTTCTTTCTTATTAACCAAAGGAATCTTATCGGTTATCTCTGCCGCCAAGTATAGATATTTCTCATCCCACATTAGGTAGGCCTTTCCCGAAAGATCTTCCTTTCCTCCCCAAGTAATCCCTTCTTTTAAAAAGCTACTATCAGCCATGACTATCGGTTGACTTTTATTCCAATCAGAAAGATCACCATCTATTTTAAGAGATTTTGTCGTCCTTAAGGCAATCGCGGTTTTCTTTCTTAGGGTCTCAGCAGAAACGGAAAACTTGGCCAGCTCTTCAGCCGAACTAGAAAAGATAGAATCTTTCATAATCGAGCGAAAAGCCGCCAAAGATCTTTCTGAAGAATTAATGCGCCAGTCCGCTTCCTTCTTTAGATCAAACCAAACTAGGGCATCAATCATCCGCATACTAGTTTTAAGGTAGCCAGGAATTTCCTTTATCCAAGCCGCTTTATCTCCACCTTGCTCCGCGGCGGCAAACTCTGCAATCATAATGGGCTTCGTGGGCCAGAGCTTACGTGCTTTGCGGGCCTGATCCCGGAACATATATTTAAAAGCCGCCCACTGACTCCAACTTTGAGTTGTTCCCCAGTTGTAGCCGTCAAACCCAATCCAATCTACATATTCATCTCCCGGATAAGCACGAACCCAATCATTCCAGGGCTCGTCCGGAAAAGAAAAATTCATTGGGCACCAAACAAATTTAGCATTAGTTACGCCCTCCTTTTTAAAGACCTCGACAATATGGCGAAAAGCTTTAACAATGATTTCTGGGTTTTTATCATTATGAACAATCCCCCAGGGATAGCCATCGATATTAAATTCATGCAGGGGTCGCAAAAAAACAGGATGTCCAAACTCTTTAATGGCCACCGCCCAGGACCGAATGTAATTATCCCATTTTCCTCCAATAATATCCTTTAGCTTTACTTTTTCTCGATCTCCCCAATACCATGGTTCCCAAACGATATGAGGAATGGCCCCATAATTTACGGCATTCATAGCCGCATCCTTGGGAAACTCCTGCGCCCAATCCTGATACCACATAATCATAGCTGGCTTTTTCCCTACCTGCTTCTCAAATTGTTTAATATAATCGATATTCCTCGGAGCCCCCTCACGGAAAATCCCAATGAAAACCTCGCGTCTTGGCAAATCACCAATCGCGCTTGACATCGCTTGCGCCTCTAACATTAAAAAGCTAATTGCCAGCCACCCAGCCAAAAACAACTTCCTGATCATCACTCATTCCTTCCTTTCTAAGTTTCTTATCCCTTCACCGCTCCCGCGGTTAGACCTTTCACAATATGTCGCTGTAATAAAAAGAATAGCACAACGACCGGCAAGGTGGCAACTGTCGCTGCCGCCATCATGAGATCAAAGCGATTTTGATAATTACCTACAAAAAGACGAATTCCTACCGGAATGGTCATGGTGTCCGCATTAGTCAAAACCCAGGCAAACATCAGTTCGTCCCAAGCAGTTAAGAAAATATAAATGCCCGTAGCCACAATACCAGGAATCGCCAAGGGCAAAGCGATGTGCCAAAACACCTGAAACCCAGAACAACCATCGATTCTGGCCGCTTCTTCTAGTTCATTGGGAATAGAAGCAAAAAATCCCCGTAAAATCCAAATGGAAAAAGGAATAAAGAAAGCGGAGTAGATTAAAATTATTCCCCAAAAGGTCCCTTTTATAGGAATTCCCGTCACTAGAGTTATTTTTACAAACATAATGTAAATAGGAATTAGATACATAATCGCGGGAATCATCTGCGTTGCCAAGATAGCATTGCTGAATAAGTCGCAGCCGGGAAAACGAAAGCGAGAAAGAGCATAAGCAGCAAAAGTAGAAAAAATCATGGCAAAAAACATGGTTGCTCCACAGATAATCAATGAATTTCTAAGGTAAAGCCCAAAATTGATATTTTTCCACATGTCTACATAGTTCCCCCACCGCACCTCAATCTTTCCTTGTGCATTCCGAGATAAGCCGATTCTTCCTATGGCAATATCGGTTGAGCTCTTTAAAGAAGAATAAACCATCCAACCAATGGGAAGTAGAGTCACCACCAAAAAAACCAACATGACTATACTAATGATAATGTCAATTATTCTTTTCTTAACGTAGTAAGGCATACTTATTTCCTAACTCACCCTCTGGCTATCCTTAAAACCTTCCTCCCCCTCTCTTTATAAGAGAGGGGGATAAGAGGGGGTAAGTTTTCACCTAATCTCCTCCACCCGCTTAAAATATCTAAACCAAACATTTACAATAATGATCATTACTATCAATAAAAGAACCGAAGTTGCGGCTCCCATGCCAAAGTTCCAAAGTTGAAAGGTGTTACGAAAAATATTAGTCATCATCAAGTCCCCCCACTCCCCTGGAAAGCCCGCTCCAAAGCCAAACATCATAATCACAATGTTGAAAGAATAAGTGTTATAAATCAAACCAAAAAGAATCAAGATAAACCAAACCGGCCTGAGCATCGGCCAGGTAATCATCCAAAATTTACGCCAGGGGGTGGCACCATCAATCTCGGCTGCCTCATAAAGTTCTTCTGGAATAGTTTGCAAGCCGGCCAAAAGCATAAGCATCGAAAGTGGCCAGTAGCGCCAAATGGTGGGAATAATAATAGCCCAGATGGTATTCGGTCCCGTCAACCACGATGGTTTGGCAGGCAAAAGATGGAGCCAGTCCACCAGTAAAACATTGATAAATCCTCCTTCTTTTAGCCACATAATTCCCCAAAGCAAACCCGTGACATAAGTAGGAATAATCCAGGGAAAAAGAAAGAGGGTTCTTACCACCGATCTTCCAAAAAACTTACGATTAAGCATCAAAGCCACAATCATTCCCACGGCCAATGTTCCTAAGGTAACAACCACGGTGTAAATAACGGTGTTGCGTACTGCCTCAAAAATCCCAATGCGAATGGGGCTGGTAGGATCAATCAGCACTTTGTAATAATTTTCAAATCCCACAAAGGGAGCCAAAAGATATTGCTGCAGAGTAGCTTGATTGAGTCGGAGGAAAGACATGTAAAACCCTTGCAAAATGGGAAAAACATGTAAAAGAAGCATGGCTAAAGCAGTGGGAGCAATAAAAAGATAGGCAATCTGATACTGCTTAATCCTTGCCCAAAGTCCCCTTTTCTTCTGCTCTCTCAATTTCCCAGTCCTTTCCTTAAGACCTCACTGGGACTCGTATTTAAGTTTTAATTTTATAACTTCCAGTATTGAAGAAAAATGTAAAACAACCAAAGACCAATAAGCAAAAAGATTATTCCCAAAAAAGTATGCCACCCCAAAACCCATCGATCAAAACCAAATTTCTCGCCTGAGCCATACCTGCCTTTTCCTACAAATAAACGATTATTTACCAACTCGTTAAACACTCTAAATTGCTCATAAAAGAAGATGAATGCTGTAGCAATACCCAAGGCAATTATGGCTGAGAAAAAGACTATTATTTTCAGCAAGGTTACCATACTACCTTATTGTACTCAAATAATAACTATTTTGCAAGCTGATTTTAAAAGCATTAATCACATCAGGCGAAGATTCTACCCGCCAATCCCTTTCTTTATTAATGTTAAACCAATTAAAGATTTTTATCCGCGGATAATTAGATTTAATTTTAGTAAAAGCATCCACGACCCAACCCGCCTTATCTCCTTCTTGAGTAGCACAGGCAAATTCCCCAATCATCATGGGTTTAGAAGTTAAAGAAATAAGACGCTGATAGGCACTACCAAAAACCTGATCAAAAGACTGCCACTGAGAATAACCCCAATTATAACCATCAATTCCTACCCAATCTACATATTGATCGCCCGGATAATAAGCTTCGGGGATGTTCCAAGGTTCATCTGGCAAACTGGTATTATTTGGACACCAAACCAAATTCACATTTTCCGCTTTAATCTCTTCTCTTACATCATATATGTAAATCCAGGCTCGCTTGTAATTTTGGGTTCCCGTTTCACTGCTTCCATTATGAAAACCATCCCAGGGATACCAGTCGCCATTCATCTCATGAGCAAAACGCAAAAACAAAGGTTTTCCCCAGTCCTTAGCTGCTTGCAAAAATGAACGAACATAACTCTCAAAACTTCCCGAGACAATAGCTTCTAAAGTAGTCAAGGGTCTAACCGCTTCCCAACTAATCCAAGGTTCCCAAGTAATTAAAGGGAGACTTCCATTATTCCAAACAAGGTCGGCCTCAGCAGAAGGAAAGGGCTCAAACCAGTGGACATACCAAAGTACAACAGCTAATTTCTTCTCAATTAGGGATTGAAAACTTCCGAGGTTTTCCACCCCATTGACAAAAGCCCCCACCGCACAACCAGAAAAATTCCCAGGAACTTTTTTCCAGAAAGGAATGGTAGTAGTTGTTGTCGTAGTTACTAACCTCATTTCTTCTCCACAACTTAAGCCAGTTAGCAATAACCCTAATAATAGCAAAAAATAAAGGTTACGCACACTATCCAAATTTTACCTTATCTGAAATTTTTAATAAACCTTAGCGAAATACAAAACGTATGACTGTTACTTCAATAAGAAAATTAAATTACCTATCTACTTGTCTCCTTAAGGGACATATTAAGGCCGGTTCTAAACTCAAAGAATATGGAGTTATTTGGCAAATCTCCCGAAGCGAACCCAAAAATTGGAAATTAATTTCTACCCCAGAAAACCATCTTTTTTATCAACAATTAAATGAACTTAATCTCTCTGATCTCCAAAGAGCCATTGTCTACAACACCCAAATTCACTTTGGTGTAAATTCCGAACATATTGCTCCTCTTCCGGTTTTAGTAACTATTTCTAAATATTTGGAATATATTCTAATTCAAGCGAGGGACTTAGGACCGGGTTTGGGTTCTTATCTGGAAAATATTGGATTCTCCTTCTCCACAAGACCCTGGGAGAGACAGTTACAATTTGGGCTAGAAGACCAAGGAAATGGCCTCCTTTTTGCCCTAAACCAAACCCTGAATGGCTGTCGGGGAAAAGCCATAATAGAATCCTGCTGGCAAAGGATAACTTTAGAAAAAATAGAAAATAAAATTTTGGGCCGAAGAACTTTTTCTCATTTGTCAGGCACTCGTTTTTTGCTCTTTCTGCCTTTAACCCAACCCTGGACACAAGAGCCCAGCGGCTGGGATCCTTATGAACATATTTACTTAGAAATCTTCTGGAAAAAGTGAAATCTAAATTCACGATGTGCGAAAAAAAACTAAGGGAGAAATATGAAAATTGCAAATGCCATTATCCTTGCGGGAGGAAGAAATACTCGGATGTCAGCTTTGGCACCCAAAGCTGCTCTTCCGGTAGTAAACAAGCCAAATATTAGAAGGGTTTTAGAACAACTCTTTCATAACAAGGTTAGTAGTTTTTTTATTACTACCCACTATGGTAAAATTGTCGACTTAGCCAAAGAAGGAAAAGAACCATCTGCTCGTGCCCTTCATTTTCAATTAGAAGAACAACCGCTGGGTACGGCCACCGCCACAAAGCGTTGTGTCGAAAACTTTGGTCTTGGCTCAGAAGCTTTTTTCTTTGTAATTGCGGCTGATATCTCTTACCCTAATATGAACTTTAACCTTTTTGCCCAATCTTTAGAAAGAGCCAAAAGCAACTTCCCTAAGATAGTTGGGGCCGTTGCTTTCTTACTTCGTCCCTATGACGAGGTTATTAACCGTTACCCTATCGCCATTATTAACGAAGATAATTTAATAACCAGCTTTGTAGAAAGACCCAAAAGCCCACAAGAAGCTTACAGGATCTTCCGCCAAATAAAAGCCAGCTTTGTCAAAAAAATCTCCGAGCAGGTGGGAGTTCCTTGCCTTCCGGTAAATTCTTCTTATTACCTTCTCGCACGAAAAATTTTTAGCTTAGTGCCCGAGCCGGAAAATACATCTTCTACTAAGTACGACTTTGGTAAACTTTTATTTAAGCGAATACCACCTGGTCTTCTTTCTGCTTATTTCATTCCCGAAAAAATAATGAGTCGAAGACCAAGAATTAAAAAAGAATGGGTAGATATGGCTACCCCCTCCGATTTTTGGCTGGCCAATTGGCTTTTTGTCAAAACCGCTGCCGAAAAAATCGAAGGATATTATGACCACCTCAGAAACTTACGTTTTGGACAAAATGTGCAGCTTGACTCTCAATCTTCTGTCCAAGATAGTGTTATAGGCAATAATGTTGTAATCGGTCCGGGTTGTGAAATCAAAAACTGTATCATTGGTAGCCAGGTTCGACTTTTTGGGGCTAAAGTTTCACGCACCATTGTTCTAAATAACACCTATTTTCTTGGTCCTTCAACTGCGGTGGTGGAAGACAGCATTATCGGCGGACATTATCCTCTGATCGTTCAACAATTGGAAATAAACCCCATTATTCGAAAATTAGTTGCACCTCTTCCCAATGGTGAAGTTCTAATCTCTTCCCTTAATCTCAAGCCGGAGGAAATAGCTTTAGCGGAAGATTCCTTTAAAAAAATGAAATTTTCTCAAAGACCCATCGAAATAAATAACGAAAGAAAGGAGTAGATATTATGCCTAGAGAAATAATCGGACTAAATGTCTCCTCTCGAAATTTTGATCGAAAGCCCAGGGTAGTTACCTTCTCCCCACGTGCTGGGAAAACTCTACCTTTTGGCTTTCGAGTTTTATTTGAAAAACCCCGATACGATAAGATAATTATTGCCCCTCCCCCAGAAAACATTAAATCTTTCTCCTCTCTTGGACAAATCTCCGTCAAAACTGCTTTTACAAGCGAAACCGCAGAAGTTTACCTGGATGACAAAAAGGAACCCGTAGTTTTTTATCTCAGCAACCCTAATCACCTTTTCAGCGCGCACCTCTACCCCCACCAGGGAGAAAACGAAGAAACCGTACTCAAAAGAATCGCGTTCTTCAATCAAGCCGCTTTAAATTTACTCAAAGAAGCAGAAATAAATCCAGATATCCTTCACTTTATCGACTGGCCAACTGCTTTAGGCCTTGCTTATGCCAAACGCTCAAAAGATAGTCCTTACTTTTTTATAAAAACGCTCTTTACTTATCTTGACGCTCGCTACCAGGGGCTTTTCCCCCTTTCCTTATATCCCGTCCTTGGACTAGAAGAAAATTCGAGCCTCAGATATTACGAGCAAGTTTCTTTAGCTAAAATGGGAGCCCTAAATGCCGATTTAACCATTACCGGCAGTTATGAACATATTCGAGAAGTGCTTGAAAATCGAAGAGTCGAAGGGGGGGACTTCGGAGAGTTTTCCCTTATTTTCCGGCAACTGTCAGAACAAGGACGCCTTAATTATCTTTTTCATAGCAACGAATCCCTTAGAAACCTTGGCTCTCTTAATTTTGAAAATCCAAGCCCAAGAGAACTTGATATTCTCTTGTCGGTCGCTACCATTTACCAGGTTCGCTATGATCACCTGGTACCTCAAATCAAGCCCGAAGAAATCAATGAAGCCCTTCTTCTGCGCGCCGTCGTCGAAGGGAAATTAAGCCGCAGAGAATTAGATGTTCCAACTAAACTCTTAGGGGTCCTAAGTCATCCTTTTTTCAATGAGGAACAAAAAACCATTATAAAAAGGATTTGTCATGATTTTGGCTCTACCCAACTTATTGATTTTCTTAGAGAACAATTGCGCCAATTAGATAAGGCCAGAAGAGAAAATGATAATGCCAAAGCTAGCATCATCGAACAAGCTTTGCAAAAATTCTTTACCCAAATTAAAAAACTGGAAATCGATTGGGGGTTATATCGCCGAATCGCGGAGAAAGTTTTCTATGGAGCTCCTAAGAACTTCATAAAACTTGAGGCCATTCATCCTTATTCTTTGAATCGTCCCGAACAAAAAATCGTTGAACTGGGGAAAGAATTTTTGACCTCGGGCAATAGTGAATTTTCTCCCCTCATGATTTTAACTATGGCTGGCGGCCTAGGGCAAAGGTTGGGATTCTCTATTACTATAAATTATGAGAAAAACGAGGTTGTTATTCCCCCCGAAGTCCCCAAAGATTTTATTCCCCATCTTGAGCCCTTGATAGAAGAAGCCAAAAAACAAAAGCTTACCTCCCTTGCTCTACCCAAAGGGGTTTTTATTTTGCCTGGACAACCTTATTCGCTCTTCGAGCAACAAGCTCGCTCCCTTGCTAAACTTTCTCAAGTTACCGGGAAAAAACTGTTCTGGACCATCATGACCAGTGATGAAAACCACGAAATGGTTAAATATTATTTCCAATCTACTTTAAGAGACGGCAAGTATTTTGGTATTTTAAATCCAGAATTGGTTATTTTTGTTCCCCAAGAAAATTATCCCGCCGTCAAAAAAGAGGAAAAGAAATTTGATCTCTACATTACTGAACAATCTGAGCTGTACGCTACCTCCGGAGGACATGGGGGGTTTTACTCTGCCGCTGCCACCGCCCTGCAAAAAATAAAAAACGAATATCAACACGAAATTTTAGAGGTTTTGGCCTGTAATATTGAAAATGTGCTTTTTAATTATCGGTTAGGAGACCTAGATTTCATTGCCAATTGGCTGGGCTATAAGCGACATCACGGTCACCAAGTAACTGGGCTCGCGACCACTAAAGGTACTCCTCAAGAACTAATGGGCATTTTCGCTAAAGGCGACAATGTAGAACAGGTAGTTGAATACAATCACCCAAGCTTCTCCGTCTTTAAGGCCTTCGCCTACGAAAGCGAAAAAATGGGCGAAGTATTCTTTGTTAGAGACGCAAAAGGCAAAATTCTTGTTTTATCAAGTGAAGGCCTAAAAAAGTTATTTAAAACTTCTCCCGAAGAAGAAAATTGGATGAGTGCCATCGCTTATGACAAAAAAACCGGAAAAGCTAAGGGGGGAGGCCTCAGAGAAGGATATACCCTTATTGGCAGTCACGACTTTTCCTCAGCAGACGAATTTTACCTTACAGCGCTAAGCTCCTCCGGCATTGTCAAGACCTCTGAAGGTCCCTTTAGCTTAAACGATCTGAACCAGAAACTAGGGGAAATTCAGCTAAAATACCGCTTAGGGAATACTAACATCTTTATCCTAAGCAAGGAATTTATCGGATTGGTGGTAACTCACCCCGAAATTTCCCTAAGTGAAGAATACAAGTCAGGAGACACCCCTTTCCCTCAGGTAAAAAAAATTGAACGTGCAATTTTTGGCCCATTAGCAAACATCATTGCCTACGAACGTCTCACGCAAAAAGACATCTTATTAAGCATTGTTGAAGCTCCTCGGGAGGACTGTTTCGAACCTATTAAAGGACCTAATGACATCTCGGTAGTCCAGCAAGCACTACAAGCTCTTCTAAATCGTCATCCTTACCTAAAATAAGATAAAGATGGAAATTAGACTTAAACCAGCTACCATTTTTTCTCATTACCGGTTTTCTGCTTTAAACGCCGTCGCTTCACTGTTAAAAATGATCCTCGGTCGCGCGATCATTTTTTCTTTCTAAAGCAACTGAGCTGGTTCCCCTGCTTTTGGAAAAGCTTACTTCAAGTCAATCAGGTCATTGAATCAAACCGCGCCCCAGAAGTTAAAAATGAACTGGATAAGGAGCAGCTTGCCTCTGACTCAAAAGCACTAATCGCCCAGAAGCCAGAGAGCATCTACGTGGGAAAAAGGTATAATTATCTGGTGGTCGATATCTCTAACAAGCAGCTGGAACAAGAAGGAGAAATCATCACCCTAATTCTCAAAATCAAAGACCAGGTCGCCGCAGAGGATATCTTGAGATTATTTGCAGGCAAACTGAAAAGAATCCAACAATCCATAGCAGACAGAGACATGGTTGTCACCAAAGAAACAGCAGAGGAAAAATTCCTGGAAATTCCTCTTGAGGATATCTTAACTAACAGCGCTTCTAAACTAGCCGAAATAATTATCGAAAAGCTAACTAAGAATTCTAAATCCTAATATCGCCACCTTACCCTTATTTATCTTCTTGCCCTCTCTGCCTTTTCTGCCTTCACCACCCCCCGAAGCTTCAGCGCAAGGGAAATCCAGGCACACGATGTGGGTATGTGGCCCCAACCGTTATGGTTCATACCCGGGGGTCTAGTTAATTCCCGATCACTTCTACTTAAGTATGTCAAAAGTTGAAATTTTCCGCAAAATTTAACGAATAATAAAAGGAACGTAATTTGAATAAGTGTTGGTAATTGGAATTTGAGTGAGTGCGAGGATCGTAGCCACCGAGCCTTACTTGTTTGGTGGAGTCAGTGGTAGGGGCAGAAGAACTCTCGAATGAGGCCGCAAGCCGAATGAGAGATTAGCATGAGTAAAAATATGAGTTTTGACATTAAACAAACATTCCCCAAAACACCGCCAATGCCCAAAGACCAGATTCTGAGGCGGGTGGCAGAAATTAGGAAAGTACTGAGCAGCTGGCCGAGATGGATGATCAGACGTAGCCCGCGACAGTGTTTAGTTAGCTGTATCTACCCTAATAAATACAATGATGTCCCCTTCGAATTTACCCGAGCCTATTATGAGAAAGGTCCTCACAATTATAGCACCGAAACCAGAAAAAGCTCAAAAGTTGAAAGGTTACCATTTTTTCTTTTGCCCGAAGAAAAAATAGGAATTGCACCCTTTCAACTCTTTTCCAAAATAAAAAAGCGCATTGATTTAAAACAAATCTGGGAATTCCTGATGCTTGATCTCTGGAGCCACCTCCTACGCTATTATAGCCAGTGCCTGCAAATCACGCTTAAAGCACCCATAGCAGTCAAACTAGAAAACGATGCCCTCATCATGTCTTTCAATTATGGCAGTATTGGTGATTTCTTACACAAAGATTTTGAGCCTGGTCTTAAGGTTAATTTGTCTTTTGGGGAATTGACTCTCTACCAGGCATTTGCCCTCCATTTAGGAGCTCTAGCACACATTAAAGAAGCGGAAGAGATAAAACACGGCGATTATCAACTTAAACATATCTTTTTCGACCCGGGCAATCTACTGGATAGTTTTTTTTACTGCGTACGAGTGGAAAATAATTTGTGTGGCAAGCTCACCCCAGTCGAACCCTTCCTAACTACTCCCTCCCTGAGCGTCATAGATATCGAACACGGCCTACGTGCCCCAAGCACCCAGGTTCAGCAAGAAAACGAGGCTCTCCTGAAAAAGGCCCGGGCTTATGCCGCAAACCATGGGTTAAAAGGTTCGCATTTCGAAAGAGCCTATCGCGATGGGTATGACATGGTTCAACCCCAAAACAGAGTTCAGAAATTTATCGACAGCCAGTACGAACGTTGGGGAGTCTCGGTAGACAATCTTTTTTAATAACCCTTTACCACTTTTGCGGGTCCCGGCCAGTTAAATTTATGTGTCTGTCCTAGAACTGGGGTGCCCGAATTAAGCGGAAAGGTCATCCAAAGCTTGCCGCAGAGAAGAAACCAGCTTAAACACCGCTTTAAACTTCTTCTGGCTAATCAATTCCACTAAAGCGGAACCTACAATTACCCCATCCGCCCACTGCGCTGCTTCTCTAGCTTGGGCAGGTTTAGAAATGCCAAAGCCCACCGCAATGGGGAGTTTAGAATATTTTCTAATGTGAGCCACCAATTCTGGCAAATTTTCTGCAAGTTTTTCCCGCTTGCCTGTTATTCCCGCCACCGAAATTAAGTAAATAAACCCTGAAGATCTTTCCGCTACCAACTTAATCCTTTCCTCGGTTGAAGTAGGAGCCACAAAGAAAATGGTATCTACTGCATACTGCTTACTGCCTACTGCATACTCTTCCGGCGTCAGATCCGGAACAATCACCCCATTAACCCCAAACCTTCCGCAATCAGCATAAAACTTTTCTACCCCGTATTTCAGAATCAAATTATACGAAAGCATAAAACAGAGAGGAATACTTGTTTTTTTTCTAAGCTTCGCCACCAGCTTAAAAACTTCCGCCAAAGAAACATTCTTTTTTAGAGCTCTCAAATGAGAAGCTTGAATCACTGGACCGTCGGCCAAAGGATCAGAAAAGGGAACCCCTAATTCAATAATATCTGCCCCGGCTTTTTCCAACCCCAGAACCAACTTTTCCGTCATTGGCAAAGAAGGGTCCCCAGCGGTAACAAAAGTTATCAAGGCATTCCTTTTGAGAAAAACTTCGGAGAGCTTAGCCATATTAGCTAAAGTATATCAAAAGTTGAAATTTTCCGCAAAATTTCGTTTTGCGCCATCAAAAATCTAACCCTACGCTGATATGTTGCGTCATCTAAAAACCTAACCCAATTTTTACGAAAAATTCATGTTCTCAAGGAATTGG